>WNFA01002231.1_pt1 | contig 15928 bp, 12 predicted proteins | sample 5400481 | NCBI WGS metagenome assembly WNFA01 (sample SAMN13153340, study PRJNA577476) | soil metagenome | isolation source: 120 cm saprolite under Douglas fir tree site 2 hole 1 replicate 2 | place: USA:California | collected 2015-04-18
TCGACAGTTAGTCTGAGCGTGGTCTTGGGAGCCTACGCAACGCCGTTTACTTCCAAGTCGGAAAACTCTCCCATTGTCGGGTCGTACAGCACACCCCAGACGGATTCGCCACCATCACAAATCGTCACGAAATGCGTGCGCCAGCCCGGAACTTCTATGCCGCAGAACGCATTGACATATATCAATTTTCGTCCTGCAACGATGACAGGGATGTACTGTCGGTAACAATCCTCCGGATGAATGATGCTAATTCCTTTCAAACTCCCCGCGCTCCGCAAAGACGAAATGCGCTTCAAGTTAGACTCTAAGGTGACAATGTGCTGCTGTGTTGCCTTCCAGCTGTCGTCCACTTTGGGTCCGCGTCGAGAACAGAGCCTCAATACAGCCCCTTTTTCACTCTCAGGAAGAAGCACGAAGCGCATCGTCGGGGATTTAGCAGGACTGGAGGTCCGCTGCGGAGCAGGAGGCCCCTGCGAAACCCCAGTGGCAGGGATGCCGACCCACCCTCTCAGATCCTGCAAAAGCGCATACGCTTGATCTGGGAACAGATTGGCGGCGAGTACTGTAACACCTCCCAGCACCGCCACTCCGATGACGGTTATCCCGATCTTTCTCACAGTTGCCTCATTTTCTCTAGTTAGCCCAATAGCCCAGACACCAACCCTGCAAGAGATGTTCCGAAAATGGAGTCAGTTGGCGAAAAATCGCCATTACACTCATTGACCAGGTCGTGAGTGCAAACGCCTGATTACAACAGTTGCACTCGGATGAGTGGCTCCCGCGGACCTGAAAGCCACTATCGCTGCGCCACACGATAAATTCCAATGCCAAGCGGAATGAGCCACCCATACAGAAGAAGCTGATAGAGCCAGAGGAACGCGTACAGAATGAGCATTGCGAGGGCGCGATTACGCCCGCTGAATTTCACCCCCCACATCGAGGACGGTCTCAGAGAAAGCCAGGCGCAAACGAGCAGAAGCCAGATGACTCCTATAACAAGCAAAGCTCTTCCGCTGACGATGCTCTGAGCCATAACCACGCCGACAAGAATCATCAGAGCAACCTGGGTTGCGGCTGCTATTCCATAATGTCGTCTTGCCTGTGTTACCCATTCAATATGTGAACGGATGGATTCTGACGTAGCACCGCCCTGTGGTGGCGGCAGCGTGGCAACCACTTGGCGTGCCCTCGGGAGATCAATCGCATGGCCCATTAACAAACGTGACGCGATACTTTCGGATTCGCGCAAAATCCCGAGCAGCAAGTGCCCTGAGCCAATCCCCGTGGATTTAAGCTGGTCAGCTTCTTCTACGGCGTACTCAAGAATCCGCTTGCTCTGATTGGAAATCGGGAGGAACGCGTTTTTCGAGGTGACGTTCCGCTGCGCGGTTCGCGCAACTTCAGTTCGCACACTGTCCGCAAGGCCCTTGAGATTCAACGCTTCGTCGAGCTCCGCTTCGCAGAAACGCATTACTCCGAGCAGTAGGTGCTCAGGTTCAATATACGATGAACCGACTCTGGCAGCCTCTTCCCGAGCCAAGAAGATAGCGCGCCGTGCCTTTTCTGTATAGCGTTCGTACATCCCACCGCATTGTACGCATATTGGGCACTGTCCGTAGCTGGCGTAACATCGCCATTACACCCATGATCTGGTTCTGAGTAATCTGCTAGGTCACCTCAGCCCATCCTCGACTTGAAACTGAAAAAAGCCAAGTCTCTTTCCGCGTTCAATTGTTTACAATCTTGTTCAACGGGGCAACTTTGCCAGGTATTTGTTCAGCGGGCGTATTGCCGAACCCAAGGAGCAGGTCTTGCAGCGGCGATTGGCCGACGTATGAAGCCGAGAGAGGCGAGAGCAACATCGCTGGTGACCGTCGGGTTGGCGGCAGAGGCTAGCGTTGAAATTGCAACCGTACAAAGTGGAAGACATATCTGAGTCAGAGCAAACGCAACGAAGTGGTTTTTCATTTGGACCTCCTATCAGGGACTCCGAAGATTTCCGCCAACCAATACCTGCATTAGCAATGAGAGTAGGTCCTCAAGCAAAAGCATTCGGATTCTTCTTCCCGCGAGACGAGTGACCGCTTCAGAGAGCGGGACACAAAAAGATAGACTTACCTGCTCCGGACGCGAGGCAAAACTCCTAAGTAGAGGAGGCGCCCATCGTGAGCTTAGAAAATTGTCTACCTCGCCTGATCGGGAGTCAAGCAAAGCGGGGGGTGCTGTTGATGCAGAACCACTTGGGTGCCTCAAACGCGGCGGGTTAAGGATCGCCGGAGGCGAGCGCCATCGGCGAGTTCAGGAGCGGTGCCGCAGCCGGGTGGCAATTCGGTCGGGTGCCGCACTTGAAACAATAATTCGTCGGATCAAGGGGAAAAGGTGTAATCATTTGATTGGGGAAAGGAGACCGATCATGCCGTTTCAAAAGCTCAAAGAGTTTCTGGACAGCCACAATGTCAAGTACGTGATTATCTCTCACTCACCGGCCTATACCGCGGCTGGAATCGCGGCACTTGCGCATATCCCCGGAAAGGAACTGGCCAAAACAGTCATGGTGAAGATTGACGACGCGCTGGCGATGACAGTAGTTTCCGCGTCCCAGCACGTTGATCTTAAAGTGCTGAAGGCTGCGACCTTCGCCAGGACTGTCAACTTGGCCACGGAAGACGAATTCAAGGAAAGCTTCCCTGATTGCGAAGTAGGCGCGATGCCGCCCTTCGGCAATCTGTACGGAATGCCCGTCTTTGCCGACGAAAGCCTGTCGCGCGACAAAGAGATCGCCTTCAACGCAGGCTCGCACCGCGAGCTTGTGCGGATCGCGTGGGAAGACTTTGAAAAGTTGGTCCAACCTAGGGTGATGAGAATTGCGCCGGTGAGGCGGTCAGGCGAAGCAGCATAAGCATGAATGTGCACCGGGTCCGCACCTTGCCTCATCATGTTCACGGGCAGGATGCCATCTGGGAATACCTGCAGACTCCGCTCGGCCGCACAAAGCCTTGAGGCGAGGCGCTGACTGAAATTGCTGATTTGAACAATTGAATGGTGGGCGGTGAGGGACTCGAACCCCCGACTTCCTGCTTGTAAGGCAGGCGCTCTAACCAACTGAGCTAACCGCCCCTCGGAAGGGACTGACGGTGCCAGAACTCATGATCGCGAACGCCCAAACAAGCGCTGAACCGTCCTTCGCAGTATAGAGTCTGCGGTAAGTCGGGGTCAAAGCCTTGTGCGCACACAGATGCGACAGTCAAAAGACCGGTGAATTTCTAATTTCCAATTTATAACTTATAAATTACAAATCCTCTTTCGTGTATCATCCCCTTTCACCTTATCTCAGGAGAAAGCTTTCCATGCTTCGATTCCTTGTGGTCATTGTGGTGCTCGCCGGCGCTGCCCTTTTGTTTGCCCAAACCAAGAAATCAGATAAAGCAGCCGCTGCTGCTTCCCCCACTCCGGCCAAATCCGCAGGGCCGGACGAGATCAAGGGCAAGCCCAAAAGCACGGCATCCGGCGTCCAGTACTGGGACACCAAGGTTGGTACCGGTAAAGAAGCCAGTACCGGCAGGAACGTAAGCGTGCACTACACCGGATGGCTCACCAACGGCAAGAAATTTGATAGCTCCCGCGACCGCGATGAACCTTTTGACTTTGTCCTGGGCGCGCATCAGGTGATCACAGGCTGGGATGAAGGCGTGGTCGGAATGAAGGTGGGCGGCAAACGCCAGCTCAGGATTCCTCCAGCAGCCGGTTATGGTGCGCGCGGCGCCGGAAACGTCATCCCGCCCAACTCCACTCTGGTGTTTGACGTGGAACTGCTGGAAGTCAGGTAAAGGTTGAGCTACTGGGCCGATCGGAGCCGGTGAAGCCATCAACGGCTCCGTCCCCAAATTGAGCGCTTCTCGCAGATCACATCCTCGGTACGTCTGTAACTATCGTTACGGCCCGAATGAGCCGTCGGCCTGCTTAAGCCACTTGTCAGGATCCCTACGAACCCGTCAGAGGCATCTAATCCCCATCCTAAGAACACTTTTATATCGAAATAGCTGTTTTCCTGAAAAAGTCTATTAATTCTCTTAAGGAGTTGGGTTAGAATGCCTGCGCCACTTCTGACCATGGACCCTCAAGAGCTGTCAGCGCAAGAACTTGTGCAGCTTTGTCTTGATCACAATCAGAAAGCTGCCTGGGAAGAATTTGTTCGTCGGTACCAGCCCGCAATTGCCCGTGTAGTCATGCGGTCTGCGCGCCGCTGGACCACGCCCTCCCATGCCTTGTTGGACGATCTGGTCCACGATACTTACCTCAAGCTGATGGCCAATGGCTTCCGCGCATTGCGTGACTTCGACTTTCAACATGAGAACGCTGTCTTCGGTTTTCTCAAGACCGTGGCCTCCAACGTGGTCATGGACCACTTTCGCAATCAATACAGCAAGAAGCGCGGCAACGGACAGGAAGACATCAGCCTGGAAGAAGCAGCCATGTTTGTGTCTGCATCGCGAAGCAGCGCCCAGTGCGTGGATCGCGAGATCATGATCCATGAAATCAACGAGGTCCTGAAATCGCAAACGTCAGAACCAAACTTCGTGCGCGATTACTCGATCTTCTGGCTTTATTATCAGCAAGGCTTCACTGCCAAAGCCATTTCCAAACTGCCCAGCATTCGGTTGACGGTAAAGGGGGTTGAAAGTACTCTACTTCGCCTGACCAAGCTGGTTCGATCCAGGATGACTCGCGCCGCAGGCCGTTAAGATCATCGGGGTTAAAATCATCGGGTCAAAATCGCCCTGGCGGCATAGGAATTTTTCCAGAGCCACGGACATCTCTACTGACAATTCTTAATAAAAGGACGATACCATCTATTTACGTTGATTATGTCGAGGGGCAAAAGTGGCTAAAAGTTTTGAGCATTTGAGCAGTGCTCAACTCGAGCAATACGGAACTGACAGCTTTACGGTAACTCCAGACGACGCCCATAGCATTGAGGCGCACCTGGAGGACTGTGCCGAATGTCGCTCCCGCCTGCTGGAACATCATCGCGTACGGTTCGCACTGCTGGCGGACGCCCCCATGAGGGTCCCTTCCAACGAAGCCACTTTAAAGACGACTGATCGCGACGTTGCCCATGTCCCGTCCGGCGACTGCCCTTCTACCGACGGTCCTACCGAAGACGATCTCCGCAAACTAGCCGCCGGCCTCCTAACTCCCGATAAAGCGTTGGCGATAACCCAGCACGTAGCTCAGTGCTCACACTGTGCTCCAATCCTGAATGCATTCATCCAGGACTTCTCTGGCGATCTAACGGAAGACGAAATCAAATCAGAGAACCAAGCCCTGGCGCAGCTCAACAGCTCGTCACCAAAATGGCAAAAACAAATTGCCCGCCAGATGAAGACTGCGAACGATAGCTTCACATCCAATCGCGGCAATTTGTCAGCCAACACAATTTCAAGTGCTTCCCGTTCAACACCTCACCGCACCGGCAGCTGGCCCTTGCGTCGGCTCCTCGCGCCGGCAGCCATCGCTGCAAGCGCCTTGATTGCCTTTGGCCTCTGGTTCACCCAGCGCGATACCCCAGAGAAAGTGGAAAAGCTCCTTGCCCAGGCCTACACCGAACAACGCACCATGGAATATCGCTGGCCCGGAGCAGAGTGGGGACCAGTGAGAGTTACGCGCGGTTCTGGCCAGTCCCAGCTCTCGCGGCCATCATCGCAACTTGAGGCAGAGAGAATATTGGCTGAACACCACGGGAGCGATTCCAGTGATCCGAAGTGGCTCGCGCTGAAGGGCGAGGCCGAGCTTCTGAAAAATCAGCTTCCAGCCGCAATCGCAGATCTGACGGCAGCTCTGTCTCGGGATCCGGGCTCCAGCCATACCAAGTTGCTTCTCGCCATTGCCTACGCTCAGCAAGGCGACATCTCAGGCGTCCGCACCAGCAGAGAAAACGCATTGCAACTTCTCGATGCTGTGATGAAAGATAGCCAGTATGCGAATGCCGCGCGCTTTAATCGAAGCTTGCTTTTGGAGCATCTGGATGCAAGGGACAAAGCCAGAGAGGAATGGAATACTCTACTTCGCCAGGAAAGCGAGCTTTCCTGGAGGTCGGAAGACAGCAAGAGAAGCGCCGAATCTAAATAGGTTTCATGGTCGCTCACGATGAGGAGCGCATTACTTTACTGGAGAGAGAGAGAGATTGTATTGGATAGATCCATCAATGAGCTGCTGAACGGATTCATCGTCAAGGAACTTGGAATGTTTCGCTTTCAGGTGTTTCAGAACCTGCTGGACATCAAGCTTCTTGCTGCGCACAATTCCTAAAGACAGAATTGTTGTTTTCGCGAGCTGTTGAGCAGAATCCTCCTCCGTATCGTTTGCTGAAAGCCTTATCCGCTTCTTTTGCCAAAACTCTGGCTTCACTCCTTTTTTCAAGTAGTTCAGACCTTTGTCACTAATGGTCTTGTTCGAGAGACGCGCAAGCGCAATCGGAACACCGAGCCGGGCGCGATATGCGCCTTCAGTCGCATCGGGAGCTTGCTTTAGAAAGCGAATGAGCATCTGATCATCGCCTTCGTCGCCGGCCACACCTAAAACCGTAACGATATTCGGCCAGAATTCCTCGCTTTTGTGGTCGCTCAGCATCACACGGATTTCATCGAGCTGTTTAGACTCAAACTGCGCCGCTTTGTTCAGGGGAATACCATGGATATACCTTCGACTGACAAATTCGACGATACTGGACGGGCCAAGGTCGTCGCAGGCGGCCATGGGCTTCGGGGCACCTTTGATCGCATCGCACTGGTCGTCTGTGACAAAAACCTCACCGCTCGCCAGAACCGGGCTCATCAGATAGGTGTCGCCGCACATGTGTTTGAGGTTTTTTATGTGGCCATATTCATGAAGGAACAAGCTCTGGTTCAAGGAAGCGTTGTCATTCCACAGGACTACTGCACAACTGCCGTAGTAACATCCTTCTATGGTGGAGTTCAGCTCGCCCTGATCACTACAGCTCGCTATACTTCGCACGATATTCAGCGTGCCATTTGATTTGCAAAGTGCCTCAACCTCATTCTTGCCTTTTATATTTTGATATCTCTTGTCAATAATTGAGGAATTCTTGGTGTCTAGCCAGATGCTCAAGCCACATTTCTGTTTGCCGGGGTCCTTAATCAGAGCCGCGCTGCCATCTTTCAATACCGAGTCAATCTGTTGTGGGCTGATCGGTGGCTTGTTAGGGTCCACTCGCTCGACTCGGTCGACTCGGACAGATTGAGCGCAGCAGAACGGGAGAAACAGACTACAAACCGTAAGCATAAGAGTTGCGCAACGTGTTTGTTTGTGCATCATAAAACCGCCTCAGCGGAAAAATGGAATCAGTTGCAAATCATTAAGGTGTGGTGGCTTGCTTTATTGCTCATGGCTCGACTACCCAAAACTGAGGGCAACCCTGGGGACGGAAAGTGTCCTCAGCGCCATTGCCTGCTTTGCCAATGCTGCATGGACTCTTGCCATTCCACTCATACAAGTAGAACTGCTCTCTTAAGTCTTCACAAAACCCCAAGACGTTATCGAGACGAAGGCAAGGCTCACGCTGTTCGATCGAGATATCTTCAATCTTGTTGTAGCAATTGAGCAGCGCCTTCAGAGGGGCGGTGTAGTCGGGTTTCTCGATCGTAATATCGCTCGGCTCTACAAACAAGTGAAGGTGATTCGACTTTCTACCCTTCCACACTGCGGTATTTGTGTCCACTGAAATAACCTGAACGCTCTCCGGCATAACATTCTCATATGCGAATACGTGCACCATTGGGAGTCGTAAAGGTTGCTGCGGAATCTTGTTGCCCGCAGTTGAACAACTCATCTTCGAATAGAAGCCTCGCAACGAGATGATCCTGCTCGGGCAAGGGAGCTGATAAGAGTAGCCATCATAATCGTCCTTGAGCGTGCCGTTTAATGGTGGAAGGCCGCTTGTTGGCAAAGGCGAAACTTCTTTCTCAGAGCAGCTGGATTTTAGGCCGTCGAACCGATACTCCTTCTTGTAGGATCCCGTTTTTTTCAAAGAAACCATGTCGCTGCCTTTCGCCGTAACTCTGCCCACCGAATACACATGTTCGCCTCCCGAATGAGCTGTCAGATTCGGGCAGATGAGCCTGATGCCAGGAAGTTTCGTTCCACTCGTTGGCTTGGTCCAGCTGATTCCAAATATTCCATGGGTCCATACATAGAATGTTGAACTCTGCGATGGGTTTTCGCTCGCACACCCATCCAGCAATCCCGCCATGCTTACCGTGAACGGACCGGCCGCCATCATCGACAGAAAATTACGTCTTCTGATTGTCATGTCCTATTCCCCCCTCGGAAATACTGAGTGCTAGTTCCCGAACACGCTGAAAGCCGCCCAAAAATAAGGATGCGCGTGCTCTTGACGAGCGTGATTCATCGCCTGGGCCAATGAGCGGCTTGTATCCTTCTCTAACGAAAAGCGACGGTAAAACTCTTTCATGAATTCTGTGGTCGTTCGCGAATCGATGTCCCAGCGGCTGGCCACCGTGTGAGGAACCCGTGCTTGCAGGATCAGGCGAACGGCATTCTGGGCCTGGTGAAAAGATTCGCCGGACACCCCCTGCGTGGAGCAGGCCGACAACACAATGAGCTGAGAACTATAGAGTTTTGTGCGGCTTAGTTGGCCCATGTCCAGAAGCGGCGCCTCGCCCGCACCGTGATTCAAGAGCAGTTCCAGCTTGCCGTTTTCGTACACGGAGTGCCCGGCAAAATGGAAAATCGTGGATTGATCCAGCCATCGCAAAAGGTTTTTCGGTTGGGCTGTTTCCCCCGTCAGCACCCGGGCATTGCCAAGTTCGCGCCCAACTTCGCGGGCTTCTTCCTCCGCGTCGGGCAACGGCTGCAACACCTTGTTATAGGCTTGCGGAACGGCCGAGACTCCCACAACCAGCGCTTTGTCACCGGACAAATTCCCCGGCCGCAGACGATTGACGAAAAACAGGCTGGGCAGATAAGTGACTGATTTGCTCTCAATGAAATAGCGGCCGTCATCTCCGAGCAGTACTTCAAATGGCACAGAAGCCAATTCCTCATCCGGTTCAACGATGACTGTGCCGGAAGAGAGAAGTTCGACTGGCGCTAATAAAGCTTGATACAGCTTATGGGCTTCCGTCCGGATTTCGCCGATATCGCTGGCCGGATCGCTGCATAGAGAAGTCAATTGCTCCGCTGACCTTACCAAACCCACGCGGTCAACTTTGCCAAAATGAAAGCCGATTCGCTCGGCGCTGACAGTCCAGATTGCCAACCCCTCATCCGTCAACATATAGACCAGCGCCACATTTGAACCAAGGCTGCGTTGCGCGTCAGCCAGGTCTTTCACCCCGCCGTCACTCCGGGCCGCCGCTTGTTTCGCAAAAGTGCGCAGATCGCTGGCGCGGAATGATTCCCAGACCCGAAGGGCCTCATCCGTCCGAGATTGCTTGATGAGGACCTGGCTCAGCCCGCGATAAGCGGTCCCATAAGAACGGCTCCATGCCAGCCTGTCTCTTTCATCTTTCACCGAGCCCAGCGATCCTTCAGCAGCAGCAATGGCCCGGCGATAGTCACTCTCGGCCGCCGGACTATTCCTTTCTTTGGCGAACAGGAACGCCCGTGTGGAATAAAACTGATATTGTGTCAGGAAGCTCGCAATTGCATGAATTTGCGGTTCGATCTTTGCCAGTCGCGCAAATGCGCGCTCATGATCTCCTCGTTGTGCTTCCAGTCCGGCAAGAAGAACTTCAATGCCCGCCCGATGAATCTGGACTGATTCATTTTGCGGCAATTCCCGAAAAAGCTCTTCCGAATGGGCGAACTCGTCTTTTGCGATTTGATCGCGTCTGGCCACAACCGCCGCTTCAGCAAAACGGTAATGCGCCATGGCCCGGAATGAGGTAAGGTCCGTGGTATCGATTGTGGCAGCAGCTTCTCTGGCGCATTCAAAAAAAAGAAACGGTTCGCCGTTTTCCTCGGCCCAGTCCGAAAGGCTTGAGTAGAAAGGATAGGCTCTTTTGTCAGGATACAAGCCGTTCCAGAATAGCTGCAAAGCGTTGCGGCTCATCTTCCACAGTGGTCCCGACCTTCCGTCCTTAAGGGCTTCAAGGGCGGATTGGTAATTGATTACGTTGATTTTCTGCGAACCCAGACGGCCATCGTTCACAGCGGCTTCAGCACGTTTCAGGCTTTCCAGCCCCGCACCCTGTTCTCCCGCCCTGACCAGACAACCCGTCTGCTCCAACTCCATCCTGGCTAAAAGCTGAAAATACCTTCGCCCCATGAGGGGCCCTTCCACACGTCGACTGATCGCAATACATTCCGGACTCTTGAACAGCAGCCGCAAGGCATTCACTTCTTCAACTTGAGCCCGAAGAGCGCCTGGCTCAGACCTGACAGCTCTGAACAATTCGTACGCTTTACGGGCAAAGCGCTGCCCATCAACCGCGTCGCCCTGTGTGTTGGCGCGTATTGATTGTTGCAGAGCCTGCACGGCTTCTTGACTCCCGGTTGAATTTGGATTTGCCATGAAGTCCAGCAACCAGGAATCACCATGATTCTGAAGCAGGACCTGGCCTAGTGCGTGTAGTGCGCTAACGGCATCACGCTGTGGAGTTGAAGCGTAAGCTTGAGGTAGCCACTCTTGAACAGCCTCATCAGAATATTCCTCCACACGTCCCTCAACTTCGCTGAGCAATACTGAATCCATGGCTAATCCGTTGGCGGCTATTTCCGCTGGGGTGCGTAGCGGAGATTTGATTCTTGTTTCGTGTTGTTCCAACTTTTGCCGGATCAGCGCAAGGTGCTGCTTAGCTTCTGTTGACCATCCGCTGTACTTGTCCAAAACCAGATATGAACGCCAGTGGTCCGCTGCCTGCCGATAAAGAAATAACCTGCCTTCCACGATAGCGCTGTTGTAAAGCGCGATGGTATTTTCAGGTTCCACGTCCAACGCTTCGCCCAGAAGTTCCAGAGATTTTCCGTACGAAACATCTGAACCGTCTCTTTCTGCTTTCTCAAAATAGGCTGCTCCAAGATCAATGAGAGCAGGGACAGACTTCGGCGAGGCGTCATGCACGCGTCCAAGCAACTTTACCGCGGCCTGTGGCTCGCCAAGCAGCAACGCCAGTTTCCCTTGTAACCGTACCCATTCTGGCTCAGGGGAATTCTTGTGTTTCGCAATTATTTCCTGGGCATTTAAAAAAGATGGAGGATCAAAATTCGGGCTCATACTTCCGCGTTCAGCATTGTATGGAGAGAAATGTGCCCCTTCCCATCGCAATTCCATGTTGCGACGCGAGGTATAAGCTTCGCGCAGTAATAAGTCGGCATGCTCGGCATTATCTCCAATGAACCTCGGCAGCCATCGGAGGGATGCTGCCATGATGAGCACGAGGCAGGCTCCACCTAACACGCGAGTCTTACGGTTCTTCATGATTTTTGCGTTTGCGAGGCGATCATCTTACCCGACTGCCCCTATGCGGGCCACCTTCTTTACGGTATCCTCCTTCTTCGTCCTGGAGGATACCGTGCTCTCATTTCCGCGTCGCGCAATTCTGTCACTCACCTTCTGTCTGGTCGCTAGTCAGGCATTCGCTCAGCAATCCTCGGCTCCCAAGTCCTCTGCTCAGCAGCCCAATCGGCGCGCGTCGCACCACCGCAAAATGATGCCAGCAGCGTCATCACAAGCGGCATCCCAGCCCGCACCTCTCGCCCAGGTTGATCCCGGGCTGCTCAAGCCGCTGCACTGGCGTTCCATCGGCCCATACCGTGGCGGACGCACGCGCGCCATCGCCGGCGTTCCCAGCCAGCCCAGCGTCTTCTATATAGGCGTTTGCAACGGCGGAGTCTGGAAGACTGACGATTACGGTCGCACATGGAAGCCCATCTTTGACGGTCAGCCCACCGGATCCATCGGCTCACTGGCAGTCGCAGCGTCTGATCCCAACATTGTTTATGTCGGCAGCGGTGAAGGTCTGCACCGGCCTGACCTCTCCGTTGGCGACGGCATATATAAATCCATTGACGCCGGCAAGACTTGGAAGCATCTCGGCCTCCGCGACGGCCAGCAGATTCCCCAGCTCGCCGTCGATCCTCGCGATCCCAGCAAGGTCTTCGCTGCCGTGGCCGGGCATCCTTATGGTCCTAACAAAGAGCGCGGTGTCTATCGCTCAACCGACGGTGGCCAGAACTGGCAGCAGGTCCTGGGTAAGGACGAAAATGTCGGCGCCTCTGACGTCCTCATCGATCCCAGTGACTCCAACGTTGTTTACGCCACCTTATGGGAGGCGCGTGAAGGCGCATGGGAAAACGGCGCGTGGAACGGCACGGGCGGCGGACTTTTTAAATCCATTGACGGCGGAGCCACGTTTCAGCAGCTCACTGGCGGACTGCCGGAAGGCGTGGTGCAGGCTCACATCGCCATAGCGGATAGCAATCCCAAAATACTCATGGCTTCCGTCGCCACCAAAGATGGCGTGAAGTTATTTCGCAGTGAAAACGCCGGGCAGAACTGGGCGGTCATCACCACGGACGCGCGACCCGCGGGCCGCATCGGCGGCGGTGATCTTTCCGTTCCCCGCTTTGATCCCAAAGACCCCAACGTGGTTTATGTCACCAGCACCGTAACGTGGAAGTCAACCGATGGCGGCAAAACATGGACAGGCTTCCGCGGCGCCCCCGGTGGCGATGATTACCAGAACGTATGGGTCAATCCCAATGACCCGCACATCATTATTCTTGCCAGTGATCAGGGCGCGATTGTGAGTGTGAACGGCGGTGAGAGCTGGAGCTCATGGTACAACCAGCCCACCGCGCAGATGTATCACGTGAATGCTGACAACGCATTTCCCTATCGCGTTTGCAGCGGACAGCAGGAAAGTGGCTCTGCATGCGTTGCCAGCCGTGGTAACGACGGTCAGGTGACCATCCGCGAATGGCACCCTGTCTCTGCCGAAGAATATGGTTACGTAGTACCTGATCCGCTTGATCCTGACATCATTTATGGTGGCAAGCTGAGCCGTTATGACCGCCGTACCGGCCAGGCGCAGAACATTCTTCCCAAGGCATTTCGCTCGCAGACATTTCGCGTTGTCCGCACTGAGCCGGTGGTGTTTTCGCCCAGAGATCCGCATACCCTTTACTTCGCTTCCAACAATCTCTGGAAGACCACCAATGGCGGACAAAGCTGGACCCAGATATCACCTGATCTCACGCGCAAGGATTTCACGATTCCGGCAAGCATCGGCAAATTCAGCACTGAGCCCACCGCCAAGCCCATGCAGCGCGGCGTGATCTACGCCGTGGCCCCGTCACCGCTGGATATCAATCGCATATGGGCCGGCACAGACGATGGCCAGATTGATATCACCACTGACGGTGGCAAGAACTGGACCAACATCACACCCGCTGACATGCAGCCCTTCCAGAAAGTCTCCATTCTGGAAGCCAGCCATTTTGACGCGCAGACCGCTTATGCGGCCATCAACACGTTGCGTCTGGATGATCTGCGTCCACACATTCTGCGCACGCATGATGGCGGCAAATCATGGTCAGAGATTGTGGCGGGCATTCCGGAAAATGAAAACGTAAATGTGGTGCGTGAAGATCCGGTGCGTCGCGGACTATTGTTCGCCGGCACTGAACGCGCTGTTTACGTTTCCTTTGATGATGGCGACCACTGGCAGTCACTGCGCAATGACATGGCGCCCAGCTCCGTCCGGGACGTCATCATTAAAGATGACGATCTGGTGGCGGCCACGCACGGTCGCGGCTTCTGGATCATGGATGACATCACTCCTCTCCGTCAGGTCGAGCAGAAAACAATCTCGTCAGACGCATATCTCTTCAAACCCCAGACCGCAACCCGCGTCCGCTGGTCCATGAATCCTGATACGCCTCTGCCGCCGGATTTCCCTGCTGGTGAAAATCCGCCCGACGGCGCCGTGATCAACTACTATCTGCAATCCGCCGCCACCTCGCCCGTTACGCTGGAGATTAAAGACCCAAGCGGTAAAACCGTGCGCACATACTCCAGTGCGGAGAAGCCAGAACCCATCGATCCCATGTTGAACATCCCCACATACTGGGTCCGTCCGCCGCAAACGCTTGCGGCCAGCGCAGGCATGCATCGCTTCCTGTGGAACATGCATTACGCTGACATTCCCGGCCTTGATCCTGAATATCCAATCTCTGCGGTACCGCACAATACTGTTCCACAGCCTTCAGGCGCATGGGCCACTCCCGGCACATACAATGTGGTGCTCACGGTCAACGGCAAGAGCTATAACCAACCGCTGACGGTCAGGATGGACCCGCGCGTCAAAACGCCGCCAGCCGCATGGCAGGCGCAGTTCTCAACCTCGCAAGAAATTACACAACGCCTGCTGACTCTTGTTCCCGCCGCAACCCAGGCCACCGATGTTCGCAAACAACTTCAGGACCGTTCGAAGGCAGCACCGGCAGGCAGCGAGATTGCCACGGCCATCAACAGCTTCAATGAACAAATGAACAATGTGCTTGGCACCGCCGCCCGGAGGCCAGGACCCGCCCCAGTTAATGACCAGCCCACGCTCGCCGCACTTCGCACCAAGTACCTGGCGCTTCTCGGTACGTTGCAGGAAGCTGACCATGCTCCCACTACGCAGACCGAAAACGGCATCGCTGAAGTGGAACAACAGCTCCCCCAGGTGATGAAGCAATGGCAGGACGTGAAAGACAAGCAGCTTCCCGCGTTGAATGAAAAGCTGAAAGCGGTGAACCTGCCGGAGATCAAGCTGGCCGCGCCAGATCGGCACGCAACTGCTTCGGCCCAGGACAAAGACGAGGAGTGAAGTACTAAAGATTATTTGCTTCGCGATACGGAATACGGTAGCGTGGCGATGGTGCCGGGATCGGAAAGGCAACGCGCACCACTGATTTGCACTGATGACACTGATCGGAAGAAAGAAAACCCTTTACCGCGGATTTGCGCGGATGAACGCGGATACGGCTGCAAATGGCAATTAGCAGATAGCCAAGACAAGAACACAACCGCGTCGATTGGGATGGTTCGTGTAAGTCCTTTAGATCTTGGGATGACGGGGGAGGGGCCCATCGCCGTGATCGAGTAATCGCACGACATCGCCGAGATAGGGAAAAGCAATGCTCACCACTGATCTGCACTGATGACACTGATCGAGACAAAGAAAACCCTTTACCGCGGATTTGCGCGGATGAACGCGGATACGGCAGCAAATGGCAATTAGCAGATAACCAAGACAAGAACACAACCGCGTCGATTGGGATGGTTCGTGTAAGTCCTTTAGATCTTGGGATGACCGGGGAGGGACCCATCGCCGTCATCGGGTGATCGCACAACATCGCGGGAAAGGCAAAGCTCACCACTGATTTGCACTGATGACACTGATCGGAAGAAAGAAAACCCTTTACCGCGGATTTACGCGGATGAACGCGGATACGGCAGCAAATGGCAATTGGCGAATAGCCAAGACAAGAACACAACCGCGTCGATTGGGATGGTTCGTGTAAGTCCTTTAGATCTTGGGATGACGGGGGAGGGGCCCATCGCGGATTTCGTAATTGAGTCATTTGATAGCTGGGCAATCGCCATTCAAACCCAGACTTGGAATGAAGGTAAGTTTTGGGTGGGATTGGTTGGGATGAGATCGCGTAAGTCCTTTAGATCTTGGGATGACGGGGGAGGGAGCCATCGCCGTCATCGGGTGATCGCACGACATCGCCGAGATCGGAAAGGCAATGCTCACCACTGATCTTTGCCTTAACGTAATGGCTACCAGGGTGGCGTTAGAATCACAAACAAACGTGGGACATTGGCAGGACTGGAGTATTTCATGATCAAAATGCGTCTGGCTTCATTATTCGCGGTGGTTCTAGCCTGTTC
>WNFA01002233.1_pt1 | contig 15927 bp, 11 predicted proteins | sample 5400481 | NCBI WGS metagenome assembly WNFA01 (sample SAMN13153340, study PRJNA577476) | soil metagenome | isolation source: 120 cm saprolite under Douglas fir tree site 2 hole 1 replicate 2 | place: USA:California | collected 2015-04-18
CCCGGGACCGGATCCAACCCGTCGCATCCGACAGGACGCCGACGGCAATCGCAAACGGTATGACCGCGGGGCACAGGTAGCGAAGTAGATGATTCGTGCCCGAAAGCTGCAGGGCCACAAGGGGCAAAAGAGCACAGAGGCAAGTCAGTAGGACTGTCCGCTGGATTGGATCGAAACTAACTTCCTTCTTAACCAGGATTTTCCGTACCACCAGGATGACAACCACGCCGATCAAAATACTGAGGCCAGGTCCAATCAAGCTAACGACCACCGTGTAAAACCACTTCCACCACGTTACGAATGACGGCGCTCCTAAAGAATTTCGGGGTTGTTCTCTCGCAAACCTGGCATAACTCAGAGCAGGGCCCAAATTCTTGAGCCACCAGGGGGCCGCAATAATTACTCCCAGCGCAGCAGCCTTGATGAACGATATCGTGGTTGGAAGGCTTGGCTGCCTGCGACGCGCAAAGAACAGAGTAATCAACAAGACTGGAACTGCGATTAGTGCGAACGAACTCTTTGACAAGAATCCGAGACCAATCGCCAGTCCCAACCCGATCCAGTTGCGGCGCCGTGGTTCTGCTTCGTCACTCCAATATGCCGAAACAAAATACAGCATGCTAGCTGTAGCCAGGAAGAAAGGACCTTCTGTGCTAAAGAAGATGCTGGCTGAGATGACTTCGGGTGACAAACAGAACACAAGGGCGGCAACGGCTCCTGCCGTCGGGCTGGCAATACGTCGAGTGGTCAAGTAGATGAACCATGCGCTAATGCCCCAGCAAGCCAGCGTCACGAACCTCGCTACCGCTGTGTGGAACCCAAACACAACAAGGAAAGGTAGGGCGACAAGAAGGTTCGCGGGAGGGCGACGGATGTCTCCGCCAATAAGAATCGATGCCAACTGCCGTAGGCTGCCGCTGTAAACGTTGTGTATGTCTCTCAGGACGTTGTCAAAATACAGAGCCTCATCCCAATGAATGCCGTAAGGATGATCAAGTATCCAGCGAGCGGCTGCGGTTGTGATCGCGAGAACAACCAGGCAGGCAAACACGAAGGAATATCGCTCTGCCGATCCGTATCCTTGCGTAGTTGTTCTGACGCTTTCCGCTTTAGCTTTGACCACAAGGCCAGTGGACATCGTAAGTTAGATCCTCGTCACAACGACCGTTGAAAAAACTGCATTCCCCAAGGCCATTTCGGTTCCGTGACCTCAAGCTGGACTCAAGCTTTTTTCTTCAACGGATGGAGTCCCCTTCAGTCCCCGAAGAAGATCCCAGTACACCGCTTTTTGTCCCATTACGTAGAACAGCATCAAGAGATATGCACCAGCGAGAACAGTGATTTCCATAATGAGACGGGGCAGATGAGACAAAGATTGGCCGAACAGGAATTGCGCTCCCAGTGCCGGCACAGCAGCTATGATCCCGGAAATTAGCGGCCGGCTCACGGTGACCAAAATATCGCGGAAGGAGATTACGGTGCCATGTACGCACCATGCAATGTGCGGGAGCGCCCACAGCGTCATGACGGCGGAATACCCGAACGCGACCCCTTTGGGTCCATAAGGCAAGCCCGCGACGTAGCCCGCGATCATAAGGGGGGCAAGCACCAGCACAACTTTCAGGTTCCGCCCGATCATTCCGAGCGAAAAAGTCAGCCACGCCAGTGGGTTAATAAGAGCAAAGATCAGGATCGTCGGCGTCAACAATCGAAAGATGTCCACTACATCGGTCCATTTCGGACCGAGGAGGGTATGAATCAAATCACTGGCGAAAAGAGCAGCTCCGATGGTGATCGGTATGGTCAGCGCCAAAACAAGTGAGTAACCCCTTAAGAAGTAGCTCTTAAAACGCTTCGCATCGTCGCGGACTCTCGACAGCCCCGAAAACGCCACGCCGCCGAATGCCGAATTCAGATTCTCGATGGGCAGGTTGGCAAGTTGATAGGCTCTTCCGTAAATGCCGACAGAAGTCGCTCCCCAGAACCGGCCGAGCAGGACTTTTTCTATGTTATAGGAGAAATATACTATTACGTTAATTAGAGTAAAGGCGCCGCCGAATTGCGCCATGGAGCGGAGCCCAATTCGCAAACGGGGTCTCCCTGGAATCCAGCCTGTGGCGCACCAGAGGCAAATCGTGGTGATCAACGGAATGGAGACCGCTGTCCCCACGAGTGCCCAATATCGAAGACCAGCGAGGGCCATTCCAATGCCTATCAACGTGCCGCATACCAACGAGATCATGTCGATCGCGGCCAGGACTGTAAAGCGCATCTGTCGCTCGAGAAGCGCCGTGTGTTGCACGCCGGCTCCGTTAAAGATGAACGCAGTAGCCAGCACAATGGTCACCCAGAGCAGGTGCGGCTGGTGATAGAACGCAACGATAAGCGGGGCCATAGACATCAAAAGAAGCCCGAGGATTAGGCCAACAAACATGTTGATCCAAAATAAGGTTGAAACCTGTTCCTCGGTTACTTTCATGCGCTGGACCGTGGCTGAGGAGAGGCCAAAATCCCTGAAAAGGTTCAACACTCCAGTAAGCGCGGTAACCATTCCCACTAAGCCGAAATCCGTGGGATCAAGTAACCGCGCCAAGGCCATCATCGAGCCTATCCGAATTGTGAAACTTCCAGCCAGCGCCAGGACTTTGGCCAAGCCACCGCGGATGACCTTTTCCTTCAAATCCTGCATCGCAACTCACACTCTACAAAGGAGATGGAGTCCACGCTTTCTGGTCTGTGCCTTAGGGCCGGGTTAACGCGATTTGAAGCATGGACAATTATTCGTCCGAAGGTAGGGCTGGGTTCCCACATGGATGCGAACAAGCTACCGCCACTAACGGGCGAAACGGCGACCGTTTCACTAACGCCAACTCGCAATCAATCTGCCATAATCGCCCAGGTCTGCGGGCGATCTTACTGCTTAGGTTTCTGGTAAGTAGTTGGAAACGAAGAGGTTAATTACGCATCACTTCAGGACGGCTGCAACGCGGACGAGCAGGCATGGGAAAAAGGTTTCCTTTGGGCGGTGATTTTCCATTGAAGGGACGCGTCCAGCTGTCCGGCATCCCTCAATTTCTGGATGTGCTGAACTCGTAGGTAGCGGCTGGCCTTTAAATCCTCGCAGGTCAATCCCGCTGCTAGATAGGCATCGCGGAGCTCCTGAGCCCCCTGGCGGGCTGTCCATTGTGGCCGGAAGTCCGGCAAAACTCGGCGAACTCTGTCGCAGTTTACGCGGTAGCAGCGCTTATCAGGTCCTCCCCCTGGGAAGTATTCGATTTTAGAGCCAGGAACAGTATCCGTGACGATTTCCGCGAGTTCGCTGATGCGATAATTTTCTTCAGTCTGGCCGACGTTGAACGTTGCATTGTGAATCGCACTTTTTGGCGCTTCCAGTACGCACAGCATGGCGGCAACGATGTCGCGAATGTGCACTATCGGGCGCCATGGGGTGCCATCGCTCTTGATAACAACGCGGCCGGTAGTCAGCGCCGAGGCCACAAAATCGTTCAGCACGAGGTCCAAACGAAGTCGCGGAGAAACGCCATAGGCGGTTGCATTTCTCATATAAGTCGGACTGAAGTCCTCATCTGCCAGCCCCGCGAGGTCGCGTTCCACCAAGACTTTTGAATCGCCATACGCAGTCACGGGATTAAGGGAAGCGGCTTCATCGAGGAACCCATCGCCCCCAGCGCCGTAGGTGCTACAGGATGAGGAAAAGACGAAACGCTTCACCCCCGCCTGTTTAGCCAGCTCGGCAAGTCGTACAGATGCCTTATGGTTGATGTCGTAAGTCAGCGCGGGATCGAGGTTGCCCAGCGGATCGTTTGATAATGCAGCTAAATGAATTACGGCTTCGAATCCATCGAGATCCGGTTTTGTTACGTCACGAAGATCTTTGCGAATCTCGGGAATCTCTTGCGCGGGCTGACCAAATTCACAGCCCTCAAAGAGATCCGTGTCGAGGCCAACAACATCATGCCCGGCAGCGCGAACCATCGAGCCCGCGACCGCACCAATATAGCCTTTGTGACCCGTGATAAGTACCCTCATACATCTCCTATTCGAAGTAGATTTCTCGCGGGATTAGAATCTCAATCAAGAATTAGAATGGCTCCCCGACCGCTGCCTGCCGGAATAGGTGGCGCCCTCTGATTGCTCGAGTCTCGTGGCCTCTTCAGGAATCACTTCGAGCAAATGGTTTTCGCACAAGGTCTGTGCAGCCTGATTGATAGCGAAGAATGGCTGGCCGGAACGCTCCGCAATGTCCAGCAGCGAATGTTCTCCGTCAGAAAAGTTGAGCACCCAAAGACGCGCGTTTATTTCGGACTCGATTGCCTCACCCCCCGTAGAGCGGTAGAGGCCCCGGCGGCCTAGTTGCGGTTCGCCGTAAGGGTTTAGGTTCCGATAGCATCTATTTCCTTCCAGGATGTCGAGGATCGCGGTGCACACCTGGAGCGATTCCATGAGCTGTTTGGGCTGTATGAAATTGAGGTTGTCCGCAGACGTGTGGTATTCGGGAAAAGTGCCCCACACACTTCGCATCAAGCAGCCAACCGGTAGATTGAATCCGGGAGAGCAGTACTGCCGCTCGTCGTAACCGTAAGGTGAGAATTCAAGAATCTCAGCGGACTTGCAGTAATGATGAAGAATATGGGCAGCGGCACGGTCGATCTCGGCATTTCCCTGGCGGCTTTTTTTGTAGTGGAACCCGCCGTTGTCTCCAACGCAAGTTAGCACCATACCGTGGCGGACGCGGCCAGCAGCTTCTCGATTTCGCGCTAGCCAGGTGATGGCGCCGATGGTGCCGGGAATAAACAGGAATCGGTACGAGTAGCGAAGATCACGCCCAACAAGAAACTGCGCCAGAAACGCGGCGACAGCCAAACCCGAGAGATTGTCGTTGGCAAGAGACGGATGACATATATGACATGAAATCAGGACTTCATCGCTTAATTGCCCAGGCAAGTAGCACTCGCCATATGATAAGTGTCCATCTTCAAGAGTAGAGTCGATGCAAACCTCGTATTCGCCGTCCTGCAGCGCCAGCATCTGGTGATGGGATAAACAAAATCCCCAGTCTTCCTTGTAGTATGAAGTTCGGTAGGGAATCCAATCGGGTTTTTCCGGAATTGAGAATAGGTGCGGTTTGAGCGTGTCCAGCGGCATTCGTGCGCGAACTGGCGCACTGTAATTAACCACGTGCAAATTGCATTTCTGGAAGTCTACAACCTTCTTTCCATCCGGGCCCTTGATGTAGGCATCTCGAAGATTCCATTCTTTAGGAACGATCCAATCGAACACGGCCGTGCCTGTTGCTACCTCAAAGGTCTCCAGCGGAATTCGGTCCTGAATCATAGCCAGAGTCTGTCGGGTTCCGTCACCGGTAATGCTTCGGCAGATTGGGTAAAGTTCTCCAGCAAATCGGTGCATTTCGTCGCCGATCTCTACCCTATTCCTCTGCTCGAATTCGTTTAGCAGTCCCATCGTTTTATTCAAAGTTCGGATAATTCCGGTCCCGTTCAGAGATCACTTCGATCTTTTCTGGCCAATCAATCTGGAATGTCGGATCATCAAACCGTACGCCCCGGGCGAACTCCATGTCGTGAAATTCCGACATTTGATAAAAGACTTCAGTTTCGTCTTCCAGGGTTACGAAGCCGTGAGCGCATCCTTCAGGCACATACATTGTTTTTCGGTTTTCGGCCGAGAGGACTGTAGCGACCCAGTCCTTGAAGGTCGGGGATTCCGGACGAAGGTCGAGTACAACATCGTAGATAGAACCCCTTGTACAGCGAACGACCTTGGTTTCGCCATGCGGCGCCGCTTGGAAATGCATCCCGCGCAACGTTGCCTTTCGGGGATTGAACGATAAACTGCACTGCACCACGTTGGCTTTGAGGCCCCGATCTGCGAATTCTTTCTGGCACCAGGTCCGGGCAAAAAGTCCTCGCTCGTCAGCCTTGGGTTCCACGTCAATTTCAAAAGCTCCGGCCAGCCTGGTTTCCGTGAAAATCATACAAAAGGACTGAAGTTTTCTGGGGGAGCGCTCCAGGGAACCGAGGCCCTTACTATGCGAAGCTTCTTCATGGATCTCGAAACGATTGAACTCGAGGCGCCGTGACTCATTCTCCGGCAGACGCATGTTCCAACTCGTAGACTAGTTTACCGTCTACCACCTTCGCGTACGCCAAAACAGCACGCTTGGTTTCGTCGCCTTCTATCCGCCAGGAGCCTCTGTCGTTTACCACTGACATCTTGCTCCGTGCTCTCCACCACGAATCGACCTCACATGGAAGGGCAAACCAGATCGGCTCCTTCTCCGCGAATGCTCGCAAGCAGGCCAGTAGAGCTTCATAGATCGAGAGTTTTTCGGGTTCGATAATATAGTCCGGATGAACGATAAAGCTCATTAAGCCATTCTTTCTCAGAATCAAGTCTATTTGAGTTTTCCATAAATCAATGGAAAGTTCATTGAGTACGTGGAATAGCGTGTAGTCCTGGGTAGTCGTTACAGGCAGTTCGAGAATGTTGCCGATAAAATACGGCATAACTGTGCAACACCCGCCGTGTTGGGGATCCAGATGCGCGACATTTGGAATAGACATGTCGAACGAGAAATCAAGCGCGTCGTACCATTCTGGCTTGCGATAGAGCACCGCCGCTCGGAATCCCTTGGCGCGATATTCCCGCCCATGTCGATTGATGAGGTCCGCCCGGCGCAGGAACTCTTCTCTGTTGTCAAAAAGCCGGCCATCATGATTCAAGTCCTGGACGGCGACCTCGAATCCACGGTTACGAATTGCATCGAGCAAACTGGGAGGCACCTCGTAGCGCTCCTCCGGGACGATTCCAAAAGCCGCTTTAACCCCAAAGGCGTCGTCCACGTTCATCAACTCGGAGCAATAGTCTCGGCCAGCCTCGGTCTCCACGTCGTGCGTCATGGTCACACAGCTGCTGGCTCCATCAGGCCAAAACCACACAAACGGGACCTTATCAACACCTTTGGCCTCGATGGACATCGATAGAACGCCTTCGCAAATATTTTCGACCGTCGTGTCTACCGGCCATTTGGGGAAGGGCTGCTTGTTCCAATTGCGGGCGCGAAACTTCTGCACCTGCTTTCGAACCTCTAGATTTGTGAGCGGCCGCACAAAGTAATAGAGTCTTCGAAGAAAGTTATCGAGAGAGCTCGCGATATCGGTTCCATTCGCATATCGTTCCAGGCGAAGATTCTCGATGATTTCTGTCGGATTGAAGGGGAAGCTGAGCCTGCCGTCGTCCATGCTAACGTCGGCGATTGCGTCGAGAAGGGAAGAATCAGGTCGGGATGCACCCACTCCAGAAGACGAGCGGCCATAACAGGTAGTATTCGGACCAAACAGGAAATAGCCAGCGTCTGCAAAGAGCTGGTTGTTGACCCCGAGATCCAGGAACTTTTCGGGGCAGCGATAGCGATCATTCACAGCTTGAGTTTTAGGGCTCACGTCGGTACTTAGTTCGGACGATAATACCTCAGAATTCGGGCATAATTGGCGTAGTTGCTCCAATCTGACCTCCAAACTCGCCACCAGCTCGATGCTCATCTTCGTTCGACTCAAGAGTGGGTAAGCAGCTCGACAGCAAACTAGCTGGGCATGTTGCTCAAAGCCGAGAATAACCGTTCTCTACTCAACCAATGTGTCTATATAAAACTCTACCTGCTGCGGAAGAAATCGTTTTCGGCAGACACGAAACAAACTTGCGAAGCCTTGGGGATTCAAAGAGGTTTGCGCCGCCTCGCGCGGGCTTGTTGGTATAGCGACAATAGGTTAGCAACTTCCTGCTCGTTCCTAACCGGTCCTTGAACGTTATCAAGCCATCGTTGTTCAACTCGGTCCGGCCGAGGTCGATTTTCTCGCTTCCGGCGGCTTTGCTTTCCTCAATCAGTCTCCAAAATAGAAAAGGCATCCCGCCAAGGCTATGAAATTTTTCGTCGGAGCAGCCATATTTGTAAACGATGCATGATCGGTGCTGTAGCGTGAGCATCGCCGCGACGGCGACGCCATCCTTTCTGGTCAATCTAATCTGGCACTTCTCGCCCATGCTTTCGAGCAAGTTGCGGAACCATGCTCGCGGTTGAGGCGGCAGTTGATGGCGCCGCCTGGTAATTCTCAGAAGCCGGTAAAACTCGTCCAATAATTCTTTAGAACGGCCTGATTCATAGGAAAGCCCTTCCCGCTCTGCCCTGCGCACCTTCCGTTTGAATGAATTATTGTGCATCCGTTGAAAAATCTGTTCTAAGCGCGGCGTAAGATCAAGCTCGTGGTACCAATACGAACAGTTTGGCTGTAGACCGTAACTTAGACGGTCCGCCACTGATAATGGGCGAAGCTCGACATAATCGAAGGATCCCACGGCGCCGCCGGCCCGGAACCAGTTCATGAAATTCGGAAGGTCGCCAATGTCGCCTAGTAGTGGCTCACAATGGTCCGAGAACGGCAACGACACCAATCGGGTACCGGTCACCCAGCTCGAGATCCGGCAAAGCGCAATGCCGTCCTCTAGAGGTTCGCCTGCGGCGGCCGTCGTCAGTACCCACGGTTCATATCCATATGTGCGCGCCAGCCCTTCAAGCCAACCTCGTTCGTGAAATACCGATGCTTTAGGATGACGAGCGACCAGTTCATCCCAACGCTTGTCCAACAAGGGATTTATGACTTGAATTTTCACTGCTTCGTTCTACTGTGCAACACTGAGAAGACATCTGCCATTCGCGAACAAGACTTGATTTGTCCGTGTGCGAATCTGGATTAGATGGCTCTTATTGCGGACAAAAAATCGCCATTTCGGAGGTCCGTTTCGACAGTCGATAGTCTTCCAGAAGTTCTTTCATGAAGGTCGGCGTAAATCTTCGTTCCGTGTCAGGTTGCATCTGATCGGAACTCAGGCTCGCCTTCAACTCGGGCTCCTTCAAGTCTCCCTCGTCAGAACGCAGCGCAATCTGCACAGTCTGAAAATGGTGTGTTTTTAGCAGCTGAAGAATGTCGCCCTCATGGAGCACTCCCGTTTTGAGCTGGTCCCGGACTGAAAAGGGTTCGTACTCGAATGGTTTCCCAGCCTCGTAGCAAAGCAAAAGGCTTTCGCACAGAGCCGGGCCCGGGTGCGTTTTGATAAATTGAACGGCAGAATTAAATTCTTCTTGCTGCGCAGGTAGAACTCGGGCCTTTGCACGGTTGCGGCGAAGCTGTCCCGGAACGAAAGCCATGATGCTCACGGCGAACAAGGCGAACATCAGTGTCGCGCTCCAGCCCAAACCCGCGGGCCGCCAGTCTTCAGCGGCAGCACGCATGTCGGACAGGGCCATGCCGCAGGCGATCGCAGTGACAGCCAGGCTGTTGAAGAATATATTGGGGCCAACGCCGAATCCACCAGCTAAGAGAAATGCAAGAACATGGGTCAAGACAAACGCCAGTGCGATCACTCTCTGCGAGCGAAACTTATAGATTATCCAGGCTGTTGCGATGACCAGCAAACTTTGAAAAATTGTTACGTAAAGGTGATAGCCGCTCCAGGCCATCCCGAACGAATAAGCGCGCTTTCCGCCGCCGCCCATCAAATGAAGCGGGAAATAGCGTCCGTCAATCAACAAAGTCATTGCTGTAAGAAACCCAGCAGAAAGAACCATAGCGCCGGCCCACGTAACGAATGCTCGCCATGATTTGAGAAACAGATCAATCGCTATCGCAGCAGGAAACGCGATCAAATTGTGCTTTGTAAATCCAGCCAGGCACAATAGGATCGCCGATGAGCACAAACTGCGATTGGATTGTGGATTGCGGACGTAGAAATACAGACCAGCCGCCGAGAGAGCCTCTCCCAGCAACTGAGGGTCATTCATTCCAATGCGGTCGGGCGTTAGGAGCGCGATTCCGATTTCATATAACAGAAACGAAAAAACAGCTATATGTGCCGAACCGCCTCCACACCTCACAATAAGGGCGACAAAAATGCCCGTCGCAATCAAGGAAATCAGCGAGACCCAACGACCTACTGCGACAAATGTATTCGTTGTGCCCAAATTACCGATAACGTGAAAAGAAACTGGAGGATAAGCTGTCCTGGTCCCAAAACCTTGCGGTGGCACGCCGTACAGAGGAATCTTGTTGGCCACCATAGCCGCGCGGTAGGCATTCCAGCCTTCGTTGTAGCTAACCTCGACATTTGTGGAAATGCGCCTCATAGGGAACCAGAAAAGCGCAATCACTGTAGCTGTCATCAAAAAGAGTACGGCTGTAGAGAGCCAAGTGTCCCGAAGCCAGTCGCTCAAAGACGACCGTAGGACTTTTGGCGGTGTAGTCAGAAGATCTTGATCAACGGATTTAATCATTGTCGCGATTGTTTTGAGAGCAAAGCATGATGGAATTCTAGGAAACAGCGTCATCAGTTTGAACGAGGTATGCGTGATGGTGGCCAAACAGGTGCCCGAGCAGCGCGCCTTTGCCGTCGAACACTGGATGCCGTTTGAGCGCGGCGGCCAGCTCTTGGTGGTCAGGGTTATCGCCGAATAGCGGGAAGCGATCGCGGCCGTAAAGATATGGTTTTGGTGCACAGTTGTGCTGTGGCCCACCGGAGCGGTCGCGCGCAGAGGCCCACTTCCCAACAATTGGAAGACGTGCAAGTGTTGCGCCGGCGAGTGTTTGCCCCGTGGGTACGAAAAGATCCGGCCACCAAGGGCTATCGAGATGCTCGTGCTCGACGATGCGGCCGAGTCGATTGAGAAAGGGCCCGAGTACTGATGGGCGAACTGAATCGTGATCAAATAGCTCCGGTTCTCGAGCCGATTCCAAAAGCCGCTGGAGCTTTCGAATTCCGACACCGTACGAATAGGGATTGGTCACCGAGACCAACAAAAAGCGGCTTGCGTGTTTGGCCAAACCTTCGAGATACGAGTGCCAGTTTCCGACGAGCGGCAGTGCGTTGTAGCTGAGAACGAGATCATAGTTACCGGGCAACGTGGATTCGTTGCCGAGAACCTCGATCGTCGTAAGGCGCTCCTCAACGCCATGAAGCCGATAGATTGAGCGCACGATGTCAAGTCCTGCGCTATCGGGCAGAGCTACAGTGACGTGTGCTCCCCTACGTGCAAGGCCGAGTAGGTGTAATCCAGGGATTCCCGCCATACCATCAATCGGTCCTTCCAGCGCTGTCTTGATCTGGCGATTCTCGGCCCATCGCTCGAACAGGCGATAGATTGCGACTCGCTCATAAGCGGTTCCAAGGCCGACGTCAACTCGTGCAAATTTCAAAGTCACCTCTGGGATGCGATCAGCCACGGCTGAGTGGAATAGCAGCTTTCGATGCTTCAGAACAGATCGGTGCGAGGCCGAGAGCACTAGCGGTGCGGCGAAAGCCCTCTTCGTAGCCGACCCGCGGTTCGTCGCCAAGCAGTTCGCGCATGCGGTCGATCCTGTAGGCGCGATCAACCGACACCGTCGCCAGCTTTTCACGCGTGAGCGGCGGCTCGCCCTTGAAAAGGCCCGCCCCTTCGGCGAGTTCAAATCCGATGGCGCCGAGCTTGAGCAAGCTGACCGGCACGCCGACGAGCGGTAGTCGATTCCCCACGGCGTTGGCAGCAAGCCTAGCGAGTTCGCCGACGGAGATCGGCTCCCGATAAGTGCAGATGAACGTCTCGTTTTGCGTTCGACGTGAGACTGCAGCGTCAAGCACGAGACGCGCGAGATCGTCGATGTAGATGAGCTGAACACGAGAACGTCCGAGACCCGGGAGCACAAAGCGCTTCCGCGCGATCATGCGTAGGATCTTGTCCATCATTCCGTTCGTGTCGCCCGGCCCGTAGGTGATCGAGGGTTCGACGATGGTGTATGGGATACCTGCCCCACGCACAGCACGCTCGCACTCGACCTTGCTGCGTCCGTAATCGCCAACTGGTGCTGGGGGAAACGATTCGTCGACCGGGAGCTTTTTCGGCCAGCCATACACGGCGATTGATGAGATAAGAACGAGTCGATCGGCGTGCGCTCGGGATAGTTGGACAATTCGCTGCGTGATCTCAGCATTCGTGCGGACGTAGGCACTCGGCTCGATTCCGTGGCGATGGCGTATCGCGGCGGCATGAATGACTACATCGAATCGCGACGAAAGAGGACCGGCTTCAATTTGGTCTAACGTTCGCCACTCAATTCCGGGCGAGTTTGCCGGAGGGGTCCCACGATAGGTCGCTAACACATGCCATCCGCGGGTAAGTGCCGCGCGAGCGATTCCTCCACCAATGAAGCCCGTAGCTCCGGTAATGAGAATGTTCAACGCGATGGTTCCTTCCTCTTGCCAAGCCAACGATCAATCAGGACGGAGTCGCTGGCATCCTGCGTCGTTCTGGTCCGCGGCAAAAACAGGCAGTCGATACAACATACTGTGCTTTACTGAGAATAATTGCTGTTCTTTGATTCGAATGAAACTACGTAGTAGGAGCCAAGACAACTGCTGGCGCTTCCACTGTAAACCATGTCGTAACGAAGCCTGCTATGTTGCCGGCTAATCCCGCCGACGCCATTACTGCTGTCATGTGAACTAGACTGTCCCGACCCAAGAAAAACATTCCGAACCCTTGCCAGATAAGAATAACGATCATCGTGTATATAAACGCTGGTCGGTGAAGCGACAGCGCGTAGTTCAACCAGATATTCAAACTTGCGTACAGGGTTGCAGCGAGACTTGCCATTCCGAGGACAACCCCCGGGTTCGCATAAGCAGAGGTGAATATTGCCCGTACTATAGAGGCGGGGAACAGAAAATAAGCACCCGTAAGCGCAAAGCCTGGCAGCAGCGTCGCCACCAGGGCAAGCAGAAGAATCGGTCGAGGGTCGCGCCCACAAGCCCGGCGCTTCGTGGCTTTCGGGAAGAGGACAATACTGACAGCCAACGGTATGAACAGGCTGATTTTAGCTAAAGTTACAACGGGCCCGTAATTGCCGGCTATGACCGGACTGAAAAAGTGCTTCACGAACAGGGCGTCCATATTAGATAAGAGAGCGAAGGTCGCCAGCCCAAAGAATGTGTGCGACGAGTAACTCCAGCTCACCCGCTGCGGGGCAATGGTGCTGCGTTCTCGGAAATATGGACCTAGGAACCACAGCGCGAGAATCAGAACTGCAGCCATGGCTAGCGGCAACGCGATTATGGCGCCCACAGCTTTCCATCCGAACCAGATAAGCCCGGCGGCAAAGAGAAATCGGAGGAGCGACTGGACGACCTGCACTACTCCGAAACCACCAAAATTCTGCAGTCCCTGAAGGGCACCGTCCGTAACCGTTCGAATAAAAAATAACAGGACGACCGCGCTAGCTGCCAACAACGGCCACGCGTTGGGCAGCCGCAATATCCTCCCCAATACAGGACTAATAAGAGCCATTCCGACCGTGGCCACCAGACCCCACTGCCAGCCCCAACGCCAGACACTCCGCACAAATGCACTTACACCTTGCTTCGCATCGAATTTTGCGCTGAGCTCCGCTGTGTAGAATGCGACTACGTTACGGATAGTGTTTGTGACTTGAGCCAGTACCTGCAGGATCGCGGCAACAGCTATAAAGATGCCGTATTCGGCGGGCTCGAGCCAGCGTCCTGCTAGGACACTAACGCCATAGTCGAGTCCTCCAGCCAAAGCCATAGCAACGGCCATCATTAGGCCGTCCCGCACTCCGATCGACCGCAGCAGCGTCAGTATCCGTACTCGCATTTTCTGCTGTTTACCATGTGACGCCACAGGGAATGGGATTGAGTTTCCCTTTGCCAATTCTTGCACTCTCGACCCTGACTCTAGAATTGCTGGCACGCTCATTCCTTCTCAGAACGCTGGTAACTCATCACTGGCCTGTAGACGCAGCCGCAGGAGCGCACTTGCGTACATTCAGGCAAGGGCAGACGAGGGGCTTGATCGGGATGGTAGAGCTGATCTTGCGGGAGGTGCCGCGCTGCTTCGCAACAGTTTTGCGCCGGCTGAACGATTACACCCGCGATTGATCCCTTGCCTCTCATACCTAACCGATAAGCCGCCAAAGTTTTTTCGGCATAGCCCGGATCTTTTTCCATATCTTGATGAAACTTATTTAGCCAGTCGAAAGCCACGGATTTCATCCTCGCACGACGCTACTTTCTGGAACTACCTACGGCTGCATAAGCAGCCAAGCCTTTTTGCTTTTGACCCTCTGAACTGGCGGAACTGAGACCTCGGAGGCCGGTTTCATCGACAGTTCTCACCATAACACTGCTTGAATCGCTCGCCGTTTGACGATCTCCTGTATACAGCCGCCAGAGTTGCAGCAGATACGCGAAGATAATTTTGTTTGTGAGCTTGGACTCGCCTCTAGCCCTGGGACCAAAAGTGTACGGGACCTCGCGCAAATGGCATGGCTGCATATGGGCGGCTATCTCCAACAGGATCTTGAATCCGCGGGCATTCAGACGGTCGCGGATTTTCATAAAATCGTCACGACGCATCATGAAGTAGCCGGACATAGGATCGCGCAATTCTACGCCCAGCATCCACTGCGCTAGCTTAGTGCAACCCCACGAGCCGAGCCGCCGGATAGCATTCCAATTGGCAGTACCTCCTCCTGGCATGTATCTAGTAGCAACCACTAAGGTCGAGCCGTCTGATACCTCCTTGAGCATTTGGGGAAGCACCTTAGGGTCGTGCTGTAAGTCCGCATCAATGCATGCGACAAGCTCACCCTTTGCCGCGCTGAAACCGTCAACCACGCTGGGCCCTAATCCCCGGTTAGAAGTTCGGCGCAAGACTCGAACCCGAGGATTTCGTCTCCCGATCTCTTCCACCCGCGCCCAAGTGAGGTCCGGAGAATCATCGTCGCTGATTAGGATCTCGTAGTCCGTGCCGTCGAGAGACTTTTCAATCTCCGCGACAAGGAGTCCGACGTTTTCTGACTCATTGTAAGTCGGCGAAATTATGCTCAGCTTCATAGGGCCCCGCTTGGAGATCAAGATCCGAGCCTATCGTTGCTTGTAATTCGTTCCGATAATCGTGGAAATCAGAGAATCGATCCGCGTCCTTCAAAAGCGCGGGGGATTAGAAAGGTCAGTGGTGGTGGCGCCGCTTTGCAATAGCCGCGACTTCACTGACTAATCCGACTGAACTGCTGCGCACGCCGGAGCCTCTGCCGGTGGACTAACATCGCGACGCATGATCTTCCGCGCTACGCGCGTCAGGGTCGGGATGTCGTGCAGCATGTTGGTATAGGAAGCGTTAGCCAACGGGCAGTGACATTCCTTGGCGGCAATGCTACGGCGCGCTTCCCTAATTTTCTCGCCGAACCAGATTTCCTTGAAATCGTAGTGATGGTCTCGCAGGTTGCCAAGATTGTCGGCGCGCACACAGCATGGCCAAACTGTTCCGTTGGCATAGATTTGCGCGCTCACCCAGCCCGCATAGCAATCGATGACTTGGTCCTTTTCGTCCAGAATGCGCTTCACCAGTTTGTAGTACTCCACACGAAGTGCTTCGGTGATCTTGGCCACACCACTAAATTGCTTGCTCTCGACGTAAGTAATAAGGCGGTCGATAGCCTGCGTGTAATCCTTCTGGCTAGGTGTAATAGGCAAGCCGACCGTGTCTAACTCCACGCGAGGTTCCGCGATCTCTGTGATGAATTGGTCGGCACCCGACTTATCAGCGTAGGCGATCAGTTCGTCCAGATGCCCGACGCTGAATACTGAAACTACGGAGTGAATGCCTATCGTTAGGTTCTTAAATTTTTTCTTGAGCGACAGTAGCTGACGCAGACGTTCCTCGAATTTGACGAAGTTCCCGGGGATCCCTCGAATGTAGTCATGCTTTGCGCCGATGCCGTCTAGCGAGAGATTGATGATCAATTGGCTTTCTGGGCAGGCCTTGGCGATCCGCTCCACTCGGTC
>WNFA01002237.1_pt1 | contig 15921 bp, 10 predicted proteins | sample 5400481 | NCBI WGS metagenome assembly WNFA01 (sample SAMN13153340, study PRJNA577476) | soil metagenome | isolation source: 120 cm saprolite under Douglas fir tree site 2 hole 1 replicate 2 | place: USA:California | collected 2015-04-18
AGAAAAGAAACTTGAGCGCCAACTGGATCAGCCGTGGCGGTTGTGCGGCCAGAATGTGGTTGAAGGTGGGGGAGCTGATATCGCTGTCGGGAAGGCGGAAGTTGGTGTGATTCAGGAGGTTGAAGAACTCGGCGCGGAATTGAAATTCCTTTGACTCCGCTACTTTGATGTTCTTGAAGGCGGAGAAGTCCCAATTTGCGTATCCCGGTCCTACTGCGATGTTGCGGCCTGCGGTTCCGAATTGCTGGACGGGAGAGTTGGGATCCTGGGTGAGTCGTTGAAATGCATTTGCGTTGAGCCAGGCGTTCGCGTTGCGTGGGCCGTTGTTGGGGTTCTGTCCGGAGACCAGGTTGGGGCGGTTGGCGGAGAATCCGGTGATCTCCGGGGCGCCGCCTTGCAGAGAAACGTCGTTGGAATCGAAGACGGTGAACGGGGTACCACTCATCAAGGTCACGATTCCGTTTACCTGCCAGTTTCCCAAGGCCTGCTGATACCAGCCGTGCGGCTGTCTCCACAAAGGGAGGCTCCATTGATAGCTCAGCACCAGCCGGTTGCGGGCATCGAAAAGGGAGCGGCCGCGTTCGGCGGCGAGGTTGAAGGGGTTCTGTGCGAGGTCATTCTCGCCGGCCACGGGTTTCGACGCTGATCCGGTCATGTTGAATGAGGATGCATCGTCGATGGATTTGGAAAAAGTGTAGGAAGCGAGGAAGGAAAGGCCGTGGCTGAATCGCTTCTTCAGGCTGGTTTCCAGGGCGTTGTAGGAGGAATTGGCGATTCCGGCGATGAGTCCGGTCGAGGAATAGTTGCAGCTGCTGGGAGGATCTGCCAGCGTGCATCCGGAATAAAGCCGCCGCTGGTCAGCATTGCCCGGGGTAGACAGAGGGTTGCCGTTGGAGTCGAAGCCTGGCTGGTAAATTGCCGGGTTGCCTTCGATGAAGCGCGGCAGCTTGGTTCCCTTGGTTCCCACATAGCCGACCTCCAGCAGGAGATCTGAGCCGAAAGATCTTTGGATGTTGAGATCCCAGTCCTGAGAGTATGGCAGAGGTAGATTGGGAGTGAGCGTCAGGTTGGTGAGTGGCTTCGCGAACGAGTCCGGGGGCGGAGGATTGCCGTTGAACGGATCGGAAAAATTCAGACCGGTGGGACCCAGGCCAACCTGCACGGTCTGCAGATAAGGCGGAGCGCTGATCGGCGACTGCAGCGGGCCGCCCTGGCCGGTGTAGTAGGGCTCGTAGAAGAGTCCGTAGGCGGATGTGACCAGCCATTTTGCGTTGCCGGTCGGATCCCACGCGATACCGACGCGCGGTGCGAATCCCTTTTTGAACGTTGGGATCAAGCCTCCGGGCACGCCCTGGTCGCCGGGGTAAAGCAGTCCCGCGGGAGCATTGGGGATTACTGTGGACTGGCGTCCTGGAATCCAGAGGGTCTGCCGATTCTTGATTTCCGTGTACGGTGACGGCATTTCGTAGCGCAAACCGGCGTTGACGGTCAGGCGTTGTGTGACTTTGTAGGTATCCTGCGCGTAGGCGTCGAATGACTTGCCGTTGATGCCACGTGAAAAATCTCCGCGACCCTGGAGAAAGAAAATCGGCTGACCGAACAGGAAGGTGGCGAACGCGTCGGGCACCACCGGGAAGGGTACGAAAACGAAGAAGCCATTGGTTGCGATGCCTTGCAGCATGTTGATGTGCTGGTGCTGGTATCCGCCCCCGAACTTGAGTTCGTGCCGGCCGTGAATCCAGCTCAGCGAGCCGGAATAGTCATAAGCGTTTTCGTAGGTGTTGCGCGGGCCGGTAATCGGATCGCCGATAGTGGTATAACCGTTCACCTGGATGAAGGGAGGACCTTCGGCTACGGGCAGACTCGAGTCATATCCGAATCCGAGACTGGCGGGAGTGGTGTGGTTGGTGCGCTCGCCGTAGAGGAATTTGTTTCGCAGGAACGAGAAACGGAAGACGCCAATCATGGCAGGAGAGAAAGTGTGGGTCTCCTGGGCGACGAAATTCTGCGCGCGCTGCTCTTGGCCTACGGGAAAGCCGGGCACGCTCGCTCCCGATGTAGGGATGGGATTGAATTGCGAACCATCACTGAACCCGTAGCGGAAGTTTAAGACGTCGGAGGCTCCCAGATAATGATCGAGCCGCAATCCGAACTGATTCGTGTCCTGGTGGACGACTTGCGTTGAGGTGAAGATGTTGGTGCCGCTGTTGGGGAGGGGAAAGAACTGTAAGAGTCCCAGAGAAAGAGGGTTCGCGTCCGGCGCCGTCAGGGGCAGCTGGTTATTCGGATATGGTTTGTTGAGGAAAACGTTGAAAAGCTGATGGTTGGGATTCTGGCAAAATCCGCCGGCGAATCCTCCATCTTGAACCGTACAGAGCGCGGAAAAATCACCCTGCCGTTCAGCTATCGAAGGCACCGTGGACGCATCCGTTTCTCCCTGGCGATTGCGGAAGCCCTCGTAGTATCCGAAGAAGAAGGTCTTGTCTTTGCGGATGGGGCCGCCGATGCTCCCGCCGAATTGGTTCTGTTTCAGCGGCTCGACCTTCTGGGCGAAGTATCTGGTTGCATCAAAGACGTCATTGCGCAGGAATTCCCAAAGCGCTCCGTGGAATCCGTTGGTACCGGAACGGGTGATGATGTTGGTGGTTGAGCCCAGGCTGTTTCCGAACTCGGCGTTGGCGTTGTGGGTAAGAATTCTGAACTCGGTGATGGCGTCCACGGGCGGCTTGAGAACGAAACCTCCATCGACACCGTTGAAATTGTTGGCTCCATCGATAAGAAAGTTGTTCGACTCGGGCCGCTGCCCGTTCACCGCATAGGCCTGGCCGGCGCGCAGGGAGCCTCCAGCTTCCTCCAAGCCGGGAGTCAGGGGGACGACTCCGGGCTGAAGCAGGCCGAGCTGAGTAAAATTGCGTCCGTCGAGGGGCAGGTCAAGAACTTCCTGCTCGGTGACCGTCTTGCCCAGGCTGGTTACTGTGCCCTGAATTAACTGAGCGTCCGCCATCACATCAATTTGTTGCGTCTCAGCGCCAGCAGCAAGACGAACAGGAATGTTTGCGGTTTCATTTACGTTCAGGGTGATGCCCTGCTGGATGTACCTTTGGAAGCTTTTGGCCTCGACCTGCAGCTGGTAATGACCGACTGGAAGTTCCAACAGTACATAAGCGCCGCTACGATCGGTCGTCGCGGCACGTGTGAGGCCAGTTTCGGTCTGCCTGGCACTGATTGAGGCACCCTGCACCACGGCGCCGCTGGCGTCCACCACCGTTCCGCGAATGCTTCCCGTGATCTGCTGTGCGACTGCGTTCACGACCGCCAAGACCAGGACGACACAGCACGCCAGTTTTGTGACGAGGCTCACGCGTTTTATTTGCCTTGCAACCTCTTGAGTGCGTTTCTTGGGTAGCAGGGAGAAAGTGAGGATTGCGCGCCGGTTCAACGCGAAAACTTGGCCCTGTTGCACTATATCGTCCTTTCGCACCCGGATCAGGGCGCTGACACGGCGCGTAAGAAACGCGACTCACGTGCGCTAGGTGCGGTTGAGAAATTTTCTGCGGAGCCCCAGCCCGCAGAACGAAGAGCAGCGACACATTAGCGGGAGCGTCGGCGAGGCACAATAGCGCAAAACAACTAGCAGATTGCTGAGAAAACTCACTTCGCGGACCGGATGTGCCCTCAGTGGCTGAAAGCCACGGTTGATTTTGGGGACTTACGGCGCGGCTAGAAGCCGCGCCCTTTCAAAACAGAATCGCAATCGAGTTTTGCAGCAAACTGTGAAGCCACGGTTGATTTTGGGGGACTTACGGCGCGACTGCAGGGCGTAGGCTCTGATTAGCTTGCGGGTGCGGGGGCAGAGATGCCCCCGCGACAGCCGGCGGGACGCCGGCGCTACGAAGGTGGAGATTTTATCGGTCAGACTAGAATGCTTGGTTCGGAGATGATTCGGAAAACAATAACTCGCCCCGGCCTTTTAAAACAGAAATCGCAATCGAGTTTTTCAGCAAACTGCTAGACGGTGCTCGTAGTATTTAATTGTATGTGCAGCACAGTGGATTGCCAGGGGAAGCAATCAAATGCTCGCAAGCTCGACCAACTGACGCTCTGTTTGCTCGGCTTTGTTAGTTCGATTCCAGATGTATTCGCAGTTCGCGGGCCAGACTGTCGATGGAGCGGATTTTTTCCGCCGCGGGGGGAGGGACATCGGCAACGGCCATCGCCAACTCGCAGGAGAGCAGCATGGCGGTGAGGGTCTCACGCATTTCGCTGCGCATCTGATCTTGCACGCAGCGGCGCGCTGCGGTTTCCTCGCGCTTACGGCGATGCAGAGCTGAGCGAACTTCGCGCAGCAGCCGCTCCATTCCGGTCACCGCGAAGTTGATGTAGACGGGGAAGGCGGTGCCCAGATGCTCGAGCATGCGTTCGCTTTCGTCGGGTTCGGTTTCAAGCAAAAATTGGTCGATGACGGCGGCTGAGTAGGTTTGTTCTCGCAGGCGGGTGGCGGCCTCCTGCAGGTTCTGGGCCCAGTGCGTCTCACTGCCGGTGGAGGCTCTTATCGCGTCGGCGCACTGTGGGCCACGTGCTGAAGTTGTAATGAGTAGGATCATGTCCTGTTCAATTGCACGTGAGCAGCCAGGAGCATTTGCCCTGAAAACACAGTGCTTAGGAGTATCCACCGGAGATTCAGTTCCTGTTGCGGAACGCTCCACGACTGCGGCCATTTCATAACCGGATTAGTATCAGCTCACAACTGAGCCGCATAGTCCTTCAGCTTGCGGTAGAGCGTAGTTTTTCCGATTCCAAGCAGCCGGGCTGCTTGCAGTTTGTCACCATTCAGTTCTGCAATCGCCTTCAGGATGGTTTGCTTCTCCAGTTCGGCCATGGGGACGATTCCGCGGTGTCCATTTCCGTTTCCGTTGCCGGCCTCGATCACGGGCAGGTTGGCGACCTCCCGAGGCAAATCGGTGGTGTGGATCAAGGGACCGCTGGTGAAGGCGAAGGTGCGTTCGAGACAGTTTTCCAGTTCTCGCACGTTGCCGGGCCAGTCGTACGCCAGCATGGCTTTGAGGGCCTCATCGCTGAGCAGCTTCTCCTGACCTGAAGTTCGGGACATGCGGTCAAGGAAGTGAGCGATCAGCAGGGGGATATCCCGGCGCCGCTCCCGCAAAGCGGGGATGCGGAGATTGAGTACGTTCAGCCGGAAGTAGAGATCGCGACGGAAGGCGCCCTGCATGACGGCCTGTTCGAGGTCGCGGTTGGTTGCCGCCAGGATACGAACGTTGATCGGGATACGGCGCGTGCTGCCCACCGGGCGGATCTCCTTTTCCTGGATGGCGCGCAGTAACTTGGCTTGAAGATCGACGGGAAGCTCTCCGACTTCATCGAGAAAGACAGTGCCTCCCTCGGCAATGGCCAGCAGGCCATCTTTATTTTGACTGGCGCCGGTGAAAGCACCCTTCACATAGCCGAAGAGTTCACTCTCCATCAGGGTGGGCACGAGAGAGCCGCAATCACCGGAATGAATGGTTTGTCGCGGAATGGGCCGGAGTAGCGGATGGAGCGCGCGACGATTTCCTTGCCCGTGCCACTTTCTCCGAGGATGAGCACCGGGTGGATGCTGTTTGCGGCCTTGGCGATGATGCGGTAGAGCTTCTCCATCTCGGGAGCGCGCCCGATGATGCCGCCGAATCCTTGTTTCGATTTGACCTTTTCGCGGAGCATACGGTTTTCGGTCTTCAATTTCAGATGGATGGCGACTCTCTCCAGCAGGCTCTTGAGTTCGTCTACGCTGAAGGGCTTGGTAACGTAGTCGTAGGCTCCGTGCTTCATGGCTTGTACGGCCGATTGCACGGTACCGTAACCGGTCACCACAATGACGATGGCCTCCGGCCGCTGCTGCTTGATATGGCGCAGCGCTTCGAGGCCGCCTGCGCCGGGAAGCCGCAGGTCAAGCAGAACTGCGTCGATGCTTTGCATTTCCAGCACGCGGTAGGCATGCTCGGCGGAGTCGGCGGTTAGGGCACTGTATCCGAGGGACTGTGCTACCTCGCGGCAAGCCTCACGGATGGACCGCTCATCGTCGATGACGAGGAGGTTAAGAAAGTTGGCGGCTTCAATCTGCGGTGTGTTCGAAATCGGGTTTATTGCTGCTGACGTCATGGAGTACATTCCTTTTCTAGGTGCGGTAGTGCCCCCTCATTACTTTGCGTTTGTATGGCTTGATTAGCAGATTGGCCGTCGGCGGCGCGAAATAGCGGCAGCAGTACGGTGACACGCGTGCCACGGCCTGGCGCACTGTCTACATAGATAAGACCCCCGGTACTGGTCACGATGTCGTAGACGGTGGTCAATCCCAGGCCAGTGCCGTGGTCGGGCGACTTCGTGGTGAAGAATGGATCGAACATGTGCTCTCTGGTCTCGGCATCCATGCCGCAGCCGTTATCGGTAATGACCACGACAGCGCAGGGAAGCGCAGCGGGCATACCGTCGCGGAATCCCGGTTCAGTGATTGTCCGCGGGGTCACGATCTGCAGTTCGCAGTTGCTGGTCTCGACAGAAATCTGGCCACCATCCGGCATGGAGTCACGGGCATTCAGAACCAGGTTCAACACAATCTGTTGCACTTGAGCGGGCTTTATCTTGACGAGTCCCAACTCGGGATCAAGATTGAAGTGCAGCGTGTTGTTCTCCCCGATCAACCGGACCAGCAGGTTCCGGACGCTTTGGATGATTTCATTCAACTGGAGCGGGCAGGGGGCTGAGTCGTGCGGGTGAACTGCGTTGAGTAGCTGCTTGACCACACCGGTGGCTTGCAAGCCGGCGGCGCGTAACTCATCCACGTGCTTACGGATTAGAGTCCCGGGACGCGTCTCCGCCAACAGCAAGTCACAATAGAGCAGGATCGCTGTCACCAGATTGTTGAAATCGTGAGCGATGCTGCTTGTCATGCGGCCCACGGTTTCCAGTTTCTCCGCTTGCCGCAGACGCCACTCAGCGCGCCGGTTCGCAGTGGTGTCTTCTGCGACCAGCAAGTTGTATTCTTTTTCTCCATTGGCTGCAGCCACTTGCCAGGCAGTCCACTTTACCCAGGTGGTCGGGCCTCCACCCAAGAGAGTATGTTCCACCTGGAAGCTGTTTCTCTCTCCTGCCATCATCTCGTGAAGCATACGGTCGGCTTCCGGCTGATCCGCCGGATCGAGTAAGGCGCGGAGGGACAGAGAATCCGGCCGAACGTCGCCAAGAATCCGCTCCATGGCGGCATTCATTTCCGTGATGGTCCCCTGCCGCGAAAACCTGGCGACCCCCATGGGCGCGTTGGCGAAGAGCACACGTAGTCCCTTTTCAGAACTTTCTCCGAGCCACGGGGATGGAGTCGCGGTGCTCATGCTTTTACAGTGGCGCGGGACGATCCCCGCCGGGAATCGGAAACGGCGTCCTTCCTACTTTAGTTTTCCCAAATTGGGACAGCGGCCGGTACGCAATTGGGGACCAGCTTTATTTCTCGACACCACTATAGGAAAAATGTTGAGCGGTGCTAAGGACACTCGTCACTAGATTAGGAATCTTGAGGATTATGTACTTGACAAAAGTGTCAAAATTGCCTCAAGGTGATCACGAGCACCGCAAAGGTGGTGCCAATTGAGGGTCGGTAAGCCTCCGGTTAAACGCTGGAGGCAGAGGGAGCCGCGTATGACCATCGTCATGGGTTTCCAGTGCGTGGACGGAATTGTGATGTGTGCTGATTCCCTAGAGAGCGATGGTATAAGCAAGAAGTATGTGCAGAAAATATGGAGTTATCAGGTCGGAACCGAATGGGGAATCGCAACTGCAAGTGCGGGAGAAGCGGACTTGGCCGACAGTTTCAACGAATCACTGAAAGATGTTTTAGGGAGTGGAGACTTCGACCATGGAAAGCTTATGGCAAAACTAAAAGGGGCGATTGGTCAGGTGAGGATTTCCTATCCTGACAGTCAACTAGCCATGCTGATAGGAATCTGGTCGGTGGTGCGGCCAGACATGTGTAAGCTCTATCGGATCATGGATCAAAGCATGCATTTGGCTCCGGTGCTTGGCACACAGAGCATAGGGATAGGATCGTGCCTCACGTCGTTCTTGTCTTCTCAGCTTTACAGCAAAACGATGTTCGTTGCCGAAGCGTTGCGTCTCGGAGCTTTTTGTATAGCCCGAGCCAAGGAACACGTGGATGGCTGCGGGGGGCCAACCTCTTTTCTTTCATACGAGGCCGGGGCAAATCACTTTTGGCATCCCGTATTCGGAACCCCCGCCAGCGACTTGGAAAATGAATTTCCTGCCAGTGAACTGGGAGTAAAGTTGCGGGATTACTGGAAAGAGAAGTATCCGCAATCAAAATGGGAAGAATTAACTGGTGTTCCGGGGATGGAGCCAGTCTCAGTTCCCGGTCCGCGAATGGTTATGGTTGCAAAGCTTTGAAACAGAGAAAAGCCCCGGCTAGCACCGGGGCCAAAAAAGAGTTAAACAGCACACGCTAGGCAAATCATGCCATGGGAGTGTGCCTAATGCAAACTGATGCGAAGAAGAAAATTAGCGTAACTATGGGCCAACTGCGCCGCGCTCTGGCGGGGCTAGATGCCGATCAAGCATCTACCGTACTGAACGCCCTATGCGGTCAACATCGTTCTGTAAGGAGCGGAGATCACTCGACAAGCGGGAAACGTCGGAGTCCAAATGGTTCGCGGCTTGGGCGAGCTTGACTAGCCCACTTAACATATTCCACATTGTCGGATCGTGGCTAGGATTGGAATTCTCTAATGCCTTTTCAAATAACTGTTGGGCTTCGTAGAACGACATTGGCTTCTCCTTACGCAGTCAATCTTTCGAACGTGAGCACCGGGGCCGTGACCATATGACGCAGGGTATCCAAGAACAGAGTGTGACTCTTGCGACGATTGAAGCGGAAGGTCATTTCGTTCAGATAGGACGCGAGGTGCTTAGGGCTAATGCGATGCCATGTCCCGATAATCCCTCGCTTCAGGAGCGAGAACGCAGACTCGACCGTATTGGTGGTGACCATGAAGTCATCTTCCCAGCGGACATATTCTTCGGCGCTGTGATTCACGGCCTTGCGCTTCGATACCTGGGACTTGGGAAGCCCCGAGGGATACAGGACGGATTCGTCGGTCACGATCACATCTACGTCTTGGCTGACATGCTCTTCCATGACTTCGCGGATAGCCTTCGAGGTTCCCTCTTTTACGTGGATGAACTTCAATGCGCCATCGCGCTTGATGATGCCGATAACCACGGACTTGTTTTCCCGTCCGGCTTTGTTGCCGCGTCCCAGTCTGCGACCGCCAACATAGGTTTCGTCAATCTCGATTGTGCCATCCAACATCTTGTGGACTTCGGTCATAGCGTAGCGGATGCGATGGCAGAGATACCATGCCGTCTTGTAGCTGACTCCGAGTTCCCGCTTCATCTGGTTTGCAGAATGGCCCTTGCGCGATTCACAGAGCAGCAGCGTGGCAAGGAACCACTTCTGCAAGGGGAGGTGGGAGTCGTTGAAGATCGTTCCCGAGGTGACGCTAAACTGATAATCGCAGCCCTTGCAGTAGAACAATTGCTTGGCCGTGGCGAGTTCAACGGCGGGCATCTTGCAACGTGGGCACTCAGCACCGTTGGGCCAGCGAAGCCGGACCAGCATTTCGCGGCATCGTTCGTCCGTATCAAACAGATTGATTACGTCAACTAGAGTCATAGGGGCCTCATGGACGCGAAAGAGAAACGGGAAGACTTAAAAAGGATACCGACTAGGAAACTGCTGGCTAGCATCAAAAGGGATTTGCGGCGGTCGCTACGGGCATCCGCTTCTTCCGCTAAACCCAAGAAACGATAGCTAGTTGCTTCCATGTGAGGCATTATGATCCGACCAGTCAACTTTTGTCAAGTAAATAATCGTGGGAATCTTCCTGTGGAAAACTCGGGCGCGGGGCTTTTTACGCGTGTTTGGGGAGTCTTTTGCGGCGTCCAGGTGGGGTTACCAAGTTCGTTCTACTTGCTGCCCGACCGGAAGTTGTCGGACATGGCTTCCCCGCCGGCTCCAAGAACCACATCACGCGTGAGCCGGAACGTTAAGCGATGTCCTTTTGCGATCCGAACGGCAGCGGGGGCGTGCATGAGTGCGGTGTGGCCAGCAGGAGTTTCTTGGAGCGCGTCGACCGTGCCCTTGGCGAACAGCTTTGAAGTCTGCAGCGGGATGGTCCGTCCGCCGATCGTGATCGACCCCAGGGTAAGACAAACATAGCCAGTCCCAGGCTTCAGCGCAGCTTGGGAGCATTCCAGACGTCCTCTCGCGGTGGCTCCATGTGGCAGCACCGTGGTGCCGTCGACCGTGACCGGGTCGTCGAGGATGGCAGTAAAGGTCTTAGAGGCGCCCGGCTTGGCGGTTGCAATCGGGGCCTCAAGACGGACCGTTAGCAATGTACCCGCAGTTAATGTCTGAGAAGCAGGCAGCTTGAACGGTAGATCGCCTTCACTCTTGGGGCGGCGCTGCGAAGTATGGTCATCCCCAAGGCCGCCATCCGCCGGGCTAGTGCCGGCTTGTGGATGGAAAGGAACCTCTTGTTGCTGGCGCGACGGCGTATTCCTGCCGTCGGCCTCGAAGCCGGAGCGACGCGAGCAGGCCGCGGCTAAACCAAAAATCAGCAGCGCTGTTGCCAGGCCAAAACCATGCAGCCGTCGGGATGTGCGCATCAGGGGCATGCTCGCGCGGTCCTCTCGGATCTGTAAGTGGCAAGCCAGATACCAGAAACATTCCCATAGAATCAATCACTTGCGGATAGCACTGAAGTGTCCGCCGTGTAGATTCTGCGTGTTGCTGAAAAACTCGGGCAGTCCTTTCGCACGAAGCGACTGGCGGGGCCAGACGGCCTGCGAGCAAAAAACATCGCGGAGAGCGAGTGCCCGCTCTCCGCGACAGTTCCTCTTGATCTGGAGCGACTACGGCTTCTTCTGCGCCGGCTTCCTCTGCACTGGTTTCCTCTTGGCCGGCTTCTTGGCCGGCTTCTTGGCCTCGGCTTCCCTGCCGCCGATCAAGGTCAGGGAATCCGCTGCATTGAACGGATACTGCTTCACCGAGGTTTCAGTCTGGCCGCCGGACTTCAGGGTAATGTCAACCCTGCGGTTGCTGGCCCACTTGAGGATCGTGATTCTCTTGAGCGATCTTTGCCGCTCTTCTGGGGTGAGCTCGGGATTCTTCTCGATTGCCGCCTTGACTTCGTCAAGCGTGAGGTTGCGCTGCTTGCCGTATGCCATTGTTTCAAGATTCGCTTCAGGAACCCCATTCTCGACCAGGAAGCTCTTCACGCGTGCCACGCGGCGCTCAGAGAGTGCCTGGTTGTAGGCATCGGAGCCGCGCACATCGGCATGGCCTTCCAAAACAAGGTGAGCGTCTGGTTTGGACTCCAGATACTTCTTGAAGTCCGTAGCCAAGGTAAGCAGAGTTTTCTGCTGACTCGGGACCAGGCCCGCGTTCGGTTTGTTCGCCGGAGGCTGAGCCGTCGGGAAGTAGACGCTATGCAGCGCGAGCCGTGCTTCCAAGGCCTGAAGCTCAGGATTCGGTGGCGGGGGTGGTGGATTCTCCACCGACAGTTGCGTGGAGGCCTGGCTGGTCAGCCCACGCGAGTCCGTCGCCGTGGCGCCTACCGTGATGGAGCCAGGCGAGACTCCCTTGGTGTCAAGAGTCGCGGTGTTGCCGCTTCCGCTGATGGCGCCGCCAGTCGAAGTCCAATTGGAAACCGTCACGGGGACACCGTCCGGACTGGTAGCGTCACAGGTAATCGTGGCCGGAGCTCCCGCGATCAAACTCGTCGGGTTCACCGAGCAGCTGATCGTCGGAGGGTTCTTAGGTGGCAGCGGCTTCACTGTGAAATTGGCGGAGCAACTGGCCTCATTGTTCTTCTTGGCTTTGGGGTCCGTGACGTGAGCGGTCACGGTATAGGTGCCGGGCGTGACGTCGGTGGTGTCGATGCTGGCGGTAGTGTCCTTGCCCATCACTTTGCCGCCAGTCGCGCTCCAGCTATAGGTCACGCTGTGTTTGGGATTGAAATTACTGGCGCTGACGGTTGCGGTGATGGGCTCGCCGACCATGACTTCAGTCGGCTGCACCGAGCAACTGGCCGCCGGTGCGACTGGGGGTGCGCCTCCCCAACTGAAGACGGCACCGGTACGCAAGCGGACGCCTTCCAAGACAGGACGCCGCAGCGAGGAAAATTGTGCGGCAGCGAAATCGGGATAGTGGTGGTTCGCCCAGACGTAGTCAACCTCGAACAAGCGCCAGGAAAACCACTTTACGACCGGCAGGTCGATGCCACCGCCGAGCACCGCGCCGATGCCATTACTCGGATTCAGTCCGCTTACCGACAGACGGTTATAGCTGACCAGGGCGTGGATAAAGGGATTCGCAGCCTCACTGCGCCAGATGAAGCGCGGTCCGGCTGAACCGGTAGTCTCGTAGTTCGAGCTTCCCCAGTTGTGCCCAAGATCGAACTCGAGCCCCCAGTGCGGGTCGAAATTGTAGGTCAGGCTCGAGCCGAACCCTTTGGTCATGGCAGGAATCTTGAAGCCGATGGGATTGTTCGGGTCTCCGAATGGAGCAGGGACCGTACCACCGGGATTCAAGTATTGATATCCCACAAAGAGGTCCCACTTGGGATTCGAGTCACTCTGCGCGAACGCGGAACTCGCGATCAACATCAGTGCCAAGACCGAAAACAGGATCGAGAAAGAGCCCGCGCTGCCCATGTGTAACTTGCATCGAGGTGACATGGAGTCCTCCAAACACAATGTTCTTTTTGAAAGAACGTTTCGACAGCCGTTGGAAAATGGCAGCTGCGATGAACGGATTGGACCTTTGCTATAGAAACTCGGCATTTTATAGTACACACCAGCCTAAAGCGAAATAGAGTCTCAAAATATTGTTAAGGTGAGTAACCCCGACGCGCGAAGTGCGTCTCAATTTGACCCAGGAGTGCGCACCAACGAATCGACGATTGTCCCTCTCACATCGATTTCGCCCTTTCCGGGCCTTGCTCGCCGGGAAGTAGGCCGCGTATTGTGGTGCTTCTGTGGAGTTCCCTTCCGAAGGCCGATGCGGCGGATGAATCATACTTAGGACAAGAGGATAATGAGCCAAGAAAAGGTATTAATCGTCGAGGACGAAGAGAACGAACGCTCCGGTCTCGCCGAATTGGTTTCATCCTGGGGATACCGGGTTGAGACTGCAGGGGATGGTGTTGAGGGCCTCGAGAAGGCAACACAGTGGACACCCTCCATTGTGGTAACTGACCTGAAGATGCCTCGCATGGGCGGCATCGATCTTCTGGGACGGCTTGCCGAACAAGCGCAGACCATGGCCGTCGTACTGGTCACCGCGCAGGGGACGATTGACAGCGCGGTGCAGGCCATGCGCATGGGCGCATACGATTACATCACCAAGCCCATCGACACGAACCGTCTGCGCACGATCCTGTCGAACGCTTCGGCACTGCTGGGAACGCGCGTGGAACTCGAAGTCACGCGCCGGAAGCTGCGCGATGCGGGATCGCTGGGCCGCCTGAATGGCTCGTCCCGGAAGATGCAGGAGATCTTCCGGTTGATCGAGATGGTGGCGCCGAGCACTGCGTCGGTCTTGATCACCGGCGCCAGCGGAACGGGTAAGGAATTGGTCGCGCGCACGATTCACGATCTGAGTCCACGCCGGGATCGTCCCTTTGTGGCCATTAATTGCGCTGCGATTCCCGAAACCCTGATTGAAAGTGAAATTTTCGGCCATGAGAAGGGCGCCTTCACCGGAGCCATGGAAAGGCGTACGGGCTGCTTTGAACTGGCCGAGGGCGGCACCCTGCTTCTGGACGAAATCGGAGAGATGCCGATCGCCACGCAGGCCAAGCTGCTGCGCGTGCTCGAAGACCGCAAGCTGCGGCGGCTGGGCAGCAAAGTTGAGACCTCGGTCGACGTGCGCGTGCTGGCCGCGACGAACAAGGTGCCCGATGAAGCTGTCGCCCGCGGCGAGTTGCGCAGCGATCTCTACTACCGGCTGAATGTTTTCAACATCCATATGCCGCCGCTCCGCGAGCATAAGGAAGACATCGCGGATCTGGTTCAGTTGCTGCTCGCCGAGATGAGTTCCAAGCACTCCCGGAAGGTAGCGACCGTCAGCGAAGCCGTACTGAATTTGTTCAACAACTATTCCTGGCCGGGCAATGTGCGAGAACTTCGCAACACTCTGGAACGTGCGGTGATCGTCTGCGATGGCGGCATGGTCGAGACCAAGCACTTGCCCCCCGGCTTTGGGCAGGCGCCGCTACGGGCCGCTGCCAATGATCCGGATGCGGTTCGGCTGGGCGTCGGTACCACGGTCGAAGAAGCGGAGAAGATGTTGATTCTCAAGACCCTGGAAGCAACCAGCAACAACAAGACCCGCGCCGCTGAAATTCTCGGCATAAGCCTGAAAACCCTTCATAATAAGCTGAAGGAGTACGGTAGTGCCGCCGCCGCGGATGCGGCCGCGGGCAAGGAAGAAGTGCCGGGCTAGTGGCCAGTGGCCAGTAAGGAAAGAGTCTAGCCCACAGATTTCTCGTCACCAGCACTAGAACTGGCCACTGATCACTGGCCACTGATCACTGTTCTCACCATGCGGCGAAAAACCATCATCGTTTTTGCGATCACTCTTATGGTCACGGTAATGGTGGCTGCCTTCTCCTATTTGTATATCTCCCAGCTCCTCCGGCAGCGCATCACCAATGCGTACGAAAATGCCACCCTGCTTACGCAGCAGTTGGCCTATGTGGCGGAAAACGACGTTCCTGATTTCAGCAGTACGCGGTTGGACACGAATGATCCCGCCGCCGTGCGTCGCGCCTTGATGGAGTACTTGCCCACGGACGTAAATCTGAACAACATGCTGCAGTCCGACGTCGGCAACTGGCCTTTCATCTACGACGTAGCCATTGTTGGCACCGATGGGCGGGCAATGCTCCACACCAACGCGAGCATGGTTGGGAAACCAGTCGCGCAACGGCCGAACTTCCAGCAGGTAGTTAAAGCCCGCTTTCGCGAACAGCTTCGCCTGGTTTACAGCCCTGCGGTTTACAACGTGAGTTTCCCTCTCATGTTAAACGGTCAGCTTTTTAACGGAGAACCCTTCGGGACAATCCGCATAGGAGTTTCGACTTCTTTTCTGAAAAGTGAAATCACTCCGCGGCTGATGCACGCGCTTTATCTCTCCATCGTGTCGATCTTTGCATCTCTCGTTCTGGCGGCAGCGATCTCCAATCTCGCTCTGGGCCCACTCAAGGAACTCAGCAGAAATCTCGACAGCGCGAGCGCCGGCGATGAAGATTCACTTTCTGCCGACGAGTCCCGGCACGACGAGTATGGACTGGTCACTCTCAAGATCGCCAACCTTGGCCGCCAGATCAGAGATACGAAGGAGATTTTCTCCGCGCTTAAAGACAACGTCGATCAGCTCATGGCCAAACTGCAGGACGGCCTGGTGCTCTTTGCCCGCGATTCGCGAATTGTGCTGGTGAGCGCTCCCGTCGAGCGATTCCTGGGCCGTCCAAGAAAGGAACTGCTGGGCCATACGGTGAAGGAAGCTTTTTCGCGCGACTCTCTGCTTGGAGCAGTTGTGCTGGACGCCTTCGAGCGCAGGCGTCCACTGGTGCAGAGCGAACTGGAAGCGGCTGGCGGTCGGCGAGTGCAGGTTTCGCTGGACTTCGTTCAGGAGAAAAATACCCAGATCGGTGCGTTGCTTATCATGCGCGACAGTGAGTCGGTCCGCCGCATAGGCGATGAAATTGAGCTGTCCCGCCGCATGTCGGCTAGTGGCCGCCTCACTCGCGGTGTAGCCCACGAGGTCAAGAATCCGATCAATGCGATTGTGCT
>WNFA01003536.1_pt1 | contig 15921 bp, 9 predicted proteins | sample 5400481 | NCBI WGS metagenome assembly WNFA01 (sample SAMN13153340, study PRJNA577476) | soil metagenome | isolation source: 120 cm saprolite under Douglas fir tree site 2 hole 1 replicate 2 | place: USA:California | collected 2015-04-18
CCGAGGTTATAGAAACGAAACTGCTTTAACTGGATCGGCCGTTTCTCCAATTCGCCGATCCAGTTAAAGCTCCCCTTTGCCGCGGTTATACTGGCACCGAGACAGGCGATCACTGTAGGTTTCGTGGCAGATTGAGTTGTGTTTGTTTTCGTCAGGTTATTTTTGTTTGTGCTCATATTCATACGCTCCCCTTTTTAGCGTCTGCTCGACGACAGATGGTGCTTCATGGAGGTCCGCTTGTCACTTTCAAAAATAAGGGGCACTTCCGCGGCCCCGCTGATTCAAGCGATCGCCAGACACATCACGCCGTTGTACCTGTCTCGTTTGAGCTGACCGATGTCTGTTCATCGGAAGCTCTCTCACGCCGAATCAGCGGGGCCGCGGAAGCACCGCGGGCATGACCTCTCCCCGTCATCTAGAAGTGGTCTCGGCCCGGCGGCGAGCAGGTGACGCCTCCACCGGTTCGGCCCCTCCGGCTTTCGAGGCGGCCCTCCCAGGCAGGAAGATCAGGGTGAGCACGAAACCCGCCACGGCGATTCCGGCGGCCACCACGAGTGAGACATCCATCCCCTGGACGAAGGCTGTGCGCACCGATGCGAGCAACGGTGCCGAGCCAAGCTGCTGGGCCACTGCCAACCCTCCAAAGAGGCTCTCCTTGACCACATTGGCGACTGCCGGTGGAAGCCCCGCAAGATGCAACTGAGCCTGATAGGCGGAGAGGAGCACGCTGCCCAGGATCGCCGCCCCGAACGGCCCTCCCACCTTCTGGAGAGCCTGCATCACTGCGGATCCCACCCCGCTGCGCTCCTGTGAGAGCTCGGAGAGCGCAGCAGAGACCGCTGTGGCCACGGCGAGCCCCATCCCGGCTCCGACGAGGGCCATCCATGCCGCGAAGAAGCCGCCGCTGGACCCCACCCCGGTCGTGGCTCCCAGGAGCAACCCGGCAGCCAGCAGGGCGAACCCCAGCGCGACCGTGATCTTCGCCCCCACGACACGCGCGATGCGGTCCGCGGGCACGGCCCCTACCACTAGCCCGGCGATCAGCGGCAAGAGCCTCACGCCGGAGCCCATGGCGTCTGTTCCCAGCACGCCCTGGAAGAACTGCGGCATCGTGAACAGCACGCCGATCATGGCCAGGCCCGCTGTAGCCGCCAGGATCACGCCCCAGGTGAAGGCGGCCGAGCGGAACAGCGCCAGGTCTACCAGTGGCTGGCCGCCAGGACGCAAGCTGAGCCGGCGTTCCCAGAGGAAGAACCCAACCAGCACCACCAGGCCCGCGATCATCGGAACCAGGGCGCTGGCATCGGTCCAACCATTGCGGCCCGCCTCGATCAGCCCATAGGTCACGCCAACCAGGCCGGCGGTCGAGGCAACCACCCCGACCAGGTCCAACCTGGGGCGCAGCTCCGCGCGGGACTCCGGCACGAGTGCGAAGGCGGCGACCAGCCCCACCAGGGCGACCGGGACGTTCAGCAGAAACACCCAGCCCCACCAATAGTGCGTCAGCAGCCAGCCGCCCAGGATCGGGCCAAGCGGCAGCGCCAGGAAGTTGGCAGCCGCCCAGATGCCGACCGCCCGCGGCCGCTCCTGCTTGGTGAACAACACCGTCAGCGCCGACAGAGCCATCACGATCACGCCCGCCCCTGCGATCCCGAGGACCACCCGCGCCGCGATGAACGCGCCTGCCGACGGCGCGTAGGCGCAGGCCACCGAGCCCGCTCCGAACAAAGCCAGAGCGACGAGCATTACCTTCTTGCGACCGTAGCGGTCGCCGAGCAGTCCCGCCGGCAGCATCATCGCCGCGAGGACCAACAGGTACCCGGAGGAGAACCACTGGAGGTCCGACTCCGAAGCGTGCAGCGCGGTGGCAAGCGTGGGCAGCGCCACGCTGAGGACGGTGCCGTCCAGGCCGACTGCCAGCACGGCCAGCGTGAGCGCACCGAGCGCCCACCACCGGCGATTTCCGAGATTCAACATGATAGTAACCTCCTTTTAAACTAACTGATTGTTTTATTAACCATTAAACTAACTGATTGTTTTATTAACCAACTAATTAGATAGTAGCAGCAACAGCAGCGCCTATCACAAGTCTTGTTGCTCCAACGTCAGGGAATGACGCTGCTCAGGTTTCGTCGTCCTTTGGATCGGTCATCATCCCATGGACGACAAATTCAACAATGTGCTCCCGTGCTCGTGCGAGCCCTTCAGGAGAGGATAAATCCTCACCAGGAAGAATCATCCGATACAAGGGAATATAGGTGAGATGGGACAGGCAGATCTGCAGGACTATTGTCAGTTGTATCAAGGGAACGTAATCAGATCGGAGCAGTCCGGTGCTGTGCGCCTTGCGAAAGAGTGCCTCGATCTGCTCATTATCCTCTGTATTAAATTGTGAAATGATTTTTTCGTAGGTCTGCCAGCCCTCTGCCTGTTCCCAGAGCAACATGCGCATGAGGCGCGGATGTGCTGCCAGGTAATCAAAAATTGCTGCGACGATCGTTGCAAGTAATGCCCTGAACTTGTGAGCGTTGGAGGCAATGGTTTCATCCTCAAGCAGCAAGGGCGCGAGCAGGCGCACCTGAAATTCAGTCATTTCTCTGTCAGCACGCTTGATCACCTCCGCGTAGAGGCCGAGCTTATCGCCAAAGTACTGGAAGAGCAGGCTTTTGTTGTAGCCCGATTCCTCCGCGATGGCATCGATGCGCGCGCCATCGAAACCGTGTTCCGCGAAGACCATTTCTGCCGCGTTGAGAATTGCCTCCCGTGCACCCCTTGCATCATGGACTCGTCCTCGTCGACTTCCAGGTTCTCCAGGTTCAGACATCCTCTTCTCATCTCCTTTTTATAATCTAACCAGATGGTTATGTAACTATCTGGTTAGATTATAGCCGGAAAAGATGAGGATGTCAAGAGGGCATTGACCGGCATCCTTTTTCCATCTGCCTCAAGGCAGGATGGATCAAGAGCGAGAGCGTCGTCACCAGATACAATGCTCCCATGACCACCAGGGTCATCTGCAACCCTGCCCATGCAACCACGTATCCACTCACCCCTGCGCCTATCCACTCACCCCTGCGCCGAGTGGAATACCCACCAGGACTCCTGCGCTTGCTGTGCCAAAGACTCGCGCACGCATCTCGGCTGGAAGTCGCTCCTGCATCACGGTATCGATCAATGGATTGACGGGGGCGAAAGCCAACCCGGCGATGACATGCAACACAAGGAGCGCTGGCAGGATGGGCAACAAGAGCCCCCAGAACCGCAGTGCTCCGTTTAGCGTGAGCCCCAGACCAAAGGTCAGACGTCGTGGCAACTGCTGGCCGATTGCACCAAAGATGAGCGTTCCCACAAACGTAGCGCCTCCGAGGGCCGCGAGCAGCAAACCGAGAGGGAGAGGGCTGTGAAAGACGGACTTGATGTAGGCTGGCTCCACGACCGAAAGGAGAGCACCGTCCAGCAGGTTCGTGATCATGACGGTCAGCACGATGGTGAGGAGCAGGGCATCGCGCTCAAGAAAGCGGACTCCCTCCCACAAGTTGGTCAGATAGCGGCGTGCGTCTGCTCCCGCTTCCAGGAGTGGAGGGGTCGATGGCACTGCCAGGCCGATGAGGAGGGCAGAACACGCAAAGGAGACCGCATCGAACCAGAGGAGGTTACTTGCCCCGATGACCCCGATCAGGACAACTGCAAGCGGGGCTCCGAGAAAACCAGCGATGCGGTACACCCCTTCAGCGAGTGCATTTGCTCGCTCCAAAGGCATCTTTGCTCTGGCTGCCAGGTCTGGGACCAGGGAGGTACGGGCAGTCACTCCAGGAGACTTGAGTAGCCCACCCAGGAACACGAGTGCCAGCAGTTGCCAGAAGAGCAGTCCCACCGTGTGGTACAGCACCGGGATGAGCGCCACCGTGATGCCGCTGGCAATATCGCCGATGACACTGGTGCGCTTGTAGCCCAGACCATCCACCAGCATGCTGCCAAAGAAGGCGGAGAGCGCCATCGGCACGGTCGAGAAAAAGGCTGTGATGCCCGTCTGGGTCACGCTTCCGGTCGTCTGCAGCACAAACCACGGAATAGCCAGTAGGGTGAGCACATCCCCGGTGTAGGAGATGGCACTGCCAGTAAAGAATGCGTACAGCGGCAGATGGTTGCGCTGTGTTTTCCCCGGTGATTTCACGCTGGCTTCTTGTGTATGGTTCATAGGCCCTCTCTGTAGACGCGAAGCACCTCATGGGTAAACGAAATCGTCTCCGCAAGCTATCCTGCCTGTTGGGGGGTGAGTTGCTGTCCACGGCGACGCAGCGGGTCCTCCTGAAAGTACTGCCAGGTCGTCCGTTCCTGCCCCCGGTACCTTCTCCAGAAGAGGTACTGCAGTCCCATCAGTGGACCCAGCACCACCATCACCGGGAACACTCCCTGGAGGGGCAGCGCCAGCAACATACCCATGGCACCTGGAGCGAGGACCATGGCGATGATCCCTGCAGAGCGGCCGAAGGCTTTGCGCAACACGAGCGGGAACACCGTCGCCAGCAGCAGATCCCCCAGGCCAATACCCAGCGCACCGCGGCCACTGTCCCAAGACAGCAGCGGAGCAAGTGGAAGGCCAGCCAGATGGGCGAACAGGGTGCTTGTCAGCGGCAGTTGGGACGTGGCCAGGACATCGTAGACGGCCAGAAATGCGCCCAGCAGGGCGGCATCGCGTGCCTTCATCCCGCTTTGCGCCCAGAGATTACTGATGCCGACCACGACCATGACCAGCACAGCATCGTTGACCGCGAAGAACCCGTTGCTCCTCACCCCCAGGAGGAAAGCCGTCCCCAGGTCCGCGGTCAGCAGCGCACACACGGCCAGCCAGGTCGCCCGGCGAGCATGCAGCACGGGCTCCCATGTGAAGTAGAGAACGCTCAGGGCTGCCAACAGCAGCAGACCTGCTGCGAGCCAGGTGGGCAAGACGAGGTAGAGGAAAGGCACCAGGATGATGAACAGCACCATGAGCGCGAGGTCCTTGAGGTTGAAGACACCGATGGGCGGTCGGCTGACCTGATAACGCCTGAAGTAGGCCCAACCACCCAGGATCGCGCAGACCGCGCCGCCCAGCACCACAGCGTATGATAGGTATTGCATCTCATTGCCCTCCTATGCGTGTCTCTTCCGGTTGCCATTGGAGGACAATTGCCTTGTTCGTCGCTGTGCGGTCCAGCACCGGCGGACTGAACGCCTGCTCCCGCAGGTCACCTCGCAGCGGCATAGGGTGCTGCAATTGCCGGCGGTCCTCCAGCAGGTGGAGTTCCCGCACGGGCACACCCTGCTCCTCCAGGCTCGTCTCGATCCTGCGGCGTGCATGGGGGGAGTCATCCCTCACGACCACCTCAACCGCCACGCCCCCAGGCACGGCCCAGCAGCCGTAGCGCGCGGGCAGGGGCACCGCCGCGAGTGCCTCCAAAGCCTCGGCGAGCTGGCGGGGGTACGTCCAGCCCTGTTCGTGGCGCACCGAGAGGCTCAGCTTACCCAGCAAAGGGCTGGTGGCGGGCTGGTGGCGCAGGCTGCAGGTGAGTGGCGTTGCCGGGGCTCGCACCACGTCCCCCGTGTCGTAGCGGAGCACGAGGGTAGTCTCGCGGTAGGGTGGAAAAGGCGTTGCCACAATGGTTCCAATTTCTCCAGGCAGGGCGGGGGTGGCAGTCTCGAAGTTGTATACCTCGAGCAGTCCTTGTGACACCTCGAAGTGCAGGTGACCTGTCTCGCAGAGACGCCCCCCGAACGGCCAGATCTCGGTCATGCCGTAACCACCCTCAAGCACACGGGCCGGGCCAAAGAGCTGCTGGCTGCGTACCTTCAGGCCTTCCGTGACCACTTCTCCCCCGACGAAAATGCGCTCCAGGCCGAAATCCGCCGGACGATATCCCAGGCGCAGCCCGCACTCGATCAGTTCCCCGAGATACGAAGGGTAGGTGTAGAGCACGCTGGTGTGGGGCTTCTTGCCCGCCAGGTGACGCTTTTCCGACAGCAGTGCGAGCGTGTGCGCTGGTTCGACAACTCCCGCCAGGGAGACCATCGCCCCGAGGTGCGCGCAAGCTCCAGCCAGGCAGACGTTGCCGAGGGTGCCACGAGTGCTGGTGCTGATCTGGACAATGTCCTCTGGTTCCAGGTCGCCGCTGAAGAGGGCGGAGAGCGCCGTGAGCGCGCAGTAGACGCGCAATTCGTACTCGGAGAACAAGATGCTGGTCGGCCACCCGGTTGTGCCTGTGGTCAGGGCGCGCACATACGGCCTGGCCGTGTGGCACACAAAGGCATCGGGGTCAGCCCGCAGGTCCTCTTTGGGCGTGAGGGGGAGATGAGCAATGTCCTCGTAGCGCAGCTGGGCAGGATCGAGAGCGAGGCACTCAAAGAGGCGGCGATAGTATGCCGTCTCGCGAGCAGCCCGCACCGCCTGCGTGCGAAAGCGGCGCAGCTGCATCGCCCGGCGCGTCTCCTCATCGAGCGTGGGACCACCGAGGAGCGTTGCCCCGTCGGAGCCGATCGTGCCGAACTCGCGCTGGGTAGCGCGCAGGCTGTCGACGAGTTGCTCAAGTGAGCGCGGCGAGAAGCGCATGCCGAAGACGAGCGAGGCGGCAAAACGCAATTGGGCAAGTGTTGTTTCAAGCATACGACCCTCCTCTTCTCTCAAGGGGACAACAAAACAAGCAAAAGGCCGCCAGGAGCGGAAGTAAAGACGTTCCCTGCTCCTTGATCTACGAGAAAGACGACATTAGTTGGTAGACAGGCCGAAGCCCAGGGTGGCCAGCGCTGAGAGCGTGTAGCGAGCGTAGCGCAATGCGAGCTTGAACATGGGTGTGCTCCTTTCTTTGGTGTGCGTGAGTGAACTGCTCCCTGGTCTAGGGTAAAGACGACATTAGTTTATAGACATGCCGAAGCCCAGGGTGGCCAGCGCCGAGAGCGTGTAGCGAGCGTAGCGCAGTGCGAGCTTGAACATGGGTGTGCTCCTTTCTTTGGTGTGCGTGAGTGAACTACTCCTTGATCTACGAGAAAGACGACATTAGTTGTTAGTCAGGCCGAAGCCTAGGGTGGCCAGCGCTGAGAGGGCGTAGCGGGCGTAGCGCAGTGCGAGCTTGAACATGGATGTGCTCCTTTCTTTGGTGCGTATGAACTGCTCCCTGGTCTAGGGTAAAGACGACATTAGTTGGCAGTGAAGCCGAATGTTTGCACTTTTCTTTGAGAACTTCTGGATTGGCAATAGCACTGGATGCTACGGTTACAGTCATTAAAGGCCTGGTCGTGGTAGATCCAATAGCTTGAATCACTGCTGATAGCATACCCGGTTAGAAACTGCGACACATCGTATAAATACATGAATTCTGGGAACGAGGTGCGTTGACCTTGCTCAAGGTTCCTCATGCGAATGCATGAGAGGGGTCTTGAGAGATGGAGTAAGGGACCTGACGGGAAAGCATGATGTGGGGCGACTGAGCGGACCACGCTTTGAGAGAGACCGGTGCTAGACGAGGCGCTGCTCCACAGCATAGCGCGTGGCAGCACTACGTGAAGTGACGCCAAGCTTATTGTAGATCGACATCACGTGGGTACTGACCGTGGGCAGACTGATGACGAGGTGTTCGGCAATCTGGGGGTTAGTCATTCCCCCCGCTAGCAAACGCAGCACCTCGAGTTCTCGTTTCGTCAGTCCAGCCGGATGGGTGACCGGGGATTTCGCCGGGGGAACCGGTGCTGGTTCTCTCGGGATCGGCTGGGGCAGTGTCGTCGGTCCCTGTGCCGCAAGAGCTTGCTCTGGTGTCATGGTGCGTCCCTCGGCCCATGTGGCTGCGAAGGCGTTCTCTCCGAGAGAGACGCGTGTGGCAGCCACCGCACGCTCGTAGGCAGCACGATAGACTGGCGGGATAGGTGCTCCTATAGCTTCGCGCAAGGCCTCTGCTGCTCCCCAAAGCCGTGCCGCCCATACCTGCTCCCTCTGCGTCGTGACCACGCCCGCCAGGCCTTCCAGGCCGAGGGCAATCAACATCTTGCTGCCTGCTTTCCTGGCGAGCGCCAGGCTCTCTTGGTAGAGGGCACGTGCCGTTCCCTCGTCGCCCTGAACACTGGCTACGCGTGCCAAACCGGAGAGCGACAGAGTCGTATGGTACAGATCTCCTCGTTCCTGAAAGCGCGCCACGCTCTCCTGGAACAGCTCATGTGCGGTGACGGACTCGCCCTGGCTAAGAGCTATCCTTCCCGAGAGGTAAAACGAGTAGGCAATACCTGCCTGATCACCCACCGCTTGAGCGAGCTTAAGACCTTCTTCGAACAGTGGGCGCGCAGTCGCCGGATCGCTCGCTGCATCGATGAGCATCTCTGTTAGAAACAGGAGCCCCAGGCCAATCTCTCTCGTGTTTCCCACTTGCCTGAAGATCGCAATCTCCTCCTCCACGAGGGCACGTGCTCGGGTATACTCGCCCTGGAGCATGACGATACTCGCCAAGTCAGAAAAAGAGTATGCGAGTTCCAGTTTGTGGCCCGCCGCTCGCGAGAGCGTCACGGCCTCCTCGACCAATGCACGTGCCCCAGCAAGTTCGCCCTGCTCGCAGTGAATCCTCCCCAGCAAGCGGAGAGAGCGTGCGGTGCCTTCACTGTCTTCAAGCTGCCGGCACAACACAAGGCTCTCCTGGGCCAGCACCTCCGCCCGATCCAGATCATCCTGCTGCTCTGCCAGGTTGATGGCAACCCACAGCGCCTTCGCTCGCACCGGCATTGCCATCCCCTCACTTGCTGCCAGCGCCTGCTCCAAGAAGGCGCGCCCCTCACTCAGGGGACCACGCGTGTACCAAAACACCCAGAGGGCTCGCCCGAACCGCAACGCCAGCTCCCGCCCGCTCTCCTGCTGCCCTGCCTGCTCAAGCGCCCAGCGCATCGATGCCCGCAGGTTGTCATGTGCGCTCTCCAGTCGCTCCAACCACACAGGTTGTGCGGGGCCAAGTAGTTCCGGCTCGGCCCTCTCTGCCAGTTGCAGGTAGTACGCCGCGTGTGCCTGTCGGGTTGCCTTCATCTCTCCACTCGCGGCCAATGCCTCCAGACCATACTCGCGCACCGTCTCCAACATCATGAGCTGTGGCTCCTCGCCCTGCGGCTCGATCGACAGAAGCAAGCTCTTATCCAACAGAGATGCCACCCCGTCGAGTACAGATATACCACCGCCGTCCGATTCCTGGCCCGCGTTCGCTACGGCCTCGGCAGCTTCTAGAGTCCATCCCCCGACGAAGACGGAGAGCTGCCGGAAGAGTCTCTGCTCCTCTTGCTCTAAGAGGTCATAGCTCCATTTGAGCGTGTTACGCAAGGTTTGCTGCCGTGCTGGCAGCGTGCGCGCACCACCAGTCAGGAGCCGGAACCGCTGGGAGAGGCGCGCCAGCAGCGCCTGTGGCGACAGGAGGGTGATCCGAGCGGCTGCCAGTTCAATCGCCAGTGGCAGCCCGTCCAGGCGGACACACAGTTCCGCAATGGCACGGGCATTCTCCTGGAGCAGTTGAAACGTGGGAAGCGTGGCTCGTGCACGCTCGACAAAGAGAGCCACCGCACCATACGCTGAAAGCGCGGTGCTCTGCGGAAGATGGGTAAGATCAGGCAGGGCCAGGGGGGACACCGGAAAGGTGTAGGCGGCCCGAAGATGCAACGCGGCACGACTGGTCACGAGGAGTTTCAGCGATGGGCACGCCGCCAGCAGCTCCTCGAGCAAGGGAGCTGCGTCGAGCACCTGTTCAAAGTTGTCGAGCAGGAGCAAACAGTGCTTCTGGTACAGGAAGGCTTTGACCTGGTCAAAGAGGGCATGGGTCCCGGTCTCCTGAATGCCAAACGCTTGAGCGAGTGCCGCCAGGACCAGGGCGGGGTCGCTGACGGCCGCCAGCCCGACAAAGCAGACACCATCGGCGAGGTGCTCCCGCATCTGCTGCGCGGCCTGGATGGCCAGGCGCGTCTTGCCTACGCCACCGGTCCCGACCAGGGTGAGCAGGCGTACCTCGGGGCGTTGCAAGAGGGTACAGATCGCCGCCGCATCCTGCTCGCGCCCAATGAGCGGGGTGAACTGCACGGGCAGAACGTGTAGTGCTGCCGGTCCAGGGCCGGGTGCTGAGCTGATCGGGAAAGCGGCTCTTTCATTTTGCATTGCAGGTGACCCTCTGCTCTCCCTGCGAACGTCTGGCGTAAGTCCTCACTCACATACGGATGCTCCACGTAGGAGCCACTCTAATGTCCACGCGATAGTTTCAACAGCCTGCTGTAAATCGTGCTTCGTTCCCTGACTATATAGTCAGGCTGCAATTCTTCCATCTACTGATAGCAATAATAACACAAGCCACTCTATTTTTCCTCTATTTTGTATTCGACAAGGGAAACTAAGAGCTTCAAGGTTCCACCTGTCGGCTGGTGAGGTATGTTCAATATGTGCTACTCCTGTTCTGATTACCCTCTTTTCTCTTCTCCCATTCTATGGTACAGTTGAGATGGTTATCATACTTTATTTTAATCCCCTGGAGGTGTGCATATGAGTGACCTGAACCCGCCCGCCGGGTCCGACCTGGAAATCTCCAAGCAAACCACAAAGAACTATGCCATGTTCGTTTTCTGGATAATGTTCAGTATCAGCTTCCTGAACTACCTGGACCGCTACATATTGAACGGGGCTGCCAACGTGGTTGCCCGTGAACTGGGCTTTGGCATCGATGGCATCGGCTATATCGCCTCGGCCTTCCTGGTGGTGTATACGCTGGCTACCGTGCCGCTGGGCATCTGGGCGGACCGTGCGAAGCGCAAAGACGTAGTAGCCATCAGTGTCGCTATCTGGAGCCTGGCGACTGCCTTCACCGCCCTGGCAAATAGCTTCATTACACTCTTCATATCGCGCATGGTGCTGGGCATAGGAGAAGCGGGCTATTTTCCTGCCGGCACTGCCCTGATGAGCGATTATTTCAGCCGCACCAGGCGCTCACGTATCATGAGCTGGTGGAGCGTGGGTCAACTGGTAGGCATACTTATAGGTTTTGTAATTGGCGGTGAGGTTGCGGGTATTTTTGTAGGAAGCTGGCGGCTGGCCTTCGTCTTCACAGGTATTCCGGGCCTCATCCTGGCATTTCTTGCCTGGAAATTGCGCGAGCCGCGCCGCAACCAGGCGGACGAAGAGGAAATACCCCTCTACCCGTTCACCCTGGGCAACGTGGCCGAAATCGAGGAGCCACACCAGGCAATGAAAATAACACCAAATGTCCTATCGCAGTTTGGCTCGTTACTGCGCATCAAGACCCTGGTCGTCCTGATTATCATGCAGATTTTCGCATACTTTGTCCTGGGTGTAAACCTGGTCTACCTGCCCACGTTCCTGCAGCAGAAAGATATCTTTGGCCTTACTTCAGGGCAGGCGGGCCTGATCTCCGGCGGTGTGATTGTGCTGGCGGGTATGGCCGGTACCGTGCTCGGCGGCTATATGGCAGATTGGCTTAACCGCCGGCATCAAGGAGCGCGTGTGCTGGTGTGTGGCATAGGTTTCCTGGTGGGTACGCCCTCCTTCGCCGTCGCCATTACCACCCACAGTTTTACCGTCTTCATCATCTTCTTTGTGCTGACGGCGATGTTACTTACCATCTACACCGGCCCCAGCACGGCTGCGACGCAGGATGTCGTTCCATCAATCCTGCGTGCCTCGGCTGTAGCAGTCACGCTGCTGATTGCTCACCTGCTGGGTGACGCCTTTGCTCCTACCCTCGTAGGAACGCTGGCTAAAGCCTTTGACCCAACGCATGGAACGCACTTCACAAACTCCGTGGCCGGCCGCGATCTCGCCCAGGCGCTTTTAATAACGTGTACCCCGGCGCTGGTTATTGCCGGCCTGGTTGGTATCTTCGGCGCGCGCTGGATGAAGGCTGATGTGGCGGCGGCGCAGGAGGCTGACAGATTGGCTAAGGGGGCGTCATGATTCACTTCTATGAACTCTCGACAATGGATACTGCGCAGCGTGCGCATCTCTTGCGCCGTGCCGAAATACAGATAGACGAGCTGGTTGAGCGCGTGCGCCCGATAGTAGAGGCTGTGCGCGACCGTGGCGATGACGCGCTCATCGAGTTCACCGGGCGCTTCGATCGCGTGCAGCTCGGTGTTGACCAACTGCGCGTAAGCCGTGCGGAGATCGAGCAGGCTCATAGCCAGCTTGATTCTTCGGTACGCGCAGCTCTCGAACACGCTATACACAATATCCGCACCTTCCACCAGCGCCAATTGCCGCACGAGCAGTGGTTTACGCAGGTTGCTCCTGGCGTCATCGCCGGAGAGAAGATCACGCCCATTAGCAGCGTAGGACTCTACGTCCCGCGCGGCAAAGGGGCTTTTCCCTCTGTCATGTATATGCTGGCAACACCCGCCAGCATTGCCGGTGTTCCCCGTATCGTCGTTTGCACCCCGCCGGGGCCGCAGGGTGAAGTCGATCCCGCGTCGCTGGTTGCCGCCGATCTGTGTGGCGTGCACGAAATCTATCGCGTGGGTGGTGCCCAGGCTATTGCTGCGCTCGCCTATGGCACACACAGTATCGCACGCGTGCATAAAATTACCGGGCCGGGCAGCGGCTATGTCGCTGCTGCTAAAAGGCTGCTCTACGGAACGGTAGATGTAGGCCTGCCGGCGGGTCCCAGCGAGGCTATCACCTTAGCCGACGAAAGCGCGAGTCCTGAACTGCTAGCGCGGGACCTGCTTATCGAGGCAGAGCACGGGCCAGATTCATCCAGCCTCTTAGTCACGGACAGCCGTTCCCTGGCTGAACGTGTCATGGCTTTACTGCCCTCCAAGATGGCAGCGCTGCCGGAATGGCGGCAGGCCTTTGTGCGTACCGTCTTTGAAGCTCCGGAGGGCACCGGCGGCGTAGTGCTGGCAGGAAGCATGCGCGAAGCCATCGACTTTGTCAATACATACGCGCCCGAGCATCTCGAGGTACAGGTGCGCGAGCCTTTCGCTCTCTTGCCCGAACTAAAGAATGCCGGTGAGATTCTACTGGGTTCGCGCACGCCGTTCAGTACGGCCAACTACAGCGTGGGCACAAATGCTGTCTTGCCCACGGGTGGCTTTGCCCATACATTCTCCTGCACCACAGTCTACGATTTTCTGAAGCGCACCGGCATTGCCTACCTCGCACCCGAAGGATACGCTTCGTTGAGCGAGACAACGCGCCGCCTGGCGGAATATGAGGGCTTTCCTGCCCATGCCAATGCAGTGACAGAGCGGCCCGAAATGTGACTTGGGCCGCATGATAACTGCGTTCTTGCCCACTGCCCAAGGCGTGAAGAATGTGTTATAATGCGCCCAACAAGAGAATAAATAGATTTATTATGAGTAGTTTTTCTCTGTTACCATTAGCAGAATCAGTGTCTATGCTATCATCATAACGGGGGGTCAGATTCGTTGCGCCCTGTAATAATACCGATGTGCGAACCGATCTCTCAAAAACCGCGTAGGGGCGGGGGAGGAGAGGACGAGGGGAGGGGATGCGTCTCCTTACGTCTCACCTGACCCGCAGGGTAGCTGCGCAGCAGCGTTGGTGAGACGGATAGGTGCCAGCATCGCCCCTTGCCGGGAAATGCGTGTAGGTTTGACTGCAAATTCGTATAAGTGGTGTAGAAAATATGGCGAGTAAGTATCCACCAGATCCGAAGAACGCGGCCTCGGTTGGGAATCCGGTCACGCCGCAAAGCGGTGCTGGTCCCAGCAGTGCGGCACCGGAATATCCTTTGCCGCCCGCTGCATCCCAGGTAATTTCCACGCCGTCTTCTGCCCAGGAGGCCTCACTTTCGGGAGAAGGCCCTCGCCGCTTGCCTGCCGGCACGCAGCTTTCAGGAGGGCGCTACAGGATCGCAAGGTCCGTAGCAGCCGGCGGCATGGGAGCGGTATATCGCGCCGTAGATACGCGCTTTGATGATGCGCCGTGCGCGGTGAAGGAAATGCTGGATGGTTACCAGAGCGATATCGAGCACAGCCAGGCCGTCGATTGGTTTAAGCGCGAGGCGAAACTCCTGCTCAAGCTGAACCATCCCTATATCCCGCACGTGCGTGACTACTTCGTTGAGGGTGGCAGGCATTACCTCGTCATGGATTTCATTGATGGGCGTACGCTGGCCGAGGTATTTGCCAGGGAGGGCAATGTACCGGGAATCGGGGATGCGCGTGGCGTATCAGAGGCTCGCGCACGTAGCTGGGCGCAACAGGTCTGCAACGTGCTGGCCTATCTGCACCGGCAAGACCCACCGATTATCTTTCGTGATCTCAAGCCGTCGAACGTGATGGTCACCGACCGCGACGAGATCAAACTGATTGACTTTGGTATCGCGCGCACCTTCCAGTCGCAGCACCAGTCAACGATCATCATGACCCTTGGCTACGCGCCCCAGGAGCAGCTTCTTGGCATGCCGGAGCCGCGCAGCGACATTTACGCCCTCGGGGCGACGTTGCACCGTGTGCTGACATTTCATGACGCTGCCAACAATAAGCCGACCATCTTCTCCTTCCCGCCTGTGCGGGCGCTGCGGCCCGACATTTCCCCTGCCTTTGAGCAGGTCGTCATGAAAGCGCTGGCGCCTGCGCCCGAGCAACGCTGGAGCAGCGCTGCCGAAATGGAGCGAGCCATTATCAATCTCCCACCGGTTACCGCGTCTGCACAAGTTGTGGGGACGGCGTTACCTTCGCAGCCGGCGGGTGATCGGCTTACACCCGACCGGCCGCCTGTATCAGTAGCAGTCGGCTCAGGCCCCATTAGCAGCGGGCTGACCGGCCCTGGCAGTGCCTATATCAGAACCGCGCAAGACCTGCTCAGTACCGGGCGTGTTGACGAGGCCTACGCGTCGATTCAGTCAGCATATGTGCTTGAGCCAAACAATCCACTGGTACATAAAATCTACGGGCAAATTTTCGCACGCCGGCGGCAGCCAGACATGGCAATACAGGCCTATAATCGCGCGTTGATATTCAATCAGAACGATCCTGAAACGCATAAACTCGTTGGCGATGTCTATCTCTATCTACAGCAGCTACCGGCGCAGGCCATTCCTCCTTATACGCAATCGCTGCGCTTAAATCCGGGTGATTTTGAAACCCATCAGCGTTTAGCGAAGTGTTATGAAGAGACGAACCAGCTTGAGCCTGCTTTACGTGAATACCAGGAGGTACTGCGTTTAGTTCCGCCAGGCGCGAAACGACCTGACCTGTATTATGCGATTGGTCAGCTTGCCTGGAGACTCAACCAGTTGCTGGTCGCCGAACGAGCCTTTGTACAGGTGCTCGTAATCAATCCTGCGGACCATACAACACGTTTTCTGTTGAGCCAGGTATACGAGCGCGAGGGCAAATTGGAAGATGCCCTGCGCGAGTGCAGATATGTAGTAGGAGCGGTACCGGGCAATCAAGCTGCCCTGGCGATGCTGCAGCGGTTAAGCGGCCAGCTGGGACGATAACAGGATGCAGACCCGGTGTAAGGGAGAAAGAGCATATGAGTACGCAAAGTAACACACGTAAGTTGCGACAGGGCATCGGTCTGACTGCGCTCTCGATTCTCAGCGGGCTCCTGCTTGCCCTCCAGTTCGTCCTGTCCCCGGTTGCCTTTGCCTCCCCTGAACGCCCTGCCGTTCCACCTTTAACGCCACAAGGGGTGCTGGACCTGGCTGGGGTGTCCGTCGTGCGCCTGGTGGTGGAGTATACCGGCACGACAACCCATCTCATAGCGCGCTGTACCGGCCTGGGAACCCTGGTCGCAAGCTGGTCCCCTACCACTCCTGCTGAGCAGAACAACTGGGTGCTCACTGACGGCACGCTGGTCAATGTCAACGGGCAAACCTGCGTTTCCACGACGAAAGGGTCGCTGACCGATATCAAGCTGTACGCGAATACCCTCTATACCAACAGCATGCTCAACCTGGC
>WNFA01002982.1_pt1 | contig 15920 bp, 13 predicted proteins | sample 5400481 | NCBI WGS metagenome assembly WNFA01 (sample SAMN13153340, study PRJNA577476) | soil metagenome | isolation source: 120 cm saprolite under Douglas fir tree site 2 hole 1 replicate 2 | place: USA:California | collected 2015-04-18
CATTTGACGACGGCCACGACAGCGCGCGCCATGTGTCGAGCCAGGCCACCCCGCCGGCGCTCGAGCTCCGCCATCAGCGCCGCGGGCAGCTGTGGCGCGGGTTTGGACTTCGGGGCCACCTTGGCGACCGCTTTGGCCATCGCTTGACTATACGTCCGCCGCGACGATTAGGCCCCCGGGTCGAATCAGCCGCGCTTCTTCACGAAGGCCAGGATGCGCCGCCACGCGTCGTCGCAGGCCTCCTTCCACTGGTCGAAGGACCGGTCAAAGAAGCTGTGCGGTGCACCCTCGTAGACGTGCATCTCGTGCGGCACGTCCGCGGCGGCCAGCTTGCGCTCGAACTCTTTGGAAACCTCAACTGGCGTGGCTGCGTCGGCGCCAGCGACCAGAAGCAGCAGCGGCGCTTTCATTTTCGGGATGTACGGCTCGCTTCGCACCGGTCGCCCGTAGAAACCGATGCAGCCGTTCAGCCCCGGGTTCAACGCAGACTGGTTCCATGAGCTCGAGCCACCGAAGCAGAATCCCACTGTGAAGACTGACTTCACAGCGCCGCCTTCCTTTGACTTGAGGTAGGCCACGGCCGCCGCGACATCCAGCCCAATGTTTTCCTGTGTCGTCTTCTCAACGTGGGGCATGTACTCGAAGCTCTCGGTTCGATCGCCGATGCCGGCCGTGCGGCCGAAGTAGTCGATTGCGACCGCGTCGATGCCCGCCTCCGCGAATCGCTGGGCGAGCTCCTTGTAGTAGTGATGCAGTCCGCGCACGTCGGACATCACCACCATTCCCGCTCCCGTCGGCTGGGCGGCGCGCGCGAAATACGCCATGAACTTGTTGCCATCCTTCGCGGTCAGAGTCAGGTCACCCTGGTCCGCGGCGGCACCGCCGATCGGAGGCAGGGGCGGGCGGGCGTTGTCTGAGTAGCACATAGCTCGATTCTCCCCTAGATTTAAGCCGCTATGAAAATCGAGAGTACGGCATATACGCAGGCCGATCTGCAGGCCTTCTATGACACGCTGCTCGACCACGAACGGATGGTGCTGGCAGATCGTCTGGAGAACGTGTCAGCACGGCTGGCGGTCGTCGGCCCTCGAATCAAAGCTGGCCGCGGCGAGGACGCCTGGAGCGATCACGAGGTGCTCGCCCACATCGCCGGGCTGTCGAAGTTCTACGGCGTGATCATCCACAGGATCTCGAGCGGCAAGATCACGGATGTCGACCTGCTCGGCGGCACGAACCTTCGCGACGCCTCGATCGAGCAGATGGCGGAGATCGAACCTTCGGAGCTTCTGCGGACGACCCTGTCGGACCACGCCCGCACCGTCCAGCTCTTGCGGACGGTCGACGTAGCGTCCCTTCGACGGGAAGCGAACGATTCAACTGGCGGCTCGGTGACCGCCGAATTCCTCGCTCGCTTTCCGCTGATCAATCACCTCGAGCAGCACGTCGACCAGCTGGAGCGCTCCCTGGCTTAGTCCTCAGCAACCGAAGCGGAAAAACCCAGTCGCAGCAGCTCGGTCCGAATCGTCTTCGCCGCCTGATCCATCATCGCCGGGTCGGGGTTGGGGTCCTGGTTGCCGAAATCCATGTCGTGCACGCCGCGAATCGGCACGACGTGAAAGTGGACGTGGGGCACTTCCAACCCCACCAGCATAATGCCGATGCGCGCCGGCTTGAAACCCGCCATCTGGGCTTTGCCAATCGTCTGCGCAACCGTCGCCAGGTGGGCCAGAAGATCCGCGTCGAGGTCGAGCCAGTGGTCAATCTCTTCTCGCGGCACGACCAGGGCGTGCCCGGGGCGCAGCGGGCGGTTGGAGAGGAACGCCACGCTGCGCTCATCCTTCCAGACGAATTGGGCCGGCAGCTCGGCGGCGATGATGCGACTGAAAACGCTGGGCACCGACTAAGAGTAAATAGCTAGGCTTGAGCCATGCGGCCGGGGATGCCAGCCGGATCTTTGGAGCCCAAATCTCTCGGCCGGCCCTCCGGCCGCACGTCTTGACCATGCCGCCCGCCGCGGAACTGATCGATGCCACCAAGAAATACGGTGAAGTCGAAGCCCTCAAGGGCGTGACGATCCGCATCGAGCTTGGCGAGGTGGTCGCCATGCTCGGACCAAACGGCGCAGGCAAGACAACCTCGATCAGCCTTCTGCTTGGCCTACGTAAACCGACGTCAGGAAAGGCTCTGCTTTTTGGATTGGCGCCGACCAACACAATTGCACGCAGCCGCGTGGGAGTGATGCTCCAGGAGTCGGGAGTTCCGCAGATGCTCAAGGTGCGGGAGATCGTCGACCTGTTCCGTTCGTACTACCCAAAACCGCTACCGGTTGATCGGGCGATCGCAATCGCCGGCCTCGAGGAAAAAGCCAATGCCCTCGTCAAGGAACTGTCCGGCGGGCAGCGGCAGCGCCTGTACTTCGCCCTCGCCGTGTGCGGTGATCCAGGCGTCCTTTTCCTGGACGAGCCGACTGTCGGGATGGACGTGGAGGGGCGCCGCTCTTTCATCGAGCGAATTGCTGACTTTGCACGCATGGGACGCACGGTCGTGCTTACGACTCATTACCTGGAGGAGGCCGACCAGCTTGCCAGGCGCGTGATCGTGATCGACCACGGCGTGGTCATCGCCAACGCACCTCCTGCCGAGATCAAGTCCAGGGTGGCCGGCCGGCGTCTGCGTTTTAACGCGCCGGCCGTCCAAGAAAAAGATCTCGAGGGCCTCCCTGTAAGTGCTGTCACCATCAAGGACCACAGCGTCCAGCTGCTGACGAACCAGCCCGAGTCAGTGCTGCGCGAGCTTTTCCGGCGTGGGGTGGACATATCAGACCTGGAGGTGGCGGGTGCCGACCTCGAGGACGCGTTCATCGCCATGACCAGCCATTGAGCACAGCTGTGGCGACGCCCGCACGAGCACCCATCGGGCCGATGCTGGCGCGTCAGACGCGGGCAGAGTTTCTGAAGCTCTGGCGGGTGCCGGCATTCAGCGCCACCAGCCTTCTTCTACCCGTGGTCTTCTATGGCTTCATCGGCATCGGCCAGGCCTCTCAAACCCTCCAGGGAACCCACGTGAAATTCGGTGCCTACTTCCTCGCCTCGATGGCCGTGTACTCGGTTGCCAACGTGATGATCTTCAGCTTCGGCATCTCGGTCGCCAACGAGAGAGGTATGAAGATGGACCTCCTCATGCGGGCGACGCCACTCCCGCCGCTTGTGTACCTGCTGTCGAAATGTCTCACCGCCATCTTTTTTGCCGCGCTGACTCTGGCCGTGCTTTTTCCCTTCGCGTACGTCGCAGGCGGAGTCAGGCTCGACGCCTCGGTGTGGTTGACGCTTGCGTATCGGGTCCTGCTGGGGTCGATACCTTTCATCGCCCTTGGCTTTGCCATCGGCTACCTGTCAGGGCCGAACTCAGCGATCGCGGTCATCAACTTGATTTACCTGCCGACCGCGTTTGCTTCCGGCTTGTTCTTTCCCAAGCAGCTCCTACCGGAGATCATCCAGAACATCTCTCCATACCTGCCGCTCTACCGCTTCGGTCAGCTGGGTTGGGACGCGATCGGCGCCCCGACCAGCGAGAACGTCACCACCGACTGGCTGTATCTCGCGGGTTACGGCCTGGCTTTCTTCACGATCGCCATCTGGGCGTACCGGCGGGAAGAGAGCCGTAAGTTCAGCTGACCCGCGGCCAGAACTCCGTGGGTATTGGCGCGCCGAACGCTTCGCGGTAGCGGTCGGAGAATTCGGTTCGCGTGTACTTATGCTCGATCGTTCCCACCTGCTCGACGGCATAGGTCGCGGCGAGCGACGCGACGGCTCCGGCGGTCGGAGTGTCGAGACCGCGCAGCAGGCCCACCACCAAGCCCGACCTATACGCATCGCCGGCACCGGTCGGATCGGACTCGATGCGCGCAGGCGCAGCCCGTATCGCGTGTGACTGGGAGCCCGCGTCGATGCGTGAGCCCTCCCGCCCGAGAGTGGTCACGACCAGCGTACAAAGCTCCTTCAGCTCGTCCATCGTCCGCCCCGTCCGGCGCTGGATCATCTCGAGCTCGTAGTCGTTGCCGATGAGCACCCATGCGCCGCGGGCTCCATCGACGAGGTCGGCGCCGGACAGATGCGGAAGCTGATGCGCGGGATCGAAGACCCACGGAACGCCGCGCTGCCGGCACTCGCGGACCAGCCTCAGCATCGCGTCGGGCGCATTCGGTCCCACGATCACAGCCTCCGGGTCGGGCACGGTGTCGTCCAGGCCCAGACTGCCCGCAAGGTTCATCGCGCCGCCGTAGTAGCCGGTGATCTGGTTGTCGTCGAGATCCGTGGTGGTGAACCCGGTGGCAGAGATCTCCTCATCCATGAGCCGCAGCCCGCGGCAGTCGATCCCCAACCGCTCCAGCCAGGCGCGATACTCGACCGCATCGGATCCCGCCGTCGCCAGCACGGCGCTGGGATAACCGAGCAGCGCGAGGTTGTATGCGTAGTTGCCCGCGACGCCGCCCCTCCGCTTCTTGAGGTTGTCGACCAGGAAGCTCAGGTTGAGCATGTGGGTCTTGTCGAGGAGGATGTGGTCCTTGAACCGGCCCTTGAAGCTCAGGATGTAGTCGAAAGCGATCGAGCCGGTGCAGACCACGCTCACATCAGAGGAAGGTAACAAAGTTACCTTCCCGGGGATTTAACTACCGAAATGTTCTCTTCGCGACGCCTGGCGTGACTTAGCAATGTCCGGGGACGGCCGGAGTAAATCCGGCCTACCGGCGACGCACTGTGGAACGGGTAAGGGGCGCCATGATGGCGCCCCTTTCTATGTGAACTTGCTTACGCTGCGACGCTGCGGCGAGCTGTCGCGCGCCGGGAGCGGCGGGTCGAGGCTGCCTTCCGAGGCGCTGCGGTTCGAACCTGAAGCTCGCTGGCCTTCTCGAGGCGGTTTGCCACATGCGCGATGGTCTTGAACGATCCGTTGAAGATAATCAACGCGCGCTTGGCGACGTCACCCACCTGGTCCTGACGCTTTGCCTGGATTTTGACCAGGCGCAGGCCGCGCAATGCGATCCGCTCGGGCATCAGGTCCGCGGCGACCTTCTGTGCGGTTTTGGCGAACTCCTTGACGGCATCCTTCGCCGGCTCGGTGGCGGCATTGATCTGCTCGCTCAGCTGGCGGTTGACCTTGCGCGCGGTCGGGGCACCCTTCCGCTTGAGTCCCTTCACCTGCTTGCGTGCCGATGCGATCGGGTCGGCTGCCACTTCCGCGGCCGTCCGGGCAGCGCCGAACGCTACCTCTTCTACTGTCGAAATGTCTGTGCTCATGAATTCTTTAGCCTCCTTGATTTCCTGATTGACGCGCTGCATCATAACGCACTGCGTCAAGCCGTGTCAAGGGGAGGCTGCGAGTCGTTCGATGAGCTCCTCGGCGAACGGGCCGAATACGTCGTAGTGGGCGACACACCTCCGCTTCTCAGGCTGGATCCACTCCGGCCGCAGCCCATGCAGACGGCCCCAGGCCTCCAGCCTCGGCCGCAGCCCGATCACATGCAGGAACGGACGCTCGCGCCTCATGCCGCGGATCGTGGAACCGTGGTAGTGATCGAAGTTACGGTGAATGGCGATGCCGCCTGATTCCGCGAACGCAATCGCTTCTTTGATCTGCCGGCGCTCGAAGTAGCGCTCTTCCATCCTTAGCGATTCACCCCTAAGGTCGAGCATCGGCGCAGATGGGCTTGTAGGCGCACATCGAGCATGGCCGCTGTGCGTTTTCTGGGCCAAGCGCGAAATCGCCCCGCGAAATGCGCTGCGACACAACCGAGACGCGCGCTTCGACTGCCGCATCGTCGCCGGTGACCTCGATGAGGCGGGCGCGTCGAAGATCGAAAAGGACCAGCCGCGGATCGGGCCCGCCCGGGAGCAGCCCGCGCCGGGCCGCGAGGGCATAAAGGCGCAGCTGCGTAGTGTAGGCGTCGATCAGGGCGGCGTCCATCGTGGCGTTGGTCTTGTAGTCGACCAGGACGGTGCGGCCATCCAGCTCGCAGATTCGGTCCACGATGCCGCGCATCCTGGTCCCGTTCAGGCGCAGGTTGAACTCGACCTCCACCCCAAGCGTCCTGGCCGCGGCCAGCGGATGCGCCAGGTAGCTGCCCAGCATCTCGCGACCCGCCTCTGGGCCCTCGTACATCTCAAGCAAGTCGCCGCCGCCCGAGTGCCACGCCGCGAGTGCGGCGTGCACCGCGGAGCCGAGCTCGGTCGAGTTCGCAGCCCGCGCGAATCTCGGCAGGAGATCATCGGGCGGAGCGGGGACGCTCCAGACCTGGCTGAACCGATACCGGACGGGGCAGATCTCGAAGTCGTGCAGCTGCGAGAAGCTCAGCTGGAGCTCCGGCGCCGCCTGCCCAGCAGCTGCCGGGCGGCGCGGCCGGATCGCCTCCATCCGATCGAGCACCGCCGCCACCACGCCGGCGCCATCGGAGGCGGAGCCGTTGGTTGTCCGCGGCACAGGCAGCTCGAGCTGCTCGGCCTCCACGACAGTCGCCGACTCCGGGTGCGCGAGCGCCCAGCTGAGGATCTCGGCGAAATGGTCTTGATCGCCCATCTCCACGTCGCGCGCCGATTGCTCCTCACGCGTCGCGGTGACGTAGAGAGCATCCATGGTGCGTGTGAGGCCGACATACACGATTCGCCTGCGCTCGCCAATCGCAAGCTTGACCGCCGGCTCGCCCGGTGCGGTCGTCTGGTAGCGGGGATGCTTCTCCCCACGCCAATTCTTCATGACGAAACCGAGTCCGTCCGGGTCGAAGAACAGCCGCTCGGTGTCGCGGGCTCGGGCCGGGCGCAGGTTGACCAGAAACACGCACGGGAACTCGAGTCCTTTAGCGGCATGGACCGTGAGCAGCGAAACCGCGTCAGTCGTGGCCGATTCCTCCGTTGCCTCTCCGACCGGCAGCTCGGCATCGATGACCTGGTCAAGGTGTCGCACGAAGTCGCCGATGCCGGCGAGCGTGAGCTCGCGCTCGAAACGCGATGCGAGCTGGAATACCTTGCGCAGGTTTAGAAGCGCGCGGGGGCTGCCGTCACGCTGAGCGCGCAGCTCTGCCCACCGCAGGTACCCGGTCTCTTCGAGCAACCGGTTCAGGATATCGGCCACCGTCAGTGCATCGCGCAGGTGGCCGATACGGTCTGTCAGGTCGATCATGGCCGCCGCGCGCTGAGCGACACTGGGTTCCATCTCAGGGAACCCTTCGACTCGTGCGGTCTCGAAGCAATCTCGCAAGCGCATTCCATGGCGACCGAATCGCCTCGCCGCGAGCTTGTACAGGCCGCGATCGGCCAGGCGAACGATCGGTCCCTGCAGCGTGCGCACCAGCGCTCCGTCGTCCATCGGGTTCTCGGTGAGCCGGAGCATCGCCAGCACGTCCTTGATCTCCTGGCGGTCGAAGAAACCCGAGCCGCCGCTCGTCAGGTATGGGATGCCCTGTCGCCGCAGCTCGTCCTCGAAATCGCGAGGGAGCATGCGGATGGAATGGGCGAGGATCGCGATCTCCGAGAATGGCCGGCCGCTTCGATAGAGCCGCCTGATGGTTTCGGCGACCGACCGCGCCTCCGTGCGCGAATCCGGCGCCATGACCACGGTCACGGGCCGGTCTGCGGATCCACGGGTTGCGACGAGGTCCGGCTCGTCGGTGAAATCGGGATCGCGCCGGATGAATGCCGTGGCGCAATCGAGGATCTCCTGGAACGATCGACGATTGTGGGTGAGCGGCAGCCGCTTGCCACCGAAACGGCTGCGGATGTTCTCGATCTCAGCATCGCGCCAGCCGTAGATCGACTGCTTCGCGTCGCCGACCACGGCCACGTTTCCGAAGCCTTCGGCGGCCAGCAGCCGGATGAGGTCGAGCTGGATGCGGTTGGTGTCCTGGAACTCATCGACGAGCAGATATCGGAAACGTTCACGGCAGCGCCGGCGAAACTCAGGCACCCTCTCGAGCGCATCGATCACATCAAGGATCAGGTCGTCGAAATCGCGCAGCCCTTCGGACGCCAGTGCGTCCTCATACGTGCGATAGACGAGATGGAGGACTTCTATCGCCTCCAGCTCCGCATGAGCCGCCTGTTGCGCGCTGCCATCGGCCGGTGAGTCCCAATGCTGCGTATGCAGCTCGAGGGCGCGTTTGTGAAACCGCTCAGGAGTGATGCCCCTGCCCTTCAGCTTGAGCAGAAAGCGCAGCCCGGAGCGGAGGAGGTCGTCCAGGTCGTCAACGCTGAGCGCGGTGAACGAGTCCGGATCGAGAGGCGCCGCCTCGCCGCTGCGCAGCCGGGCCACCAGGCGCTGCTCGAACAACCGCTGCCCGGTCTCATCGAGCACCCGCAGCTCGCGTGGCGCCCCGACCAGGTACGCGAACTCGTCCAGCAGGCGAGAGCAGATGCTGTGGAACGTCCCGATCCACGCGCCGTCCAGGACCTCCGGCCCGAGGTCCGGCCGGCGCGCGCGAAGTTCCTCGGTGATCCGCGATCTGAGCTCATCTGCAGCGCGGTCGCTGAAGGTGACGGCGAGGATCTGGCCGGCGGGCACCCGATGCTCCACGAGCCAGCAGAAACGCTCGGTCGCGGTGGCGGTCTTCCCTGTGCCCGGTCCTGCCGCGATGAGAAACGCGCCGTCAGGACCGGCGTGAGCGGCCGCGGTCTGCTCAGGACTGAGCGTCCTGCTGGCGCCGTCGATCATTCCGGCGGCGCTCCGCCGTATGGGCAGATCGCGGCGTGTGGACACGACGAAAAGCGGGTGATGCATGTACCCGGGAGGTCGCGCGGCGCCGGCTCGAAGTGGCCGGCTTTGATGCGAGAAATCGCCCGCAGCACGATGTCGCGGCTGCGCTCAAGGTCGCCGGCATCGAGCACCTTTTCGCGGTATTCCTTGAGGCCCGCCGGCCGGCCGACCGTGAAGATGTCCTGGCGCATCGAACCCCAGACCCAATCCTTCGGATACCAGAGCGACAGGAATCGCGGATGAAAGCCGAGCGGCTTGCCTTCGTCGTCGAACCCGTACTTGCAGGCGAGGTAATACAGGGCGAGCTGCACGTCATAGAGATCGGGGCCGAAATACGCCTCGTAAGCCCAACGCATCGGCTTGCCCGAGCCGGTCTTGTAGTCGATGACCTCGACCTCGCCATCGCCGACGTCGTTGACGCGGTCGATCTTGCCGACGATCTCCGCGCCATCGAGCTGCAAGTGAAAGCGCCGCTCGAGCGCGAGCGTGCCGAGGCGCCGGATCGGCTGCATGCCGGTGACGAATCGGATGTAGTTGCCCAGCAGCGACCTGACCTGCTTCTCCTCTCGCTTGCGGTCGAGCACGCCCTCCATTCGGGACAGATAACCGTCGAGCTGCTTTTGCAGCACGGTCTCGAGCCATTCCTTCTGGCCTTCAGCTTCGAGCGGTCGCCAATCGGGCTCGTGCGCGTGGAAGTCCTCGAGCACTTCGTGCAGGAACCCACCGCGCTCCATCGCCACCGACCTGGGCTCCTCGGCAAGGCCGGGGTGGTGGTTGTACCAGTACAGGCGAGGGCACTTGATGTAGTCGTTGAGCGTCGTCGGGCTGAAGTGATCGATCTCCACGTGCTCTGGATTGCGATCGCCTCCGTAAGGCTCGAACGGCTCACCCGCGTCGCGATCGGCGATGAAGCCGACGTCGAGACCAAGCGACGCCGCCCGCGCGGAAATCACATCGGTGACGGCTTCGCGATGCGCGGCGATGAGCACCTCCGCTTCACGCGCGAGGAGCACGTCCGCCACGTCGAGCCGCGCCGACGCCCGCGTGAGCTCCTTCATCTCGGCGTCCGGCGCCGCCATGTCGAGAAACACCGATGGGCCTGCCTGGCGCAGGTACGTGTCTGCGTAGGTCAGATAGACGCGCTTCGCGCGGGTCATCGCGACGAATGCGAGCCGGGCTTCCTCGGCTGCGTGTCCGTCCGGGTCGGACGGCCACGAGGGCATGAAGCCGACTTTGAACCGCTCTAGCCACGACCGGTCCTCGACATCGAGCAGTGGATGCGGCCGGCCTTCGGACGGGAACAGGCCGTGCGCGAAACCTGCGGCGAAGACCACCTGAAACTCGAGACCCTTGGCCTGGTGCACGGTCATCACCTGCACGGCATCGCGTCGACCGGATGCGGGCTCGGTGTCATCCGAGGCACCGGATATGAGGGCGTCCAACGCACCGCCGATGTCCGACAGCAGCGGCCTCGTCCCGTGGAGTCTTTCGTGAACTTCCTCGAGCGCCTCCAGGCCGTCGATCGTTGCGCGCAGGTCCGCCATCGCCTGCGTGCGCTGCTCGGCCTGGAGCTCGAGCTCGAGCAGTTTGCCGACGGCGCCGTCCTCGATCAGGACCGAGTAGGCAAGGCTGGCGAGCGGCAAGCGCTTTGCGCGGTCGAGCAGCCGGTAGCGTGCGGCCATCGCGGCATGCAGCGCGTCGAGCTCGGCCTCGGTCAGGTACTCGTAGTAGTCGGGTGGTGCCGGGGGTTCGGTGGGCGCCTCTCCACCCCACGGCAGCGGATAGCGCTGCGGATCCTTCGCCGCCAGCACGTACATCAGCCGCCGCGTCACCCGGGTGAGCGGCCTCGCCTGCTCGAACGCGTGGGCGCGTAGACGGCTCAGCGTCCTCGATCCGACGCCGCCGAGGCTCGACGCGAGCGCGCTCTCGAACGCTTCGGGGTCGTCCGGCCTCCGCAGCGATTCGAGGTAGCCCACCAGGAACCGGACCACCTCGTTGCGCGCCGTCGCCCCAGACCCGCGCACCTCGTATGGAAGGTCGAGCGCGCGTAGCGCTTCCTCGAACGGCGCGCCCATTGCGGTCGTGCTGCGGAGCAGGATCGCGAAGTCGTCATGTCGCAGCTCGGGGAAAGCGCCGTGGATCCGTTTGATCTCGCGAGCGCAGAAGAAGGCCTCGTCGAGGGCATCGCCCTCGTGGGCGACGACCACTGTCGGCGGCGAGAGCTGCGCCACCGAGCGGAGGCTCCGGCGCGCGCGGCCGGCTTGGGTCGCTCCGAGCAGGCGCTCGCCCGCGTCCAGCACTTCCTGCGAGCACCGCCAGCAGTCTTCGAACACCTCCGTGGCGGCGCCGTAAACAGACGGGAAGTCGACGTCCAGCAATCGTGGGACGGTGCCGCGAAAGCCGTAGATGGACTGGTCGGGATCGCCGACCACGACCAGGCTCGGACGCGACTCAGGCGGCGCGATCAGCTGGAGAAGCTGGAACTGCGCCGGATCGACGTCCTGAAACTCGTCGACCAGAATGAGCCGGAACTTCGAGCGGACCCGTTCCCGCAGGTCGTGTTTCGACTGGAGCAGCTCGATGGCGCCGATGATCAGGTCGCGGAAGTCGACCATCCCGGCGGCGTGGAGGCGCTCCTGGTAGGCCTGGAATGCAGAGGCAAGCGCGCGCAGACGATCGCTGCCGCTGGCCTCGGTCGCGAGCACAAGCGCGGCGGGATGGACGAGGTTCTGTTTCATCAGGGCAACGAAGCCGAGGAGGTCGCGCGCGAACGCGTCCGAGCGTCGCACTCCGACCAGCGCGCCGAGAACGCCCGGATCGATCTCTGCCAGCACCTCGCGCATGACGATCGATTCCTGGAAGCTGTTGACGAGCATCCGTCGTGGATCGGGCGCGTGGTCACGCAGCACGCGCCAGCAGAAGCTGTGGAAGGTGGAGATCCACGCTTCTCCGTAGTCGTCCTTCAGCCGCTCATCGATGCGCCGCGCGATCTCTTCGGCAGCGCCCGTTGAGAACGTAAGCGCGAGGATCTGCTCACGTCCGGCGACACGTTCGAGCACCGCCTGCTCGTAAAGGTCGACCAGCGCGCGGGTCTTCCCCGTGCCCGGCCCTGCGAGCACCCGGAGCGGGCCATGGATGTTGTGGATGTCGAGTGGCAAAGCGTGTACCTCTAGGTCGGCGGGCCCAACGATTATGCCGGGGCCCGCGTCCTCGGTTCAGCCTCGCTTGTTAAACGCGGCTCGATCGCTAGACCTGGTCGCCACGCCTCGAAGACCAACGCCGCGAGCAGCAAGAGCTCGATCAGCGGATAGCGGTTGAGGCGCAGCTGCAATGGGCTGGAATCAATGAAGGGGCTCGAAACGAGCCAGCCGGCTGCGAGAGGAACGCGCCACGCGAGAGCCGGCCGCTCCTCCCACACGAACCAAGCCGCCACGCCGAGGAGGCACAGGTCCGAACCATGGAGGTAAGGCGCGACCAGCAGCGATCCCAGCGTTCCAGTCGCTATGACCAGGCCCGGTGAGCGGCGCAAGCGGAAGGCCGCCACAAGACTTATAGCGACGATGAGCAAGCGCAGGCCGTTCGCAACGGCTCCGCTCACACCCAGCGAGCCTTCGAGGGTGAGCGAGCTCGCGCCGGGCGGAAGCGGCCCAGTGATCTGGCTGAGATAGGCCGAGATGCCGCTCAAGCCAAGGGTGGCAAACGCGACGGCGCCGATGACGATGGCACCTCCGGTCAGCGCCGCGAATGTTCGGTAGCGGCCGGCGGCGAGCAGCGCGAACGGAACGAGCAACGCTGTGTTCGGCTTCAAGGACAGCAGCGCCAGCGCGATCCCGGCCGCTATGTCACGACGTTCACGGACAAGGCGCCAGGCGAGCACCACTCCGGCGGCCACGAGCGGAACGACCTGGCCGAGATGCACCGCGTGCAACACCCACCATGGCGCCAGTACTGCGCCAACCACGACCCAGCGCACCAAACCACGGTCGGTGGAGGCCCAGATGAGCGCCACTGCGAGAGCGACGAATATGAACGTCGCCCACACGTAGTACGAGCTCCAGTAAGGGAGCCACGCGAGCAGCGCCGCCAGCCAGGCGTCGATCGGCGGGCTGAGGAAAGGTTGCGACCATTGTCCCGGGACGAGGTTCTTCTGCTCGGTCGCGACCAGCGCCTGGTCGTAGATGTGCGGCCACCCATACCGCAGGCCCATGCGCGCGGCCGCCTCGTATGTATGGAAGTCGATGCCGATTGGCTCGGAGGGTTTCCACAGATCCCGAGCCAGCGCCGCCACAATGACCACGAGCGCGAACGGAATCCCTAAGCGCCGGGCGACGGTCATCCTTCGACCGTACAGCAATATAGATGGCCACCATGTCGACCGCCGCGATGACGCGCCGCGCCTCCAGCCCGCTCTTGCTGGGAACGCTGGTCGGAGCCACAATCTTCACCGCACACCTGCCCTCGTTCTTCCACCGCTTGCTCGACGGCGACGAGGCCATCTACGGATCGATCGCCGCGCTCATGAACACCGGCGGCCCTCTCTATGCGGAAGGCGGGGTGGACAACAAGCCGCCCGGGATCTTCTGGGTGTATGCCACCACCTTCCGAGTGTTCGGCACATACCAGATGACTGCGGTTCACGCCGTCACTCTGGTGGTCATCGCCGCCACCTGCGTTCTGATCTTTCTGATCGGGCGGCAGCTGGCGGGCGCAAGGGCCGGCGTGCTCGCCGCGGTCTTCTACGGAGTCATGACCGCAGCCGGCAACCCGCGGCTGCTGGCGGCAAACACAGAGGCGTTCATGATGCTGCCGCTCACGGCCTCTCTATTCCTGATGCTGCGACGCCAGTGGCTATGGTCGGGATTGCTGCTCACCGCGGCGGGAGCGTTCAGGCAGTCGGCAGCCATCGAGGTCCTTTTGCTGCCGCTCGCGGTCGTCTATTTCGAGCCGCCGGATTCGCGCCTGCGGGCATCGGCGCTGTTCGTTGGGGGCCTGTCCGGCGGACTCCTGGTGGGCGGCGTGTTGCTCGCTCTGAGCGGCTCGCTGTCCGGATTCTGGCTATGGACGGTCGGGATCCTGACCCAGTACGCCAGCAACAACTGGACTCCTGACGTCGTATGGGCGCGGGCGAAAGACAGCGTGATCCCGTTCGCGCTGGCGACTGTGGTGCTGTGGGTGGCCGCCCTCGCGTGGGCGGCGCGTTGGAGACGGCTGGACTCAGGCCAGCGGCTGATCGTCGCGTGGCTGGCGCTGTCCCTGGCGGGATCGCTCGTGGGCGGCCATCTCTCCTGGCACTACTTCATCCAGGTCATGGGACCGCTCGACAGCGCACTGCGCACTCAGTTCACGAAGCAGGTCGCCGCGAGCGTGGCGATTGGAGTCGCCGTGCCAGCGCTGGCGTGGGGGGCCTACGACATCTCTGCCGACCCTCTGACATATGACTGGAGCCCTCCCATCGCCAATCACGAGCTGGTCGCGTCATACATGCGCGCGCACACCAATCCAAAAGACCGTGTCCTCGTCTGGGGCGACTGGCCGGCCCTCTACGTGGAGTCGGACCGGCTGATGGCGAGCCGCTTCCCCGGGTTCCTGCGCGGGTTCGCGCGCGGCTCGGGGCGGCCTGCCATCAACTGGGACACTACACCGGAAGTGTGGTCGGAGCTGCAGGCCGACCTCGCACAGAATCCTCCCGCGCTGATCGTCGACACCGCCGCGGCGGGCTGGAGCGACTTCTCGATGTATCCGATGCGCAACTATCCCGTGCTCCAGGGCCTCGTCGATGCCAGGTACCACCGGGTGGCGGCGGTGGACGGGGTGGTGTTCTACGCGCCGAACAGCTAGGGCTTGGGGAGCACGGGCAGGCTGGTCGGCGGCGTCGGCACTGCGATTGGGAGGTTTGTCGGCACGGGCAGGTTTACCGGGAGCGGTGGGACCGGGGGTGCGTTCGGCACGTTCGGCAATGCGGTTGGAACGACCGGCGACACGACGGGCAGTGATGGCGCTGCCGGCAAAACGAGTTGCTTGACCGCATCCTGGCCTGAGCCGGCGGGCGCCCCTGAATTGATACTGCTGGTGACCAGGACCCCCGCCGCCACGACGCCGACTGTCACCAGCGCCGCTGCTTGCAGCAGGTGATCGACGGCTGGTCCGGCCGATCGCCGAGTGCCGTCGAATAGCGCTCGTACGGTCAGCCAGCCGGCAATCGCATAGACGGCGCGCCGGCCTGCCGCCCGGCCGCTTTCGACGTGGGCGGCGACGGCCGCCAAAGCCGTTCCGAGCATTCGCCGGACCACGCTGTCGGTGACGCCGAGACGCTGCGCGATCTCCTTATTGGTCAGCCCGCCGAAGTAAGCCAGCTTGACGGTCTGCTTCTGCTTGGATGGCAGCGCGTTCAGGGCCTCGTCCACTGACTGGCGGACCATCGCGCTCGAGAAGTCGTTCCACGGCTGAGGTCCGTCGACGGGGTTGGTCGTCCCTTCGATCAGCATCTTCTTCAGGCCCTGGTGAGCGCCCTTGATGCGGCGGCGGTCGAAAGGTCCTCGACGAACTCCGGTCATCAGCCATGAGCGCCAGGAGTCACTCGCCGCCGGCGGCAGCACGATGAAATCGGCCTCCTTCACTGCCGAGCCCTGCTGCTCACCACCATTCGTGCGCGCCGAATCACGAGGCGCGGCAAACCAGCGGTTCAAGATCGACCCCCTCAGACCCATTTCTCCGTAACAGAAACCTCCGACAGATCGGTTCTACCCGGATCGGTAAAGGCTGTTAAGCCTAAGTATCAGTCAGGTGAGGGTTTCGTCGGACGCTTGATCTCGAGGATGCGCGGCTCATCAGCCGCGACGGCGATCAGGCTGTCGAAAACGTGCAGCGCATCGGCTCCGCCGGGCACTTCCGCCAGCCGTATGTACGCTGAAGCCCCATTGGCAAACACGAACGTGGGGGTTCCGAATACGCCAAGCGCCGCCACGGCATGCTGGTGGTCGCGCGCGAGCGCCTGGAGGATGGTCGGGTCGTCGAGATCCGCGTGGAATCGCCCGAGATCAAGGCCGCACTGCACTGCCACCTCCTGGACAACTTTCACATCGTCGATGTCCAACCGATCCTGATGCCGAGCGCCCAGCAAGGCGGCGTGATAGTCATCGAACCGATCCTGGCGGCGCGCGGCCTCGGCGGCCTTGAAC
>WNFA01004979.1_pt1 | contig 15918 bp, 16 predicted proteins | sample 5400481 | NCBI WGS metagenome assembly WNFA01 (sample SAMN13153340, study PRJNA577476) | soil metagenome | isolation source: 120 cm saprolite under Douglas fir tree site 2 hole 1 replicate 2 | place: USA:California | collected 2015-04-18
GGGCATCTTCATCTTCATGAACTTCCTGATGGACATCATGTACGCGTGGCTCGACCCGCGGATCCGGTACCGATAGGAGTCCGCCATGGCCATCAATCCCGCCATCGATTCCATCGCCGACCGGCTCGCCGAAGAACCCCGGTCGGGCTGGCTCGCCACGACCATGGGCTTCGTCCGGCGCCGACCCCTCGGCGCCATCGGCGGGTTCGTGGTGGTGCTGATGCTCGTCACGGCCGCGGGAGCGGATGTTCTGGCGCCCTACGATCCAGTGACCGTCGATTTCGGGGCCATGCTCGCCCGACCGAGCGCGGCGCACTGGCTCGGCACCGACGCCTTCGGCCGCGACGTGCTGAGCCGACTGATCTACGGCTCCCGCACGGCGCTCCTGGTCGGGTTCGGCGCGGCGCTGATCGGGGCCACCGGGGGGGCCATCCTCGGGGTGGGCAGCGCCTTCTTCGGTGGAAAGGTCGACCTCTACCTGCAGCGGCTCATGGACATCTTCCTCTGCTTCCCGCTCATCATCCTTGCCCTCGCCCTCGTGGCGATTCTCGGCAATAGCCTTCCCAATCTCATCGTGGCCATCACGATCCCCATGATCCCGCGCTGCGCCCTCGTCATCCGCGCGAGCGCCCTGGCCATCCGCGAGATGCCCTATGTCGACGCGGCCCGCGCGGCGGGCTTCAGCAACGCGCGCATCATCCTGCGGCACATGCTGCCCAACGTGATGGCGCCGTACTTGATCATGCTCACGGCCTTCCTGGGCCAGGCCATCCTGCTCGAATCCTCGCTGTCCTTCCTCGGTCTGGGCGTTCAGGAGCCGACCGCCGCCTGGGGGCTGATGCTGCGCGGGGCGGCCGTGGACTTCGCCGAATCGGCGCCGTGGATGGCCATTTTCCCGGGGGTCGCCATCAGCCTGGCCGTCTTCGCCTTCAACCTCTTCGGCGACTCGCTCCGGGACGCCCTGGATCCCAAGCTGAGAACACTCTAGTCCTGGGCCAGGACCTTAGAGGCTTGACACCTGCTGGGCAGGTTGGTACAACTACGGGGGTTTTAGCGTCCGGCGTCGCGCGCCGACGAGGAAAATTGCGGTTCACAGGGAGGCGGTAATGGCGTACATCATCGCGGAACCCTGCATCAACGTGAAAGACAAGGCCTGCGTCGAAGTGTGCCCCGTGGATTGCATCTACGAGGGCGACACCATGCTCTACATCCATCCGGAGGAGTGCATCGACTGCGGCGCCTGCGAGCCCGTTTGCCCCGTCAAGGCCATCTTCGCCGAAGACGAGACACCGGCGAACTGGAAGAACTACATCGAGCTGAACAAGCAGTTCTTCAAGGACAACCCCGGGGTCAAGCCCGCCACCAAGTCGTAGCAGCTCGGCACCACGCGAATCCTCGCGGGAGCCCACCGCCGGGCTCCCGCTTTTTTTGTGTGCGCCCGCTGCCCAGCCTTCGCTGCAACGCGAGCCCTCGATGCACTGAGGATGCGGCAGCCGCGCGTGGCGCCGCCGCGCATGTGGCTGAAAATCTGCAGCGCGAATTCTGGCACGACGCTTGCCATCGTGTTCTGCATGGCCGCCGTCGCCCCCACCCCCGATCCCAAGCCGCCGGGCTTCCACGGCGCCGTCACGGACTTCAAGCGCCGGCTCATCGAGGCGACCTTGACGCAAGCCGGCGGCAATCGCACGCGCGCCGCCCGGGCTCTGGGCCTCCAGAGAACGTATCTCCTGCGACTGATGCGGGAATTCCAGGTGAACATCCCGCCGCCGCCGGGCCCGCACGGTCGCGCCGCGGGGGTGCCGCCCGCCGATCGAAGTAACGGCGCCACGCCAGCGCCACCCAGTAGGCGATGAGCGGCGGCATGAAGAAATCCACGAGCGCGGCCGGAGCCATTCACAACCGGGCGACCTCGAGGGACCGTGCTAGACTTCCTTTCCAGGGCCGGCGGACGGGTGCCGCGGCGAAAAGGAGCCTGGCGATGGCGACGTTCTCGGGAGTGTGGCTGCCCATCATCACGCCGTTCATCGACGGCGAGATCGACTACGCGGGCTATGAAAAGCTCATCGACCACTACCTGCGCGCCGGGGTGGCGGGGATCATTCCGCTCGGCACCACGGGCGAGAGCCCGACCATCGACGAGGTCGAGGCCGAGACGCTGGTGGAGCGGACGGTGGCGGCGGTGGCCGGACGCGTGCCGGTCCTCGTGGGCGTGGGCGCCAACGATACGCGCAAGGTCGTCAAGGCGGTGAAGCGTCTGGGTCGCCAGAGCGTGCAGGGCATCCTCTCCGTCTGCCCCTACTACAACCGGCCGAGCCAGGACGGGATGCGCGAGCACTTCACGCGCATCGCCGAGGCGACCGACCGGCCGATCCTGATCTACAACATCCCGTACCGGACGGGCGTCAACCTGACCAACGAGACCTTGCTGGCCCTGGCCGAGCTGCCCAACATCGTCGGGGTGAAGGACTCTTCCGGCATCATCGCCCAGTCTCTCGAGCTGCTTCGCCTGCGCCCCAAGGGCTTCAGCGTGCTCACGGGCGAGGACGCCTACTTTTACACCATGCTCGCCCACGGCGCGGACGGTGGCATCCTCGCCTCCTCGCACGTCGAGACCGGGCGCTTCCTGGCCGTCTACCAGCGCATGGTGGCGAACGACCACCACGGCGCTCATGCCGTCTGGCAGGGGCTCGAGACGCTCGTGCCCCTCCTCTTCAAGGAGCCGAACCCCATGCCCATCAAGCACTGCTTGTGGAGGCAGGGGCTGATCCAGTCGCCCGAGTGCCGCCTACCCCTCACGCGCGTCTCCGAGGCCCTCGGGCGTGAGCTCGACCGCGTGCCCACCGGCGCCGCGAAAGCGGGCGTGTAAGGCGCCGGGCAAGTTCAGTAACTTCGACCACAGGCACTGGGGCAAGTTGCGAGCCAAATCAACTCAGCCCTCGCCTCGGGCTTCGCCCTCAGCTCGAACTGCCACGCGCGAGCGGGCCGGCAGCCCGAGGCGTACGTGGGTGTTCGAGCTGAGGGGCGCAGCCCCGAGGCGAGGGCTGAATTGAAGGTACGTTGAGGGCTTGCCGGCCCGCTCGCAACGAAGCCTGGCGAAGCAAATTGACCAGTGCCGGTCAAAGAGTTTGACACTTCATAGGCTCACGGTTTGAAATGAGTCCGTGAACCAGGTGTGGATCGCCGGGGCGGGGATGACCCGCTTCGGCCGGCGCGACGAGACCCTCCCCGACCTCATGGCCGAGGCCGCCCTCTCCGCGCTCGCGGACGCCATGATCGAGCAGCCCGACGGCCTCGTCGTCGCGGCCATGAATCCCGAGGAGTTCACGGGAGCGGGCAACTACGGCTCCCTGATCAACACGCATCTCGGCCTGTCCCATGTGCCCGCCCTGCGCGTGGAGACGGCGACCTCTTCGGGGGTGGCGGCCGTCTATACGGCGTTTGCCGCGATCGCCTCGGGACTGCACAAGACCGTCCTGGTCGTGGGCGGCGAGAAGATGAGCCACATGGCGACGCCCCGGGTCTCGGAGATCATCGGGCGATCCATCGACCCGCACGAGCGGAGCTATGGCACCACCATGCCGGCCCTGGCCGGGCTCATCACCCGCGCGGCCATGCACCGGCGCGGCCTCACGCTCCGCGAAATCTCCCAGGTCGCCGTCAAGAACCACGCCAACGGGGCGCGCAACCCCCTCGCGCACTTCCAGGAAGCGGTGACGCTCGAGGCGGTCATGGAGAGCCGTCTCGTGGCCGACCCCCTTCGGCTCTTCCACTGCTGTCCCATCTCCGACGGCGCGGCGGCCATCGTCATGACCGCCGAGCCCGCGGAGGTGCGCATTGCCGGCATCGGGCAGGGCACAGACACCATCGCCATGCGCTACCGGAGCGACCTGACCGCCTTCGTGGCGACCCAGACGGCCGCGCAGGCGGCGTACAGGATGGCGGGGTTCGGCCCGGAGCGGGTCGAGGTCGCCGAGATCCACGACGCCTTCGCGCCCTTCGAGATCATCTCGCTCGAGGACACCGGGCTCATCCCGCCGGGCAAGGCGGGGCGCGCCACCCTGGAAGGCGAGACGGCGCTCGACGGCCGGCTGCCCATCAATACCTCGGGCGGCCTCAAGGCGCGCGGGCATCCGCTGGCGGGCACGGGCATCGCCCAGATCGTCGAGCTCTGCTGGCAGCTTCGCGGCATGGCGGCCGGCCGCCAGGTCCAGGCCCAGGTCGCCCTCGCCCACTCCATCGGCGGCCTCGCCACCAACAACTGGGTGACGCTGCTGGAGGCGAGACGGTGAACGTTCACACGCTGCCCGCCTCGCGTTGCCCGCGCTGTCATCGCCTGGTGGTGCCGCCGGCCCGGCTCTGCCCCGACCATCCCGTGACCATGGAGGCGGCCACCGTGCCCAACATCGGCGAGGTGGTCTCGTTCACGACGCTTCACTCGCCGCCGGAAGGCTTCAAGGCGCCGCTCCACATCGCGCTCGTCGAGCTGGACGGCGGCGCCCGGCTCTTCTGCCACGGCGAGGAGACGAAAGGCATCAGGATCGGCTCGAGCGTGGGTGTCGAATCGCTCGACCGCGTGTTCTACTTCTCCCACATGGGGTTCGCGGATCGGGCGCGCCTCTTCTGGCGGCGGGCGGGCGCCCGCGGCGAGAAGGTGGCCTCCATCACCAAGAGCGTGGTCCAGGGCATCTGGAGAGGACGGTCAAGTGGCGACAGCTAGGAGGAAGAGGTTGGTCAAGAAGGGATCGTCCCCCTCATTCACTCAGCCCTCGCCTCGCCGCTCGAAGCGAGCGTCTCAGCTCGAACGGCGTCCCTCTCCCCCACTGGGGGAGAGGGGGAAGAGAAGGCCGCCGCTGGCGGGTATCCGCGTCCTCGACCTGACGCGCGTGCTGGCCGGCCCGTTCTGCTCGATGATCCTGGGGGACATGGGGGCGGAGATCATCAAGGTCGAGGAGCCGGGCAAGGGGGATGACACGCGCGGCTGGCCGCCCTTCTCCGGCGGCGAGGCGACGTATTTTCTCTCCGTCAACCGCAACAAGAACCGCGCCTGATCTACTGCGCCATCTCGGGCTTCGGCGAGAGCGGCCCCGAGGCCTCGCGCCCCGGCTACGATCTCATCGTGCAGGGAGAGTCTGGCGTCATGGATCTCACCGGCTTTGCCGACGGCCCCCCCGTCAAGGTGGGCAACTCCGTCGCCGATCTCGTCTCCGGCATGGCGGCGGCTCACGGCGTGACGCTGGCGCTTCTCTCTCGCGCCAGCACGGGCAAGGGCCAGAAGGTCGAGATCGGCATGCTGGACGTCATGGCCTCGCTCCTGACCTATCAGGCGGGCTTGTACTGGAACGGCGGCGGCCGGCCGGCCCGCCGCGGAAACCAGCACCCGTCCATCGTGCCCTACGAGGTCTTCCAGGCCCAGGACGCATACATCACGCTGGGCGTGGCGAACAACTCGCTCTTCGAGCGGATGTGCCGCGCCATCGGCCGGGAAGGGCTCGCGAAGGATCCGCGCTTCGATTCCGAAGCCAACCGCGTGACCAATCGCGAGGTCCTCGTCCCCCTCCTGAACTCGATCTTCTCGACGCGCCCGGCCTCGGATTGGCTGAAGCGCCTCGACGAAGCCGGCGTGCCCGCTGGCCGGATCAAGACCGTGGCCGAGGTCTGCGACAGCGAGCATCTCCGCGCGCGCGGCATGTTCGTCTCGTTGAACCATCCGAAGGCCGGCGCCGTCACCGCCATGGGCGTGCCCATCCGGCTCTGGGACACGCCGGGGGCCGCGCAAACGCCCGCGCCCCTCCTCGGCCAGCACACCGACGAGATCCTGACCGGCCTCCTCCGCATCCCCAGGGCCAAGGTCGACAAGCTCCGCGCCGACAGCGTGGTCTAGGTCTAGACTCTCCCCGTAGCAAATCCACGATCCGGTGCGGGCGCCGTCGGCGCGTTCCCCGCGCCGAGACGGAGGTCACCCGTGCCCCAGACGCCGCACGTCGAGAAGCACTTCACCGCCTCGGAGACGATTCGAGACATCGTGATCGGGATGTCGGACGGGCTGACGGTGCCCTTCGCCCTCGCCGCGGGTCTGTCGGGGGCGGTGGAGTCGACCCGGGTCATCATCACCGCGGGTTCGGCGGAGATCGCGGCGGGCGCGATCGCCATGGGCCTGGGCGGCTACCTCGCGGCCAGGACCGACGCCGAGCACTACGCCTCCGAAGAAGCGCGTGAGAGACGCGAGACCGTCGAGATGCCGGACGAGGAGACGGACGAAGTCACGCAGATCTTCCGGAGCTATGGCTTGCCGGAGGGGATGGCAACCAAGGTGGCGCATGCGATTCGCCGGGACCGCCGGCGCTGGGTGGACTTCATGATGAGGTTCGAGCTGGGGCTCGAGCGGCCCGACCCCGGGCGGGCTCGGGTGAGCGCCCTCACCATCGGGCTCTCTTACGTGGCGGGCGGCCTCGTCCCGCTGTCGCCCTACTTCTTCACGAGGACCCCGGCCACGGGACTCCTCGTGTCCATCGCGGTCACCCTGCTGGCGCTCCTAGTCTTCGGCTACGTCAAGGGCACCTTCACGGTGCGCCGGCCCCTGCGGAGCGCCTGGCAGACCGCCGTGGTCGGCGGTCTCGCCGCGGCCGCCGCCTTCGCCATCGCCAAGTTCATCGCCTGACGGTGGTTTAGCCGACCACCTGCTTTTCGTGGAGCGCGCTCAGGATCTCGTCGATTCCCGCGGTGGCCCAGAGGTCGAAGAAGGGCGAGGCCTGGAGGGACGCGAACTCGCCCCGATCGCGCTCCTTGGCCTGGGCCTCGCTCTCGCCCGGGCGCGCCGACTGCATGTGGCCGCGGACACGGTCCTTGTGGTAGATGACCGGGAACTCGAAATAGCGGTGGAGCTCCTTGAAGTCCTTGGTGTAGATGGCAACCACGGGGAGCGACGCCCACTCGCCGCCGTTCTTCTTGTTCATGAACTCGAGCATGAGATCGTGATTGCCGTCGGGATAGGCGGCGGGATCCGGGCGCCGCGTGCCGAGGATCTTCTTGCCGTCGCGGTTGAAGATGCGGAACTCGAGCCCTCCCGCCTCGGCCAATCGCTGGAGCATGGGCAGGTCACGACGACAGTCCGATGACCAGTCCTCGGAGATCGCGAGGATCCTGGCGGGCCCGTTGGGCTGGGCGGCCAGCCACTTGATGGCCGCCGTCTGGTGATCGGTGAGACGCGCCCGGGCGTAGCGCTCGCGGAACACGCTGCTGTTGTCCGGTCGAGAGGCGCCGATCGACCCCGCGTCTGGAAAATAACCTCCCCAGGCCTCGCGTGCGAGGTTCTCTGGCGAGCCCACGTACTTCACGTACTCGTCGAAGGTCCTCCCCTGGGCGAAGCGCTCGGGCGTGACGACGCTCCTAGACACGCACGCCTCCCTTGGCGGAGGCCAGGACCTCCGCGGCCGCCTTCTCGACCACGGTGCCCTTGAAGAAGTCGGGATTGACCTCGCCCCAGAAGCGCACGGCATTGCTGAACATGAAGTCGCGGAAGTCGCCCTCGTCGAGCAGGCCATGCTCGACCAGCTCGTAGGCCTCGGGCACCACGTCCGTCATGTCCGGCACGTCGAAATGCCCGATGTCCGAGCTGAAGATCGCGTTGAGACGCGCGCCCATGGGGTTCGACTTCTTGTTGAAGGCCCATCCATTGACGGGGTCGTCGGCCTCGCATCCGAAATAGAAGCGCGGGACGAACAGGTCGCGGATGTCTTGCTTATTCTCGATCTTGCAGCGGAAGTAGTCGTCGAGATCCTCGATGCCGCCCGTGGCCGTGGAGTTCGAGTCGCCCTCCAGCCCGTCGCCGCGGCGCACCGCCTCCGTCATGGCGGGGAGGCCGTACTTCTGCGCGTACTGGAGCAGGGCGGCGCGGTCGAGATTGCTCGGGTTGGTGCTCTCGATGGCCTGGCGGTTGCGCTTCTCCCAGTGCCCGATGAGATCGGCGTAGAGCATGCAGGCCCAGCCCACCCCGCCCTCGAGGAAGGCAAAGTTGAGATCCGGGAAGCGACGCGTGACGCCGCCGAAGAAGAGCGCCTTGCACACAGCGTGGCCGGCGGAGGCGAAATGGCCGATGTGGTTGTAGCAGAAGTTCGACGGCGAGTTGCGCAGCAGGATCGAGCGCGCGCCGTTGTGGAAGCTGGGCGCGATCTTGAGCTCGCGGCACTTTTCCCACACGGGATCGTAGTCGTGGTCGCTGTCGATGCCGACCACGTCGTACCACTCGATGAGCTTCGCCGCGTCGGGCTTCTCCTCGAGGAGGGCGGGGATGGGCCGGCGCATGAGGCCGCCGACCATGATCACCTTGTAGCCGAGCTGCTTGGAGGCGAACTCGATCTCCTCGATCGCTTCCTCGGGCGTGTACATGGGGATGATGGCGGCGGGGATGACCCGGTCTTCGAGTCCGCGGAACTGATCCGCCGCGAACACGTTGTAGGCCCGGCAGATGGCGCGGCGCAGCCGGGTGTCCTGCATGCGGTGGTAGCCGAGCCCCGCGGTGGGGTAGACGACGCAGAAGTCGATGCCGAGATCGTCGAGGCGTTCGTACATGAGGCGCGGCAGCATGGCGGTCGCCCGGTCGAGCACGTTCTCGCACGGCGAGCCCCAGAAGGCCTCCTGCCCAACCCGGCGCCGGCGCCGCTCGGCCAGGGTCATCTTGAGGGAGCTGGGGACCCGCTGGCTGGCGATGTCGTAGGCTTCGACGGCCGCATCACCCCCGATGCGCCGGAATTCCTCGCGCATGATCGGGGCGTACTCGATCCAGTGCCCATCGGCGTCGATGACGGGGTGGCTGAGACGGGAGTGGAGCTTCCGGGCCTCCGTGTGACCGTTGGTCTGCATGGCCGAGCCTCCCAGGAGAGCGGGGTGAGAGATGAGGTGACGGGATGATACCCGACCAGGGCGCCGTGCGCGACAGGGGCCTCGCCCTTGCGGGGCCCATGACCGGTCGACTACGATAGCGCTCCGGAGGTGTCATGAAACCATTCGTCGCGCGAGTCGGCGTCGTGACGCTCGCTATCCTGCTGCTGTTTCCCCTGTCGGTGGGGACCGCGATGGCTGCCCCTGAGGGGACGATGACCTGGGGAGTCCACGTGACCCTGGCCTCGCGCTGGCTTGACCCGAGCGACACCGAGGCGTTCATCACGCCCTTCCTGGTCCTCTACGCCATTCACGACGCGCTGGTGAAGCCGATGCCCGGGGGGGACAACACGCCGAGCCTGGCCGAGTCGTGGACAGTGTCGAAGGACGGGCTCGGCTACGAATTCGTCCTCCGCAGGAACACGAAGTTTCACAATGGCGATCCCGTGACGGCGGACGACGTCAAGTTCTCGTTCGAGCGCTACAAGGGCGCCGGGGCCACGCTGCTGAAGGAAAAGGTGAAAGAAGTCCAGGTGCTGGCCCCGAACCGCGTCCGCTTCGTCCTCAAGGAGCCGTGGCCGGACTTCATGACCTTCTACGGCACCTCCGCCACCGGGGCGGCCTGGATCGTGCCGAAGAAATACGTCGAGAAGGTGGGCGACGACGGCTTCAAGAAGGCGCCCGTGGGCGCGGGGCCGTACCGCGTCGTGAGCTTCACGCCGGGCGTGGAGCTCGTCATGGAGGCTTTCGAGGGCTATTGGCGCAAAGTGCCCGCGGTCAAGCGCATGGTCTTTCGCAGCATGGTTGACGAGACAACGCGCGCTGCCGCTCTCAAGGCGGGTGACGTGGACATCGTCTATCTGCTGAGCGGCCCCATTGCCGAGGAGATCAAGCGCACGTCAGGGCTGCGCCTGGCCGCCGCCAAGCCTCCCGGTGTCGTCTTCCTCGACCTCCCGGAGCAGTGGGATCCGAAGTCTCCCTGGCATGACCGGCGCGTGCGGCTGGCCGCCAGCCACGCTCTCGATCGCAACGCCCTCAACCAGGCGGAGACGCTCGGGATGTCCCGGCCGACCGGAGGCCTCATCCCTCGAGTCTTGGAATTCGCGCGGGCGTATGAGCCGCCCGCCTACGATCCGGCCCAGGCCAAGAAGCTGCTGGCCGAGGCGGGCTATCCGAATGGCTTCGATGCCGGGGGTCTGACCCCGTTTCCCCCGTTCTTCTCGCTGGCCGAGGCGATTGCCAACTACCTCCAGGCCGTGGGCATTCGGACGCACGTGCGGACGATGGAGCGGGCCACCTTCCTCACCGCGTGGCGCGAGCACAAGATCAAGGGCGTGATCATGGGGCTGGGCGCCCCTGCCGGCAATGCGGCGACGCGCATCGAGGTCTACGTCACCAAGAGCGGGATCTACTCCTCCGGCGTGGTGCCGGAGATCGAGGACCTCTACCAGCGCCAGGCCCGCGAGATGGACCGGAAGAAGCGCGAGGCCCTCCTCTATCAGATCCAGCAGATCATGCACGACCGCGTGCTCCACGTTCCCATCTACGAGCTGGCCTTCCTCTGGGGCATCGGCCCCCGCGTCGAGGAGGCCTGCGTCGATCACATCAAGGGCTTCGCCTACTCCGCACCCTATGAAGACCTGAAGCTCAAGGCGGGGCGGTAGAAGGTTGGTCGGCTCCTGTTCAGACTTAGTGAGATGACCTCATGACGCCCAGTTTGCGCTACATTAGATGCACCGAGCACCGTGAGCCATCAGGGTAATCAAGGCTGGTTTCCGGAATGCTTGGTGTGCGGTGAGGGTAACCTCGGCGGCATAGTATGCCTGGATCCCACCTGTCACGAGAGGTTCGGGTTGCACGCGGTCCGGTCTCAAGGCGAACGCCTCGTCAGACGTGAAGAGCATTGGTGGAAGCTGTGTCATCTTTGTGATCGCGTTGTGTTGGCAGACCCAGTAGCGTGGGGCAGCGTGGCTCTTTGTCTCGATTGTCGGAACACCTTCGTGAATGTTTCCGTCTTTCCTCCAATTTCACCCGGCCAGCTCGTCGACATGGTAGCAAAAGGAGTGGTTCGCCTAAGGCCCGAGGTTGTCGTCAGATCGGAACGCGCATGAGACTCCCACGCCTTCTGGGGCCGTATGCTTTGAGTCACATTGACGAGACGCGACGCCACGGGTAGCGTGGATTGCGATGGCGATTTCTCCCACGCGTACACGCCGCTGGACCCGGGTGGAATACGAGCGTCTCATCGACGCCGGCGTGTTCCGTCCCGGCGAGCGCCTCGAGCTGCTGGCCGGGCATCTAGTCGTTAGCGAGCCGCAGGGAAGCCTCCACGCCACGGCGATTGGGCTTGTTGAGGATGCCCTGCGAGCATGCTTCGGATCGAGCTGGCACGTGCGCGTGCAGATGCCGATCGCCCTTGATGACGAATCCGAGCCGGAGCCCGACGTGGCGGTCGTGTTCGGAGGACGGCGAGACTACGAGCTGGCCCATCCGGAGCGGCCCGCACTGCTCGTCGAGGTCTCCGAGTCCTCGCTTGAAGACGACCGCGGCGCCAAGGCCGTTCTGTATGCTCGGGCCGGCGTGGAGGAGTACTGGATCGTAAACCTCGTGGGTCGTACCCTGGAGGTACGTCGCGAGCCGCTGCAGACGGCAAACGTGCCTCTCGGTTGGAGCTACAAGGTCGCGATGGTTCTAGAGCCTGGCGGGTCGGTCAGCCCACTGGCCTGTCCGACGGCGCGGATCCAGGTCACCGATCTTCTCCCGCACGCGCGATACTCGCGCTAGCCTGTCGTTCAGCACTCCGTCGCGCCGAGCTACCCCTGACTGAGTTGTTGCCGCAAGTAGTCCCCGATCTCCATCGTGCACGCCAGGCCCTGCGGGATCGCCTTGGTGAGGGAGACGAACGCGTGGATCTGGCCGGAGTACTCGTGGTAGACCACGTCCACGCCGGCGGCGCGTAGCCGGTCGGCATAGGCGAGCCCTTCGTCGCGAAGAGGATCGAAGCCCGCGGTGATGACGAGAGTGGGCGGCTGTCCCGCCAGGTCGCTGGCGCGGAGCGGCGCTGCCCTCAGGTCCATGCGATCCGCCTCTCCGCGCAGGTACTGCTCCATGTACCACAAGATGCGGTCGCGCGGGATGACGTGCGCGTCCTCCAGCTCGCGATGCGACGGGGTATCGAGGCCGCAGTCGACGGCGGGATAGATCAGGGCCTGGCAGGTGGGGATGGCGAGGCCGGCGCGGGCGGATAGCTGCGAGACGACCGCGGAGAGGTTGCCCCCCGCAGAGTCGCCGGCCAGTCCGACGCGGGCCGGGTTGCCGCCAAGCTCGCCCGCGTGAGCGCGGAGCCAGCGGTAGCCAGCCAGGCAGTCCTCGACGGCGGCGGGGAACTTGTGTTCCGGGGCCAGGCGATAGTCGACGGCGACCACGAGGGCGCCGGAGCGCAGGGCGAGCCGCGCGCAGAGTCCATGATGCGTTTCCAGGTCGCCCTGCACCCAGCCGCCGCCATGGAAGTACGCGACCACCGGACGGAGAGAGGTCGACGCCGCGGCCGGGTCGTAGACTCGAGCACCGATCGCGCCGGCCGGTCCGGGAATGTCGATGTCCTCGATTCGGGACAAAGCGGGCGCCGGCTCGTCCATCAGGCCCACCATGGTCCGGAGCTGCTGGCGCAGCTCGGGCAGCGGAGGATAGTAGCCCGGCACACGAATCGACTTGATGAACTCGCCGACGATCTGGGCCTTCGGGTCCATCGTGCGACCGCCGCGACTGATCCGGTGGCCGTCCAGGAGGCGAAGCGTTTGCTCCTCGCTCAACATGGTGTGCGCGAGCTCCAGGGTCACCGCCGCCGGCTGCTCGGTCATGCCTCGATCCTCCGCCTAATTCGTGGTCGCCATCTGATGGGAGCACTTCGCATCTCGGTCCGCCCCAGTGTAGCCGCGATACGGCTCCTGGGCGACGAACCCTGCCGCCGGGAGATCGGTTGGCGTGGTATGGTACCGCACTCTTCCATCTCTTCCGGAGGTCGACGATGACTCGGCTCGCCAGGCTCCTGATGCTCCTGATCTGCTTCGCCCTGATCGCGGCGCTCGGACCGAGCGCTCCAGCCTCCGCCCAGGACAAGCCGCGCTACGGGGGCGAGCTGGTCTTCGTGGTCGCAGCCGAGCCGCCGAGCTACGACGCGCACCGGGAGGAGACCTTCGGGATGCTCCACCCGGCGGCACCGCACTACAACACGCTTCTGCGCGTCGACCCCTTCGACAAGACGGGCACCAAGTTCATCGGCGACCTCGCGGAGTCGTGGACCGTCTCCGCGGACAAGCGCACCTACACCTTCAAGCTGCGTCAGGGGGTGAAGTTCCACGACGGCAGCGTGATGACCTCCAAGGACGTCAAGGCCTCCTACGATCGCATCATCAATCCGCCGCCCACCGTCGTCTCGAGCCGCCAGGCGCAGTACAAGAACGTGGAGTCGGTGGAGGCGCCCGCGCCCGACGCCATCGTCTTCCGGCTGAAGTGGCCGGAGGCCTCGTTCATGGCCGGCCTGGCCTCGCCGTGGAACTGGATCTACAAGGCCGACATCCTGGCCAAAGACCAGCACTGGTACGAGAAGAACGTGATGGGCACGGGGCCCTTCAAGTTCGTGGAGTACGTGCACGGCTCGCACTGGATCGGCAAGAAGAACCCCGACTACTGGGACAAGGGCAAGCCCTACCTCGACGGCTACCGGGCCATCTTCATCCCGGACGCCGCGGCGCAGGTGTCGGCCATCCGCGGCGAGCGGGCCATGATCCAGTTCCGCGGCTTCAGCCCCCAGCAGCGCGATTCCCTCGTGGCCGCGCTCGGCAACAAGCTCACCGTCCAGGAGAGCCCGTGGAACTGCTCGATCCAGGTCGCCCTCAACCAGCAGAAGAAGCCCTTCGAGGACCGGCGCGTGCGACGGGCCCTGACCCTGGCGCTCGATCGCTGGTCAGGCTCGAAGGCGCTCTCGCGCATCGCCGTCGTGAAGGAGGTGGCGGGCATCCAGGTGCCGGGCACGCCGTGGGCGAGCCCCACGGAAGAGCTCGTGAAGCTGGCGGGCTACGGCACCGACATCAATGCCTCACGCGCGGAGGCGCGGCGCCTGCTGAAGGAGGCGGGCTACGAGAACCTGTCCTTCACGCTGCTCAATCGCGGCGTGCCCATGCCGTACGAGCCGGTGGGCATCTGGCTGATCGATCAGTGGCGCCAGATCGGCCTCAACGTCAAGCAGGTCGTGCTCGAGACGGCCTCCTGGCTACAGGCGCAGAAGAACGGCGACTTCGAGGTGTCCACCAATGCCCCGTGCAACACCATCGTCGAGCCCGACCTGGACCTGCACTGGTTCCTGACCACGTCACCCGTGAACTTCAGCAAGCACAAGGACACGGTGATGGATGACCTCTACACGAAGCAGTCCCGCGCCACCGATCCGGAAGAGCGGCGGAAGCTGCTCCGCGCCTTCCAGAAGCGCCTCTACGACGAAGAGGTGCACTACATCCACACCTTCCAGTGGCACCGGATCGTCCCCCACCTCAGCAAGGTGCGCGGCTGGACGATCACGCCCAGCCACTACCTGAACAACCAGCTCGACACGGTCTGGCTCAGCGAATAGCCAAGCTTCAGCTTCGCTTCCGGGCCAGCGCTCCGAGGGCACCGAGAATCTTTCCCTTGGGCCGCGCGAGCTCCTCGAGGATCGAGAAGTGATCGTGACGCGCCAGCGGCAGATACTCGCCGGACAGGCCGTGCTGCTGCCACGTGCGGGCGTATTCCTCTGATTGTCGAATCAGCTCCGGAAGCTCCCCGAGGCCGACGGTGACGACCAGCGGCGATGCACCCGAGGGGAGGTGGAGGATCGGGCTATTGCGAGCGGCCTCGGCGGCGTCGAGGCCGAGCTTCTCGTTCAGGTAGTTCAGACGGATCGGCTCGAGGTCGTAGATGCCGCTGATGGCGATGCCGCCGGCGACGCGCCCGTCATCCATCGCCATCGCGGTCAGGTGGCCGCCCGCCGAGTGTCCCGTCACGAACACACGACCCGGATCGCCGCCGAACTCCTTCGCGTGGTCGATCACCCACGCGACGGCCGCGCGCACCTCCGCGACGATGTCATCGAGCCGCGCCGCCGGCGCCAGCGTGTATTCCACCAGTGCCAGGTTGAACCCGGTGTCGAGGACGCCCTCGCCCAGGAAGGCGTACGGCTCCTTGTCGTTCATCTGCCAGTAGCCGCCGTGGATGTACACGAGCGTCGGTGCCGGCGGCATGCCGCACTCGAAGACGTCGAGGCGCTGCCGCGGACCCGCGCCGTAGCGGACGTCGATCGAGCCACCGCGAGCCTTCCGGAGCCTGTCGCTGCGGGCCGCCCAGTCTGCGACGTACTGATCGCGCGCGGCCTGGCCCACGGCGGCGGTGTTGTTATACGCGGCATCGAGCGCCGCCCGATCCATACCTCGGTAGAGCATCGTCAGCCTCGCTTGGCGCCGTGATCGAGGGGGAGCGCCGCGCTCTCGGTCCAATTAGATGCGCCGGCTGTTGTCCTCGGGCTGGTAGCGGTACTCCATGTGACGCGCCGTAGCGCGTGCGATTGCTTCGCCGTGGTATCGTGCGACCACGCGTAGAGCCATGTCAATCCCGGCCGAGATACCGGCCGATGTAAGCACGCGCCCGTCCTCGACGACGTGGAGCTTCTCTTCGACCGTCACCGTGGGGAACGACTCGCGCAACCACGGCAGGGAACGCCAGTGTGTCGTGGCACATCGACCGTCGAGGAGGCCGGCCTGGCCGAGCAGCATCGCGCCGGTGCACACTGATGCAAGCGTTTCCACAGTCTTGCCGCGGTCGGCGATCCACTCGAGCAGGCGCTGGTTCTTGATCTCGCTTCGTGTTCCCTGACCGCCCGGGACCACGAGCACGTGGAGAGGCGCGCACCCATCGATCGGGGTGTCGGGGATGACGCGCAACCCGCCCGTAGCGACTACCGGCTCGGCGCTCTCGGCGACCAGCAGCACCTCGAAGGGCGACGGCTCCTCA
>WNFA01004848.1_pt1 | contig 15901 bp, 14 predicted proteins | sample 5400481 | NCBI WGS metagenome assembly WNFA01 (sample SAMN13153340, study PRJNA577476) | soil metagenome | isolation source: 120 cm saprolite under Douglas fir tree site 2 hole 1 replicate 2 | place: USA:California | collected 2015-04-18
ACGCGCGCCTCCGCTTCGCCGCCGAAGCGCGCACCGGGCTGTGGTTCGTCGCCCTCGACGAGCGCGGCGACCGCACCTTCTTCAGCCCCGGCGGCCTGGACAGCGCCGACAAGCACATCAGCCGCCAGGACGCGCTCGCCGCGCCCATCGCCGAGGCGCGCTGGCTGCACTGCGGCTCGTCCTGCCACATCCGCCCCGAGGGGCAGCGGGCGCTGAAGGCCGCCATCGCGCGCGCGGCCGAGGCGTCGGTGCGCGTCTCGTTCGACCCCAACGTGCGCGTCCACCTGTGGCGGAACCTGCGTTCGCTCCGCTTGCTCTGCGAGGCCGTCTTCCCCTCCTGCACGGTGGTGAAGCTGTCCGAGGACGAGTGCGAGGCGTGCGTCGGGGAGCGCGCTCCGGAGCGCGCCGCTACGCTTCTGCGCGACCTCGGCGTCCGCATCGCCTGCGTCACGCTGGGCGAGCGCGGCGCGATCGCGCTGCGCGAAGGGCGCTGGTTCCGCGCCGAGGCGCCGAGTGTGCAGGTGGTGGACACGACCGGCGCAGGAGACGGCTTCGTGGCGGGCCTGCTCTCGCGCCTGGCGCGCGACCCCGATCCGACCGACGAGGCGCTGCAGAGCGCGCTCGAGCTGGGCTGCGCGGTGGGAAGCCGGGTGTGCACGCGGATGGGCGCGGTGGCCGGATTGCCGCGCGGCTAGCGCGGGTGCTCCAGGCGAACCGCTTCGAGCAGCCGGTCGATGCTGGCAGCCACGCCTGCCAGCGCCTGCCGCGGATGCGGGGCCTTCGCGATCAGCCGGCCGCCCTCGGCCAACGTGGCGAAGAGCAGGTGTGCCAGCATGTCGATGTCTCGACCCGCAAGCTGCTCCTCTTCGGCCACGGCCCGCAGGCCGTCGCGAAGCAGTGCCAGCGTGTGCCGGGCCTCGATCTCGCGAATGGCCTCCCAGCCCAATACCGCCGGGCCATCGAGGAGGAGAATGCGGCGCACCGAGGGGTCGAGACAGGCCTCGAGAAAGAGGCGGCACCCGGCTCGGAAGCGCCGCCACGCGCCGTTGTGTGAAGCCGACCCTTTGACGATGGAGCGGGTCAGCGCTTGCTGCTCCGACTCGACGACGGCCCGGAAGACCTCGGTCTTGCTCTCGAAGTGGTGGTAGAGCGCGCCGCGCGTGACGCCGGCGGCGCGGACGATGTCCTCGATCGAAGTGTCCGCGTATCCATGGGCGCTGAACCGCGCGCGCGCCACCTCGATCAGCTCGCCGATCGTCGCCCGGGAGCGCTCCGCCTGCGTTCGCGCCATCCGGGCAAGGCTAGCGGAGTTGACATACATACCGGGAGTATGTATTTACGTACTTTGGGTATGTAAACAGGGAGCGACCGATGATCGAACCGGGAACCGGCGACGTCTCGACCCGAGCAGCAGCGCGATCCCCCACCTCCGGGCACGTCGAAGCCAACGGCATCCGCTTCGCCTATCTGGAGCAGGGCGCGGGACCCCTCGTTCTGCTTCTCCACGGCTTTCCCGACAACGCCTGGACCTACCGCAGGCAGCTCGAAGTGCTTTCACGGGCCGGTTACCGGGCCGTGGCGCCCTTCTTGCGGGGCTACGCCCCGACCGAAATCCCAGCCGACGGGCGCTTCGATCCGGCCACGCTCGGTCGGGACGTGCACGGGTTGATCCGCGCCCTCAGCGCCACCGGGAAGGCCTTCGTGGTGGGGATGGACTGGGGTGGCACGGCCACGCACGCAGCCTTGGTGAACCACCCGGACGACGTTGCCGCTGCCGTGCTGATGAACACCGCGCACCCGGTGACTCTGGCCAGCGTCACGCGCGACCCGGAGCTGCTCCAGCGGCTCTTCCACTTCTGGTTCTTCCAGCCGGAGACGATCGACCAGCTGGTCGCCGTCGAGGGCCTGCCGATCGTCGACTACCTCTGGCGCATCTGGTCGTCGCGCGGTGTCGACCCGGAGCACGTCCGCTCGGTCAAGGAGACGCTTTCCGCTCCCGGCACGTTGAAGGCGGCGCTCAGCTATTACCGGCAGCTCTACCAATCGGCGATCACGCGCACCTTCCCGGTCGGCCCCATCGCCACGCCGACGCTGTCCGTCTTCGGCGCGAACGACCCCACTGCGAAGTACGCGCAACTGGAAGAATCGGTCTTCCGCGGCATCTACCGGCGCGTGATCCTGCCCGAGGTGGGCCACTTCCCTCACCTCGAAAGTCCCGACGAAGTCGACTCGCTGATTCTCGACTGGCTCGGCGCCCATCGGACCCGCTGAGCCGTGTTTGCCCCGGCTAGCGCGAGTGCGGTATGCGCGCCGGGCCGTGTTCACTCCCGCGATGCGAGAAGTGGAGGCCCCGCGCCTCCTGGGCGAGGTCCGCGAGCTGCTGCGGCTCGCCGTGCCGATCGCGGTGGCGCAGGCGGGCATCGCGCTGATGGGCGTGGTGGACACCGCCGTCGTCGGCCGCCTGGGGGCCGCCGCGCTGGGCGCGGTCGGGCTCGCCAACGGCATCTTCTTCGCCGTCGCGGTGATCGGGATTGGCACGGTGATGGGGCTCGACCCGCTCATCGCGCAGGCCTTCGGCGCGCAAGATCGGCCGCGCACCCGCGCGCTGGTCTGGCAGGGAGCCTGGCTCGCGCTGATCGTCTCCGCCGTCCTGGCGGTGCCGCTCGCGTTCGCGCCGGGACTGATCGACCTGGCCGGCATCGAGCCGGAAGTCGCTCGCGGGGCCAAGCAGTTCCTCTGGGCCCGCCTGCCCGGACTGTTCCCGCTGCTGCTGTTTGTCGGGCTGCGCGCGTACCTGCAGGCCGCGGCCGTGGTGCGGCCGCTGGTCGTTTCCACCGTGCTGGCCAACGTCGCCAATTTCTTGCTCGACCTGCTGCTCGTCTTCGGCGGCGCGAGCCTTCCCGCCTGGTCGGGCCCTCTGCGCCACGTCCCGGCGATGGGCCCCGCTGGCTCGGGCCTCGCCACCACGCTGTGCACCGTGCTGCAAGCCGGCGTGCTGCTCGCCGCCACTTCCGCCGTGCGCGAGCCGAGCGCGCCTCCGCGCTCGCCTGACCTGCGCGACCTGCGCGCCGCCGCCCGCGTCGGAGTCCCCGTCGGGCTGCAGATGGGCGCGGAGGTCGGCGTGTTCGCGCTGGTCGGCGTGCTGGCGGGACGGCTCGGGCAGATGAGCATCGCCGCGCACCAGGTCGCCATCTCGCTCGCCAGCTTCACCTTCTGCGCCGCCGTGGGCGTCGGCAACGCCGCCTCGGTGCGCGTGGGCTGGGCGATCGGCGCGCGCGACTCGCGGGCGGCGCGGCGCTCCGGACTGACCGCGTTCGCCGCCGGCGCCTCGATCATGACCCTTTCCGCGCTCGCCTTCTGGCTCTTCCCGCGCCAGGTCGCCTCGCTGCTGAGCGACCGCGCCGACGTCATCGCCGCCTCGGCGCCGCTGCTCGCCGTGGCCGCGGTGTTCCAGATCTCGGACGGCGTGCAGGCGGTGGGCGCCGGAGTGCTCCGAGGCGCCGGCGATACCCGCTTCGCCTTCCTCGCCAACCTGGTCGGGCACTACGCGGTGGGTCTCCCCGTCGCGGTGGCGCTGGGGCTCTTCGCCGGACGCGGGGTCATCGGACTGTGGTGGGGACTTTGCGCGGGGCTCACCGCCGTGGCGGTCGCCCTGCTCTCGCGGTTCCTACGGCTTTCGTCGCGGGAGATCGCTCCGCTGGAAAAGCACCCGCTGCCGCATATGTAGGGGGAGGTGTGGAAGAGGCGCTTGGCTGCGCGCAGGAGCTGAGCGATCCTGACACGGGGGTTTCCCGCACATGACCCGGTTCCTGGCTGCCGCCGCGCTGGCGCTGCTCGCATTCGACGCGCTCGGCGCGGAGAAGAAGAAGGCCGCTCCACCGCCCGAGGTCCCGCTGCCGCCGGTCGAGCTGCTACCGCTCCCGCCGGTCCCGCCGGAGCAGAAGCCGGCCCCGCCGGCGAAGGCGCCGGACGCGCTCCCGCCGCTGGCCAGGCCCGTGCGCATCGGTGTCGGGGTGGCGGGCGATCTCGACCCGGCAGCGGCGGCCCGGCTCGCAGCGTCGCTGCGCTCCATCGCGGCGCTCGCGCCGCTCGCGCGGGAACCGGTCGCTCTCGCGGCAGATCGATGCGAGGCGGACGCTTGCCTGTCCACGCTCGGCGCCGCGCAGCAGGTCGACCAGGTCCTCTTTGCCCGCGTTTCCGGAGAGGTGCTCGCCGTGCGCGCGCTGGACCTCTCCGGAGCGAAGCCGCCCGGCGAGGCGCGGCAATCCGCGCCGGCGGACCCCGCCGAGCTGCGCGCGGCGGCCGAGGCGCTGGCCTGCAGGCTGCTGGTCCCCGCGGGATGCACGGGCGAGGCGCAGATCGACGCGGCGGGGTCTTCGATCGAGGTCGACGGCAGACCCGGCGCGCCCCGCCTCATCTTGCCCGTCGGAGTGCACGCGCTGGTGGTGCGGTCGGGCGACTCGCTCGTGCGCCGTTCGCTGCCCGTCGTGCACGAGAAGCCGGTCGCGCTGGCGCTGCGGCGCAGCGAAGGGCAGCTCGCGCTGCTCACGCCGGAGGAGGTGGCCCAGCGCGCGGTCGCGTCCGCGGAGCTGACCACGGCGCCGCCGCGCCGCTGGACGCGCACGGCCGGTTACGTCGCCGCGGGCGCGGGGATCGTCGCCGCCGGCATCGCAGTGGCGGAAGGCGTGCACAGCCGATCGATGCTCGACCAGGCGGAGAGCGGCTACCGCGCCAACGGGAACGTCTACCGCCCCGCCGATCTGTCCAACCTCCAGTCCGGGAACTCGGCGGCGCGCGCGGCGAACGTGCTGTTCGCCGCCGGCGGCGTGCTCGCCTTCGCCTTCTGACCATGCGCACCCTCCTCCTGCCCATCCTCCTGCTCGCCGCCGGCTGCCGCACCGGCGACCTGGGCCATTGCAATTCCGATTCCGATTGCCCGTCCGGCGCAACCTGCGACCGCGCCGAGAACGTCTGCACGGTGCGCGCGAACGATTGCTTCCCGAGTTGCGCCGCGGGCCTCACCTGCCAGACCGCGTCGTGCGTGGACGTGACGGGCCCGGACATCCAGATCGCGGCCGACCCGCAGCCCTACGCGCGCTTGCTCGCTGACGGCGGAGTGGACTTCATCCCACTGACGGTCACCATCACCGACCCGTCAGGCGTCTGTCAGTCGGGCGCGTGCAGGCCGACGCTGACGGTCGGCTCGAGCAGCTCCTTCTTCGCCTCGCAGGATGGCGGCACGTTTTTCTTCGACCTCGACGCGACCAAGGCGGCCGCAAGCGCGGAGGGGCCGCTGGGCTTCACGGTGAGCGCCCAGGATTCGCTGGGGCACCAGGCCAGCGCGAGCGGCTCGCGCTTCATCGACGACAGGGCGCCCGTGGTGACCGTGAAGGTTTTCCGGGACGGCGACCCGGAGCCGGCAAGTGGCGTCGCGTTTCCTCTGGCCGTGCCGAATACCGGATACGACGGAGGGATGTTCATCTACTCCGACCTGGTGCACGTGAAGGGGACGGTCCAGGACGACGGCGGAATCGGCGCGGTGAGCTGGCGCATCGACGGCATCGCGATCGACGGCGGCGTCAGTACGGGTACCTCGCACCCAGTCTGCAACGGCGGGACGAGCTGCTCCTTCGATGTGCAGGTGGCGCTCAACGCGGCTGGCAACGGGGAATTCCATACCGGCGACCACCGGGCCATCTCCGCGAACCTGCAGGCCATCAACGGCGACACCAGCATTCCGGTGGGCAACCTGCAGGTGGTCGTGACGGCGGTCGACCTGGCCCAGACCGCCGCTCACGAGGCGCTCGCGAAAGAGACGAAGCGAAGCACTGCGGTGCCGACGACGCGCTTCCTCTGGCTGGCCAACCTGCCCGCCGGGGCTTTCGTGAACGGTCTCGCCATCCATCCGAACGGAGACCTGATCGCGACCACCCAAAGCCGGGCACCGGGCTCCGGGGACGAGGTGTTCGCGCTGCCCACGCGGGCACGGCCACTCGCGGACGGCGGGTTCCCGCTCGACTGGACCTTTGCCGCGGGCGGGAACATCGTCGACATGCCCGCGGTCGGCGCGGGCGACTCGGCGGCGGCGCTGGTCTACGTGGCGACGACTGACGGCGGTGTGTTCGCCCTTCGGCCGGACGGCGGAGAAGAGTGGCGCGCCGCCGACTTGCAACAGCTCTGGACCGCGCCGGCGGTGGTCAGCGCGCCGGCGGGCGAGTCAGTGGTGATCCCTTCCGTGGCGCCCGGCGCCACGCACGCCAGTGTGTTCACCGTCAGCGCAACCAGCAGCACCGTGACCGTCCTCGATGCGGACATCGTGGACGACGACGTCGACTCCGCGCCGTTGGTCCTGGATGGCGGCGTCTACTTCGGCACTCGCCGCAACCTTTTCCGGCTGGACGTCCTGGACGGCGGGTTGAGCACGGGAGTCGATGCAGGCGGCGCAATCTGGAGCCCGGTCACCGACGGAACCGTCATCTACACGGCGACGATCGGACGAGCAACGTCCGCACTGAACACGTTCCAGCAGTCGCTGCAACGCGTGCGGGGCGTCACCGTCGACGGGGGGATAAACCAGGACTCGATCGTGGACATGAACGCGCCCGTGATTGCTTCGACTGGCGATCGAGACCTGGTCAGCATTGACACCACTACCGGCCTACTGACGTCACTCGGAACGCTGGAACCGGTCGCGAACAACACCAGCAACGGCAAGATCCCGTTGCAGGGTTCGGAGGGCACGTTGTACCTGCCGCAGGAAGGACACTTGCTTCTTGCGTTCACCACCGGCGCCGCCACGTCGTGGACGTTCGGCACCAATGCGCCAGTGTTCCGCGCGGTGGCGATGGACTGCGCCGGGCGGCTGTACGTCGCCAGCAACGAAACGATCTATTCGCTGATCACCGACGACCGCGGGCTGGCCGATGCGCCGTGGCCGACCTACCGCCGGGACTCCCGCGCGACGGGGAACTTCGGAGCGCCGAAATACGGCATTCGCCTGCCCGGACCGGACGGAGGCGTTTGCAACAATTAGTGGACGGCGAAGGCGAGCCCGAATCCCGCGGCGAACCCCGTCAGCACCACCAGCGCGAAGAGCACGGGCCGCACCGACCAGAGCAGCAGGCCGAGAAGCGGGACGCCGATCGTCTGCAGACCTTCCCCGAACAGCGCGATGAGTTGGCCCATGGGCGAGCGGCCGTTACAAATCCCGTGCCGGGAGCGGAGCCGGTGGAGGACGGCCGCACCGCTTGCTCGTCCGGCTGCATTCTATAGAATGTAGACATGCACCCCTGGCTGTCCCGCCTGCGCCACGACCTGGTGAAGCGCGCCGTGTGGCCCGCGCACGACCTGCGCGACGCGCCGGGCGAGCCGGGCCCGGCCGACCTGCTGCGGCTGCGGCGCGGGCTGCTCGAGCTGCGGGACGAGGACGGGCGGGCGCTCACCGCCACCGCTCTGTGGGAGCGCCTCCGCGCCCAGGCGCCGGCGGTCCGGGCGGCGGCGCTCGACGCCTTCGGCGGCGCGCTGCGGGAGGCGGAGAGCGCGGTGTCCAGCCTCCCCGGGCGGGCGGGGAGCTGGCGCGCCGCCCTCGACGCGGTGCTCCGCATCGAGCCCGCCTTCGCCAATCTGGCACGAACCCTGGAAGGGGAGTGACGACGTGGCACGGCTGCTTGTCATCGACGACCGCGACCAGACGGTGGAGATGGTCCACCGCCACCTGCCGCAGTTCGAGACCGTGACGCGGTGCGGGCGCAGCATCCCCTGCCAGGTGTGCGAGGAGCGCGATCGGGGCTGCACGCTCAAGTGCGCCCACGACTACCGCGAGGCCGCCGAGGCGCTCTCGCGTCAGGCGCAGCTGCCGGACCTGGTCGTGCTCGACCTGCACTTCGCTTTGCCGGAGGATCGCCTCCTGCCCGAGGACAAGTCGCAGCACCAGGGCCGGCGGGGCCTGGAGGAGCTGCGGCGCAAGCAGGGGCTCCACATCCTGGAGCGGCTCCGGCGCGACTACCCCACCCTGCCCGTCGTGCTCCTCACCACCACCGACGCCGACTTCGAGAAGCCGCAGGGGCAGCTCGTCTACTTCTGCGAGAACGAGGTGGTGGACAGCCGCACGCTGGCGGCGGAGATCACGCGCGCGCTGGATCTGCAGCACGCCTCCCAGGAGGGGCCGGTCTTCTGGGGCCGCGGGGCGGCGATGGCGGCGCTGCGCCGGCAGATCGCCGTGCTGTCGCGCTCGCCCCTGCCGGTCTTGATCGAAGGCGAGACGGGCACCGGCAAGAGCTACCTTGTCGAGCACGTGGTGCACCCGCGCTCCGGCGCGAAGGGTCCGCTGGTGGTCACCGACCTCAGTACCATCCCGTCGACCCTTCTTCCGTCGCACCTCTTCGGCGCGCGCCGCGGATCGTACACGGGCGCGGTCGAGGACCAGGCCGGCGTGTTCGAGCAGGCGCACGGGGGGACGCTGTTCCTGGACGAGATCGGCAACCTCGACCTGGAGCTGCAGCGGCAGCTGCTGCTCGTCCTCGAGCGCGGCACGGTCACCCGCCTGGGCGACGTGCGCCAGCGGCCCGCGGCGCCGCGCCTGGTCGCGGCCACCAACCTCGACCTGGTGCAGCTGGTGCGCGAAGGCCGTTTCCGCCACGACCTGTACATGCGCCTCAATCCGGCGACGCGCCTGCGCGTGCCGCCGCTGCGCGAGCGCCGCGAGGACCTCCCCGACCTGGTGCGCTTCGCGCTGCTCGATGCGCTGCGCTCGGAGGCGCTGCGCCCGCTGGTGCGCGCCTACCTCGCCCGGTTCCCCACGCCGGACGACTTCCGGGAGGAGGCCAGCGCCGTGGTAGTGGGCAAGCCGCAGGCCTCGCGGGCGCGACGGGACGCGTTCACGGTCTTCCTCTCCTCCTCCGCGCTGCAGCGCCTGACCGAGCACGACTGGCCGGGCAACCACCGCGAGCTGAAGCTCTTCGCCTCCAACGCGCTGGTGTTCGCGCTGGCGCAGCACCTCGACGCGGCGGCCGGCGCGCGCGAGAGGGCGCCGGCGGTGCTCTCGGTGCCAGACCAGCTCGTCGACCAGCTCCTCGGGTCCGAGGGTCCGCCGCGGTCGCGGGGCGAGCGCCGCCCGGCCTCCGCGGTGACCGAGCTGGGCCGGCGCATCGAGGTGACGGTCAAGTCCGGGCACAGCTTCGCGGAGATCTCGGCGGACGTGGAGCGGCAGTACCTCATCGCCCTGTTCCAGGCGCTCGACGGGGACCTGGACCGCATGGCGCGCGAGCTGTTCGGCCCTGCGGCGACCCGCCGCAAGGTGCACCTGCGCATGAACCAGCTGGGCCTGCGGCTCCGCGAGCTGCGGGGGGCCCAGGCATGATCGCGCTCCTCTGCGCCCTGCTCGCCGCGCCGGGCCCCTACGCGGCGGGCCTGAAGCTCCTCCGCGGAGGGCGGCCCGCCGAGGCGCTGCCCCTGCTCGAGCAGGCGCAGCGCCGCGATCCGGGGAACGCCGCGGTCGCCGCCGACCTGGGGACCGCCCTTCTGCGCCTCGGCCGCCGCGCCGAGGCGGAGCAGCAGCTCCGCGCGGCGATCGCCAAGGACCCGCGCCGCTGGCCCGCCTTCGCCACCCTCGCCTCGCTCCTCTCCGACGACCCGCGCCGGTGGGACCTCGCGGACGAGACCATCGCGCTGCTCGACCGCGGGTTGGGGCTGGCCCGAGGCGAAGCGGCATCGATCGGGCTGCACCTCGCGCGCGCGGACTTCCTGCGGTCGGTCGGGCGGACGGCCGAAGCTCGCGCCGAACTGGAGTCGTTGCTCCGCGGCGAGACCGCGCCCGCTCAGCAGCGGCGCATCGCGGACCTGCTCGACCGGGTCGCGGCGGACGAGCGCCTGCGGGCAGGCGAGGACTGGCCCGAGCCGGAGGCGACCGCCGCCGACCGCGCCGATCTCGCGCGCGCCGAGGAGGATCTGCGGCGCGGCGACTCGCGCGCCGCGCTCGGGACCGCCGAGAAGCTCTGCGCCGCGCACGGCGGCTGGCGCGCCCCGCGCTGGCTGCGCGCGCGGTCGCTGGAAGAGCTGGGGCGCGTGGACGAAGCGGCGCGCGAGCTGGCGGTGCTGGTGCAGCTCGCGCCTTCGCAGGCGCGGGCCTGGCGCAAGCTGGGCGAGCTGCTCGCCGCCCACGGGGGTCTGCTCGAGGCGGAGCGCGCCGACCAGGCGCTGCGGCAGGCGCTGGCGCTCGAGCCATCCTGGACGGACCTGTGGCTCGTCCGCGCGCGGCTCGCGTTGCGCCGCGGGCGGCCGTCGGAAGCCGTGCGCGCGCTGACGCGCCTGCTCCGCGACGGTTCCGGCGACGAGGCCGAGGTGAAGCGGCTGCTGGAGCTCGCGCGGGCGCAAGCCGATCTCGCGCCGGCCCCGGCCGGCGCTCCCTCGCGCGCGCCGGAGCCTTCCCCCGAGGCGCGGGAGCTGTTCCGGCAGGCGCAGGAAGCCCTGGCGGCGGCGCAGCCCGGCGAATCGGCCCAGGCGCTGCTCGCGCGCGCGCTCGAGGCTTCGCCCGGGTTCGTCGACGCGGCGGCGGCGTGGGTCGCGCTGGGCGGCGAGCTGCCGGCAGGCACCCGCGACGCGCTCTGGGGAGACGCCGCGGCGCTGCTCGATCTGACCGCGCAGGTGCAACGGGCGCGGCCCGGGGATGGGCCGGCGCTGGCGGCTCCCTGGGTCGACCGGGCCGTCGAGCTGGGCGCCCCCGAGGCGCGGTTCCAGCGCGCGCTGCTGCGGCTCGCCGCCGGCGACCGGCCCGGCGCGCTCGGCGACCTCACCGAGTACGCCGCCTCGGCGCCGCCGCCCGCTCACCTCGACGAAGCACGCGGCCTGCGGGCGCGGCTCGTGCCGGCGGCACACGTGGATCCGGCCGAGGCCCAGGCGCGCGCGCGGCTGGCGGAGGACCGGCCCGAGGCGGCGCTGGTCGCGCTGGGAGGCCGCTGCGAGGCGGGCAGGCCCGCGGGCCTCCTGCTCGCGATCGCCCAGGTGCGCGAGTACTCGGGCGACCTCTCCGAGGCGCTCGCGTGCTACCGCGCCGCGCGCGCCGCCGATCCCGGGTCCGCCGAGGCCGCGGAGAGATTCGCCCGCGCGGCCGCGCGCGCTCCGGCGGCCGACGTCGAGCCGTACGCGGAGGAGCTGCGGGCCGCGGCGGCCTCCGGGACCGCGGCGGCGGAGTGGGCGCTCGCGCGGCTCGATCTCGCGCACGGCCGCCCGGACGAGGCGCTCGTGCGCCTGGACGGGTTCCTGCGCGCCGCCGCTCCCGACGAACCCGGGCTGGGCGCCGCACGCGCCACCCGGGACAGGCTGCTCCGCGCCAGCGACGACGCTGCGCGCACCCGCTGGCACAGGCGCGCCGCCCTGGCCGGGGCCGCCGCGCTGGTCCTCTTCGCCGCGGCGATCGCCTGGGTCCGCGGCAGCACGGTCTCGCGGGCGCTCGCGCGCCGGCCGCGCCTCTACCCGGCCGTGGCTCGCACGGTGGCCGCGCTGCGGCACGACGTGCTCAAGCATCGCGCCAGCGTGCTCTCGGCGGCGCTCGATCCCGGCGCGCGGGAGGAGGTGGCCCGCGCGCTCCTCCAGCCGGAGCCGGTGTCGCGCACGGTCGCGCAGGCCTACCAGCGCCTGCGCCAGGAAGCGCGCGCGCAGGGCGTCTCGCTGCGGCCGCTCGCGCGCGAGCCGGTCTTCGGCCGTCTGGTCCGCGACCTGGCTGCCGCGGAATCCGTGCTGCGCAAGCCGTCGGCGGACCCCGCGCCGCTCGCCGCGATCGACGGACGGCTTCGGGAGCTGCATGGTCCCGCACTCGCGGATTTGCTGCGTAGGGGGCCGCGCACCCGCCTTTCCGCCCGCGAGCTGGAGGGATGGATCCGCGGAATCGAGGCCGAGGTCCGTCGCGGAGGCGCGGGCTGGAGCTCTCCGTCCATCCTGGTGCAGGGGATGGAGGTGGAGTTCCCGGTCGACCGTGAGGCCCTGGCCACCATCTTCGCCAACCTGCTGCGCAACGCGCAGGCCGCGGCGACGCCCGACGGGCGCGTCCTGGTGCGGCTGGGCGAGGAGCTCGATCCGGCGGGGCGGCGCGTCCACGTGCTGCTGGTCGGCGATTCGGCCGACGGCGAGCTGACGCTGGAGGCGATCGAGTCGCGCGAGAGCGGCCGGGGCCTCGCCATCGTGCGCGACCTGACGCGCGAATGGCACGGCCACGTGGTGGTCCGCGCCGAGGCAGCGCCGCTGCGCAAGGCGATCGGCGCCTGCTTCCCCGCGGGCGGGGCCCCGGCATGAAGCCGCGCTGGATCGTGTGCGAGGACGGCGACGAGTACCTGTCCCGGTTCCAGCGCTTCCTCGGCGACGAGTTCGAGTTCGTCGCGGCAGGCGATCTGCAGGACGTGCTGCGCGCGCTCCCGGGCGCGGCCGGGCTCCTGCTCGACCTCGATTTCCGCCGGGCCGATCCCGCGCGGCTGGTGGACGAGTCGGGGATCGCGCGCGCGCAGCTCGCCGCCGGCGAGCGCAGCCGGCTCGCCGAGGTGCAGGGCGTGCTCATCCTGCGCGCGCTGCGCGGCCGCGGAGTGGACCTGCCTGCGCTGCTCTGCGCGGACCTGGACGACCCGGCGCAGGTGCAAAGGCTGGAGGAGGAGCTGCGGCCGCTGGCGGTGGTGCCCGGGAGCGAGAGCGTCCCCCGGATCGGGGAGCGGCTGCGGCTGCGACGGATGCCATGACGTTCCGCGCCAGCCGCCGCCGATAGGGCGGCGCTGCGCTTTTCGCAGCGGCTGAATAATGGGCGCGGCCGGCGGCCCGTGGTACGCGGGCGGCGTGCGTGCCGTCGAGACCGAGCTGCTCGCGAACGGCGAGCTATACCGCGAGGTGGTGCTGCGCAGGCTGGCGCACGCGCGCGAGTCGGTCTGGATCGCGACCGCGAACGTCAAGGAGATGTTCGTCGACACCGGATCGGGGTTCCGCTCGGTGCTGGACCTGTTCGACGAGCTGCGCGGGCGCGGCGTCGAGCTGCGCATCCTGCACGCCGAGCTGCCCTCGCGTCCCTTCCGCGACGCCTTCGACCGCAAGCGCGCCCTGGTGCGCGGCGGGCTGGAGCTGAAGATCTGCCCGCGCGTCCATTTCAAGGCGGTGCTGGTGGACGGCGCCTGGGTCTACCTCGGCAGCGCGAACCTCACCGGCGCGGGCCTGGGGGCGAAGGGCGATGCGCGCCGCAACTTCGAGCTGGGGTTTTGCACCGAGGACTTCGAGGTGATCGACCGCGTCACCGCGCTCTTCCAGGCCGTGTGGACCGGAGCGGAATGCGGCGCCTGCAAGCTGCGCGACGTCTGTCCCGATCCCCTCGGACCTGCGCGCCCGCCCTGGCGTCCGCTGCGCCTCGGAAGGGCCCGCCGGTTGCGGGCCTAACGGGCAGAAGCGAAGAACTCCTTCAGGACGGCGGTCACCGCCTCGGGCTGTTCCAGGGAGGAGGTATGCCCGGCCCGCGGCAGCAGGACGAACCGCGCCCCGGGGATGCCCTCCGCCGTGCGGCGCGAACGCTCCGGCCGCACTGCGACGTCCTCCTCGCCGGAGAGGACCAGCGTGGGAGTGCGAATCGAGCGCAGCTCGTCCATCAAGCCCTGGCGCTCCAGCACGCCCCGCAGCGCGAGCGCGCTGCCGCGCACGTCGTTCGCCAGGAGCTCCCCCTTCAGCGACTCGCGCAAACCGGCCTTGGCCGGGTCCCGCAGGAACGTGTGCCCGAACATGATCTTCATGATCGGCTTCAGCAGCGGGCGCGTGCCGAACGCGCGGGTGATCAGCCCCATCAGCGCGTACTTGGGCTTGCTCAGCGCCGGCTCGGGATCGGCGGCGGTCTCCAGCAGCGAGAGCGAGCGCAAGAGCTCCGGCCGGCGCAGCGCGAGGCGCATCCCGATGAAGCCGCCCATCGAGAGCCCGACGAAGTGGCACGGCGCGGCGCCCAGCTTCTCGATCAGCCGGGCCGCATCCCGCGCGAGCGTGTCCATGTCGTAGCCCGAGTCGGCGATCGGGCTGCGTCCCTGCCCGCGGAAATCGAACGAGATGCAGCGGTGCGCGCCGCGGAGGGCCTCGACCTGGAAGCGGTACATGGCGCCGCTCCAGAGGAGGCCGTGGGCGAAGACCACCGGCGTTCCGCTTCCCCCGGTGTCCTCGTAGTGCAGCTCGGCGCCTTCGACCTGCATGCGCGGCATGCAGCGAGGTTGCCCGAGACCAGTGAGCGGCGCATACTGAACGGCCGTATGGGTGCCCGGACCGGCAGCGCCGATCTGCCCCTCCACGGGGGCCGCGTCCCCGCATGGCTCGCGCAGCGGATGGCCCGGCTCGGCGCGGTCATCGTCGAGGCGCTGGTTTTGCACGAAGGGCCGCACGGGGTGCTGCGGAGGCTTTCGCACCCGTTCTGGTTCCAGGCGCTGGGATGCGTGCTCGGGATGGACTGGCACTCGTCCGGCATCACCACCAGCGTGCTGGGCGCGCTCAGGCGCGGGCTCTCCGGACGCGAGGACGAGCTGGGGCTCACGGTCTGCGGAGGGCGCGGGCGGCACTCGCGGCGCACGCCCGGCGAGCTGGTCGCCCTCGGCGAGCGCACCGGGCTCGACGGCGCGGGGCTCGCGCGGACCAGCCGCCTGGTGGCCAAGGTCGACACGGCGGCGGTGCAGGACGGATTCGCGCTCTACCTGCACGGGTTCGTGGTGGCGCGCGACGGCGCATGGGCGGTGGTGCAGCAGGGGATGAAGCCCGAGGCGCGCACGGCCCGGCGGTATCACTGGCTCAGCGAATCCGTGCGCAGCTTCGTCGAGGAGCCCCACGCGGCGATCGAGGGAGAGCCGCAGGGCGCGATCGTGAACCTCACCGACCGGCGCGCGGCGGCCTCGCGCGGCGCGCAGGTGGAGCTCGCCGCGCAGCCGGACTGCGTGGTCCGGGAGCTGCGGAGGATCCCATATCTGAGGATGCCCGCCCACCACGAGCTTCGCCCGACGGACGTGTTCCTCCGGCGCGTTCACGCCACGCTGGCGGCGGCCGCCGAGCAGGGCCCGCGCGATTTCGCGGAGCTGTTGCTCCAGCCGGGCGTGGGCGCGCGCACGGTGCAGGCGCTCGCCGCGGTGGCGGAGGTGGTCCACGGCGCGCCCTGCCGCTTTACCGACCCGGCGCGGTTCTCGCTCGCGCACGGCGGCAAGGACGGCCACCCGTTCCCGGTGCCGCTGCGCGTGTACGACCGGACCATCTCGGTGCTGAAGCAGGCCGTCGCGCAGGCGCGCCTGGGCCGCGACGAGAAGCTGCAGGCCATCCGCAGGCTGGACGACCAGGCGCGCCGGCTGGAAGGAGCGGCCTCGGGCCCGGCGCTGGACGCGCTCGTGGAGCAGGAGCGGGATCGGTCGCACGAGTACGGCGGCCGGGACGTCACGGGGCCCGCGCAGCCCCGGCCCCGGCGGGGTCAGCTGGCGCTGCTGTAGCGGCGCGGTTACCAGCGCACTTTCCAAGCGATGCCGCCGTCGATCACGTCGAACCGCTCCAGCACCGCGTCCAGCCGCGCCTGCGCGCCGGGCTGGAGTAGCCGCCGCGGGTCCGGCGCCACATCCGTCCGGGGTGGCTGCGCGCGGACGGCGCCCGGCGGCGCCGGGGCGGGGTGCGTGACGGCGGCGAGATGGCTGGTGGCGGCGAGCCAGAGCATCGACGGGTCTCCTGCAGCCGGGCATTACACGGGCCATGCCAGGTGAAGGGGGCAGGTACAGGCGCCGATCCTCGAGGGTTTCGTTTCCCGGTCGCGGTCGCGGCTCGAAGCCCACTCTATCTTTCGTAGCCGCGCTCCATAGAATGCGTCGCCCATGACCGACCGCCTCTACCTTCGCGACCCGTACCTGACCCGCTTCTCCGCGCGCGTCGTCTCGCTGGC
>WNFA01006267.1_pt1 | contig 15895 bp, 13 predicted proteins | sample 5400481 | NCBI WGS metagenome assembly WNFA01 (sample SAMN13153340, study PRJNA577476) | soil metagenome | isolation source: 120 cm saprolite under Douglas fir tree site 2 hole 1 replicate 2 | place: USA:California | collected 2015-04-18
AGGCCCTTGACCACTGGCAGATCGATGTCCGGGACAAAGTCTGTCTGGATGTGGGAACCTCAACCGGCGGATTCACGGATTGCCTTTTGCAGCGCGGCGCAGCCCGTGTAATTGCAGTCGACACCGGCTACGGCCAGATTGATTTCCGGCTGCGTCAGGACGCGCGAGTGCGCCTGCACGAAAAAACCAACGCCCGCTATCTCACAGTGGAAGAGGTGGGCGAACCCGTCGACCTCGTAGTCATGGACGTTTCTTTTATCTCCGCCACTCTGGTTTTGCCGGCGGTAGTCGCAGCAGCTTTCCCTGAATTTTCTGCCGTGCACCGAGACCGGCAAATCATAGTGCTGGTAAAGCCTCAATTCGAAGCCGGCCGCAAGCAGGTGGGCAAGGGGGGCATCGTGCGCGATCCCGCAATTCAAACTGCGGCGGTCGACAAAGTTCGCCAGGCGTTGCTCGCTCTGGGTTGCACCCACACCGACGCCATCGAATCCCCAATCCTCGGCGGTGAAGGCAATCGCGAGTTCCTGCTATACGGTAGATCTTGAAGAGACGGCCAATCTCAAGCGACCAACAATCAAGCGCTAACGACCAAAGACCAACGACCGAATTTCCCGGTACAATTCGACTTTCAACCATGGCGACCACAAACGTGGCATCTTCCAGCAAGTTCGCCGGAATCATTTCCAAGCCCCGCAAGCCCGAACTGGCGGAGATTGTTCCGCCGCTGCTGGCGTGGTTTCGCAAACATCAATACCAGCTTGTCGTCGATCCCGAGACCGCCCCTTATGCCGTCGGCGAGGAAGTTCTGGCGCGGGAGGAAATGGGCTCCCGTCCTTTGAATTTCGTGGTGGTGCTGGGCGGGGACGGCACAATGCTTTCGGCAGCCCGCGCCGTGTCCAAGGCCGGCATCCCCGTGCTCGGCGTAAACCTGGGCGCACTCGGTTTCCTCACAGAAGTGCCGCTCGAGGACCTCTACCCGACTTTGCAAAGTATCGAGCAGAGCTGCTGCAACGTGGAGAGCCGTTCGATGGTGCACTGCGAAGTATTTCGCAAGGATGCCTGCGTGGGCAGCTACGACGCGCTCAATGACGTGGTGGTCGGCAAAGGCACCATCGCCCGCTTGAATCATTGCGATGTGTACATTGATCGGGTGTTCGTCTCCAGTTATCAGGCCGACAGCTTGATCGTGTCTACCCCGACGGGATCCACGGCCTACTCGCTGGCGGCGGGAGGGCCGATCCTGATGCCTTCCGTCGACGCGTTTGTCATCACGTCGGTCTCCGCGCACTCCCTCACCCATCGCCCCCTGGTGGTCGGGGATACAGCGCAAATCGAAATCATTGTGAAGACAGGCGAGGACGAAGCCTACCTGAGTATCGATGGCCAGATTGGAATGCCCATGCTGGATGGAGACCGCGTCCTTTGCCGCAAATCTCAGTACCAGGTCAAGCTGTTGCACACCCAGGGAACTTTCTTTGACGTGCTTCGCACCAAGCTGAAATGGGGCCAGCGTTAGTTCAGCTGGCCCCATAGTAGTGTCGGCAACTAACTAAGAGCAGATGCTGTTCTTGCAAAGCCGAGCGTTTGACGCCCTGTCTTCCGCGCGATTACACCATCGTCCTGCGTCGCGTTCCGCGCCACAACTCTGAGTTCGTTCTTGGCCGGCTCTTGCAGGAACTCGCGGATTCGCAGCTTGGCTTTGTGCAACTGTGACTTGGAATTTCCGACCGAGCAGTCCAGTATCTTCGCGATCTCCTGATGCTCGTAGCCTTCCACCTCGTGCAGCAGGAAGATGGTCCGGTAGCCGGCGGGCAAATCCTTGATGGCCCGTATCAGCGCGATGCGATCTACTGATCCAGAGAGGCGGCCATCCCGGCTGCCGTATTCGCGGCGAACCTGCTTCACATCCTGACTGGAAGGTTCATCGAGCGAAACCTGTTTCAAGGCTTTCTTCCGGAAATGCATCAGCACGGTATTTACCGCGATGCGATAGAGCCAAGTCGATAGCGCCGAGTTGCCTTTGAAGGTGTCCAGCTTCCTGAACACCTGCAGGAATGCGTCCTGAGTGAGGTCTTCCGCTTGTGCGGTGTTGTTGGTCATTCGCAGGCAAATGGAGTAAACCCTGCCCTTGTGCGCATGAAAAAGCGCCGCGAAGGCGTCCGAGTCGCCTTCCTGGGCACGCTTCACCAGTTCGAGGTCCGTAACAGTTCGGCCGCTGCGGTTCAGATCCTGGATTGCGGTAGCTGGGTTGCCGGATATGTTCTGATTCATCACAACCGTTCCTCCTGAGCTTGTTATTGACCCGCGCAAAACTCTCTCAATGACGAGGTCAAGAGTAGGGGCATGCGTGCTCAGGGTCTATCCGGTGCAGGCTGTAGGGGTTCTGATACTTTGCTGTAGTGAATGGCCAGTCGAAGAATATGTTGGGAAAGCCGCCCCGGCTGTCCAGTCGAACGGAACTCCGCAATTTTGAACTTGTAAAGGAAGGGGGAAGAACGCGTCGAAGGGGTGCCACGACCTACGTAGGCGCGGGCGCCCCCGCCTGCCCAGCCGGGCGCAGCCCGGAAGGCTTCAATTCGCTGCCCAAAGGCAAGCTGGCTCGCCCGCCCGGACGAAGCGTCCGGGCTACGTGCGCGGTTAGGACGAAAACACTGGCGACCAAGCGAGCCCGGACAACCGGGGGCGGCTATGCCCACGTGGTTTTAGGATCATTCGATAGCGGGCTGAGCCACGTGGACGATGTTGTTGCGCACCGCGTAAAGTACCAGGTCGCTGACCGAGTGCAACTGCAGCTTGCGCATGATATTCGAGCGGTGAGTTTCCGCCGTCTTCACGCTCAATCCCAACGCGGACGCCACTTCTTTCGTGCTTCTGCCCTCGGCCAGCAACTGCACGACTTCGCGCTCCCGTGGAGTGAGCCGGTCGCGCCCCACGGAAGCCGCAACCGCCTGGGTGCCGCCTTTCAGGTAACCTTCGAGAACCATGGCAGCGACCTTGGAAGTGAAGTAGGTCTTGTCGCGCCGCACCGCTTCGACTGCGACCACCAGATCGCGGGCCGCATCGGATTTCAGAAGGAAACCCCGGGCCCCGGCGTTCAGAACTTCGCGCACCACCTGATCAGAATCATGTAACGTAAGAATGAGCACCCGGGCTCGAGGATCCTCCTTCATGATCTGCCGGGTCGCCTCCAGGCCATTCAAACCGGGCATCCCAATATCGAGAATGATCACATCCGGCTTCAATTCCCGGACTTTTTCCGTGGCCTCGCGCCCGTCGGCAGCCTCGCCGCAAATTTCCCATCCCGCTTCCGCCTGCAACAGGACGGATAAGCCTTTGCGTACCACCTCGTGATCATCCGCGATGAAGATTCGGAGCGTAGCCATAATCCTCCCCGGTGCCATCCTTGACGTCGGGCTAACCCGATTGCCGGTACGATTGAGGCTCGTACCTCACCCATCAATTCTCAAGGGTACTCTGTCAGCATCATAATGGCCAAACGAACAATCGCTACCGTTTCCAATGGCTTACGCGGCTGTGCAAATTCCTACGCAGTGTAATTCTTACGGCTCTCGTTCATCCACACCGCGAAAATCTGCAGTCTGGTAGCGCCGGCGTCTCGCCGGCTGTCCCCTCGACAAGCTCGGGGCAGGCTCACGGGCACCTGGCCCGCGCGACAGCCGCCGGGACGGCGGCGCTACATGGGTTCGCGAGATGAAAAATGGATTGGCCATCCTGCAACAGGGGCGGCCTGTCCTGGGCCTACGTGTGTCCCGTACTCTAGTTGCCGGCTTCGTGGCGCAGGGCCTGGAGATCGATCCCCAGCTGTTCCGCTTTCTTGTAGAGATGGCTGCGCTCCAGTCCCAGTGTTTTCGCTGTATTCGTGATGTGGCGATGATTCCGTTTCAACTCCGCCAGGATCACCTCGCGCTCAAAGCCCTGCACGCGTTCGGCAAGCGTGCCTGAGCCGCCCGGCGATCCGCGCGATTCTCCCGTCCCTGAAGCAATCTGAGGCAAGGCAAGCTGCACTGTGTCCAGAGTCACCTGACCCTCCGTCGCCAGCAGTATCAACCGCTCCACCACGTTGCGCAGCTCGCGAATGTTGCCCGCCCAGGAATGCGTCTTGAGTTCCTGAATCGCCTCCGGGGTGAACGGGATTGACTTCCAATTGTTCTGGGCGCAAACCTGTTCGGCGAAGTGCTGCACCAGCGCAGGAATGTCCTCTTTCCGTTCACGCAGCGGGGGCAGCAAAAGAGGGAAGACGTAAATGCGGTGAAACAGATCCTGACGAAACTTGCCGTCCCTCACCAGGGCTTCCAGGTTGCGGTGTGTGGCTACGACTACCCGCACCTCCACGCGAGTGGGTTTGTCGGAGCCGATGCGTTCCACCTCTCCTTCTTCCAGCACGCGCAGCAGCTTGGCCTGCATGGGCAGAGGCATATCTCCGATTTCATCGAGAAAGATCGTTCCGCGCTCCGCCTGCTCGAACTTTCCGATGTGACGTCCGGCCGCGCCGGTAAAAGAACCTTTCTCATGACCAAACAGTTCGGACTCGATCAGTTCGGCTGGAACGGCAGCGCAATTCAGAGTGATGAACGGTCCTGACACCCGAGCGCTACGTTCGTGCAGCGTCCGTGCGACCAACTCCTTGCCCGTGCCGGTTTCTCCCAGGATGCAGACCCGGGTTTCACTTGCGGCCACGCGCTCGACCTGGGCCATCAGTTTTTTCATGGTTTCGCCGGTCCAGACAATTTCATGTTTTCCCAGGCGCTGGCGCAGTTGCCGGTTCTCGGATTCCAGCCGCTGCAGCTTCAGTACGTTTTCCACCGTGATCAGGAGTTTGTCGGTTGAAATCGGTTTTTCCAGGAAGTCAAGCGCTCCCAGCCGCGTCGCACGCACTGCCATATCGATGTGAGCCTGGCCTGACATCATCACCACCGGGGTCGCAATGCCTTGTGATTTCAAATCTTCGAGCAACGAAAGTCCGTCCTTGCCGGGCATCACGACATCCGAAAAGATCAAGTCGAAAGGCTGCGAGCGAGCCAGTTCGAGGGCCTTGGCAGCCTGGTCGCAGACCGTAGCTTCGTGGCCGGCCAGCCGGAATGCACGGGACAGGGAAGCCAGAGTGTTGGCTTCGTCATCAACGATCAGCAGGTGTGCTTTCTGGGCCACGAGTTGCTCCTTAGCCAGCCGCTCCCGAGATAGTCGCGCTCGAAGCGGAGCCGGCCGACTCTTCCGTCCGCAGCTTGTCTGATTCCAGTTTGTCCAGATTGCCGGGCAGCTCGATGATAAATGTTGTCCCCTGTCCGGGCTGGCTGCGCACCACGATCGTGCCTCCATGGTCGCTTATCACCGATTGCACGATGGCTAGTCCAAGCCCGGTGCCGTGGGCTTTGCTGGTGTAGTAAGGCGTGAACAGGCGCTCACACTCCTCCGCAGTCAAGCCGGTGCCGGTGTCGGCGATCTCGACCGTGACCCGATCTCCACTCTGACGTGTGCGCAATGTAAGCGTGCCGCCCTGCGGCATGGCATCCATCGCGTTGAGCGCCAGATTGGAAAAGGCTCGATGCAACAGTTCCGCATCCGCCCCGATTGGAGGCAGAGTCTCATCGAGTTCGAGTCGGCATTCAATGGGAGCATGCTCCAGGGAACGCAGTTGCCCCTGCAGCAGGCGGGCTACATTCTGCACAATCTCGTTGAGCTGAGTTCGATGCAACTGCGGTTGCGGCATTCTAGAGAACTCGCTGAAGCGCGAAATGATGGTCTTCAGATTCGAGATCTCCGCCAGCAACGTGGATGAGCTCTCGCGAAACACTTCGTCGAACTGCTCCGGACTCTGCTGCCGTGCCCGAACCAGGTTCTCTACCGTTAATTGGAGCGGGAACAAAGGATTTTTCAACTCATGCGCCAGACGGCGAGCCAGCTCGCGCCATGCGGCCACCCGCTCCGCCCGCACCAGTTGCTCGCGCTGCCGCAAAAGGTCTCCGGTCATGGCGTTGAAAGATTGGGCCAGCGCCCCCAGTTCGTCGGTCGATTTGCGAGCACAATGCCGACGGCCGCGGCCAGCAAGGCAGCCGAGCGAATGCGGTTTCTCAATTCAACATAAGGACGCCGTGTATTACCCACCAGCAGAATGCCCAGCAACTGGTTGTCCTGCCCAGTCAGCGGAATGGCGTGAATGCTCTCATCATCGGCGGGATTGTCCGACCAATGCAGAAGAGCGGTAGCCTCCTGTGGCTGCTGCTGCACCTGCTGGATCAATGGCGCCAGCAGGTTCGGTTGTTGCACGCCTGCGGGAGCGATCAGAAGCTGAGGCGAAACCTCCCTGCTCAGATTTCGATAGAGCATGACCCGCATTCCCGCCGGGAATTCCAGGCTGCCCAGAAAATCCTTATCCAGTCGACGCCCGCCGATTACGTAGAGCGGCTTGTTGCCGATCTCCAGCACGCGGATTGCAGAGAGGCTCAGGGCCGCGCCGTCCGGCAGTTCCTCCAGCCGGAGGAAAGCATCTTTTGACGCACCCCCAGGCGACGCGCCCGCAGGCAAGGAATTTTCCTTGTAGCCAAACTTCGCCGGCCACTGCGATGACGAAAGAATGGTTCCCCGATCATCCACAAACTCCAGGAAATCCAACTGCTGGTTGTCGGCCAGAGTCTTGGCCTCATTCACGAAAGCTCCGTAGTCGGTGGAGCCGCGGCTCACGGCCAGAGCCATGCGGGTTGCAGGCTCGCTCCGCACTACGGCATCCACTCGAAGTGCAACTTCCTCGCCCCGCCGGCTGAACTCGTGGCGAAATTGCGCGATCAGCGCCGCCGTCTGGTCTTGGTTCGCTCGCTCAAAGGCACGACGCGTTAACGCAGACACGATCCAGGTTACCGCGCCCACGGAAACAGACACCGTCAAGGCGAACACCAGCAGAAGTTTGCGCCCAAAGCTCAAGGCTTCTCCATCTCCATCCCCAGCCAGACATTCTCCAGCCGCCACTCGCCATCACGCTCTTCCGTCCAATCCTGTACGCGCGGGCTGATGGCGGCTACAGTCCGTAAATGCAGCAGGGGAATTACACGCTGCGATTGCAAGAAAGCGTTTTCCGCGTCATATAAGTCGTCAGCAGATTCGCTGTGGAACTTAGGCTGGGGAAGTCCGATTCTGGCGGCAAGGTCGGTGAGCGCAACCCGGGCATCCAGCGAGGCCAGGGGGATGCGGACCAGTCGTATCTCGGCAACCGTCGACTTCGTAGGAAGCGAGAATGGTTCAAGAAGAACGAGTCCGGCATCGAGCGCGTTCAATCCGATTCTCCCCGCAATGACTCGCGACAGCGGGTCCGACGCGTCGGACGCCACGGCCCATGCTGGTCCCACGCGAGCTTCGCCCCGGAGCTGGCGGGCGCGTTGCACATCAACGGCCGTGGGGAAAAGAAACGCATAACCGGTCAGCCAGCCAGGCAGGCATGTGCCGGCGGGTTCGCCTCCCTCCTGTAGCAAAGCCCGGTTGATCGTCGCTCGATCGATGCTGAGCGCCAGAGCCGCGCGCCACTTTCCCTCTTGGGCTGACTGGCTATCCTGACTGAAGACCAGCGCCATCAATTCCGCGGGGGATGAGCTCTCGATGCGTCGTCCTTCCAGGGTCGCGCGACGCGCCTGATCTGGCGCGACCTCTACCACGTCAGCCAGGCCCAGATCGAGAGCAATCATCTGCTCCCGGAAGCTCTGGCCCATTGCAACCTCGATGGTATCGACAAATACGCGGCCGCCCCAGTAGTCGTCACGAGCCGAAAGGATAAGTTTTTTCCCTGGCTCCCAGGAGCTGATGGAAAACGGTCCGCTGCCGGCGAGCTTTCCGCCGGCGCGTTTGGCAATGGCATAACGCGGCAACGCCAAGACTGCAGGGAGATTCGGGGTCGGTACGTCGCACTCGATCACGACGGCGTCTCCGCTGGCGAACACTTTCCACTTTGGGTTTGCGGCTCGCAACGAGGCTGCGACCGTATCCGCGCTTACCGCAGTTCCATCGTGAAACGTAACTCCGCGCCGGATGATGAACTGCCAGCGTTGATTTCCGGGGTCAACGTGCCACGAAGAAGACAATGAAGGCTGAGGCTGGCCGCGGCCGTCGAGGCTGACCAGCGTCTCGAACACCAGCAGGGAGAGGTTGCGCCCCCACAGCGTATCGGCCCGGCTGGAATCGGCGGGATCAAGCGACATAGGTGCATCCCGCATGGCCAGGCGCAGCGTCCCGCCGTAATGCGGGCGCGTGCTCGCCGGCGAGATGCTGGCCACACTAACGGCCACAAGCAAGAGTAATCCGGAACGCTTCATATCTCCCTGTCTCTGAATTGTGCGCAACCGCAATTACGTCGCTGCCGCTGGATTCCGTCCACATCGCCGTGATATTGCCGGCGAACTCCAGGGGTGAGCTTGCGGCAACGGGTTCACGGTCAGCAACTTCAAATGCGCGCACCGTGTCGCTCGATCCTTCTCCGTCCCTGGTTGCCAACACCTGCCAGCCCGCTCCGCATCCGCTGCGCACGCTCGCGATATCACTGCCCCAGCCCAGTTTTGGCGACACTTGATCGGTCGCGCCGTCGAGTAAATGCACTTGACCGTCGAGCGTCGCCAGCAACCACAACGCGGATTGACCGCGAGGCAGAGCTGCGGCGGAATAAAATGCCGGCGCCGTGACTTGTTTTCCCACGCCCGGAGAAAGTGTGCCGGTAAAAAAATTTCGTGATGCCGCGAATCCCGCGTTCAAATTGAACAGGTCGCTTCCAACGGGCCAGGGATCGTCGCTGTCATAGCAGGTCAGCGCGAGGGGCGCCAAACTCGAAGCGCTTCGACAAAGAACACCGGGGAGGTAGGCATCCAGAGCGTGGTCTTTGCGCAAAGCCAGCCTTCCCCGTAGATCGCGCGGCCACGGCCGCGTGTGTGCGATGGACAGCGACTGTTCCGCTTGCCAGTGGCCGTCCTGCAACCGGTAGACCGCCACGCCATTGGAATCCAGGACCACCATTCGCGCCGGCGTGCCATCGATAACCGCAACATCCAGAATGCGGTCCTGCTGCGACCAGAGTGGGGTTTTATGCAGCGTCATCGCCGCCGCTACAGGTTCGATGAATCGCGTCGCAGGTTGCGGCAGGGAGACCATAACGGCCAAAGGATCGCTCGCACCCTGCCGAATCTCCGCCACCCAGACATAACTTTGCAGATTCTCAGAGAGCGAAACCCGCACCGTCGCGGCGGCCTGTTCGGCATTGACGAAACGCGTGCCCAACGCGGCAAGCTGGGTCAGGAGGCCGCGCCGGACATCGTCCGCGGTGGCCGCGCTCAGCGACGAGCGGTTGGAGACTTCCACGGTCATCGCCTTGGCGCCGACCACCGCCACAATCTTCCCCGCCAGTTGCTCCTCCGCGCCGGCCCAGTTTTGACCCCATGCCGCCGCGGCCACCAGCAACATGAGAACAGGCAGAAGGGAACGAACGTGGCGCAAAGTGGATGGCATGGACAGGATGGGCGAATTATAAACCGCATTGTGTGGAGCTCTTGACATGCTCGTCACCACTTAGCTACTCAGCGGATGCGTTGCATTGCTCGTCCTGGAGACGTTCCTTGGCCATGCGGACGACTTCTTCAGTCTCTGGAAAATATCGACCCGCGCACGCCGTCAAAAGTTCCCCAACCCTCGCCTAGCGCTGGACCGCCACGTCGGTTGGGGACGTTCTTGGGGTAAAGAACAATCCGAGAACCTTGCCGAAAATCAACTCCTCGACCAGCAGGGCCACGGCCAGCGAAAGAGCCATTCCCCCCACGATTGTGATGGTTGTAAATACCAGTTCCATTGAATGCCTCCCTATACTTCCGGTCAGGCAGGTGTGTTACAGGTAGGCAACCAATCGTATCTTATTGATAAATAGTGAGATAAATATGTTCAGCGGCCTGCTGTTCGTGTCTGTCAAGGACTGTGTGTCCGGGCTGACACGGCCCAGACAGGTTCGTAAGCCGCGCACGTAGGCCCGAACGCCCCGTCCGGGCACGCGAGCGCCGCCCGCCGGATTTCGCCACCGAGTTGAGGCCTGCCGGACTGTGCCCGACTGGGCGGGCGGGGGCGCCCGCCCCTACGTGGATCGTGGCAGCTACAGGCTCACATCCTGGGTACGCCGAAGCAAAGCTGCCGAACTGACCCACCACTCGGCGTTACATCGGTTTGACATCCCTGGGTCGCCGTTCTATCGTGGCCCACCGATTTGGTTGTGAACATTGTCAAGTCAACTCGCCGGTACGAAGCCTGGATGCGATCGCACACTCGGCTGGTGCCGGCCGATCTTCATTTAAAACACCAACACATGGCGGAAGCGCCATTTCTCTTCCTGCGTGCCACCTTCTATCGCTGGATGCAGACGTGGCCGGTGGTCTGTCCCGAGTTAGCCAAGGCGCCCAGGGTGCTGGGCGTCGGCGACCTTCATGTAGAAAATTTCGGCACCTGGCGGGACATTGAAGGCCGCCTGGTCTGGGGCGTAAATGATTTCGATGAAGCCGCAGAACTGCCCTTCACCGTCGACCTGGTGAGGCTGGCGACCAGCGCGCTTCTCGCCATCCAGGCCGGACATCTGTCCCTGACGGCGCGGGCTGCCTGCTCTGGAATCCTCGAAGGATACCGGAAATCACTCTCCGCGCGCGGACGTCCGCTTGTACTCGAGGAAGATCACAAGTGGCTGCGGGACATTGCTCTCGGCGAGCTGCGTGATCCGGTACGGTTTTGGCAAAAGCTGGAGAGCTTGCGTCAGGTGCGGGGAGAGGTCCCCAGCGATGCGCGGGAGGCGCTGGAGCGTGTTCTGCCTGAGCGCGGGCTGAAGTATCGTGTTGTGCACCGGGTCGCCGGTTTGGGAAGCCTGGGATGCATGCGCTTCGTGGCCATCGCGGATTGCCACGGAGGCAACGTCGCGCGCGAAGCCAAAGCCGTGGTTCCGTCATCGGTTCACTGGGTGCACGAGGCAGACGGACCGGTGGAGTGCGAGTATCAGACCATCATCAACCACGCGGTGCGTTCTCCGGATCCCTTTGTGCAACTGCGAAAACGCTGGATAGTTCGGCGCCTCTCGCCGCACTGCTGCCGCATCGAGTTGAGTGTTTTGCCCAGGAGTCGCGACGAAATACGGCTGCTCCGGGCCATGGGATGGGAAACCGCCAATATTCATCTGGGCAGCCCTGCCGCGCGCAAGCAAGTTCTTCAGCACCTGGATCGTATGAACCAGAACTGGCTGTCCTCCGCCGCTCGCGACATGGCGAAAGTGGTCGTCGAGGACTGGCGGGAGTGGAAAAAGTCAGGAGGATCGTGATGGATGCCACGACCTCGCCCATTGAGGGCCTCGCGAGAAAACCAGGTTCAGTGCCGGATGCCGCACTGTGGAGCAGGCTTTCGGAGGCGGTGTCGCAAACTGAAAGCGTTTCAGGAAAGGCGAATTGCATTTCTGGATTCAGCCGCGAAGCGGCGCAAGAATGCAGCCCAGGGCGCAAGCCCTGGGTGGAACGTGGAAGATAACCCAGCTCCGAAGGAGCGAAAGAATTGTTGCGACACAGCCTCCTGCTGTCTGCAAGTCGGAAAAACCATACACGGGGCTTGAAACTCCAAGTGCTTACCGCGATCTCTGACTAGAACTCTCGCTCCGGAAACGCCGCACACAGCGCTTCCTCCGGTTCCTCTCGCTCCGAAATGCGCTCGGCCTGGCTTGCGGCCTCCTGACGCAGTGCGTCCAGCAGCGCATCCAGAATGACCCTCAGGGACTCGGGATTCTCCGCCAGCGCTCGTTCCAGGCTGTCGCGATGTACCGCCAACTCCCCGAGCCGCCGCCCGCCCCTGATATCAACCCGGTTTCCCAACCACGTAGCGCAGTGCCAGCCGCCCGCCCCCAGCGATGTTCGGGCGAAGGGATAGTCAAGACTGCCCGTCGTCATCCAGTGGATGACCAGTTCCTCGACGTGATTGACGCTGCAGGCGACCTGAATGCCATCTCGTGCGGCCATATGCTCGTTCCATTGCAAGATCGTCAGCTTGTCCTCCCAGCGATTCTCCGCGACCAGAAAGCGAATCTGGTTGGCGGATCTCTCTTCTCCACAAATCGCACACAGCTTGGCTCTCAGGTGGTTCATAAGGCACCCTTCATTTCCGGCTGAACGCCAAACGGGCTCATTGCCGGTGGTATCGATCTCAGATGCACGGCAGGCACGCGGGTATTCCCGGCGGGAAGCGGAACGGCAACCACTCCGCGTCCGCGCTTGAAGCTCAGGGTCAGGAGCGAAGCACAGCAGTCGCACAACCAGTAACGCTCTAGCCGACGCGCTGAACGCGCTCTCCGGTTCGCGGACGTGATCCCAGATGGCGCGGCCGTGGGACTATCGCTCTCAACCACGAAAAGCTTGCCTTGGCTAAGACGGCGGAAGATGCTCGGGCAGTCTGGATTCGCGCACTTGTAAAGCAAGATGTGTCTCCTCGAACGGTAAACCGACATGTGGCCGGGAAGCATGCCCATATGCACGCCAGTGGCCGCAAGTGAATGGTGAGCAAAGTTATCTAAGTGACTGAGATTTGTGGAACCTAATTTTTCATCAGCCGCGTCCCTGCCGAACTTAGGTCAGCACTGCCGATCCTTCGTCATCGAAGAGTGCGGCGTCAAACGCGCACGTCGGCCGGGACGCCCCGTCCGGGAGGGCGAGCGCAGCTCGCCGGATTTCGGTTGCGGTTAAGACGGCCGGCCGTGCCCGACCGGGCGGGGCGCCCGTCCCACGTGGATCGTGGCGCTGACATTGCTCCCGGTTAGTCCAGGGGGTAAGATTGCGAGACGGCAGTCGCTCCAAAAAGTCGTCCCGAAACGCCCTCGGGAGGCTGCTTTCCAATTCTGAATTGCACAGGTCCCGTATGGCGGAATTTCAGCCAACCATGGCGAGTCCGGCGCAGCCACAGGAGTCCCTGAGCGGTGCTGTCGTGGGACGTTTCCGCATCGGCGACCGCCTTGGCACGGGCGGCATGGGCGAGGTCTATCGCGCCGAGGATACCAAGTTAAAGCGCACCGTCGCCCTCAAGCGCCTCGCGCCTGCCTTGCGGGCGGACTCCCTCTACCGCCACCGTTTTCTGGAAGAGGCCGAGCGGGCCTCCCGCTTTAGCGACGCTCACGTAGCCGCGGTTTACGACGTCCTGGAGGAGCACGGCGAAATATTCCTGATCCTGGAATATGTGGAAGGCCAGAATTTGCGCCAGCGTTTGCGCCAGCCGCTGTCTCTGGACGAGTTCTTTACCATCGCCACCCAGTGTGCGGAAGCGCTGGTCTCGGCGCACCGGCAGGGTATCGTCCACTGCGACATCAAGCCGGAAAATATCATGCTCACCAGCACTGGCCAGGTCAAAATACTGGATTTCGGCGTCGCCAAGCACCTGCCACGCTCCGACCAGAGCTCGACCGTTGACCGGGCCGGCACTTTTGCCGGCACTCCGGCGTACATGTCGCCGGAAGTTCTACTGGAACAGGCTCCGGACGGCCGCGCCGATGTGTTCTCTCTCGGCGTAGTCTTCTATGAGGTTCTGACCGGGCAGCACCCCTTCATGGCGAGCAGTTTCGTCGCTACTACGGACCGCATCCGCAGGGAAACCCCGGCCTCCGTCCGCATCTTCAATCCCTCCGTTTCCGAGGACCTGGAGACCCTGGTCAACAAGGCCATGGCCAAAGAGGCGGGACAACGCTATTCCAGCGCGCAGGAGTTACTGGAGACTCTCCATACCGTGCATGGCGGACTGACCGCCACCAGACTCGCACGGATCGTGCCCCAACGTCCGCCCCCCCGCCCGAAAACAATGATCTGGCTCTGGGCGGCGGCTCTGCTGGTGGCTGCATTAATTTCTGCCGCCGTCTACCGCGAGACAAGATCAAGTCGAGGTTTGAACTTAGCCGGGTCTGCTACACCAGTTGAATTGGCGGTGTTGCCATTTACCCCCATGGCGGACGACCCTGGCAGCAAGGCGTTTTGCAATGGTCTGACTGAGACGCTGACTGCAAAGCTTACCCAGCTCACCGGAAGCTATCCGCTGCAGGTTGTTCCCACAAGTGAGATCCGCACTGAGGGCGTCACCAGCGTGGAGCAGGCGCGAAAAAGTTTTGGCGTGGGACTGGTTCTCGAAGGAAGCCTGCACGGCTCCGGCAACCAGGTTCGCGTGACCTATACGCTGGTAGATGCGAAGGCCAATCGCCAGCTCGACGCCCAGACCTTCGACGCCGATGTCAGCGACGCCTTTGCGGTCGAAGACCGGGTCGTAGACGGCACCCTGCACATGCTGGGTCTATCGATCCAGGGCAACGACCGCGTGGTCCTCGCCGCGCATGGCACCGCCGATCCGTCGGCTTACGACCAGTTCCTCCGCGGGCGCGGATATCTGCTGGACTACCATAAGCACGAAAACATCGACAGCGCCATCTCCGCATTCAATCGCGCCCTGACGCTCGATCCCAGATACGCAGAGGCGTACGCCGGGTTGGGCAAAGCCTATTGGGTAGGCTACGAGGAAGGCCAGGGACGCCGCGAGTGGATGGAAAAAGCCAGAGCCGCGTGCGATCAGGCCGTGGCTATCTCTCCCAACCTGGCAGACGCCTATGCCTGCCTGGGCAGCGTCTACCGCGGCCGGGGCGAGTACGAAAAAGCGGTGGCTCAGTTCCAGAAAGCCACCTTGCTCGACCCCAAGAGCGACGATTCGTTCCGAGGCTTGGCCGAGGCTTTTCAAAAACTGAACCGCTCTGCCGAGGCGGAAGCTACTTACAAGAAAGCCATCAGCCTGAGGCCGCAATATTGGGCGGGCTACAGTTGGCTGGGGGTCTTTTACTGGCAGGAAGGGCGATATGACGACGCGGCCAAAATGTTTCGGGAGGTTGTGGCCCTGGCCCCGGACAATTTCCGCGGCTATTCAGACTGGGGCGCGATGTACGTTTTGGAGGGCCGTTATCCGCAGGCAATCGAGCTCTTGCAGAAATCCATTGCCCTTCGTCCGACGGAGGAGGTCTACGACAACCTGGGGACGGCTTACTTCTTCATGCGTAAGTTCGACGAGGCGGCGCTCAATTTCGAAGAAGGACTAAAGTTCAACAAGAGTAGCTGGCTGAGTTGGGGCAACCTTGGAGACGCCTACTATCAGGTCTCAGGAAAGCGGCAAAAGGCGATTGAAGCCTATAGCGAAGCGATCCGTTTGACGGATGAAGAGCTCAAGGTGAACCCACGTGACGGGCGCACGTGGTCCTTCAGGGCGACTTATCTGGCAATGACAGATAATCAACGGGAGGCGCTTACCTCCCTTCAGAAGGCGGTGACATTCGCCCCAACCAATCCGAACGTGCTGTTTCGCGCCGCCTTGGTACACAACCACTTCGGGGAGACCGGCGTCACGGTCAAGTGGCTTCAAAAAGCGTTAACCGCGGGTTTTCCCGTCAATGTTGTAAATAGCACGCCCGATTTCGATCATTTGCACGAAGACCCCGCGTTTCAGGCTATACTACGCGGCGCTAAGTAGTGAGGGGCCACTTAGACATCTCAAGAATTAGAGGAGGAGTCATGGGGAGGGATGCAACTAATGTCCAGGTTCACATCTACGAGGATTGCGATGTGGACTGCCAAGCTGTCAATGTAAGCAAAACCGCAGGAGACCAGATTGAGTGGCATTCGACCGGTCAAGCATTCACCGTCAAGTTTGAGAATTCACCTTTTGAGTTTGACGAATTTGAGGTGCCGGCAGGCAGGAGCGCAAGCTCGGGACCGGTCGTGGCTGGCGCGCTGTACGCTACCTATCACTATGAGATCCGAAGGAGAGATAGCCAGGCCGTGGCGGCCGATCCTGACGTGAACGTGAAACACTGAGGCATAGACAGGCG
>WNFA01004465.1_pt1 | contig 15885 bp, 15 predicted proteins | sample 5400481 | NCBI WGS metagenome assembly WNFA01 (sample SAMN13153340, study PRJNA577476) | soil metagenome | isolation source: 120 cm saprolite under Douglas fir tree site 2 hole 1 replicate 2 | place: USA:California | collected 2015-04-18
CGCGGAGACCGCGACGCGCTCCTCGCGCGCGGGGCGCATCCGTATCTCGTGTTCATGGCGGACCTCCGACTCAGGATGGAGCGCGAGCCGGTCTCGTTCGAGTTTTTTTGATCCGAGGAGGATGCGGTGGCGACGATTGTGACGAGAGCGACGTGATCAAGATGATCTCGAGCCTCAGCAACTGGGGACGGTGGGGTCCGGACGACCAGCTCGGCACGATCACGCCCGCCAAGCGCAAGCGCGCCGCGGCGCTGGTACAGGACGGCGTGCCGGTGAGCTGCGCGCGTCAGATCGTGACCAACGAGATCAGCGCCGACACCACGATCCAGCCGGTGCGCTTCATGGTGGACTCGGGTGAAGGCCGCGACGAACCTGGAATCGGTCGACCTGCTCCACGACGGCGTCGTGAGTCGCGGCGGCGCACGGCGTGCGGGTCGAGGCCGGCGACATCCTGCTGATCCGGACGGGTTACTACCCGCGACGGCTGCGGGAGCCGCGCAACCCGGGGAAGGGCGGCTCACCGGCGCTGGGAGTTCCTGCTCACGATCGCGCCGCTCCGGCTCCAACACACCACGGGCTCGCCGGTGAATCCGATCGCGCTGTTTTGAACTGGCGCCTGGTGGACTAGCCGCTCAGGAACTTCAGCAAGACCTTGTGGCCGAGGAGCCGGATCGAGCGCAGAACTTTCTCCTGGTCCATGCCCGGCCACTGGAGCCGGAAGATCATCGTGGTGACGCCGAGCCGCTCGCGATAACGCGCGATCTCGTCGACGACCCGCGCGGGGTCGCCGATGATGAAGCGGTCGCGCGCCAGCTCGTCGAAGCTCGCGTCGAAGGTCTCGCCGGCGGGCAGCGCCTTGTCCTGTTCCCAGCGCCGGTACGCCTGGTACTTCGCTCCGAGGACCGTCTGCGCCTCCGTGACGGCCGTCGCGGCCTCCGGCGCCACGTAGCACTCCTTGATCAGCGGCGTCTCGATCGCCGCCGGACGCCCGAGCTCGCGTCGCGCGGCCCGAAAGAGCTCGAGCTGGCGCTCGAGCGTCGCGAGCTTGGCGTGGGGGTTCATCAGCCAGGCGTCGCCGAGACGCGCGGCGCGCCTGACGCCGGCATCGCCGTTGGCGGCGAGCCAGATCGGCGGGCGCGGGCTCTGGAGCGGGCGCATCGAGATGCGCGCGCCGCGCAGGCTGAAGTATCGGCCCTCGTAGGCGACGGGCTCGCCGCTCCACAGCCGCTCGACGACCTCGAGGCCCTCGATCAGACGACCGACGCGCTCCTTCGGGTCGTGCCCCATCGCCACGTTCTCGACGTTGCGGTACCCGAGGCCGACACCGAAGATCAGGCGGCCGTCCGTGATCACGTCGAGCGTCGCGAGCTGCTCGGCGATCTCGACGGGGTGGTGCAAGGGGAGCAGGAGAACGCCGGTGCCGAGTGTCATGCCCCGGGCGTCGGCGGCGAGGCGCGCGAGGGTCGGGATCGGCTGGAAGTACGTGAACGGATCGGAGAGATAGTGCTGGCTCGCCCAGATTGAGCTGAACCCGACTGCGCGCGCAAGCCGGACCTGCTCGATGTGCTCGCGGAAGCGGGCCGCCTGCGGCTCCTCGGGGAGATGCTGAACGGAGAGGCCGAGGCCGAACTTCACTCCGGGAGCCTCCACACGCGACCCGCCGCGGGCTCCTCGGCCAGCGTGAACTGGGGCAGCGCCATGTGGTCGGCGAGGTCCTGGAAGACGACACGGACGCGTTTGCCGATCGCGACGTCCGCCTCCGACTCGGCCGTGAAGTCCACCTTCACGAGGTTGGCGATGACCCGCAACGCTTCGTCGGGCGTCGGCTGACCGCGCTGCTCGTCCAGCTCGACCAGCACGACGGCGTAGGGAGTCATCTCCTTGAAGCCGGGCTGGATCGCATGGGCAACGATCTCGTAGGAGTAGATCGTCCCGCGCCCGGACACCTCCTGCCACGTCCACCCGAGGTCCATGCACCAGGGGCAGGCGTGCGTGGGCGGGTAGCGCATGAGCCCGCAGGCCTTGCACTTGCGCACGACGAGCCGGTGGGCGCGCGCGTGCGCATAGAACTCCTTCCATTCGCTGTCGTTGTCGGGAACGATCAGCGCCATGCCGCGGTACTGGACCGGTTGGGGCATGAAAGGCTCCTTTACCGCAGGCTTACACTCCTAGCGTCGCATGATGAGCGCGCTGCCGGTCGCGGGCATGGCCCAGCCGAGGTTCATCGTGATCTCGGCGTCCTTGACCTGGCGGCACTGGCGCGGGGAATAGTCGTACGTGTGGATGCCCTCGGCGGCGCGCGGACAGTAGTCGTCCACGGTGCCGCGGAGCTGGCGCACGTTCTCGATCACCATGGACATGCCGTGCGTGTAGCCCTCGCAGAGGTGGCTGCCCGACGTGTTGTTGGGACGCGTGCCCCCGAGCTCGATGATCCCGCTCGACACGTAGGCGCCGCCCTCGCCCTTCTTGCAGAACCCGTACTCCTCCAGCTGGAGCATGGTGGTGAATGTGAAGGCGTCGTAGGAGCCGGTGACGTCGACGTCCTCGGGCGTGATCCCGGCCTGCGGAAAGACGATGTCCTTGGCGTAGTAGCCGGCCACCCGCGAGATGGGGCCATACGCCCAGTGGAAGTCCAGGCGCGGCTTCGACACGCGCCCCGCGACGCCCATGATATGGATGGGCCGGTGCTTCAGGTCGCGTGCGCGTTCGACCGACGTGACGATGATGCATGTCGCGTTGTCCGTCTCGACGCAGCAGTCGAGGAGATGGAGCGGCTTGACGATCCAGCGCGAGTTGAGGACGTCCGGCACCGTCACGCGCTCCTTCAGGAGCGCCTTCGGGTTCTGCGAGGCGTGCTTGCTGTGCGCGACGCGCACGTGGGCGACCTGCGCGGAGGTCGTGCCGTACTCGTACATGTGGCGCATGAAGGTCGGCGCGAAGTTCTGGCCGGCGCTCCGCATCCCGTAGGGCACCTGCGCGAGGTCCAGCCCACGCACGGGCTGGGCGGCGCGCGCTCCGGTGCCACCGATGCGGAACTCCGAGTATCCGTTCATCGAGCGGTAGATCGCGACGGTATTGCACATGCCCGCTTCGATCGCCCCCATCGCGAGGCCGACCAGCGCCTCAGTGGACGAGCCGCCCCCCATCACGTCCATGTAGAAGTTGAACCGGATACCGAGGTCGGAGGCCACGCTGTTGGCGAGCGTCGAGTCGCCGCCCTGGTAGTCGAGCATCCCGTCCACGTCGGCCGCTTTGAGCCCGGCGTCGAGGATCGCCTTGCGGATCGCCTCCACGGCCATCGCCCGCGTCGTGCGCCCGGAGCTACGCGAGTACTCCGTCTCTCCGACGCCGACGATGCAGTACTTGTCCCGGAGCCCGCGACTCTGGACGACCATCCCTCGGGTGCCTCCTCGGTGTTCTGGACGTTGGGCCTATCCCCCCGCTATCCGGCGGCCGCGCGATGCTACCATTTTGTTGCCAATTGTGTCATCGACCCGGATCGAGCGTAGTGCGGCGCTCAGCCCGTGGGGCCCTGCGGTGACCCCCCGCGCAATCGGGAGAGGATGTCGTTCGCGCGCGCGAGGGCGCGGGCGAAGGCGGAGTCGATGTCTTCGAGCTCTCGTTTGGCCTGGTCCACGTCCGACCGGAGCCTTTCGTGTGCCTGCTTGATCGTTTCGACTTCGCGCCGCAGCCGATCACAACTGTCGAGAACATCACGGATCGCGCCGACGCGGTCGTGGAGCCCCTCGACCCACTCGCGGGCTTCACGCAGGCTCGCCGCCTCGGACGACCCACTCACGATCATCGTGTGGGAGGCGGTCTGAAGTTTCTGATCGACCTCCGGCCGCGACCGACGTTCCGCTCTGCGACGCTCGGCTGCCGCCGGAGCCGTCCGCATTCGACGGGCCCCGAGTCGACGGTCGAGGGTCACCTTCACGTTCGGATCGCTGGCGAAACGCTTGCGCAGGTCCTCATAGAGATCGGGATGCAGTCGGTTGACGATAAACAGATGGGTCGGCATCCCCGCGATTCTAGCAGGCCGGCCGGGGGCGGGTCAGGCCATTGAAGATCCCGGCGAGCACCCGTCCGTCGGTGGTCTCCCTCGCCCACCCGAGGGCGAAGGCGCTGGCCGGGGCGCTCAGGAAGGGCCGTTCTTGCCGTTGGGCCTCGGGAGGACCTCCGCCAGGAACTTGCCGGTATACGAGCCCGGCGTCTGGGCGATTGTCTCGGGCGAGCCTTCGGCGACGATCTCCCCGCCCTCCTCGCCGCCCTCGGGGCCGAGGTCGATGACGTGGTCCGCAGATTTGATGACGTCCAGGTGGTGCTCGACGACGAGCACGGTGTTGCCGGCGTCGACCAGCCGGTTGAGCACGCCGAGGAGCTTCTTGACGTCGTCGAGGTGGAGACCGGTCGTCGGCTCGTCGAGGATGTAGAGCATCTCGCCGGTCGCGCGGGCGCCCAGCTCGGCGGCGATCTTGAGCCGCTGCGCTTCGCCGCCCGACAGCGTCGTCGCCGCCTGCCCGAGCCGGAGATAGCCGAGCCCCACCGCCTGCAGCGTCTGCAGTCGTCGCGCGAGGCCGTTCTGGGCGGCGAAGAAGTCGCCGGCCTCGTCCACAGTCATGTGCAGAACGTCGCTGATGTTGCGGCCGCGGAGCTTCACGCCGAGGACGTCTGGCCGGTATCGCCGCCCCTCGCATTCCTGGCAGGAGACGTACACGTCCTCGAAGAAGTACATCTCGACCTTCTGGAAGCCGTCGCCCTGACACGACTCGCACCGGCCGCCCTGGACGTTGAACGAAAACGCCCCCGAGTCGAGGCCGAGCGCCTTGGCCCGCGGGAGCGCGGCGAAGAGCTTGCGGATCTCGTCGAACGCCTTCACGTAGGTGACCGGGTTCGAGCGGGGCGTGCGGCCGATCGGCTCCTGGTCGATGAGGCGCACGCCCTTGAGGTACTCGATGCCGACCAGCGCGTCGTAGGCGCCCGGCGGCGCGAAGTCGGTCTTGAAGGCGCGCGCGACGGCTCGATAGAGCGTGTCGTGCACCAGCGTGGACTTGCCCGAACCCGACACGCCCGACACGACGGTGAGCGTGTGCAGCGGGACGCGGACGGTCACGTTCTTGAGGTTGTGCTGGCGTGCGCCGGCGAGCGTCAGCGCGCGCCGCCCGCTCCGCCGGAACGGCGGCACCGGGATCGATTCGCGTCCCGAGACATAGCGCGCGGTGAGCGAGTGCGTCGCCCGCTGGAACTCGGCCTGCGGACCGTTGAAGACGATCTCGCCGCCGCGCTCGCCCGAGCCCGGTCCGAGCTCGACGATGTGATCCGCGGCCCCGATGAACTCGCGGTCGTGCTCGACGACCACCACGGTGTTGCCCGCCTGCGCGAGCTCGTGGCAGAGCTCGGCGAGCCGGGTGGTGTCGCGCGCGTGCAGCCCGATCGACGGCTCGTCCAACACATAGAGCGTCCCCACGAGCTGCGAGCCGAGCTGATTGGCCAGGTTGATTCGCTGCGCCTCGCCGCCCGACAGCGTGCGGGTCTGCCGGGAGAGCGTGAGGTAGCCGAGCCCGACGCGGAGCAGGAAGGTGAGCTTGGCGTTGAGCTGGCGCAGGATCTCGCGCGCCACGAGCGCCTCCCAGGCGCTGAGGCCGAGGTTGCCGAGGAGCCGGGCCGCGCCGTCGATCGTGAGCGCGGTGAACTCGGCGATCGTGAGCCCCGCGACCCGAGCCGCTAACGCGGCGGGCTTGAGCCGCGCGCCACGGCACGTCCGGCAGACCGACTGGCTGCGATAGCGTGAGAGGAAGACGCGCACGTGGAGCTTGTACCGGTACGACTCGACCTCCTCGAAGAAGCCCTGGATGCCGGGAAAACTCCCGTCGCCGGCGTAGACGAACCCGCGCGTGGCCTCGGGAAGCTTCTCCCACGACGTCTCGGTGTCGACCTTCCGCCGCCGCGCCGCCTTCATGAGCTCGCGCTGGTACCAGCGTCCCGAGGGGTGCGTCCACGGCTCCACCGCGCCGTCGGCGAGGCTCAGCGTGCGGTCCGGCACGACGAGCGCCTCGTCGTACTTGAGGACGTTGCCGAATCCCTTGCACTCCGGACACGCCCCCAGCGGGTGGTTGAACGAGAACAGGAGGGGCTGCGGCCGATCGAGGACGGCGCCACATCCACTGCAGCGGAAGTCCTCGCCGAATTCGCGGGTCCCGGCCCCGACGACCTCGACCGCGAGCCGCCCGCCGCCTTCGCGCAGCGCCGCCTCGACCGACTCGGTGATGCGACCGCGCTGCGCCGAGTCCAGCACGACGCGATCGAGGATCACCGCGATCGCCTTGCGCTCGCCGAAATCGACCGGCGGCGGGGCGGCGAGGTCGAGGATGTCGCCGTCGACCCGGACGCGGGCGAAGCCCCGCCGAGTGAGATTCGCCCAGAGCTCCGCGGGCGGGAGCCCGGCGGGGACGGCGAGGATGAACGTGATCATCGCGCGCGCCCCCGGGTGCTCCTCGAGCAACGCATCGACGATGGACTGTGGCGAGTGCGATGCGGCCGGCGCGCCGCAGCTCGGACAGTGGACGTGGCCGATCTTCGCGTAGAGCAGCCGGAGGTAGTCGTAGATCTCGGTGGCGGTGCCGACCGTAGAGCGCGCCGTCCGGACCGGGTTTTTCTGCTCTAGGGCAACCGCCGGGCGGATCTGCTCGATCTTGTCCACGTCGGGACGGTCAACCCGATCGAGGAACATCCGGGCGTAGGTCGAGAGCGACTCGATGTAGCGCCACTGGCCCTCGGCGAAGAGCGTGTCGAAGGCGAGGGAGGACTTACCGGAGCCGGATACCCCGGTCACGACGGTGAGGCGGTCGTGGGGGATCTCGAGCGAGATGTTCTTGAGGTTGTTCTGTCGGGCTCCCTGGATGCGAAGCCCGAGGGGCCGAGCCATTCGAACGGTCCTCCTGAGGTGGGTAGTCTACTGGAAGTTCCCCAGGCACGCCAGAGCGCGAGCCGCTTGACACGCGGGGCCGGCGTCTGTACGCTTCGACGATGACGATGTAGTAATTGATAATGATTCCTAACAAGGACCACGGGTTCGACACGCTGCGCGCACGCGGGTTCCGGCTGACGCGGCCGCGCCGGCTGATTCTCGACGTCGTCCGCGCGACCGACGCCCACCCGACGGCCGCGTTCGTCTACCAGCGCGTGCGACGTCGGCTGCCGCGGGTGAGCCTCGCGACCGTCCATCGCAACCTCCGCATGCTGGCCGCCGAGGGATTCCTGGCCGAGCGCGCCGATGCGAGCGGCATGCGCTTCGATGGAAACACGGCGCCGCACGATCACTTCACCTGCCTCGCGTGCGGCCGGATCTACGACGTGCCCGCCCGCGCCGAGCGAAGCGTCCGGCGCCGGGTTGCGGCGCGCATCGGGTTCGAGGTCCTGGAGCACCGAACCGAATACTACGGTCGCTGCGTCGCGTGCCGCCGGCAACGCGGCCGACCGCCAGTCACCCAATACAGGAGGAGCTATGGCAGGCCTCAAGGGCACTAAGAGCTACGAGAATCTCAAGGAAGCGTTCGCCGGCGAGTCGCAGGCGAACCGGCGATACCTCTACTTCTCGCGCATGGCGGACATCGAGGGCTTCCCCGACATCGCCGGCCTCTTCAAGGATACGGCGGATGCCGAGACCGGCCACGCGTTCGGCCATCTCGATTTCTTGAAGGAAGTGGGCGACCCGGCGACCGGCGAGCCGATCGGCAAGACCGAGAAGAACCTCAAGGCGGCCGTCGCCGGCGAGACCTACGAATACACCCAGATGTACCCGGGCATGGCCAAGACCGCGCGCGGCGAGGGCTTCAACGAGCTGGCGGAGTGGTTCGAGACGCTGGCCAAGGCCGAGAAGTCGCACGCCGGGCGGTTCACCAAGGGTCTTCAGAAGATCGCCGGGAAGGATCCGGCTGAAGCGATTTAGCTGACGACGGGCTCGAGGCGGGAGGGGCGGCAGGAGGGGTCGCCGGACCACGCGGCACGGGTTCGCTGCCCCGCGGTGGCTGGGCTCCATCCGGGCGCGCGACTCCCGCGGCCGCGTTGGTGGGAACGGGTCCGGTCGACCCCTCCTGCCGCCCCTCCCGCCTCGAGCCCGTGCGGTAGCTAAAGTCCACAGGTCCGTCATGGCGAGTCTCGATATCAGGAATCCGGAGTTCTGGGATCTCTCCGCGGTCGACAAGGAGCTGCGGCGGGTCTACGACATCTGCGGCGGCTGTCGGCGGTGTCTGCCGCTCTGCCCGTCCTTCAAGGTGCTGTTCGATCGGATGGACGTCGATGCCGTCGACGGCGACGTGGAGAAGCTGCCCGCTGCCGACGTCAAGGAAGTCGTCGATCTCTGCTACCAGTGCAAGCTCTGCTTCAACCACTGCCCGTACACGCCGCCGCACCGCTGGGAGGTCGACTTCCCGCGGCTCATGCTGCGCGCGCGCGCCGCCGGGGCGCGGACGAACGGCGTGACGCTTCAAGACAAGCTCTTGGGCAATGCCGAGCTCGTCGGCCGGCTCGGGAGCCTCGGCGCGCCCCTGTCGAACTGGGTGAACGAACTGGGCGTGCATCGAGCGTTCATGCAGTCCGTCGTGGGTATCCACAAGAAGCGGAACATGCCCAAGTTCCAGCGCAAGACGTTCAGCCGCTGGTTCAGACGTCACGCGGCAGGGAAGACCGTGGGTCCTGCGAGCGCGGCGGGCGGGGCGACCGCCCGGGAACCCGCCGCTCACCAGGCTCCTCCGGCGGCCGCGCGTCGAGTCGCGCTGTTTCATACGTGCAGCGTCGAGTATTACGAGCCGGCGACGGGGCGCGCCGCGGTAGGCGTGCTCGAGCGGAACCGCGTCGACGTGAGCGTGCCGCCGCAGCGCTGCTGCGGCATGCCATATCTCGATGGCGGTGCGGTGGACGAAGCGAAGGCCCTCATCCGGGACAACGTCAAGAGCCTCGCGGCGGCAGTCCGGGAAGGGCGTGAGATCGTCGTGCCCGGGCCGACCTGCAGCTACATGCTCAAGCAGGAGTACCCGTGGCTCGACGGCTCCGAGGACGCCAAGCTCGTCGCGGCGAACACACGGGATCTTTTCGAATACCTCGCGAAGCTGCACGCGGCGGGCGAGCTCGACACGAACTTCACGGCGCCGGTCGGCGCCGTGACGTACCACGTGCCCTGCCATCTGCGGGCCCAGAACATCGGCCACAAGTCGGCGGACGTGCTCCGCACGATTCCGGGCGCCTCGGTCCACGTGGTCGAGAAGTGCTCCGCCGTGGACGGCACCTGGGGCTTCAAGAAGGAATACTACGAGCTGTCGCTCAGGCTCGCGCAGCCGCTCTTCGACGCGATCGCCACCGCGGGCGCGCCGACCGCGGCCACCGACTGTCCGCTGGCGGCGCTCCAGATCGAGCAGGGAACGGGCCGGAAGCCGAAGCATCCCATCGAGATCCTGGCGACGGCCTACGGTCTCGAGGAGTGAGCGCATGAATTCGCTCGTCCCTTCCGAAATCCTGAATCTCGTCGAGTACGAGAAAGTCCGCGACGCCCGCCGCCGCCAGATCGTCGAGCTGAAGAAGGCGCGCCGCGTGTCGGTCGGTCGCTACCTCACCTTCGTCTTCGAGAATCGCGCGACGGTCTGGTTCCAGATCCAGGAGATGGTCCGGGCCGAGCGCATCGTGGACGAGACGAAGATGGCCGAGGAGGTCGGGGTCTACAACGCCCTCCTCCCGCACCCGGGCGAGCTGTCGGCGACGCTGATGATCGAGATCGCCGAGGCCGCGGAGATCAAGCCGGTGCTCGACAAGCTGCTCGGCATCGACACGCGCGATTATGTGACGATGTCCGTCGGGCCCCATGTGATCGTGGGCGACTTCGAGGCCGGCCACTCCGACGAGGAGCGCGGCAAGCTGAGCGCCGTCCACTTCGTCCGCTTCGCCCTGCCACTCGAGGCGCGTGAGCGCTTCGGGACGAGTGAGGTCGCGCTGGTCGTCGAGCACCCGAACGCGCGCGCGCGCACGGTGCTTTCCCACGAGACGAAGAGGAGTCTCCTGGAGGACCTCGCGTGAGGGGCGCGGCGCTGGCGATGGTGGCGCTCGCCGTCGCGGCGGGAGGCTGCTCGGAGGACGGGCTTTCGCCGAGCGCCGCGCGCGGCCGTCAGGTCTATCTCGCCCACTGCATTGCGTGCCACAACAGCGACCCCGCGCAGCCGGGCCCCGTCGGCCCGCCGGTCAAGGGCTCGTCGCGCGCGCTGCTGGAGGCGAAGGTCCTGAACGGGACGTACCCGCCCGGGTACGCGCCGAAGCGGCCGACCAAGGTCATGGTCCCGCTGCCGGCAGTGGCGCCGGATCTCGCGGCGCTCGCCGACTACCTGCGCTGACGTCCGGAGGCCCGGCGGGATCCCCCCCCGCCGAGCCTCCGCGTCGAACGTGCCTGCGATCAGCCGAAGATGATCTTGAGCGCGATCACGAAGATCGCGGTGAGCACGAAGCCGGCCCAGAACGTCCCCTTGACCGTGCTCAGCAGCTTCTTGCCCGCGCTCGCCTTGTCCGGGGTCGCGGGTCCTACGACGGCGTTCGCCTGGACGATGGCCAGGATGATCACGAAAACGACGAGCATCGCGATCTTCGCGGGCCGCGCCGTCGGCGTGAAAAAGGCCCAGTGGCTGGCGGCGCCCATGAAGAAGAGCATGGGGATCGAGAGCAGGGTGTTCGTGCGGGAGGTGACACCACCACGCGCGCCGCGCGCGGCCGCCTCCGGGATCGCCTGGCCGCCTTCCTTGACCCGGGCCGCCGACGCCATGACGACCTGCTGCGCCGGCCAGATGATGAACCAGACGTTGAACCACATGAGGCTGCCGATGATGCCGCCGATGAAGATCGCCCAGCCGTACGACGTGCTGAAGAACGGCTGGAGACCGAGCTGGCCTAACCTGTGCAACAGATAGAGCCAGCCGGTGATGAACGTCAGCATCGCGCCCCACCGGAACCACCAGAGCGCCCGGCTGACGAGCCCACCCGTGATCATGCCGGTCCGCACCGCCGGCTCGGCCCCCGCGAAGAACGGGACCTGCACGAAGTTGAAGTAGTACAACATCCCGATCCAGGTGATGCCGGCGAGAAAGTGAAACCAGCGCAGCAGGAACAGCCAAGCATCCATCTTCGCCGCCTCCTCGTCGCGTGGTGGGCTACCCGCTACTTGCCTTCGTCGTCGTCCGCTTCGGACGCCTCCTCCTCGTCGTCATCGTCGAGATCGTCCTCGTCCAGATCGTCGAGGTCGTCGTCGTCAAGCTCTTCGTCGAGGTCGTCGTCGTCGAAGTCATCGTCATCGTCGAAGTCGTCGTCGTCGTCCAGCTCCTCGTTCTCCTCGGTGTCGCCGTCCTCGGCGGTATCGTTGCGGCGAAGGTCGACGTCATCGTGCCACGCGTAGATCCGAAACTGCATGTGAAAACTCCTCCGCATGAATAGTCCGGGCGGATTATAGCAAAACATCTTCCCGTCAATTCCCGCAGAATCAACCAGTTCTGGGCTAGAATCCCTCGGGTACGCGTTCCGGCTCTCCTGCTCCGGGCGGTGTAGCTCAGCGGCAGAGCAGGGGTCTCATAAGCCCCGTGTCGGAGGTTCGATTCCTCCCACCGCCACCAACTTAACGGACGCATCACGAGGCAGGCGATACCAGCGAAGGATCGCCTGCTCTCTGGAGCCAAGGATCGCCGGCCGGCTTTGGACTCGATGCTGGCGGCCGTCCACACCCGCAAGCTTGACGTTGTGATGGTCGTGAAGCTGGATCGTCTGGCGCGCTCGACGCGCCACCTCGTGACGCTCGTCGCTGAACTCGATGCCCTCGGCGTCGACCTGGTGGTGCTCGACCAGGCGATCGACACGACGACGCCGGCAGGCCGCCTCCTATTCCATGTGCTCGCCGCGATCGCGGAGTTCGAGCGCGATCTCATCCGGGACCGGGTGCTCGCGGGCCTCCGGCGCGCCCGCGGCGAGGGGCGGCATCTCGGGCGGACCCGGAAGCACCGGGTGGAGGTCGAGCACGCGCGCCCGCTCCTCGCCATGACTGTGCGGCGGGCGTTGACTGCCGCGTGAAGACTTCCTCCACCCGCGATACACCGCCGCCGGGGTCAATCTCACTGTGAGTCATCGGGCCCGCCGCACCAGCCCTTCAGCCCCGCGCGGACCGCCATCGGAACAATGGCCAACGCCGCCAGCGGATCGGTCAAGTCGACTGCATGCGTCTCGCTGACGTGCGCATTCGGATGCTGAAGCGCCCTGAGGTGCGTTTTGGCCTGGCAAGGTCTCTCTGGCGTCTGCGGATCCTCGCCTTCCCGGCCGTCTCGGCTTCGTAAAGAACGCGTCCCGCAGGCTTTCAGCGAATCTTCAGAATTCGCCCGCTAAACTTCTTTCGCTTCGCGCGTCCTGGCCTCTGACGCGAAGACACACGGAGAGAAAGGAGCTTTGCACGAGTGCTGTATCAGGATCACGCATGCTTCGGCTCGATCGGGGAGCAGACTGCTCGCAGCAGCGCCAGCGACGCCAGGTGCCGCTCACACCTGAGCGGGCCGGTCCAGATGCCGAAGAGCGCGTGAAACAAACCTGGGCGCCGGACCGGTAAGCGATGCCGATCAACCGATTCCGCTTCATCGTACCCATCATCTGTGCTCAGCTCGTGAGCGGCGTCGCGCAGGCCATCTTACGATGGAGTGAGTGATTGACGTCATGGCCATGTCCCCTCATCACACACACCGAGTCCCTCGGCACAAATCCTGGTTGTCGACGCCAAAGAAACCCCGCGCAAATCGGGGGGTCCAGCGAGCCGGTTTTCGGTGGCCGAAAAGGAGTCCCTTTGGGCCACCACCACGGTCAGCCCACTCGTCGAGTAGAAGTGGTCGTGGCCAAGCCGTTCGATCCGTTCGAGCTGTGCCGACTCGTCAGGCGACGTGCGTAAATCCTCGCGGACTGCTGAGCAAGGTGACGCGCCTCACTTGAGTTCGCCACGGACCGGCACGCGAATCTCGGGAACCTCAGGATCGTTGGTCCGGATGCGGATCGTTCCTTCGAGTTTTCCGGGCTCGAGCTTCTCCGGACTGAGGACCACCTTGAGCTCGAAGACGGCCGTGGGGCCCTGCCGCGGAATGTTCACCATCGCGCCCGGACCTGCGGGCGGGGTCTTCTCGATGGTGACGAAAGACGGCGAGGAGTCGACCTGGATCTGAAAGCCTTCCCCTCGATGTTTATAAACGTACAGCGTTTCGGTTCTGAACTTCAGAACATCGGGTTGCCTTTCGACTTGCTGCAGGCTGATCTGACCCAAATCGATCTCGAGCGGACTCACGTAGATTTTGTCTCTGAGAAGGGTGAAGACAGGGATGGCGATTGTCTCGCCCTGGTTGGTGCTCACGGTGATCCGCCCGAGCCCCATGCCTGACGGGCCCGATCCGCGCAGCTTGACGGCGAGCTCGTAGCGGCGCCCCGCCTCGACGAGCTTCACGCGCGCGGTGAAGCCCTCGCCCTCCTGCCGCATAGCCACAATCTCGAGAGGGCGCTCGTCTCGGTTCACCATGGCGATGGCGGATTCCCTTTCTTCGACCTCCCAGCGGAAGGCACTGACGAAGATCGCTGGACGAGGCAGGAGATCAACCAGGCTCTCTACCCGGCCCCGCACGTGGAGCTCGAGCTTAGGGGTTTGCGGGTCGTTGGTGCGAAGGACCACGTGGGCCTGAACCTCACCGCGAAACCCGGAGGTGTCCAGCTCCAGAAGGAGTGGCGCCTCCCCGCGAGCTGGAACCACGCGGGGGGCTCGGACCGTGAGGGCTGGGACGGAAAACTGCATGTCCAGGATGGCGAGATCCGAGGAGCCGAGATTTTGAAGCGGGACCGTGTGCTGGACCTTCGCCCCTGTCCTGACCGTCCCGAAATCAAAGAGCCCCTCTTCGAGGTGAGCCCGCGGGGCCTGCTCCTCGGCTAGAGGAGTCCCAGCAAACAGGAGCAGGAGAGCCACGGAGCTAATGGCCCTTCCGGAACCGAGCCGTCTCGACGCTCTTGGAGAGTGCGAAAGCATGGGCGCGCGTAGCGGGAAGAAGCAAAGGGCGAGGGCCAAGGTGCGCCCTCGCCCTTGCCGGGCCACTACTGAAGAACGAACCACACTTGCGCGTGCGGGCGTCCGGTCGTGTCCCAGTTCCAGAAGAAGTTGTCCAGACACCCCGCGAAGAGCGGCTCGGTCGACGTGCCGCAGGTCGTGCCGGTAAGGAGCGGGTTCGAAATGAACAGGAGGCTACTGGTGGCGTTCCAGAAGCTGGGTTCACCCTTGCCGGTCAGCCGGGTCTTCGCAAAGTTGTCTGTGGAGCAGATGATCGTGCTGGACCCCTGCGGTGTCGCGCATGTGGTGACGTCGATTTTGCTCTGCGGTTGTCCGACCAGTCGCACCCACAATTCGTAGGTCGAGCTGACATTCTCCGGCAGTTGGACCACCGCTCCAGTGCTGTCGCACGCGTTCCCGTCCATGACCCGGAAGGTCGGATCGGTAATAGGCGCAGGTACGAGGAAAATACTGTTCACCTTCGTCAGCGTGTGGATGTCTTGATTGCTCGCGATTTTCGTAAAATCAGCCTGCACAGCGATCGCGCGCCGGTTGGAGTTGTCGAAGGTGCCCTTAGGGCAAGTGTCATGGGCGATGATTTCGAGGCTATATGCCTTGTCAGTGGCAAGCTGGCTGACCAGCGAGCCTGCGAGACTAACCTGCGAGTCGACAGTCAGCATAAGCACTGCCAGGGCGACCGCCGCCGCCACGCACAAAGAAATCCGCTTCATGTTCTGCTCCTCTTGTGTAGACGTGCTCGGGCCCACTCTCCCTCGTGTACCGGAACCCGAAGGATCGATCACGCAAGCAACACGCCATTCGGTAAACGCCAGTTGTATAAGGCCGTGAAATCCCTCGGACTGTCCAATTCACGACACCAGACCGTGCCACTGTGTCGCGCTGGCACCCGCGTTCGGCCTGGAGCGCGGTTCAGCTCATCGCACCGCGTCGAGGCGCCGCCGCCTGAATCGAACATCCTGAGCGTGCTCCACACCCACTGGATGCACATTCTCGCTGTCAATCGCGCGGGGGGTCAATTCAAGCTGTTCTCCTTGTCGTACTTGAACCAATCCGTCGCGATGATGGCTTGCGCCTCCTTGAGGGTGAGCTCGTTCTCCACCGCATCTTTGGCCTTGGCCCCGACGAGCTCCGGCGGGAACGGACCTCGGGCGGCAGAGGGTGTCGTTGATGGTCGCCTGCGTGATGTTGGGGTTCGTGGCGCCGAGCGTCAGGATGGGATCGGGGTACAGGGAACTCGGCCCCACCCGAGGCCCGGATTCGCCCGGCAGCACGACGATGTGGGCGCCGTGGTGGCCGGGGAAGGCGGGCTGGTGCGCTCCAGAGACCACGGCGACGGCCACGGCACCCGCGACGACGGGATGGGAGATATCGCCCGCAGCTCGAGCCGCAGGAGATCCTCCGTGGCGTCCACCTCGGTGACCCACCGCTCGAAGGTGACGCCGCACGGGTCAGGCCACCGTCACCAGGTAGCCGGAAGGCTCGGGCTCGCTGGCGCCGCCGACGGGCTGGCCGTGGGGCTGGTGATCCTGGACGAAGGCGGCGAGGTTGGGGAACCAGGAACCGATGAAGTTCTCAGGGGCGCCGGTATGGCGCGATTCAGGCGCCCACGAAGCCTTCCTCCTGAAACCCCTTGGCGAGCAGCTCTGCGGCCTTCCGGTCGTCCTCGATCAACAGTACTCGCATCGCGGCCTATCGTATCGCCCTTGGGATCCTCCGGCGCAACCTGAATGAAAATTCACTGCGCTTCAGGAAATCTTCAGTCGGAGTGCCGTACGCTCAAAGGG
>WNFA01002250.1_pt1 | contig 15884 bp, 15 predicted proteins | sample 5400481 | NCBI WGS metagenome assembly WNFA01 (sample SAMN13153340, study PRJNA577476) | soil metagenome | isolation source: 120 cm saprolite under Douglas fir tree site 2 hole 1 replicate 2 | place: USA:California | collected 2015-04-18
GCGGTTGTATAGCCAATAACACATGCCCAGAGCAAAGAAGTTCTTGCAACGGTCCATGGTTTTGGCGTCGAGGCCCAATTCCTTCAGCGCGGCGCGAGTCAGACCCTCGAGGCCCACGGAGAAAAGCCGGTAGCCGTCGAGTGAATGGTCTTCGAGAGGATTCGAGGTCACTTGCGCTTTGCGCAAATCGTTGTCCGTGAAGGCGTCGCTGTTCACGATAAGGATGCCGCTTTGCTTGAGGTCGCGGATGTTCGTCTTGAGCGCGGCGGGATTCATCGCCACCAGCACGTCCACCGAGTCACCCGGAGTGAATACATCGCTTGAGGAAAACTGGATTTGGAAGCCGCTGACGCCAGGGAGTGTCCCCGCAGGAGCGCGAATTTCGGCGGGATAGTCGGGGAACGTGGCCAGGTCGTTGCCATAAAGAGCTACGGTGTTGGTGAACTGGCTTCCCGTGATCTGCATGCCGTCGCCGGAGTCTCCGCAAAAGCGGAGGACGGCCTTATCAATGACTTCGCGCTTGTGCTTGCGGACGACTGGGTCCGTAATGGTAGCCATGGCTTAGTAAAACTCCAATCCTAATTATGATTTTTAACCACCCGGTATGCCCCGAGAAGGACCATCAGTTGCGGGAGCCGAAGTTCTCCATAGGGCTTCCAATAACCAAGGATATCACAACAGGTGGCCTGGTGTAAGGCAGTGGCGCGACGTTAGTGTTGCCAATGCGGCATGGGTGAACGTCCGCGCGAGAGATCTGCGGACCGGCAGCACGAAAAGAATCAACTGCGTGAAGTCAGAAATGCGAAAGAAAGCGAAACCATTTCGGGACCAGCCCTGCGGGCTTTTTCAAGCGGGCAGAAATCGAATATAAGAAGGCGCCATGTAGCCGATAGGTGCGTCAACGAGGTCCGCTACTATTTTCGTAGATAGCTTCGGGACCCGGCGCATCGCGACATAGAAAACTTCTGCGCGATGCGCCAGTTTTCCCAGAAAGGCGAGCTAGTGCGGATAGGTAGATGGAATCAATTTGTCGATTCTATAGATGTCCCAGGATCCGAGGCCAGTGACGTAATCATACCCGGGAAGTGCGGTGAACAGTCCGTTTCCTCCCAGGACCACATCATCGAAATCCGGGCTGCTCGGAGTCGGACCGCCGTTAGCAAGCTGATAGATCAAGGGCCCGGCGAAGCCGAGTTTGTTTTGATGCGCGGTTTGAATTCGTGCCCAAGAACCCATTGCCAACGGTGAAGACAGACTGGTGCCCCCGACAAGTGTAGCGGTGCCACTGACAAAGACGTTCGCCGCGCAAATCGCTAGTATGGTTCCGCCGGCGCACATCGAGACGTCCGGTACGCCACGGCCAGTGCCAACGGCCGAACCCACGGAGCTGGGAACCACTGGCAGGGTGCCCGATCCAGTGTAACTCTGCCAGAAAGGCGGATTTTCAAAGTAGCTGGGTCCGCCGCCACTGGCCTCCCATGCAGTTTCGAAGTCATACGTGAAATCGGCATTGGTGAAAAGGTTTGTGCCTCCAACAGCGATCACATAGGGCGATGAGGCCGGATAGGAAGTGTCCGGCGGCCCGGTGAGCGGCACGCCATTCGTTATTCCCTCGACGGGACACGCCGAGCCGTTGTCGTCGGATGCGGCAAACGGAGTCATGCCCTGAAGTGCGGCCTCGCCGAAGACCTCATCATCGATCAACATCGCACCGTCAATATAGGGGACGATTTCACACTCGCCGAAGGACATGTTGAATGCTTTTACTTTGTTTTGGGATACCGCCTTGTTGATCGCCAGAGCCAAGTCGGAATCGGTAAGGCTTGTAGCCGCGTAGAAATAGAGATGTGACACCTGCTGAGCGATGCCCGTTGAGACTTGGGAATCGAGATCCCACTCCTCGGCGCCACTCGTGTCGGGGCTGGCGAGGCCGGCGTGCACTATGTCGACGGGCACTTGGGGGAGTTTGTAGGTCTGTTCGTACGTGCGCAAATCCTTTACCACCTGGGTCAGATCACCTTCGACGATGATGCCAACCGCGGTGGACAATGCGGGCGTAAAATTCTGCGCCGGGCAGTGGGGATTGCCGGACGGACAGGCCGCATCGTAGGCAATCTGGTACTGCTGGGGACCGAAGACCTCATTCGCCACGGCAGGTGTTGGACAGTTCGGTGGCGTGCAGGGGTCGGTGGCTGGAGAGGTGTTCAGCGCCAGGGTGTGTACGTCAGAGTGCACCGCCACCACGTTGTTCAATCCCAGAACGGCAACAACGACTCCGGCGAGCGATGAAGGAACTTGCGCGTCCGCCGTGTTGACATAGACATTGGCGCCGCCAACCGAATAGTTAGCCAGCGAGGTGTGAAAGGCGGCTGTCACGTCCCCCGCGGTGCCATCCGCCTCGATGAGAAGTTGATTATCGGCGACCGTGATGTTCGCAAATCCGTTGCCGGAGAGGTAGTTTTGGACCGCCTGCACTTGAGCGGGCGCCGGTCCGAACTGCGTAATGAACTGTGGCACGGTAAGCGAGGTTCCGTAGAGCGGGTCGCCCGGCGTGAGCATGCGTCGAAGGGTTGGTTGGATTTGGTTTGCGTTTTGTCCTTGCAGGCCCACGACAACGTGCAACGTGGTGGACGAATCCAGCGGACCAATGAGCGTCGCGTTCGACAGGTTTTGGACCAGATATGCTTTGGTTGCCGTGGATGTCCAGCCCTGCCCGCTAGCGTCTGGACAGATACATAAAGTTAGCAACGACAAAACAAAAGCCGCCCCTAGACACCGGATCATGGTGTTCATTTTGCTACTCCTCTCAAAGAGTTTGCTTCCGGCGGCGCAGTACTACCGTTTGGGGAAGTAGTCTGACTCGCCCCCCAAATCATCCCCGAATTGTTTTTCGATGGAATCGGGCAAATCCCGTAAAAAGAGCCAGGGAAATCCCTGACCACCGGTTGGGCAGGCCGCGGAGCTTGCTTGCCACTTCTCTCCAAGTGTGAGTCGCTGACCCAAGAAGGGGCGGACGATCAGGAGCGGAGTGCGGGGATCACTGCGGCGAGCAACGCGTGACGCCCCGCTTCATGGGCCGCGCGCCTCGCTGGCCTAGAAGATCTTTCAGACAATCGGCCGGGGATACAGAATGATGTCGCCCGCCGCGTAGTCGCTGAAAGGGTCATTCGCTGCCGGTCCGATGCCGGCGCCCTCAACCGCCTGACGCAGACAGCTTCGTGACGCGTTTGGGGGGGCCTTGGCAACCGAATTCCGAATACCCCGTTTGAACGAAGCCGCTGGCGCGGCAGACGCTTCGCGTGCTGCACTCCACGAGTCATGCCGCAACGTGGCATCTTGATTCAGCGTTTTCGTTTTCGCCTCATTTTGGCAACTGACTTTAATTCAGTCGATTACAGCCAAGAGTCGATTCAAATCCCATAGGGCCGCGTCCGCCGCAAACGCCAGCGTCTTCCTTCCAACGGTTTTATCGAAAGCGCGCCAGAGCATCGTGCCTCCGCACACTTCCACTCAAATGCGCGCCTCCGATGAAACACTAGCGTCATTCGCCCTGTGGAGACAGGCAGAGTATGATGTGTGCAGTTTTCGGGGACCTGACAAATTTCTGATCCAGTTGTCCGAGGAGACCCAATTGAACGCTACCAAATGGTTTGTTGCGTGCTCTTCCCTTTTTTTGGGTTTCTTGTTTTTCGTGCCGGCGGCGCAGGCGCAAATTGACGACGCCATCCGGAAGCTCTCTCACGATATCTTCAAGGAACTGATCGAGATCAATTCCACCGACTCCGTGGGCAGTGTGACGGCGGCTTCCGAGGCCACGGCGCAACGCTTTCGCGATGCGGGATTCGCCGAGTCTGACATCCATATCCTCGGTCCCAATGAGCGCAAGAAGAATCTGGTCGTGCGGCTGCACGGGATGGGAAAGCACAGGCCACTCCTGCTGCTCGGCCATCTTGATGTAGTCGAGGCCCGCCGCGAAGACTGGACCACGGATCCTTTCAGCTTCGTGGAGAAAGACGGTTTCTACTATGGCCGCGGCGCCCAGGACATGAAGAGCGGCGACGCCATCATGGTCACCACGATGATCCGTTTCAAGAAGGAAGGTTACACGCCCGACCGGGACATCATTCTAGCGCTTACCGCGGATGAAGAAGGTGGCAAGTCGAATGGTGTCGAGTGGCTGCTCAAGAACCATCGCAACCTCGTTGACGCCGAAATTGTTTTCAACCACGACGGCGGCGGCATCCTGAGCGACCACGGCAAGCCTGTAATGATGACGGTGGATGCCACAGAAAAATTATATGCGGATTTTCAGCTCTCCGTGACCAATCCCGGTGGCCACAGCTCGCTGCCCCGGCCCGACAATGCCATTTACTCTCTCGTGGACGGGCTGGCACGGCTGGAGCGCTTTCAATTCCCGTTGGAGCTCAACGAGGTGACGCGCGCCTACTACGAGCGCATGACGCGGGTGGAAACGCCGGAGCGCGCCGCGGACATGAAAGCGATGCTGAAATATCCACCCGATGCGGATGCGGTGGCGCGGCTTTCGCGCGATCCAATTGACAACTCCACCATCCACACCACTTGCGTTGCAACGCGTTTCAACGCCGGCCACGCCAACAACGCCTTGCCCCAGCGCGCCGAGGCCAATGTGAATTGCCGGATTGAACCCGGGCACTCCGCGGAAGAAGTCCGGCAGGAGATGATCAAAGTACTTGCCGATCCGAAGATTACCGTGCGCTATGTTGACAACTTCGGAAACATTTCCGACAGCGCGGGCGACCAAAAGAGTTTCCCGCCTCCGCCGCTGCGCCGCGACGTGTTTGCGCCGCTAGAGAAAATCACCTCCGAGATGTGGCCCGGCACGCCGGTGATTCCTGATATGGCCACCGGCGCCTCCGACGGCATTTACACCATGAGCGCGGACATACCAACCTACGGAATCGCAGGCATCGCCATTGACCGCGACGACATCCGCGCCCACGGCCGGGATGAGAGGCTGGGCGTTGAGTCTTACTACAAAGGAGTGGATTTCTATTACCGCTATCTGAAGGCAGTGACGTCAGAGTAGGCGCCGCGCTTAAGCGTTAAGCTTTCTCGCCGGTCCGGTGATCGCGACCTGGATTCCGCAGTTCGTCGGTGCGCAGCGAAATCTGATAGCTCTTGGCGAGTGGTCGGCAATGCGGAATTTGAGGTTCGGAGCGCAGAGCGGTGTTCGCGGAGGATGTCTCTGTGCGCTCCAGTGTCCAAACTAGCGCACTACCCAATCGTGAAATCTCTTGACTATTCGCTTTTACTTCGCCTAAAGTATAGACGCATCCCAGGAGCGCGCGATGACACTGACCAAGCGGCAAAAAGAAGTTCTCGATTTTCTGGTCACCTTCCTGAACAAGCATGGCTATTCGCCGAGCTTCGAGGAGATTGCGCGCTCACTGAAGCTGACTTCGCTGGCCACGGTGCACAAACACGTCACGACGCTCGAGCGCAAGGGATTCGTCAGGCGCGGCTACAACCAGAGCCGGTCAATCGAAGTGACACAGCTTCCCAAGCCGGTGCGCGAGCAGGTGCTCGACCGGCACACGGTCGAGCTGCCGCTGATGGGGCGCATTGCCGCGGGCAAGCCGCTGGAGGCGCTCGAAGAGCATGAAACGCTTTCGCTCGGCGAATTCGCGCGCTCGGATAAGACATTCGTCCTCCAAGTGAAGGGCAGCTCGATGATTGAAGACCACATTCTGAGCGGCGATTATGTGGTCATCGAGCCAACTCAAGTTGCCAATCCCGGCGAAATCATCGTGGCGCTGGTGGGTAATGACGATGCCACTCTCAAGCGCTTTTACCGGGAGGCAGGCGGGAAGATCCGCTTGCAGCCGGCGAATTCGGACATGGCTCCCCTCATCGTTCCGGCAGCCGACGTGAAGATTCAGGGCCGTGTCGTCGGGGTGCTCCGCAAGTACTGACGGGTGCGGGCTTGGCGTTAACTTTGAACGCACCCGCTTGGCTGGGGCGTGGAACCCACCTGAAATTAGCATTCCCAAAATGAACCATCGCGAACTGGAGTCTCTCTTTTTAGTGTATCTTCATTCGCTGGGACACAAGTGGACAGGCAAGAGTGCCTGTCCTACAAAAACCACGGATATCTTGTTGCACATAACTCCACATTCTTGTAGTGTTTGGGTTCCCTGGCCGGGCTCCCAGCTCGTGTTACTTTAAGGAACACCACGCCCGTAATTCTCTTGTCCCCGTTTTGGGCAGAGGGATACAGTGTTTCCCACCCCGGTCTCGCACCGGTTTCAGAGGTAGGTGTCTTTGACCGTGGAGGGCCAAGATGTGGGGTAACAAGAAACCAGAAACGCAGCAGCCGACTACCGCAAAAGCCCCGGAAACACCAGCACCGGTGGGGAAGCCGGCTTCGGCAAAAACGGAGGGAATAGCCATGAGCACTGATGCCATGCGCCCGCTGAGCACCACGCCGTCCGGTTCAACCGCGCGGCTGGGCGCCAGTTTGCATATTAAGGGCGAAATTTCCGGTAATGAAGATCTGCACATTGACGGCAGCGTCGAAGGGCTAGTCCAGCTCGACGACCGCAAGCTAACCATCGGCGCAACAGCCAAGTTGACCGCCGACGTGGTAGCCCGCGAAGTCGTCGTCTACGGCAGTGTCAAGGGCAATCTGCGCGCCCGCGACCGCATCGAAATCAAGAAGGATGGTTCGGTGATTGGGGATCTCACCACCGCGCGCATCATGATTGAGGACGGGGCCTATTTCAAAGGCTCGATCGAGATCGATCGTACGGCGTCCAGCAGCGAAACCGACCTGGACAAGCCAGCGTACTCTCGGGCCGCCACGGTCTCGTCCGCGACAAATCCGACGCACGGGCTCCCGACCAAGACCTCGCTCTAGATCACGAAGCCGTTCGCGCCCGCCCGCGGTGCCGCGCCTCGGAGCATGGCACCGCGTGGCGAATGGCGTCTTGCCTGCCGGGTGGGGCCTCTGCTTTTGCGCTGAAGGTTTACCTTGGGCCCTTTAAGCGAAGAAGGGCTCGAAGTGAAGCGTGGAGCCCGCCGGAATATCGGGACACGATTCGTGCCCAGCCTTTGTTTCGCGGCGCTATTTTCCCAGGAGGGAACAGGGCCGGTTGCGTGCGCGTGTACACACACGCGCAAACGCGCAAACGTGCGTTGACAAAAACGCGTGTACCCCTTATTGTTTACGTTTGTCTCTAGATGGAAGGGTGTGACTGATCAGATGCGCACGTATGTTCCCCGGGGACGGGAGACGGAAGAGATAGAGCAGGGCGGCGGGTGGTTCGTGGTAGACGCCGGTGGACAGGTATTGGGCCGTGTGGCCACGCGCATCGCGCGAATATTAATCGGCAAGGACAAGGCAAATTACACGCCGTATTTGGACTGCGGCGATCACGTCGTCGTCATCAATGCCGACAAGATCCGGCTGACCGGCAACAAGCTGGAACAAAAAGTGTATCGCCACCATAGCGGCTTTCCGGGCGGGCTGAAAGAAGTGCCGGCGAAGCGCCTGCGCCCCACGCGAGCGGATTGGATGCTGCGGGAAGCCGTCCTGGGGATGCTGCCGAAGAATAAGTTGCGGGCGTTGCGCGCGAAGAAATTGCGGATTTACCTCGATGATAAAGGTTTGCAGCGGCATACCGGGCAGAAACCGCAACTATTGGCTCAATAGCGATCTTAGGCTGCATCCAGCCATCCGAAATATCAGGCGCGAGCCTTACTTTTGCGCCGAACGGGCTGGCCGGAGCGTAAAGCCTGCTGAATATTGAAGTTTTTCAGGATTGGATGTGAGGAGGAAAGTTGAGTTCCAGCGCAGAGCCTGAAGAAGGCGCGAAACAGAAATTTTACGGCACGGGGCGCCGCAAAGAATCGGTGGCGCGAGTATTTCTGACATTTGGTTCCGGGAAGATTTCCATCAACGGCCGAACCGCGGACGAGTACTTCCGCAACGTCAACTGGCGCAACCGCGCCGTGGAACCGATGAAGTTCACCGAGACGACGAATTCGGTCGACGTCATGGCCACGGTGAATGGCGGGGGCGTAGGCGGCCAGTCCGGCGCGCTGCGCATGGGGCTTTCCCGCGCGCTCTCCCTCTTCAATCCGGAACTCCGCGCAGGGTTGCGCAAGAACGGGTTTCTGACGCGCGATTCGCGCATGAAGGAACGCAAGAAATACGGGCAGAAGGGCGCCCGCAAGCGCTTCCAGTTCAGCAAGCGCTAGTTACAGAGTTCGGGCGGGCTCCAAGTCGCCCACGCGCCACTCGCCCGCCAAAGCAGCGCGGCGAGCGGGAAGCCAGCGCTATCCGCCGCCGCCGAAGCGCTCTGGCGGAGGAGGCTGGCGACGGGGCGTAGTGCCCGCACCCGGTTCTGTCCCGTCCCGCGAGGCGGGACGGGACAAATTCACGGCCGGCAAGGAGCCGGCATTTAGGATGTTCGGCGCCGGACAGTTTTGCGATGCGCAACGTCCGGGGCGGGTAAACATCTATCTCCAGAGGAGGAAAGTTGGCAGTTGAAATTACGATGAAAGAGTTGCTGGAGGCCGGCGTCCATTTTGGCCACCAGACCCGCCGATGGAACCCGAAAATGAAGGAATATATTTTCGGCGAACGCAATGGAATCCACATCATCGATCTTCAAAAGACATTGAAGCTTTTCCGGGAAGCGTCGCGATTCGTCGGCGAATTGAGCAGCAGCGGCAAGACCCTGCTGTTCATCGGCACGAAGCGCCAGGCGCAGGAATCGGTCGCCGAGGAAGCAAACCGTTGCGGGATGTTTTATGTGAATCACCGCTGGTTGGGCGGCACGCTGACCAACTGGGCCACCCTGCAGAAATCCATCAAGCGATTGAAGACGCTGCGGGCCATGACCGAAGACGGCCGCATGGCGCAGCTTTCGAAAAAAGAGGCCGCGCGCCTGGACCGCGAAATGAAGCACCTGAAGCAAAACCTCGCGGGCGTGGAGAATATGACAGCGCTGCCGGATGCGATGTTCGTTATCGATTCGCATGCCGAAGCGATTGCTGTTCGCGAAGCGCGGCGCATGGGCGTTCCCGTGGTTTCCATCGTGGACACCAACTGCGATCCCGACCAGGTGGACTGGGTGATTCCGGGAAACGACGATGCGCTGCGAGCCATCAAATTGTTCACGTCGAAAATTTCCGACGCCGTGATCGAAGGCCGCCACGCCTATGAACGGTCGCAGATCGCGAGTGAGAAAGCCGCCACGGATGCCGCGGAGGGCGCGGAAAAAGTCGACTACGTGGACACCAGCAAGTACGAGTCTTACGAAAAACAAGAAGGCGATTTCATCGAGCCCGGTGCGGAACCCGAGACCGCCCTTGAGCCCATCGCCGAACCTGAGCCCGACAATTCCGTAAAGCGTGCCGCCGAATAGACCGAAACCAGCCGGCCTCGCGATGGCCGGGCTGTGGGCGGACGACTGCGCCCGAGTTGCGAAAATCGCCGATGAAGGAATGAATACAGTCATGACGAATCCAGACGAACCGGTCAATATCACGGCAGCAATGGTGAAGGACCTGCGCGAACGCACGGGCGCGGGATTCGCCGACTGCCGTTCCGCGCTGGTCGAGGCGCGCGGCAATATCGAAGCCGCGATCGACGTGCTCCGGAAAAAAGGACAAGCCGCGGCTCAGAAGAAGGCGACGCGCCAGGCCACCGAGGGCTTGATCGGCCATTACATTCATGCCGGCGGGAAAATCGGCGTGATCATCGAAGTGAATTGCGAATCGGACTTCGTTGCGCGAACCGAAGATTTCCAGCGCCTGTGCCACGACGTGGCCATGCACATCGCCGCGCTCGACACTCGCTACGTCCGGCGCGAAGAAGTCACCCAGGAAATTCTGGACCGCGAGCGCGAAATTTACAAAGCGCAGGCGCGCGCCACGGGAAAACCCGAGCCGGTCATCGAAAAAATCGTGAATGGCAAGATGGAAAAATTCTACGAGGAAAACTGCCTTTACGAACAGCACTTCATTAAGGATGAGTCGGTTACAGTGGGAGAGCTCGTGAGCCAGATGATCCACAAACTGGGCGAGAATATTTCCATCCGGCGCTACGTCCGATTCAAGGTCGGCGAGAGCGCAGGGTCCTCGGCCGAGCCCGCCGCCGTCGGCGTACCCGCGAGCTAGCCGCGTGGCGGCGGCTCCACGCAAACAATCCATCCAACTCCTGTCCATGCAGCGCTTTTCGCGCACCCATATTCGGGCGGGCTCCACGCACCGGCCAGGCTGGGCCTTTCAGCAAAAAAAAAGCGGAGCCTGCACCCGACCGTGCGCCAGGGAGCAATCTTTGTTAGAATGCCCGCCGACAGCATGAGCGACGACAACCGAACGTTCATCCCGCAGAGTGGCTCCCCGGAGCCCACTTATAGCCGCATTGTCCTGAAGCTTTCCGGGGAATCCTTTCAGGGTTCGCAGGGTTTCGGGATCGACGCGGAAACCGTGCATAGCATCGCGCGCGAAGTGAAGGAGGTCTACGACCTGGGCGTGCAGATGGCCATCATCGTGGGCGGCGGCAACATTTTTCGCGGCACACGCCAAAAATCGCTTTCGATCGACCGCGCCACCGGCGACTACATGGGTATGCTTTCCACCGTCATCAATGGACTGGCGCTGCAGGATGCGCTGGAAAAGCAGGGCGTCTTCACGCGCCTGCAGAGCGCCATCGAGATGCACCAGGTCGCCGAGCCGTTCATTCGCAGGCGCGCCATGCGTCATCTGGAAAAAGGCCGCGTCGTCATTTTCGCCGCCGGCACTGGCAACCCTTATTTCTCGACCGACACCGCGGCCGCGCTGCGCGCCATGGAAATCAAGGCTCACGTCATCCTGAAAGCGACGCGAGTCGACGGCATCTACGACGCCGATCCGGAAAAGGTGCCGGGCGCAAAAATGTTTGAACGCATTACGTATCTGGACGTGATCCAGAAGGGCCTTGCCGTCATGGACTCCACCGCCATTTCGCTTTGCATGGACAACCGGATGCCGATCATTATCTTCAACATGAACACACCCGGAAACATCCGGCGAGTCGTGATGGGTGAAAAGGTGGGTTCCACGGTCACGGCAGGATGAAAGTGAAGGGGAGCGCAAAACGATGACCGCAATTGCCAGCAGTAAGGATGCGATGTCGCAGGGACGCTTGCGGATGGAAAAAGCCGTCGAAGATTTCCGCAAGGAGCTCGCCGGGATACGAACAGGCCGCGCAAACGTCACGCTGCTCGACCATATCCGCGTCGATTATCACGGTACGTCCATGCCGGTCAACCAGCTCGGCACGTTGTCGGTGCCGGAGGCGACGATGATCGTCGTTTCTCCCTGGGACCCAAGCGCCGTGCCGATGATCGACAAGGCCATCCGCACCTCCGATCTTGGCTTGAACCCGACGAATGACGGCAAAGTCATCCGCGTGCCGATTCCTTCGCTCACCGAAGAGCGCCGCAAGGACATCGTCAAGCATCTCCACAAAGTCCTCGAAAATCACCGCACCGCCGTGCGCAACATCCGCCGCGATATCAAGGAAGCAGTGGAGAAGCTCGAGAAGGAAAAGAAGATCAGCGAAGACGAACGCAAGCGGTCGGTGGAAGAGCTCGAAAAGCTCACCCACTCGGAGACCAAGAAGATCGAAGATCTCTGCGCGGTGAAGGAAAAAGAAATCCTCGAGGTAAAGTAGGGCGCTTGGCCGCGTCTACTTGGTCCAGTTTTCCACGGACAATCCGGCGATTCGCTTAAACTCGCGTTCGTTGTTCGTGGCCAGCGTGACATCCAATGCCATCGCGTGGGCGCCGATCCACAAGTCATTGTTTCCAATGAGGCGGCCCTGCTTTTCGAGCGTTGCGCGAATTTCTCCGTACGTCTGGGCGGCGGTCGAAGTAAGGTCCTCAACCGGGATATCCTGAACCAGCTCATCGAGCTGCGTTAGAGCCCTCCCCCGCTGGTTACTCTTGTTAGCACCATAATACAATTCTCCATAAGTAATAGCAGACATGACGAGTTGCCCCGGCTTCAGCCGCTCGAAACGGGCTTTCACCCCGGGAGGCTGGTGTTTGGCGATGTAGATGCAAATATTCGTATCCAGCATATACCGCACCTTCATAGTGCATCTCGTTTCTGGGGCGCCTGATCCTGCCGGCCGTCAGCCATAAAGTCCTCCGGCATGGCCGCAAGCACGGTGAACGCATGGCCCAAGTTGCGCCTTGGTTCTCGCAGGACAATTTCATTTCCCCGGCGTGAGATCTCTACTTCATCCACTTGAAAGCGGAATTGCTTCGGCAGGCGCACCGCTTGGCTATTGCCGGACTTAAAGATTCGGGCTTTGCTCATGGATTTCGCTCCAGGTATAAGTATATACGGTGCGTATATACATTGCAAGCGGCTCGGAAGGATTGCGGGTTTGAACTAAGGGCGACAGGCATTCCGACAAGTTATACCGGTAGCCCAGCATTTTCGCTCAACATGTTTACCACGAGTTCCGGATCGGGGTGGCTTTTCGCATCGCTTTGAAAAGCTGCGCGCGTTGTGAAACGCTCGATAACGAATGGCTCTTGTGAATCATCCTGCTTTTCCAGCGAGGAAATTCCGGTCGCGGTTTGAGATTCTTGAAGCGAGGGGTTAGCCATTCCGGTCCGCGCCGCCAGAGCGTGTGCCAAAATAAAACGGCAAGTCGGGTCAGCAGCAACCGGTAAGAGCACAAGAAAAATCGTCTACTAATTGTGAATAAATCGTCTCAGGTAATTTCCCAGGAAAGCCCGGAAGTTTGAGTCTACCAGACCCCGCAGGAGGGCCAACGAAGAGGAGAATCCTTGTAACTAATTGTAAAATAAAGACTTCTCATCTTTTAATTTAGGTTTATGTATTCGGGTGCAGACAGGAGGGTCGGGTCGAATACAGGAAGTTGGTGGTGGCGAATAGAAAGTGAACTTGTGTTCACACCTGCGATTTGATTTTTGTTTGACATAGCTTGTCACTTTCCCTATACTTACGGCTTCGTCAGGGAAGTTTTACCCTGTTGGTGAAAGGGAAGGTCTTCCTCCCCGGAACAAAGAACGACGGATCGGGGTGTGAAGAGCGGCCGGAATGGGGCGCCAGCCCCGCAAAGCCGAGTAACCCTCTCCGCTTCGACCAGATGAAACGTTGTGCTTGCTGGTAGTAGTGCGGGGTTTCTTGTCGGGTGCCGGGATCGCTACTGAGCCCTTTCTTTGCGTGAACTCCGCTGACACGCCGCGTCGCGGACTGCCGCGATGTGGAAAGTGAATTGAATTTTAGCTCGATTGAGGGAGAGCCGTGCCGACGTTTGCACAACTGGTTCGTTCCGGACGCGATCAGATCCGGACCAAGACGAAGTCTCCAGCGCTGCAGGGATGCCCGGAAAAGCGCGGTGTGTGCATTCGCGTTTACACGCAGACGCCCAAGAAGCCGAACTCCGCTCTGCGCAAGGTCGCCCGCGCGCGCCTGACGAACAGTATCGAAGTGACCACGTACATACCGGGTATCGGGCACAACCTGCAGGAGCACTCCATCGTGCTCGTGCGTGGCGGCCGCGTGAAGGATCTCCCCGGCGTGCGTTACCACATCATTCGCGGAACACTCGACGCCGCGGGCGTTGAAAACCGCAAGCAAGGGCGCTCGAAGTACGGCGCCAAGCGGCCCAAAGCCGCACAGAAGTAAGCGAGTTTGGGCTCCAGTGGGAGCCCTTCTCGATGGAGATAGCGTATGCCGCGTAAAGGATTCATCGTTCGGCGCGAGGTTCCTCCCGATTCCGTTTTCGGCAGCGACCTGGTGCAGAAGTTCATCAATTCGATGATGTGGGACGGCAAGCGTTCGAATGCGCAGCGCATTTTCTACGGCGCGATGGATCAGATCCAGCAGAAAACCAATGACGACCCGCTGAAGACATTCAAGAAGGCGGTCGACAACGTCAAGCCGGTGCTGGAAGTGAAAACGCGGCGCGTGGGTGGCGCGAACTATCAGGTTCCGGTCGAGGTCAACCCGTTCCGCCGGCAATCGCTGGCGATTCGCTGGCTGCTCCTCTATGCCCGCACGCGTTCAGGCAAGACGATGACCGACAGGCTCGCGGAAGAATTGCTGGACGCGGCGAATAGCCGCGGCGGCGCGATGAAGAAGAAGGAAGACGTGCATCGCATGGCAGAGGCCAACAAAGCGTTCGCGCACTATCGCTGGTAGGCGTTCGCCGGCAAGCGGGCGGGACGTGGGCGTTAAGTCAGGAATGGGTGGTTTTCGAGTTTCAGGGGAGAAAGCAGCGGTAAATCAGCAATGGCACGCAAAGCACAACTCGCGGAAACACGCAACATCGGCATCATGGCGCACATCGACGCCGGGAAGACGACTTCCACGGAACGCATCCTGTTTTACACGGGCGTGACGTACAAGATCGGTTCGGTCGATGAAGGCACCGCCACGATGGACTGGATGGAGCAGGAGCGCGAGCGCGGCATCACGATCACTTCCGCCGCGACCACCGCATCCTGGAAGCGGAACGGCACCGAGATTCTAATCAACATTATCGACACGCCCGGCCACGTGGACTTCACCGTGGAAGTCGAGCGCTCGCTGCGCGTGCTGGACGGCGCGGTCGCGATTTTTGACGCGGTCCACGGCGTGCAGCCGCAATCGGAAACGGTTTGGCGCCAAGCCGACAAATATCACGTCCCGCGGCTCGCGTTCATCAACAAGATGGACCGCGCGGGCGCGGATTTCGAGCACGCCATTAAAACGATGCGCCATCGCTTGGCCGCTCACCCCGTGGCGATTCAGTGCCCCATCGGCAAGGAAGATCTTTTCATCGGCGTCATCGATTTCCTGGAAGAAAAAGCGATTATCTGGCTCGAGGAAACCCTGGGCGCGAAATTCGAAGTCTTTGATGTCGGCAAGCTGTGGGACGCGGATTTTCTCGCGACCCGTCCGGACGTGGCCGCCGCGCTCAAGTTTTCGGCCTTGGATGAGGCGTATTACAAAGAGCATCGCGAAAAATCGGTCGAATACATCGCCGAGCACGACGATTCCCTGGTGGAAAAATTTCTGAACGGCGAAAAGATTTCGGCGCAGGAACTCCGCGCTTCCATTCGCCGTTCGACGATTGCGCTGAAACTGGTGCCCGTGCTGGCAGGCTCGGCGTTTAAGAACAAGGGGATTCAGCCGCTGCTCGATGCGGTGGTGGACTATTTGCCTTCGCCGCTCGATGTTCCGCCCGTCGAGGGCACGACAGCCACTGACGAAGTGGTGCTGCGCCGCGCGAGCGACGACGAGCCGTTTGCGGCGCTCGCGTTCAAGATCATGTCCGATCCATTCGTCGGACACGTGACCTACATCCGCGTTTATTCCGGCGTTCTGAAGGCCGGCAGCTACGTCTACAACTCCACCAAGTCGACGCGTGAGCGCGTCGCGCGATTGCTCCGGATGCACGCCAACAAGCGCGAGGAAATCGACTCCATTTATGCGGGCGATATCGCCGCGATCGTGGGTCTGAAGAGTGTGACGACCGGTGACACGCTGTGCGATGAAGCCAAAGCCGTCGTTCTCGAGAACATTGAATTTCCCGCGCCGGTGATTTCGGTCGCCATAGAGCCCAAGACCAAGGCCGATCAGGACAAGCTTGGCAACGCCATGCAAAAGCTCGCGCAGGAAGACCCGACGTTCCGCGTGCACAGCGATGAGGACACGGGCCAAACCATTATTTCCGGCATGGGCGAATTGCACTTGGAGATCATTGTTGACCGCATGATGCGCGAGTTTGGCGTCCAAGCAACCGTCGGGCGCCCGCAAGTCGCCTATCGCGAAACGATCCGCAAGCGCGCCGGAGCCGAAGGCAAGTACATTCGCCAGACGGGCGG
>WNFA01002252.1_pt1 | contig 15879 bp, 14 predicted proteins | sample 5400481 | NCBI WGS metagenome assembly WNFA01 (sample SAMN13153340, study PRJNA577476) | soil metagenome | isolation source: 120 cm saprolite under Douglas fir tree site 2 hole 1 replicate 2 | place: USA:California | collected 2015-04-18
ACGAGCCGAGTGAGCCGCCGCACGTGCACGTAGATCGTGACGATCTTTCCGCAAAGTTCTGGCTCAGTCCCGTGGCCCTCGCGCGAAATTTCGGCTTTAGCGCGGTCGAGCTTAGGAGGATAGAATCCCTGGTAGAAGAGCACCAAGCGGAATTTCTAGAGCAATGGAATGGGATTTTGGCATTGAGAGCTGACGAGCGGGTGGCAAGTGTGACATTCACAGCCGACGCCCTGAGTGTGTCCCTGAGGGACGGGAGAACCATCACGGTTCCGCTTGGCTGGTATCCGAAGCTGCTTCATGCCTCGAAAGAGCAGCGCAATAATTGGAAGATCGCAGGAGCGGGGTATGGAATTCACTGGCCCGACCTGGACGAAGACCTCAGCACGGAAGGGCTGCTGCGCGGCGCTCCTGCGCCGCAACGTCCCGCCAAGGTTTAATTTCGCTTCTGGAACGACGGTCAGATTGCGCTTGACGGCTACCGTGGCGGTGTGTGGTAGAGTTTTCGCCACGCCATGCGCATCTTCGTTCTCGGGGCCGGAGCGACCGGCTCTCTCCTCGCGCAATTAGTCGAGCGACAAGGACATACGGTGTGGTGCGGCGACCGCGATTTGGAGCGTGCGCGGCGCTTTCTGGGTCAGCGAAGCGCGATCCCGGTTACGGAAGTGAATGCGCGCAACCTGCGGGGGATCGTGCGAGCGGCGCGGGGATGCCAGCTCATCGTCAATGCTTCGGCGTCGGTGTTCAACCAGATCGTGATGCGCGCGGCGCTGCGGTTGCGCGCGCACTATCTGGACCTCAGCTCGCACTTGACGCGCAACCCGTTCAAGGCCGAGCAATTGGCGTACGCCAAGCGTTTTGAAGAGAAGAACCGCACGGCGATAATCAACACCGGCGCGGCGCCAGGGTTGACCAATCTGCTGGTCAAGCGCGCCGCGGAAATGCTCGATGCAGTGGAATCCGTGCACATCCGGCTCTATGAAAGCAGCGAGAGTGAAGACCCCATCTCACAATGGTCGCCAGAAGGCACCTTTGATGAAGCCATCTCGCATCCACGCGTGTATCGGAACGGAAAATTCCGGATGGCGAAGCGTTTCGCGGAGCTGGAAAAATTCCGGTTTCCCGACCCGGTGGGCAGCGCGAACGTGGTGCTGGCGGCGCAGGATGAAGTCGCCACGCTGCCGTATTTTGTGCCTATGCGCAATATGGACATCAAGATCGGCGGCAATGAGTTCGACCGGCTGCGGCGCTGGTACAAACAGGGGAAATTGACGAAGTCGCGCGGCATCGTGCGCCACCGGTTTCCCGATACGCTTTCGCCGCGCAAAATCGCTAGCCTGATCCGGCGGGGCATCTTGCAAAACGCAAAATTTGTGGCAGTGGTGCTGGCGCGTGGCACTAAAAGGGGCAAGAAAGAAGATCAGCTGCTGCTAATTCGCACCGATTGCGTGTTTCCCACGCTGTACCAAATCCGCCAGCAGGGGCTGTACACGACGCCGGTGGCCTACGCGACCGCGCACATCGCGGCGCTGTTCATCAAATTTTTCCCGCGTGACTTGCCGGGCGTGTTTCCGGCGGAAGCGCTGCCCATAGAAACCCGCCGCGCCATTGTCGCGGGAATTCGCGGGCGCCAAGTCAAAATCAGCCACAAAACCAAAATCCTGAAATCTCCAAGTGAAGATGACGAGATCTAACGCCGGTTGATCTTCGATTTTCGCCTAATCCGCTGCGGCAGCCTTCGCCTGACCTGAGAAATGAATGGTGATCAGGAAGCCGTTGGTCCCGTCGTAAGAAAAGTTGTGACCGTGGCCTTCAAAGGCTTCGTGCTTGTTCCTCCACATGCGGAAGCCGTTGTTGGACTGCGCGACCCAGTATTTGAGGTTGTGCACAATGATTTCGTGCGCCGGATCATCTCCCGCGACGCGCTCGAGAATGACCTCGCCCTTGCCGTTGTTCATCTTGGCGTGAGCTTCGCCGGTCTTGGTGTCCACCTTCCATGTAAATCCTGCGGTGTCCACGTCGGCATGCTCCCATTTGATGGGGTAGAGTTGGCCAAGAATGTCGTTGAAAGCGGCCTTTTGCGCCGGTGTAACAGCAGGGTCATAGTGAATGACCACCCAGGAATCCTTGCCGGTGCTCCAATCGCTTCCGAGATCGGTGGCCACCCAGACCTTCGCACCATCGAGCTTGGTGTCCCTGTAATAGCCTTTGTCGGTGCGAAGAACCAGATTGGCGCGGCAGTATTCGCCGTCGTGATGATGGGTCGAGCGGGGATTGAAATAACAGGGACAAAACATGTCGCAACTGCAAGCTTCAATGTAAGAAGCAGTGATATCGAAATCGGGTTTGGCCGCGGCCTTGCTTTGTGGCGCGGCGTCGTATTGGGCGAGCGCCAAGCCGCCGGTCAGGCCGATGGCCAGAATCAAAACCAGTGTGCCTTTCATGCGAACCTCCTAGTTATGGGCCAAATGCGTAGGGATACTTGGATTGAGCGCGATTTTACACCGCACCGAGGCAGCGGACAACTCCCTAGGGTCGGTCACGCGTCAGCAAGAAGAGCTGGCCCGGAAGCCCGCGGCTTAGTTAGAACTTGAAGCCGACGCCAAACGATAGGACCGGGTAAAACTTGTAGGGCGACGCGCTCTTATTGAGCTTGGCTTGCTCGGAAACGATGTTGGCCTGGATGGTTGGATCGGAGCTGATCGAGCGACAGTTTAGGCCGGTGGGATCGCAAGCGCTGCCAGTGAGATTCAGGGTCACGCGCGGCGGTCCTTGGTAGACGGCGCCGATTTCAAAGGAAGTGCTGAAGTGCCGACTGCTGCGAGGAACCAGATTGCCGAATCCGAACAGCAGCATGGGCGCGGCCTTGTACACAGTGAGTTTCCCCGTTCCCGCCACGGGATCGGCGGCATCGCTCAGATAATTTACGTTGCTGAGCGTGAAGCTCTGCCCGCCGGGCACGGAAGCGTTGGCGGTCACTTTGTTGCCGTTGTAAATGAGCACTCCGGGACTGACGTGAAAGCCACTCAGAAGGAAGAGATCATAGGTCGCCTGCAAGGAGCGCAGGTCAAGACTGCCCTTGTAGGTCACGCCGTCCTTGCCGAAGGTGTCGCCGTAGCTGAAAGCGTTAAACGCGACGCGCACGTTTGAGCGGTGCGTGAGCGCGACAGCGGCCTCGCCGCCGATGCCCAAAGTCGAGACCTTGACACCTACGCCGATCGGGATGTGCCCTTCGCTTTTCCCCTTTGCCGGAACGGCGGGTGCGGAAGGCGCGGCGCTCGCGGCGGGCGACGCCGGATCGGAATCATCTGGGAAAGCGGCGGCGCGCATGGAATTCGGCAAGCTGAAAAACAGCGTAAGCAAAGCGACGGCAGATATTTTTCGCACGGTCGGCTCCTCGGGACTCTCGAGCTTAGCATGCGAAAAAAGCCGATATTTATTAATGGATTCTAATGGTAAGCAAAGAGATACTCTGTCGCGATGGCACTCTCAGCAGCAGCGGTTGGGGCGCGAGTAGCGCCGATTGAGCTGCTCGAGGTAGAACTCTTCCGCGGTGAGCTTTGGACGCGTCGCCGTGGAGCGCAGATAGCGCTCATAAGCGGCGTCGCCAGACCACTCGCGCAGGCCGCGCCAGAAGCGACGCCCCCAGCGGCGCAAGCGAATCTCAGCCCCGGCCAACTGAAGAATTATTTTGATGTGCATGGCGGCGGTGCGCATTAGTCGTCTCCATGCGCTGCGCCAGAAAAACCCTCGGCCCACTGCGTGCGCACGTAGGGGGACTCGTGCAGCGTGGGTTGCCGACGCCGGCTCAGAATGGCGTACCACTGGCCTAGCGCTTCGATCAGCATCAGCAAGATCATCGAAACAAGCACTATAGTGACCGCAGCGTCGAGGCGCAGATTGAAGATGAGCCGCTGGGTCTCCGCGATCTTGGCCGCGGGAATGATGCCGCCGGCGATTTGTGCCGCTAACTGGTTGGCGCCGGACAAGAAACCGATTCGCGGATTGGCGTCGAAAACCTTTTGATAGCTCGCGGTCATCGTGACGACGACAAGCCAGGCCATAGGCACGACCGTGACCCACAGCCAGCGCACTCGGCCCATCTTGAGCAAAATAGTTGTGGCCACCACCAACGCGACGGCGGCAAGCAGTTGGTTCGATATGCCGAAGAGTGGCCACAACGAATTGATTCCGCCGAGCGGATCGATCACGCCCTGGTACAAGAAATAGCCCCAGGAGCCGACAATGATGGCGCTCGAGATCAACATCCCCGGCAGCCAGCTCGTTCGCGCGAACGGCTTCCAGATGCGCCCGCCGAGTTCCTGCACCATGAAGCGTCCCACGCGCGTGCCGCCATCCAACACGGTGAGCACAAACAGCGCCTCGAACATGATCGCGAAGTGATACCAGATGCTGAGCAGGCGCTGGCCTCCAATGGTGTTGGAGAAAATCTGCGCCATGCCCACGGCCAGCGAAGGCGCACCGCCTGCACGATTAAGCAGCGTTTTCTCGCCCACCAGGCGCGCAAGATCGGTCATCGTGTGCGCGTCGAGGTAATAGCCCCAGCCGCTGATCGTCGCAGCGGCGGCTTCCGGTGTGCTCCCCACGATGCTCGCGGGGCTGTTGATCGCAAAATAAACGCCCGGGGTCATCGAGCAAGCCGCGACCATGGCCATAACGCCGACAAAAGACTCCAGCAACATTGCGCCGTAACCGATAAAGCGCGCATGGCTCTCACGAAGAATCATCTTTGGCGTGGTGCCGGAAGAAATCAGCGAGTGGAAGCCGCTGATGGCGCCGCAGGCAATGGTGATGAAGCAGAAGGGGAATATTTTGCCGGCGAAAATCGGCCCGGTGCCGTCGATAAAGCGCGTCAGCGGCGGCATCAAGATCTGCGGCCTGACGATGAGAATGCCCGCTGCCAGCGTGAAAAACGCTCCGGCCTTGATGAAGGCAATCAGGTAATCCCGCGGCGCAAGCAGCAGCCACACCGGTAAAACAGACGCGGCGAATCCATAAGCAATGAGCGCCACGGCCAATGAAATCGCCGACGCGGTGAAAGCCTCCTGGAGCGGAATCGTAGTGAGATGAGGAACCAGAGAATGCCATGTGAGCCACGGAACCGGAGCATTGCTGGTAGAAACCCACCGTCCGGCAACAACCACGAACAGCACCAACGCCAGGCCGATGACCGACGCTTCCATCACCCGCCCCGGCCGCAGGAATCGCAGATACACGCCGAGCAGCAGCGCGATGACAATGGTCATCGCCAATGTAAACGTGGCCCAGGGAGAAGCCTTCAGCGCGTTTACGATCACCAGCGCAATCACGCCAAGCAGAATCATCAGGATCGCCAGCACCGCAAGCTGCGCGATGAATCCGCCGCGGCTGCTGATTTCTTCGCGCGCCATCTGTCCTAACGATTTCCCATCCCGGCGGATGGAGCAGAACAAGATGATGAAGTCCTGGACACAGCCGGCCAGTGCCGCGCCGGCAATCAGCCACAGCGTGCCGGGCAAATAGCCGAACTGGGCCGCCAGGGTCGGCCCCACCAGCGGACCCGGGCCGGCGATGGCTGCGAAGTGATGGCCGAAGAGAACCCATTTATTCATGGGCACGAAATCGCGGCCGTCGTCTTTGCGTTCGGAAGGCGTGGCACGCGTGTCGTCGAGAACCAGAACGCGCGCGGCCACGAACGCCGAATACAAACGGAAGGCCACCAGATAGCAGCACACCGCCGCGACGACAAACCACATGGCGTTGAGCGGCTCGCCGCGATGCAACGCAATCGCGCCCAGCGCGCCCGCTCCAAAAACTGCGACCGCCAGCCAAATCAGAATCGTCAGAAAACGTTTCACGGTGGTAGTCCCGACGCCTTGACGGCGCTCTCGCCGATAGTTGACTCGCGCGGCATCGTATGCGAGCGACGCGGAAGCGTCAATTGCGTTATGCGCGCCTCTTGGAGTGGGGCGGGCGTAAACCGGGGAAGGTTTAGTTAGGCGGCGCAGAGCAGGCGTGCTGCTTGTCTACCGCGCCTATGACGCGCTGCAGCTCGTCGTGCCTGGGTTCTTCCGGCTTCGGCAAAATCTCCCAGCCCGTGAATACCGTGATCAGATCCAACTCCGGCACCACGCGCAGTCCCTGGCCGCCGAATCCGCGAGCAGCCCACGCATAGCGGTCGGGCGATTTTCCATAAAGCTGCAGCCACCACTGAAAGCCATATTTCCAGCTTCGACCCTCGTCGCGCACCGTCATCCGTGGAGTCACCGACGCCTTCACCCATTCCGGGGAAACGATCTGCTTGCCTTCCCACATTCCATTCTTCAGAAAGAGAAAACCGATCTTGGCCAGGTCCGGCGACGACAAATACAGCCCTCCCTCTGTGTCCGGCAGGCCCGTCGGCGAGTGCTTCCAGTGGTAGCGCATGCCCAGCGGCTTGAAGAGATATTCAGCGGCGTATTCATCGACGTTTTCCCCCGTCACCTTCTTGAAGATGTGCGAAAGCAGTTGCGTGACGCCGCTGCTGTAGGCAAACACCGTGCCGGGCTCGGCGGCCATCGGTTGGTCGATGACGTATTGCACCCAGTCGTGTTTCGACTCCATGACGTCGGCGGAATTTTTCGGATCGTTGTACGGCAGGTCTTCGTTCCATTCGAGGCCTGCGCTCATGGTCAGCAGATGGCGCAGGGTGATGCGGCGCTTGCGGTCGTCGACATTGGCGACGTGGTAGGCGTCGAAATATTTCAGAATCGGCGCATCCAGCTCCGTGGGAAATTCCTTGCGCAGCATGGCGATGCCGATGGTCACCGACGTGACCGTCTTGGAGACGGACTGCATGGTGTGCAGATCGCCGTGCTGAAAGTACGGATGAAATTCGGCGCTGAAATAATTGTACGGGCCGTTCACGTCGTGATTCAGCGGCCCGGCGGTTTTCGCGAGGTCGCCGTAAATTTTCTCGTAATCGTGAGCATAGGCGCGCTCGTACGCTTGCTTGCCGCAGTGGATGACCAGCATGGTGTCCACGAGGCCGTATTTTCCGGCGGCAATGTCTGCGTCCAAGGCGCCCAGCGCGGCAGAGTCCAGTCCCACTGCGGCGGGTTCCGCCCTTGGCCAACTTTTCGTGGGAAATTGATCCTGAGCGCGCGCGCCAGAAATGAAACTCAATACAGCGGGCAGCCAGAGCGCGAATCGGAGCAGCGTGGAAAGACTGGGCAGCGTGAGATTCAACTTCATAAGGCCCCCGATTGGCTTTGATTCTGTGGCCGCATCTCAATCGTTGACGGACGTGAACCGCAGCAGCGGGTAAAGCTCGCGAAACACTTTGCTGAGATCGCGCGGAAAACTCGCGCCCACTGCGGCGGAGGGACTGAGCTTTCGCCGAACGATCCAAGCTTGCACCTTCTTCCAATTGTCGCCGGGAGGCCAGCCGGGATGTTTGGTCCATTCCCCTTTTTCCGTGCTGTACCAATAACTTTCGTAGCGGCGGCCCAAACGCTTTTTCTGCTGCGCGAGCCAGCGCGGGTTCGCTTGCAAATGAGGTCCAGCGATCTGCGCCAGCGCCGATTCCTTGCGTTTTGAGCCGGAATAGATTCGGAAACCAGCAGTGACCGCGTCCGCCGCAAAGCCCGCGTAGAGCTGGCCAGTCTCGCTTTCGCCCGCGAAGGGCACGGCGAATTTCAGATACATTTGCGAGCGGTAGGGCGTTTTGTCGTTGGCGAAGCGCGTGTCGCGATTGATGCGCGAAAAATTGGCGCCGGTGCGGCCTCGGCAGTCGAAAAGCGGATTGAGCCGCAGAACGTCCGGGGTGAGCTCTTCGCACAACGTGCGCAGCGGTTGCACTACGGATTGTTTGTAGCGATCGCGATTCGCTTCCATCCATTCGGTGCGATTGTTGCGCGCGAGATCGCGAAAGAATCGAAAGGTTTCGCGCCCGATGGGTGACTTGATCGGAGATTTTGTATTAGGCATGACCTGCATCCATTCGTGAGCGGCAGCGGCACACTAGCGTACACGATTCCTTTCACGCGTCAATTCGACTACGCTGTGCGGCGCGTCACAGATTTAACGGCGCAAGGCCGGATCGGCCGCGGATGGATTTGCGGCCGTTGTCTGCGATTCCACTCGCGAGGATGGCATCAAGCAACGCAAGATTTTGGCTGGAACATTGCTGGCTGGATTGGTTGCTTGTGGCGGATTCCTGGTGTCGATTGCCGCGGACGAAGGGAAGACAGCGGCAACGAAATAGCCGTGGAAGCCGGAAGACCAAGGAGCAGCCCAGGATGAGTGGACCCCCCCTCCCCCCTTTTTTCACAAGTGTTCATTCTAAAGGTAGTTAAAGTTCTTTGTTTTGATACACTTTCACAAGTGTTCATTCTAAAGGACTTGCGCGCGTGCACCAAAATTGTGCAAGTTCGATTGGTTTTCAGGCGGGGCCGATACCGAAAGCGGCAGCACGGCTGCCGGACTCCAAGAAACGCAAAAGCCAAACCCGGCAGTACGACCTGTCTCGTGACCAGAAACAAAAATGCGGCAGGCTCTAAGGGAGTCGCCGCAAGATTTCAGGATGCACTTTTCTACGAGCCACAGTATAGGCGATTAGTTAGACTGCGTCAACAAAAAATAAAAAAAGCGCAGAGCCAGATTGGCGCTTGCGGGGCGGCTGGGCCGAAGCTAGGCTGCTGGCATGAGCCAATTTACTCCTACCGAGCGAACGAAAGTGCGGCGGAAGCCGGACCGCGGTTCGTACGACCGCGAATTGATTTACAAAATCCTTGACCAGGCGTTTGTTTGCCACGTGGCGTTTGTGGCCGACGGCATGCCGTTTGTGGTGCCCACGAATTACGTGCGTGTGGGCGACAAGCTGTTCCTGCACGGCTCGCCGGCGAGCCGACTGATGAAAGCGCTGTCGAGCGCGCCGTTTTGCCTGAGCGTGACGCTGCTGGATGGCATCGTGTTCTCACCGACGGCGATGGGGCATTCGGTGAACTACCGGTCGGTAGTGGTGATGGGGAAGGCCGAGATTGTGGAAGGGCATGCGGCCAAGCTGGCAGCCATGCGCGACTTTGTGGAGTACGTGGTGCGGGGGAGGTGGGAGACGGTACGCCCGCCGACAGAGCAGGAGATTAGGGCGACGATGGTTCTGGCGGTGCCGCTGGTGGAAGCTTCGGCCAAGGTGCGCACCGGATTTGCGGTCGACAATGACGGCGAGTACGACTCGGGGGCTTGGACGGGAGTGCTGCCGTTTCAGTGGGCGCCGCAGGAGCCGATACGTGACCCACGGGGGAATGCGGCGATTCCGGTGCCGGAGAATATTGCCAAGTATAGGCGGCCGCAGTAGGGGGAATTGCTGCTCTTCGCAAGGTAAGGGAATTACGGACAGCCAGAATTGGCTGTCTCACTAGTGGCAGCCGCACCCGCCTCCGCAGCAGCTTCCGCCGCCTCCCGAGAAGGAGGTTGAGGACTTGGCGGAGACGGCGTTGCCATTGCCGGTGGTGGTGGCAAAGACGGAGAGCTGGATCGCGGCTTTCTTGCTGGCGCATTTGGGGCAGACGATTTCCTGCTGCTTGTTGAGCACGATGCGCTCGAAGCGCGTGTCGCAGTCTTCACAAATGTATTCGTAGATGGGCATAGTCGATTCCTTAAGTAGTCCTCGAAGATTATAGCAGGACCCCGCCACCTCAAATGAGAACGCCTCCGGAATGACCGGAGGCGTCCCATATCGAATAAGCCGTCGCCTGTTAGTCGCCGGCGACGGCTTCGGCGGCTTCTTCTTTCTTGGCGGCGTTGCCGTTGCCAGTACCGTTGCTGTGACCGTTGCCATTGGCATGGCCATTCCCGTCACCGTTGCCGCTGGCCGGGGCGATGGATACGGGCTTGCCGGCGTTGGCGAAGTTGGCTGGGACGGCTTTGGCGATGTCCTGGACCGAGCCGATCTGGACTACCGTGGGCTGGGCCTTCTTGAGGACCAACTCTTCGTAGATGGCGCGGACTTTGGCTTGTTCCTCGTAGGCCTTCTTGCGGCGAGCGCGATCTTCTTCCGCGGCGGTCAGTGGAACGTCGTGCTCGAGGTGGCGGACACGCGCCGCGTCTTCGGCGTCAATCTTGAGCGAATGCTCATAGGTTTCGAGATTGACCTTTTTGCCCTTGGCGTAGATTTCGTGCTTGCCGTGGGTCTTGTACCACTCCGCGACGGTCGCGTTCTTGTGCATGTTTTCGATGATTTTGCGCCAGCCGATGCCGGTGTTGTAGGCGCAGAAGGAGATTTCGCCCTGCTGCGTGGCATAGGGGATGATGCACATCTCGGTGCGGCGGAAGTCGTAGTTGAAAAGATCCTGGAACCACATGCCGGCGATGAACAGGAAGTTCCACGGGTCGGTCTGGCGGCGCTTCATGGCGTCTTCGTAAGTGCGGTCGGGAGACGTCTTGCCGTATTTCTTCTCGGAATCCTTGGTGAGCGCCCAAGTCTTGTCGAACTTCTTGAAGAGGTCGTAGAGGGTCAAGCCCTTGGGCCTCTGGAAGGCCTTGTAGTTCTTAAGGAGCGCCAAGGCCATCATGAAGTTGGAGAAGGCTTTGCCGCGTGCGGCGTCGGTGATGGCAGTCACGTCGCGGACGAGCTGCTGCGCATCGAGGAAGCGCGGAACCGGCGCCCATTCCTTGGTTTCCTTGTTGATCATGATCGCCGTGCCGACGCCGCAATTGGGGTGGCAGCCGCAAGAGAGCGCGCCCCACTGGGAATCCGGGCCGTGGACGAGGTCCGAGAACCCCGCAAACGTGGCGATGAACGAGATGGGGAACCAGTCGCGGGTAGGCTCAACCTTGCCGACCTGGCGGCTGACGTCTTGCGCCAGATGCGAAAGGGTGTAGCGCTGGCGGAGGCGGCGCTCCGGGGTGATGTCTTCGTCGCGTCCGGTGAAGGAAACCGGCTGGAAGCTGACGAAGGCGATCTTCTTTGGGTTTTCCATCGCGAACTTCACGATGGCGCCGACCTGGTCGTTGTTGACGTTGTTGACGATGGTGACGACCAGCACGATTTCGATGCCGGCTTCGTGCATGTTTTCGATGGCGCGCAGCTTGACGTCAAACAAGTTGCCGACCTGACGATGGCCATTGGCGTCGTTGCCGATGCCATCGAACTGCAGGTAGGCGTAGCGCATGCCGGCTTCAAAAGCCTTCTTGGAGAATTCCTTGCTCTTGGCGAATTCGATGCCGTTGGTGGCGGCCTGCACGCTGTTGTAGCCAATCTTGCGGGCGTAAGCGACGGCTTCGAGGAAGTGCGGGCTCATGGTGGGCTCGCCGCCGGAGAACTGCACGGACATCTGGCGGCGCGGCTTGATGCGCAGAGCGTTATCCAGGATTTCCTGTATTTCGTCCCAGCCCAGCTCGTGGACATAGCCAACCTGGTTGGCGTCCATGAAGCAGGGGTCGCACATCATGTTGCAGCGGTTGGTGAGGTCCACGGTGAGGACGGAACCGCGGCCATAGCGCACGGTGCTGGAGCCATGCTTGTGAAGGTCTTCGTCGTTGTGTGCAGGAATATCGCGGCCAGGGAATTGCTTCTCGATGTGGTCGAGGAATTTGGCGTCGATGGCCATCATGTCTTCGTAGTGGCCGTGGATGGGGCAGTCTTTGACCATCCAGACTTCGCCGTCGCGCTCGATAATTTGCGCTTTGATTTCGCCGACCTTCTCGTTCATGAGGTCGCGCCAATCTTTTTTGCCGTGAATAATGGCTTCGCGAGCCTCTTTGACGCAATCGGGACAGAGCGAATCGGTCTGCCGCGGCCAGCCGAGGGTCGGCTTGGTCTTTTCCCAGGACTTTAGAAGCGGCTTATCCGACCACTTTGGGGTGAATGATGGGTTCGGATTGCGCTTGTTGAAGAATTGAATGGCATCGAAGGTGACGCCGGCTGCTTTGCAGACCGCAGCGTCGACCGCTCGCATCACTTGAGTGCCTACTCGATTCGGCATAAACCTCTACCCTCCACTTTCACGAAATGCTTTTGAGTTTTTTGATGCGTTATAAGAAGCCCGCCCAAGCGCCGTGCGGAACACGACGATTGCCCCCGGGCTCCTAAATACCGTACCACGCCAGGTAGAAACGTCCAATAAGTCTTTGGACGTGTATAGTTTGAAGGTAAGCGGGGCAGGAAGCCAGTATCTTGCCGCGAACGGTCGAAAATCGAGCGCGAACGGCGATATACAGCCGCGAACGGCGATTTAAGGGGCCCGCGGGAGGGGGTGACTTCTAGGCTATTTGGGCTACGAGTTTGCGCCTTTTCGGCAAACTTCTCGTGTCGAAGTGAAACAAGGAGGTTTATGTGTTGAGCGTCGGACGCAAAACGGCAATCACGAAATGAGCGAAGTGAGAGGCATCGTCATCGAGCTGAAGGTAGCGGACAACACAGTGCTCCGCGAGATATTTGGAGACACGCGATTCGGCGATACCGAGATGGTCAGCGAGTTGGGGCTTGAGGGAATCGCCGCCGCGGCGGCTGGCGCCACCCTTCAGGAGATTGGCGATGGCGATGCGAAGAGTTTGGCAAGCCTCGACGTAATAGTTGGTGGTGAGGTCCGAATCGCTGAGCAGCAAAACGCCCGGGCCTGCAGGAGCGCGTTCCGCTGAATCCAGCTTCAGCGGGGAACAGCTCAGGAGGCGGCGAAACTGCATCTCCAGAAGGCTGAGGCGGGAAGAAAGGCCGGGATCACCGTAGCGGCCGCGCAAAGACGGCGAAATCGACTCGGCGGATGGCTCGAGAGGGACCCTGGGCGCGGAAAGGGATTCGCTGACGCGGCCAAATCGCGGTTCGGGAGCTACGTCGACCGGAGAAGGCGGCTGGTGGGTCGAGAGCGTCGCCGTTTCCGGCGCGGCCGGCAGAGGGGCACTCCTCGTGGCGGCGCCTGGCCGGTGGCGATTGCGGCCGCCCCGGCGTCCCCGACGTCGGGTTGAGACAGGGCGTGGAGCCACCGGAGCAGGGGAAGCAGGGGAATCAGCGGCTTCCTCCGCTGGGGGAACTGCTGCTTCGGAGGTGTCAGTAGTTTGCTGAAAGGGCAGTCCGGGCTCTGTGGCGGCGGCCGCCGGCGAGGTCAGCTGGAAATCATCCGATGGAGCAGCGGAAGGCTCGCCGGATGGCCCGGCGAGACGCGCCGCGGCTTCTTGCGCTTTTGTTTTCCAGTCGACGCGGCGAAAGCGCTCGGCGGCCGTGGAATACCATTTGGCGGCTTCGGCGTTCTGCCCGCCGACTTCGAAGAAGCGGGCCAGCTCAAAAGCAACCATGGCGTCTCGAGTCTTCTGATACAGGTTCGAGAGCTGCGTCGCGGGATCCTTGCCGGTGCGTGCGCGGCGAATGCGCGCGGTGATCTGCTTCCAATCAGCCATACGAGTTACGTGCATTGTAACAGCGGGAGGGGCGCGGCACTAGCCGCGAATTTACATTCGGGAAAGCCTGAAGTGGTGCGACTTTGAATACTGGCCGGGGTTTGCGGGATTGACGCTATGGGGAGCAGTCCCTATTCTGGATTACAGTCCGCTTGGAGAAGATATGCCGCGTTTGCGCGAGACCGCTTCAATTTCCTTATCTCTACTATTATCAATAAGTTTAGTAGAAGTGGCGCCAATTTGGGGAACTTCGCCGTCTGGTATGGGGACGGTTGTGTTCGCGGAGCGAGCCCACGTGGGCACGGCAGCCGCGTCGGTAGGGACCACGGTTTTCGCCGGAGATCGTCTGGATACGGAGCCGACGGGAAGCTTGCAACTGCGTGCCGGTGCGGCGCGCTTGCTGCTAACTGGAGCGAGCGGCGTCACCTGGGGTACGGAAGGCGCGATGCCACTGGCGACGCTGACCCGCGGAGGCGTGGTGTTCTCGACTGCAAATTCTCGAGCCTTCGCTCTGAAGGCGGGCACCGCGATTTTTCGGCCGCAGAACGATCAACCTACAGTGGCCAACGTGACGATTCTGGGGCCGAAAGAGTTGGTGGTGCGCTGCTCACGCGGAACGCTGACCATCGCGGTGGCGGATGATGTTCGCGTAATTTCCGAGGGAACGGCGTATCGAGTGGTGCTGGATCCTGAAGCGGCCGCACGTGCTGCAGCGGCGCCCACACCAGCATCCTGGGGCAAGGGGCGGCCGAAGCCAACTGGGACGAGCAAGTTCATCTGCTATGCAATCGCGTTCACTGCGCTCGTCACGGCGATTGCACTGGATGAAGCATTGGAGAGTCCGGACCGGCCTTAAAGAGTTCCGAAGATGAGGCTGATAGAATTCATGCGGAAGTCGGCGCCATCGACGGCGATGACCGGGGTGCGGCGCACGTGGGGCCAATCAAGGACGGCGTCTGCGGCTTGCTGATCGCGCGCAAGCCACGCATCAGCCAGCCGACTGCCAGCGAGCATCTCAAAATCCTGCAGCAAGCGGGCCTGATCCGCGGCAAGCGCATCAAGCAATGGATATTCTACAAGCGGGATGAGGCGCAAGCCGGAAAGGTCAAGCAGCAGTTTCTGGACAAAGTTTAACCCGCCAATTCGTACCGTATAATTGCCGTTCTTACTCGAAGGAGCGTGCCGCAAATGCAATATCGGCGCTTTGGACGCACGGGATGGAACGTCAGCGAAATTGGATACGGCATGTGGGGCATGGCGGGATGGACCGGCTCGGAGGATGCGGAGTCCCTGGCTTCGCTGCAGCGCGCAGTGGATTTGGGCTGCAATTTCTTCGATACCGCGTGGGCGTACGGCGACGGACACAGCGAGCAACTCCTCGGGAAAATCCTGCGCGCGAATTCCGGAAAGAGGCTTTACACGGCGACCAAGGTCCCGCCGAAGAATCGCCAGTGGCCGTCGCGGCGCGGTTATTCTCTGGATGATTGCTACCCGCCGGAATACATTGAAGAGTATGTCGAGAAGAGCCTGCAAAATCTAGGGCTCAAGATACTGGACCTGATCCAACTGCACACCTGGGAAGACAAGTGGCTGGACGACAAGCGATTGCTTCCGGCGATTGAGAAGCTGCGGAAGAACGGGAAGGTCCGCGCGTTTGGCATCAGCTTGAACCGCTGGGAGCCGTGGAACGGCGTGCGCGCGGTGCGCAACGGGGTGGTGGACGCGGTGCAGGTGATTTACAACATTTTCGACCAGAATCCGGAGGATGAGTTGTTCCCCGCGTGTCGCGAAAAAGACGTGGCAGTAATCGCGCGCGTGCCGTTTGATGAAGGCTCGCTGGCGGGCTCGCTGACGCTGGACAGCAAGTGGCCGGCAGGCGATTGGCGTAATACGTATTTTGTGGCGGAAAACCTGAAGAGTACCGTCGAGCACGTGGAAGCGCTCAAACCCATCCGCCGCGGGGGCATCAGCATGGCGGAGATGGCGCTGCGGTTTATCCTGAACAACAAGGATGTGAGCACGATTATTCCCGGGATGCGCAAAATTTCCAATGTGGAGGCGAATACGGCGGCGAGCGACCGCGGACCGTTGCCAGCTCCGCTGCATGGGGAGCTGCGGAAGCATCGCTGGGATCGCACGCCGACGAAGTGGTCGCAATGAGTAGAGTTGTTCGTTGTTAGTTATTAATTTTTGGTTGCGAAAGGGATTGGCCGCCAAGCCATGAAAGACGCCACAGCGCGCCCCTACAGTGGCGGGCCTTAGACGCGGAGAAAAATGATAGGCTGCGGAGCAGACCGTGGGACACCGAACCCGTTTTCGCATGGCGGCAGGAATGTTCTTCTTGGCGGTGCTGGGCGGAGTGGCTGGCGGCGTGGTTTGCGCGCAGCAGCCGCCGGCGCCAGCTCCTCCTCAGCAGATAGCCGCTGCGCCTTTGCCGGAGGAAGCCGTGAAGAATGGGGCGGCAGCGTGCGTTCAGCCGGCGCCGATGGTGCGGATAGAAGATTATGA
>WNFA01002253.1_pt1 | contig 15879 bp, 16 predicted proteins | sample 5400481 | NCBI WGS metagenome assembly WNFA01 (sample SAMN13153340, study PRJNA577476) | soil metagenome | isolation source: 120 cm saprolite under Douglas fir tree site 2 hole 1 replicate 2 | place: USA:California | collected 2015-04-18
GTTGTGCTTCAGTGACGATGGTCCCGATACTGGCCCGCACCCCATCAGTCAGGAAGAGCTGAGAGCGGCGTTCAACCCCAGCAATGGATGGAATGTCGCCGCCATCGAACCGGACCGGATTCAGACGAGATACCACGACCATGGCGCACCGGCCTGGTTCGCGACAATCAAACGGATCTAGGCTGCGGGACTGGTCGGACCCGGTGAGCGATCCCGTGCCGTCACTCATGCCTCATTCGGATAGAATCGCATCAATCATGCGCCCGAAGACGCTGTTCGCGGGCTCTTCTTTATCGCTCTCCGGCCATCCCGACTTCCTCGCAGACGAAGAGCATAAACATCGAGGCGGGCAGTGAGGCCTGCTCCACCTGTCACTCGGGATGGCGAGGGCCAGCGGATTGGCCGCCGACGGGCTTATCACAGGCGAGTTCAGCCACAAGCAATCGGGTGTGCGCTACCGCTTGTACCAGCAGGACGACCGCACGTGGATGAGCTATGAGCGAGAAAAAGTCTGGCGTAAAAGGGCGCAGCTACCTGTTTTCGGTGCAAGGATGCAAGCCAATTTCCCGACTGGAGGGACCGCCCTTGACTGCCCGAATTACACACCGCAACATACCAACAGACTGACCTGAGATACCGATCATAAGTCCGCTGGCGTACCATTTATCGTCTCGCCTTGCTAACGTGGGTCCGTGAACACTGACGCCACGAAATGGGCCGTATGAACAATCGAGGGGTCTTAATCTATGGCGTCCAAGGCTACTGAACCGGCGTCGACGGCCGCCTCAGAATTGAAGAGGCGTGTTGCAGAGCGGTTTGTTGTACTTCCGAATAGCCGTTTTGAACCGTCTGCTGGTAGGAGAGCATCATTTCCTGCCACGGCGCTCGGGCCAGTCGGAGTTGCGAGCGGAGCGCTCCGCCTTCGAAGATGGGCTGACTGACGCTGAAGGCTGCGCTCCAGGTCTGAGATGGTTGTTGGAGGAAGCGGTGCAGGCGTTACTTTCCAGCCCTCCTGTCCCGGTAAGAGCAAGGCTGGGAAAGAAGGAGGCCTTCGCGACACCGATTCGGGCATTGGCTGCCATCATGTTGGCTTCCGCCTCGCGGACATCCGGGCGGCGACGCTCAAGCAATTCCGAGGGTAAGCCAAAGCCTCGCGATCATTAGACAAACGGCAACCAAAATCTCAATCTGAGTAACGGTACGAACTTGTCCTACGTCTACCCGCGATACTCTTCGAGTCCGTGCGGCTACAGAGCGCGCAGGAATGCCACCAAGTCCGATTCCTCCTGAGCCGTCAGAACAAGGCCAAATCGATTTTCGTAAAACCGCACCGCATCCAATAGCGTCTGAGCGGAGCCGTTATGAAAGTATGGTGCACGGGCAGAAAGACCGCGCAAGATCGGACCCTTGATCTTGCCAACATGGTCGAATTTACCGTCGATCAAAGCTTGGCCGAGATCAGTTGTGGTCTTGCAAGAGTTCGTCAGCCTTGGTGGATTCGTAGTCAAATCCAATTTGCATACCGTAATGCTCGGCAAATAACTCACATCCAGTCCTCCCAAGTTGGCAGCCGCGTTCGAAGGGTCGGGGTCACCGGTGCCAATGTTCAGCGGCGTTGGGAAGGAATGATTTCCGACATTTGGTGTGTCATGACAGGTGCCGCAGGTTCCCGTAAGCGACGACATGCCACCGGTAACTAAGCCCCCGGCCGACACATCGTCGTTGATGCCCGCTACACCCGTGATGTTGATGGGCCTGGAATTGAAAATGGCCTGTCCGCGTGCAACGGCTGCTCTCGGTGAGGCGTTTGGCACCGACGCCCAGGCGTCAAAGGGATTGAAAATCGCGGGAGTAAAATGAGTGTCGCCCGGCGTAACCAGTCCGCCGGGCTGCTCGAATTGTGAAACAAGAGGGTGCACGCTGGAGTTGATGCTGATAAAGAACGGTTGCGTGGTGAGAGATACAGGCCCGCCACTCGCGCCGTGCGCGTCCAATCGCCCGGCGTAATTGTCGATGATGACAACGCCATCTCAAAATCTACAATTTGCTGCTGCTCCGTGGGCGTCGGCCTTCCTTGGACATGGCCTGTAGTGGCGTCTACGGATTGGTGCTTCAGATCAGCCACCCCCATGAAGTGCCAGAAGTCAAAAAGTTCACTCGCATCTGTGACTCGCTATCCGTAGAAGTGTCGGTAGGTGCGTCTCTGTTCGGCGTGCTACGCGAAGTAGCTCCCGGGTTGTCGGCAAGCCGGAGTGCGACCTGTAAAGCTGCTGAAAATGATTGTCTGGAGAGGAGGAACTCGAACAGACCGTGCGTCCCATCGCACGTAGCCTACAAGGCCGAGCGGGGAGGCAACGAACTGTTCTGGAGCCCTTGGACAATGTACCCACGCTCGCGAGAGTCGATGACTGGGACAGCCTCGCGCAGACTCCGAGCTGATTGGTTCTGTCTGGTGTTGCATTGATTTGAACCAAAAACCATGACACTTTTATGACACTGCACCATTTCGGTGCATACGATGTTCCTGCAGTTGATTGGTTTGTTTCGAACAGTCAAAGTGAAGTTGGATTTGGAGTAGTTGCAACGCAATTATCGGCCCTTCACGAATTCGCCTTGTCACTCAACGAGGTAAGTCAGGTTCGTAATTCGTATAATGTTCTTCGCCTGCTGGTCCACATTGATGAGCCTCAGCTGACAATCCTGCCGTTTGGCGGACAAATAGACGCCCACCAGCACTCCGAGACCAAAACTATCCAAGTAGGTCATGTCTTTTAAGTCCAACACCAGGCGCTTTGTTTGAGGAAGTAGACCGTGTACCGTACTCCGCAACACTTCGCAACTTGTATATGTCAGCTTGCCGATGCATCGGATAAGCGTTTCTTCTGAAGTGGTCACAGTCTCGAGCTTTAGTTCCGGTTTTGCGAATGGCGTTTGTGCCATTGAAGAACTCCTGAGCCGGAGGTTTTGAACCAAACGTCCAACCTAAACCTAGGTCGTTTCACGTCGTCGAAAGCTGATTAGTGAAGCCTATCCAGCGAGGTTGAAATCAGCTCTGCAGAATACCGATACCATATGCCTAGCAGCGCCAAAGTCAAGCCAGAATTAGAAAGCTTGAATAGCAGGTCGAGGTTGACTTGTCCTGTTTGTTCTTGCTTTGATTTGAGCAGGTATTCGCGACTAGGGCACGTTCCATCCTCAACCATTGGCAATGAAAGGACAAAATACTACGTAGGAGGCCGCCTGTGCCACGGGTATCTCCTCGGAGTGTTTCGAGCACCACGAACATCTTCGGGGCGAAGGGATGCCGAAAATAGCCTCTTTTTCTATCCAGACGGTCTTGCAGCATTGCGGCTACGCAGCTGTGATATAACCGCTCTCAGCAACGAGCGCAACTGACGAGCCAATCGCAGGCGAGTTAATCACAAGGAGAGCTGATGAGAAATAGAAACATTGGGCTAGGAGTGTTGCTGATGTTGGCGTGGGCAGGTCTGGCAGCCATGCGGGCCAACGCAGCTGAAAATGCCAACGTGGCGCAAGTGCTAAATGATAGTGTGTCGGGAGCGGAGAAGGAATTAATGTCCGCGGCGGATGCCATGCCGGAAGATAAATATTCGTTTGCGCCAACTAACGGGGAGTTCAAAGGCGTGCGCAGCTTTGCCGAGCAACTAAAACATATCGCCGCGGTGAACTATATTGCCGGAGCTTCTATCCTGGTCGAGAAGCCGCCGGTTGACGTCGGAGGAGAGTCAGGTCCGGCCGCCATCAAGTCCAAGGCGGAAATAATAAAGTTCGCCAACGATTCGTTTGCTTACCTGCACAAAGCCATCTCTTCCATCAACGAGAAGAACTTGCTGACGCCAATCAAGCATCCCTTTGGGGATGCGCCTGCAACCCGATTGGGATTGGCGGTACTGGGAGCGCAACATATCTTCGACCATTACGGCCAGATGGTCGAGTACTTGCGGATGAATGGAATCGTGCCTCCGGCCAGCCGCTAGCGAATTGCATTGTTATCTCAAGATATAGATTAATTTACAGTTATCAACAGTTCTAGAATGCCCTTTGGGACTCGTGGCCTATAGCTTTTTCGGGTTGTCCGAGAGGGCCTAGGGTCGGCAGTGAGACTGGGTGCCCGAGGCACACAGCGCCTAACTATCCTGAGACTCGCTCGCGAACCCGAGTGTCTCGAGAACCCGACGGCCACCGCCAGAGAAACCCCAGAGATGGAGCGGACTCGATCAGAGACACTCAAGCTGTTTGTGGTTTCCGATGTTGGGCGTCGAAGCACGCTCCTCTCTTCCACACGATCAACACGATGGTGGCAATCTTCCTGGCCAAGGTTAGACGCGCCATCTCCGGCCGGATGCCCTTGCTCAATAAAGCGGTGTAGAACTCTTGAAACGGACCGGGTTTGCTCGAGGCCACGATCGCCGCACCCTTAAACAGATTCTTCAGATCGTGATTGCAGTTTCGGTTAAGTCCGCGAATGGAGCTCTGTTTCTTCGCTCTTTGCAGCTGCCCGTCAACACGACGGTGATCGGCGCTGCTTTGTGTCTCGATGCCAAATCCGCTGTAGGTCCACAGCTGCCGCTTGGTGCGGAAACGATGCGGAGTCTGCAGGATGCCAAGCAGTATGGCTGACCGGATCGGACCGATCGAAGGGATCTGGCAGAGCAATTTCCAGGCCTTGTGTTTCTTGCCCTCTGCCAACAGCTCCCGCCGTACTTCCTGACGCACCGTCCGTAGCGCATCGAGTTGTTGGTAGTAAAACTCGGCCCGCCGGCGCGCTCCCGGTTCGCCGATCTTCCCGAGCCACTCGCCACGATGGCGTGGTGCATAGACCTGCTTGCCGGTACAAGGAATGGCCCAACTGCGATAGATCGCTTTCACCCGTGACATGACCCGTCCGAGATCTTTGGTGATAGTCAGATAACTGCGCACCAGTTCCTTCAGACTTCGTAGGCCGTGTTCACCGTGATAGACCGGGTGGAGATGATTGAGGCGCAGCAGCCCGGCCAACCGGCGCGCGTCGATCTTGTCACTCTGGTTGCCTTCCCGCATGGAGGCATTCTTTCGCGGATCACACACCAGCAATTTCGTCACGTACGGTTTCAGCAAGTCATACAACCAGGCGGGTACGCCTCCACTGTTCAGTCTAAGAATTCCCGCGATACATCTAGTAGTGTCATTCGGTCCCGGCACATTCCGAACGTATCGTCAGCAAGCCGGAAGTGATCGCGCAAACGGTTCACCCTTCGCCGTATCATCGGCGAATTCCAGCCCGATGAGAATCGCACCGTTCCAGCCGCGCCGATCAGTCTCTGGGTCCAACTTGCCCGTTATGCGTGGCCAATTTCGGGGTTAAACGGTGCAGAATCAACGCTTAGTCTGAAAATTAAAAGCCGGATGTTGACTCCTCATCGGAGGCGTTGAATCACATCGGATTCGGCAGTTTAGTTTGTGCGCGGAGCACTACAGAAGCTCCGCTAGCCTCGGCCGCGCGCCAGGTTCCGAAGTCCACCGCATCCGGGAAGGCATGGACCCTGTCATAGGGGTAAGGTGGTGCAATACGGTTTTTGGACTCCTGATCGACTCAAACGATCTCATCAGGAAATGAGTTCTCGCATAGAAGGCGAGACTCTTGCGAAGCGATCCGGCGCAGGTACAGGCGAAGTGATCGGCTACGGCAAATCCCAGTACCGGAGCTTACGACCCAACGGCATGCGGATGATCACAAGCGTTACCTTACAATAGTGGGTGTTTAGAGATCCTGGCCCCAGCTTTGCGGCATGCCATGCAAGACCCGCATCGAGATCTGCGAATGGTTCCTGTTTCATGGTTAAAGAAACGAATTTGTTCTTTTTTCCAGGGAGCAGAATTCCAATACTCGTCTGTTTTTTTCACCTTCTCAACCGGGCCTTGGCACTGCTCTCGTGATGGAGGAGATCCGATTTGGCGTGGGAATCCTTCTTGTGGAAAGCACCTGAAAGGGATGCTAGAGTTTGGCTGCACCGGGTAGATCGGCCAGGAGCTGTATAGAAATGTCTGACCGCCGGCACCAGGTCGAGGATCTGTATCACGCAGCTCTGGAGCGACCCGCAGGCCAGCGCGCCGCGTTCTTGCTGGAAGTCACTGCTGGCGATGTCACACTGCGTCATAAAGTCGAAACGCTACTCGCGCATCAATTCCCGGAGGAATTCGCTGGTGATTCGCCTGGGCCGGACGTCGCGGGGCGAAAACAAAATCCCCAAACCCAATCGACGGATGAAACTCTGAGTCAAGCTGCGGACCCACTCCTTGGCGCGACGATTTCCCACTACCGCGTGATCGAGAAGCTCGGTGCCGGCGGTATGGGCGTGGTGTATCGCGCACATGACGAGAGGCTTGATCGCGACGTTGCACTGAAAGTCCTGCCTGCAGGCAGGCTTGCCAGCGATGTGGCCCGTAACCGGTTTCACGTAGAGGCGTTGGCGCTCGCCAAACTAAATCATCCCCACATCGGGACCATCTACGACTTTGACACGCAGGGAGGCCTCGATTTTCTGGTGATGGAGTACGTCCCTGGAATGACTCTTTCTGACCAACTGGCACACGGTCCGCTGTCAGAAAGGGAGGTTCTCAACCTCGGAGTGCAAATTGTCGAGGCGCTCGAGGAGGCACACCAACACGGCGTTGTACATCGCGATCTGAAGCCGCGAAACATTGTTGTGACACCAAACCGGCAAGTAAAAGTCCTCGACTTCGGCCTCGCGAAGCTCCTGCGGCCAGTGAGTGAAATATCCACTACTGACGAGTTCAGTGGCACAGCGGTTGGCGCCGGAACACTGCCTTACATGGCACCCGAACAACTCCGAGGAGAGCCGACAGATGCACGCACTGACATCTACGCTGCGGGCACTGTGTTCTACGAAATGGCAACTGGAAAGCGTCCCTATAGAGGCAAATTCGCAACGGCGCTGGCCGCCGACATTCAGACCCAGGCGCCGGTACCGCCACGTCAACTTAACCCCGAAATTTCATTGGATTTGGAACAAGTAATTTTGAAATGCCTGGAAAAGGATCCTCAGGACCGCTACCAGTGTGCAAAAGACCTGTGCATCGCTTTGCAACGGCTATGCAGTGTCCCGCTCAAAGAGCGCACGCTGCTGCCGAAACATCTTTCGCTTCGCTTGGCCATCTCTGTAGCGATGTGCCTCGTAGTAATCGCGTTGGCAGGAGCCTACTTCGCTCGTCGGCAGTTTGGGATCAAACCCCCTCAGGCGAAAATCATACTGGCGGTGCTGCCATTCGAAAACTTGAACCGCGACCCGCAAGAGGACTATTTCTGCGACGGTCTGACCGACGAGATGATTAATCAGTTGGGCCGCTTGGTCCCACAACGACTCGGAGTAATCGCACGAACTTCGGTTATGCAATACAAGGGCAGCCAGAAACGTATTGACCAAATCGGAAGAGAGCTGGGCGTGGGCTACATCCTCGAGACTAGCGTGCGCCGCGAAGGAGCTCAGGTACGCATCGCGACGCAATTGATCGAGGTGCGCGATCAGAGCACACTTTGGACCGAAACTTATAACTACGATGTAGCAAGCATATTTTCGCTGGAAACCGATGTGTCGCGGCGCATGGCCAACTCGCTGGCTCTTCAGTTGCTCCCAGGGCAGCGGATGACGCGACCACAAGCGACGAGCGTCGAAGCGTATGAAGCCTACCTTCAGGGCCTGTATCACTGGCATAAAGGCTCGGCTGAGCAGGCGAGAAAAGCGCGCCAGTATTTCGAGCAAGCCGTGAAAATCGACCCGAACTACGCGCCCGGCTACGCTGCGCTCGCCGGCTACGGAGCGACTGATGATCTTCCTACGAAAGCGGCGATGTCAAAGGCAAAGGAATATGCACTCAAGTCCCTGGAACTCGACCATTCTCTAACTCAAGCACATACAGCGCTGGCGGAAATTCGATTCTATGGCGATTGGGACTGGTCTGGCGCCGAGATCGAGTTCAAGCGGGCCCTCGAACTCAATCCGAACGACGCAGAAGCCCACCGAGTCTATTCCTTTTATTTGTTGGCCCTGGGACGATTCGAAGAGGCCAAGGTCGAGGTCCAGCGCGCCCAGGATCTAGATCCCATTTCCCTCCTGACAAGCGTCAATGCGGGTTGGACCTTCTACTTCGCTCGTCAATACGATCGTGCCATCGAGACGTGTAGAAGAGCCTTGGAGCTGGACGCGAGCTCAGATGGCGCTCACGCGTGCCTGGGCCAGAGTTACCGTGCCAAGGGGATGCGCGACGACGCCATCGCCGAAGCCGAACGCGCGGTCACGCTTTCTGGAAACAATCCAGCTCGCCTGGTAGCGCTCGCCCGGACATATGCGGCTTTCGGCGAGCAGCCTGAGGCGAAAAAGCTCCTAACGAAGCTGCGCGAGCAGGCTAAGGTTCGCTACATTTCGCCGTACTTGCTAGCTATGACGCATGTCGCGCTTGCCGAACAGGATCAGGCCCTGGCTGCTCTGGAACAAGCTTACAAGGAACGCGACCGCTATCTTGTGTCGCTAAAAATTGACGACGCCTTTGACCCGCTCCGAGACAAGGCACACTTCCAGGATCTTTTGCATCGGGTTGGCTTTCCGCCTTAGGGTGTGAGAGTCACCCTCTTGCGGCCGCGCCGATTCTCTACTTGACCTGATCGACCGCGAATGAAGCGGACGCCGAGTAAGTATGTGAATCGTGTACCACTACCACGAGATAGGGATCATCGGATGCGGACCTGGACTCACCGAGCTGAATCACGAACTGACCCTTCGAAAGGTCGCTGTAGGACGGTTTAAAGATCTCGTACTTTTTGTAAAACGCCAAGGGGTCACTCTGCAGTTCTTTCTGTCTTTCGACGGAGAGTTGCATGATGGCGATTTGTGGTTCCTTAGGGCCCAGGCTCGGCTCTTCCCACAACTTAAGCACCTTGAAGTCGGCTACGGTTTTCCAACCAGTTGAGACTTTCTCTTGAGCCAAACGTGCGAAGCCCGGTTGCCAAAGGATCAGAAACGCGGTAAGGATCCCACCGAACAGGATTCGCTTCATGTCGCACCTCCGTGCCATGGAACGTTGGGAAAGATAGGGCGGTCTTTTGCAATCATTCTGTATGCCCGTTCGGTTCGAATGTCAAGTTCTACGTCGGTTCCCGCAACGGTCTCCCCAAGGGGAAGTTGGGGGAAATGCCTTCCAAGTCGCTTCCTGGTTTGTGCGACACAGCCTTAAATACTGTCTCGCTCAACAGGAAAACGACCGGCATGCTGCTCGAGGCGGGATTTATTTCCTTGTTCCTCGCTCCGCAGGGATGGCGCCCGGGAGTCGGCCTCTGGCATCCGCCCATTCGCGCTAGCGTGTTTCTTTTGCTCTGGGAGTGGTTCCGGATTTACTTTGAATCGGGCGTCGCGAAAATCGTAAGTGGCGATCCCGAGTGGCGACACTTTACGGCGATGGATGAGTATTACCAGAATGGTCCGTTGCCGACGTGGATCGGGTGGTACGTCCACCACCTTCCACACTGGTTTCACGCGGCGACGGCATTCGGCACGCTTGCGCTGGAGCTGCTTCTGGTGCGGATGCTTTTTTTGCCGAGACGCTGGCGAATTGTTTGTTTTTCCATCGTGACGCCCTGGCAGATTGCGAAAATCCTGACGGCCAACTACACGTTTCTGAATTATCTTGTTCTAATGATCGGTTTTCTGCTCTTGGAGTCGGCCTGTCATAGAGATAAGTTGGTGCAACAGGGGTTTTGGACTCCTGATCGACGCAAAAAATCTCATCAGGAAATGAGTTCTAGTGCGAAAACCAATAAATACGGCATAATTGGATTGCGAAACTCGACCGTCAGAGCCAAGAACAGCGGATAGTGATGGGGCCGCCCTTGCTCGAGACTCGAACGGAGTATTAAGTAAGTCTTTGATTATCTGTGCCTTACAACGGGCTCGTAGCTCAGCGGTTAGAGCAGCGGACTCATAATGCCCACGAGGCCATTTTGCAGAGCCACGCACGCGAGCGTAGGACAGCGAAAATAGCCAGTATTCACGCATCTTCCGCAAACTTCCTCCCCCGCAGCGCCGAGCACATTGACGCATGGAATAGAAAGCCCAACTGACACCAGAACTGACACCGGCAAATACAGGTAAGAATCCCGACAGACCGAAAAATGGTTCACAGAAGCGGTTTTTCCGTCTCGCAAAATTTTGCTCAGATTGGCTTGGCAAGAAAATTGTTCAACAATTCGTGCGTGAGGCAGTGATCTTCAGAGGATCATCGAGCAGAGGTGCGACGAGTCGCGCAAGGCGATACGTAATCTTTTTCAGGCTTGTGCGCTGTGGCTCCGCGGCTGTTCACCCGGGCTAGCGCTATTTCCGCTCAGGACGTCGCGCACCTTAACCGCCAGTTCATCCGGACTGAACGGCTTCTCGATGAATGCCGTTCCTGGGCTGAGAACCCCGATATTAATTGCGTCATCCTCTGAGTAGGCTGACATGTAAAGCACTTTTAAGTTCGAGCGCAGCTTAGCCAGTCGGTCGACCAACTCGCGTCCTTTCATGCCAGGCATGACCACGTCTGTGAGCACCAAATGGATCGTTTCATGGTCGGACTCCGCTAACTGAATTGCATCCGCGGCGTTCCTTGCTTCAATCACGGAATACCCTCTTATCTCCAGGAAAACGCGCGTCATGCGCCGCACCGCATCGTCATCTTCCACCACAAGAATCCTTTCCTCCCCTTGCAGAGACCGAACGATTGGCTCAAGTGCCTGAACGACTTCAACAGGTTCCTCAACGCGCGGAAGATAGATTTGAATTGTTGTCCCCAAACCGAGTTTGCTAGAAACGGTGACGCAACCTCCGCTCTGGCTCACTGTACCGTAAACAGTGGCCAAGCCCAGTCCACTCCCTTTGCTTTTGTCCTTGGTGGTGAAAAAGGGTTCGAAAAGATGCGACTGGGTCTCCTCGTCCATACCGTGCCCAGTATCGCGCACTGCAAGCATCACGTGAGGCCCGGCTTGAACTCCGGGGTGAAAGCGGCTCCACGCGGCATCTAGATCGCAATTCGCAGCCTGAATCGTCAACTCGCCGCCGCGCGGCATGGCTTCCCGGACGTTAAATACCAAACTCATGATGACCTGTTCCACCTGCGCGGAGTCGGCCTTTACCCGCCCGAGTTCAGGATCGAGATCTAGACTCAGCTTAATGTCCTCGCCAAGTACGGGGGGCAACACTTCCGCTACTTGAGTGACCAGGGCATTGAGGTCTAGTACCCGCGGCTGGAGCACCTGCTTGCGGCCAAAGGCTAAGAGCTTCCTCGTCAATGACGAGGCTCGATCCGCGGCCCTCACAATTTCGCCTAGCTCGCGGCGCAGGGTACCACTGAGGCCAACATTGTTCTGTGAAAGCGCCGCTTGGCCACGGATGACCATGAGCAAGTTATTGAAGTCGTGGGCCACGCCGCCCGCCAGTCTGCCGACGGCCTCCATCTTCTGCGCCTGGCGCAATGCTTCTTCTGCTTGCTCGCGCCCGGTAATCTGTCTTTCTAGCTCACGATTGGTGGCTTCCAATTTCTTGACGTTTAGCTGCGCCGTCTCCGCCATATAGACAGCAAACGCCAGTATCAAAGCCATCAGAATGCCGCCGCCAAAAACCACCGTTGGCAGAGGTGACCGTACGTACGCAGCTGCCCACGAATGCGGCCAGACCAGCGCTCGCCACGTTAACTGCTGAAACTCAATGTTTGCTTCCTGGACATATGGCCTCTCTCGAGCCGGCTGTCCTACGGTGCGACTGTAGACAGACTCATTCCCATCGTATACTGCGACCCAATAGTCCGGCGCAACACCCTGAAGGATCGAGGAAAGCAACTCCTGATAGCGGAACACCGCGACGAGAAAACCGCTAAGTTCCTGCCCAGAATACATGGGCACGCAAACCAGGAAACCTCGGCCGCCCTGTCGCAGGTCGACCCGAGGTACAACCATTGTGCTCTTGCTGTCGTCCGCATCTTCGAGCGTCGCGCGCAGCCCGGGGACGGCGCCCAAGTCATCGGCGATTTCAGCTCCATTTCCTTGCCCTGGAGCCACCCAGAGCGCGTGGAATTTAGAGTCCAGCCGCTCGATCGCCTGGTATGCGGGGTAGCCGCTCATCACCAGCCTCGCATCCGCCTCCATGTCCTCGTCTGAGCGGTCACGGGACTGCCAGCGCAGGGCCAAGCGCTCTATTGGCAGGATGCGCGCTCTTAACTCTGACTCCGTTTTGGTCTTCACAAACGAGGCTTGCTCTTTCACCGCAGCCTGCATCTCAGCGCGCCAATGCGATTCCAGCATCTGCCAAAAGGTCAAGGCGACCAAGATTGTGGTCAGGCCAAAAATGACTGGCAACACTAACCGGTCGATGAAGCTTCTATGCATTGGAATTCTCAAATGTTGCTAGCGTAGCTAATCTGTGGGACCCGTGTAACTCGTTTTTGCTTCCGAAAACGCCAATGAATCTACAACGATACCTCTTGGGTCCTATTACGGTCTCGCAAATTTTTTTCCATTCTCTATAATCGCTCCCAGAAGCATCAGGAGCCTCTCCATGCCTCGAACCTGCACGACCTGCACTCACCCTCATCGCGACGAGATCGACCGCCGTCTGCTCGATGGGGCCTCGTTGCGAAACATTGCGAAACAGTTTTCGGTCTCCTCCGCTAGCCTCTTTCGCCACAACAAGCACATCTCGAAAACTCTATCGAATAGTCGCCAGGAAGCCGAAATTCTCCGTGCGGACGGCTTGATGGAGCACCTGAACCACCTGACGGCGGAGGCGGAGCGCCTGAAGCAGAAGGCAGAGCAGGCGAAGGATTACCGGACGGCGCTGGCAGGCGTGCGGGAAAATGAGCCGTCTGCTAGAACTCGCTGTGCGTCTCGCTGTCGAGGTGCAGGAGCGGGCATCGTCTGATTACGATTTCGACGGTCGCCCATTGGAGCAACTGAGCGACGTTGAACTGCTGCAAATCGTGGCTCGTGGTCAGGGAATGACAGAAAGTAAGTTCTTGAGGATCGCTCGCGGGCAAATTTCCCAGGACGCTGTTCCGTCCGATGTGTGAATTGAGGGAATGACAAACAGTTAAATGGACCCAAAGCTTGGTAAACGCACAGAGCGGAAACTGAACGCGCTTATCGGAAGTGGAATCGCGCTTGCCGAAAAGTAAGAGACAGCACTAGCACGGCCCTTCGCCGAACTGGTAGGGAAAAAGGAGGTACGCTCCAATGGCTCGCTTGATTGTAGTCGCGGAAGCAACATGGGGGGCAATTTATCTGAAGCCTGAAAGTCAATCTGGAAAAGCCAATGTCATAATAGCTGTTTCAGTGACCAATGCCGACGGTGTTGCAGTAACGGGCCTTTCCACTGGCAATTTCGACGTGCATTTTATGCCAGCTCCCGGATACAACCCAAAGTTCCTGCAGGCTTTTACGATCCCCGTAGAGGAACAAGTCCCTGGAATCTATGTCCTTGCGCTGGCACCTCCAGCGTGCCCCGATGTTGGGGAACGATATCTCTATTCGATTTCTGTGACCTCCAAATCAAAAAGTGCAACGGACCACGGCCAGGCTGTCACGTCATTCGATCTCCCAGCGGGAGTATGAAGGGCACCGTAGTGCGATTCATCTTGACTCAACTTGCGGTGCCCAGCCGCTAGCGGGCGTTAGCCATGCGTCCTGGATACCGTTCGCACAGGCACCTACGACTTGGTAGGAAGCGCACTCATGTCCCATGTGCCCGTTTGCAGCACGGACCGAGCGTGCGAAAAGGCAACTTGGACTGATAAACGAAGAGGCCACACTGAGTCAACGACGCCAGCCTCCATTAAGTCTTCAATATTCCCGGTCGTCGCGTTGAACCCAACGTTCGGTGAAGAAGATTTCCGTATCTCCTCAAGCATTTGCGTGGGGCTACGTTTGGCGTTCTCTATTAGTTGGCTGATCGGCTCCTCCAGAACCGACGCCAAGGATTGCCGGACGGCAAACTCGATCTCATCCCCAGCTTTCCATTCATCAAGCGCAATCCCCGCCCGGAAAAGGGCAACACCGCCACCGGGAGCGCAACCGTGCTCAATCGCTGATCGTGCTGAGTACATCGCGCTTTCTAATTTGTACCGTCCTTCGGCTACCTCTATATCTGTTACGCCTCCGGCTTTCAGTACCGCGACGCTCCCGACAAGCATTGCCAACCGCTCTTGCAGTTTCTCCTGCTCCATTGCATTCGCCGCGTTCTCGATTTGGATTCGGATCGTTCTCGCCCTGTCGTTGATGGCTTGAGAGGATCCCGCTCCCCCGATTATTGTTGTCTCGTCTCGTGTAACAATCACTCTTGCGGCTGTGCCCAGGTCGCTTAGCGATGCCTTTTCAAGGGGAACACCCAGTTCGGCCATAAATGTTCTTGCACCAGTGAGCACAGCGATGTCTTCAAGGAGATGCTTTCTTCTGTCGGCGAATCCAGGACTCTTTACAGCGACGCACGGTAGCGTACCCCGCAACTTATTCACGACCAAGGTCGCAAGCGCCTCACCATCGACATCGTCGGCGATTACAAGAAGACCACGCCCTGATTTTGCAACCTCTTCCAGGACAGATAGCAAATCTTTCATTGAAGAAATCTTCTTCTCGTGTATCAACACAAAGCAATTTTCCAAAATGGCTTCTTGGCGGTCCGGATGGGTGATGAACTGCTCGGAGAGGTATCCTCGATCAATGCGCATTCCTTCAAAGAGCTCCAAGCTCGATTGGGCCGTGTGAGACGTCTCGATGGCAATTACCCCATCCTTCCCCGCCTTTTCCATGGCTTCAAATACCATCTCTCCAAATCTTTTGTCACCGTGTGCGGCAGTTCATGGGGAGGCCTTCAATAAATGCATCATACCGCGCGGGTGATTCTGCTTTGGTCGTTCATTTCAGTCGGCCTTCTCGGCCAGCAGCCGACAGAAGACGAAACAGCGACGTGGGGTAGAGTAGGAAATTTTAATTACCACTTTTCGAACGGTAAAGCCTGGAAGCAGCTCGACCTTCAGTCACGGGTAACGCTGATACAGGGGATTGAAGAAGGAATCATGCTCGCCCTACGCGAGGCTGACAAGAATGTGCGAGAAGATCAGGTATTAATTTTGGATCGGACCTCCAAAAACTTAACCATAGAGGGATTCAGAATGTCCGATATCGTAAGTCAGATCGATACATTTTATAGCGACAGCGCAAACGTCCGTGTTCCCATCACAGATGGATATCAGTACTCACTGAGAAAAATGAAAGGTGAGAGCGCGGTCGAACTGGAAAAGTACGCTGAACAATTGCGTAAGACATACAACAACCAAGAATAGAGGGCAGTTTCGCTCAAAGCAGGTAGTGCTTGGCGATTTCCAGATTCGCGTCGTCATCTCCCAAACGGACTGCCTTGTGAAACCACTTCAAGGCCCTCTTTGGGAGGCTGCGGCCACCATTAAGCACCAGTGAAATGCTAAAGCACTGACTAACATTCACCAGGCAGTAAATTACCCATGAAGTGACAGTTCAGGTTACAGAAACTTTAGGAACTCGATGCGATGGAGCTGGAGCATCCAACCTTTCTTTGAGGGTCGGAATCCTAGTACTTAGGAAGCCTCTTCACTGGCGAAGTTAGTTCTGCTCTTCCCCGTGCCTCTTAGCGGCAATGGGGACGGAAGGCGCGATCCACAGGCCCATTAAGGCCTGTTCGGCTCATGGATGAGCCGAGCAGGTGAAGAATGCACGGCTACAGCACAGACTCTGGCGAAAGGAGGGTCGTTCCTCTTTTGCTTGCGTCTGTGGCGATTGCTTTGGCGTGGGTGTCGTACAGGATTCTG
>WNFA01003633.1_pt1 | contig 15876 bp, 13 predicted proteins | sample 5400481 | NCBI WGS metagenome assembly WNFA01 (sample SAMN13153340, study PRJNA577476) | soil metagenome | isolation source: 120 cm saprolite under Douglas fir tree site 2 hole 1 replicate 2 | place: USA:California | collected 2015-04-18
AGCTCGGATTCGCGAAGCGCAGCTTCATCAACGGTATAAGACTTTGCCCGCCAGCCAGCAGCTTGGCTTCATCGCCAAACTCGGAAAGCATGGCCACCGCTTCCTGCAGCGAGCCCGCGCGGTGATAGTGAAAAGCTCGGGGATACATGCGTCCGATTATCCTTATTAGCCGGGCGAAACAGCTTAACAAAGGAAACTCTATGGCGTAACGCCGACCCCGCCGAGGCGAGACGCCCGCCGGACAGCCGCCGAGACGGCGCCGCTACAAAAATCATCCACGCTGCCGAATAAAGCCCACTGCCGCCGCGGCCATCGCGATAATGACCAGAGCCGACCCCGCAATTGCAAGCGCTGATGCCAGTAACAAAGCATGCGTAGTCTGCAGGATCACCCCCAGCGGAAATAAGATCGAGCCGATCAGCATCGCCAGCGCAATTCCGAAGCGAGCACGTACTCCGAACGCGACGTCATCGAGCACCATGCCCATAACGATCATCAGCATGGCCAGCCCGATCCAATGCGAGTGCACGTCGACCTGCCGGACGTAATCGTACTTTGTCTCGCGATAAGCGATCAGCGCAAGCTTCGAATCATCCCAATGGCGCTCCGCGGCATGAACAAACGCACCAGCCAATGAACCACCCATACGATCCAACGTCTGGTGCTCCACAAAGACCGCGTAGTGCAGACCGTAGAGCATCCCAAACGCTGCCAGGATCGTCCCCCCGGCAATGAGCAGCTTGCGGGGGTTGTTCATCGCGCGCTCCCAACTCCTGCGTCGAGACTACCCGTGTGACGGACCACTCCCACCAGCATACCGATCAGGGCCACGATAACCATCAGGCCTCCCGCGTCCGCGATGCCGCCAGCCAACAGCCCCATCCTGAGTTCAAGCAAAACAAACACCGGCAAAATCACAGATCCAGCGAGCAATAACTTGACCCAACGCCGCTTCCACACCTCGCTGAGATAGACATAGGGCTGCACGAAAGAAAGCAGAATCGCCAACAATCCGAACTCGATGATATGAGAGTGCGCAGCGATCTGCACCGCTTTCTCCGCTTGCAACATGCCGTATGCGTTCACCGAGGGGGCCATCCCGTTAGAGCCGGAAGGCTGATCCAGCAGGTCTTTCAGAATCACCATTTCTCTGTTTTCGTGCTCATACAAATTTACTCCCGCGTACCACGCGCCGTGCAGGAAACCCAGCAGCACCAGCACCGTCCCGCCCGAGAGCAGCGTGCGCCGCTCCCAGCTGCGGTCTTTTGGCAGCTCCGGCTCGACCGGGCCCACGGGCTTGCTGCGCAAGTAATTCCAGAAACCCCACCCCTCACCGATCAGCGCGATGATCAGCAGTGCTCCCGCAGAGTCAGCCAGAATACTGGCCCATCCAATCACCGGAAACGGGCTGTAAACCAGTCCAACATAGTGGATGAGGAAAATTCCCACGGGCAGCAGGATCCCGCCGGTCAGGAACAGTTTCGCCAGCAATGTTTTCGCGGACGCCGAAAGGGCCACATAAGGCTGGATCAACGCCAGCAGCAGGGCGAGAAAGCCAGCATCAATCATGTGGACATGCGTGTCCACCTTGGTGCCGCGGTCTTCCAGCAAATCTCCTATATGCGCAAACGCCGCTTTCACCGCCGATGGATCCTGTGCCGCCACCGCTTGGGTTGCTGCCAGCAAGGCTTGGCCGGTTTGTCCTCCGTTCTGGTGCAGGACAAATACCCCGAAGATATCGCCGAAAAGCATTCCCGCCGCAATGAGCGCGATGCCTCCGAACACGAGCAATCGCCTCGCGCCCATGGCAGGGAACGTGGCGGCTACATTGGTGGGCATCGTTGTGATTGCCATCTCTCTCAATCACTGCCGAGCTGTGCTCGGCCTGCGCGGATCGGAGACCCGCGCCCATATGGTCCTTGCTAATCTGCGGCTCTTGCTTCTTGCGAACGAAACGCGGGCATTACGTGCTTGGCGAACATGTGTTGCGTCTTGACGCTCTTCCAGTGCTCCAGACCACCGAAATTGGAGACGATGGCCAATTCCCCAATGCCGCCTTTCTCTTCCAGCGCGCGTATCTGGCGGATGATTTTTTCCGGCGTGCCGATAAACCCGATCTCCTGATCCACAATTTCGTCGTAGGTCAACCTGGTCAACGATTCGAGCGCGCCGCTGGCGTAGAAACCGTAACCCTTGGCGCGCAACTCCGCCTTCTTCTCTTCACCCTGCAACGATTCCACCGGAGAAGCATTGAACGCCAAAAAGTTGAGCAGGGCTTGTTCGACTTCTTTGCGGATCTGATTTTCATCCTGATCGATGTACACCGGGCGGATATACACGATGTCCGACTGATGACCGTGCTCGGCACAGGCCTTCTTATAAATGTTCAGGGGAGCTTCCAGCACTTTCCAGGGCAAAAGCGGTGGCACGCAAATGCCCCAGCCTTTCTCGCCTGCCATTTGGTAGGTAATGTCGCTGGTCCCGCCGGTGTAGAACCTGGGATGTGGCTTCTGCAGCGGCTGCGGCACCACGCTGACATCCTTAACGTTGTAATACTTCCCCTGGTATGAAAACTTCTCGCGAGCAAACGCGAGTTCCAGAATGTCGATGGCTTCGTCGTAGCGCGACCGGCTCTCCTCCAGCGGTAAGGCGGAAGGCCCGAACAGCCAGGCGTGCCCGCGTCCCAGGCCGCATTCCAGGCGTCCGTTGGTAAGAATGTCCGCCTCGGCGATCATGCCGGCAAGGCGCATGGGATTTTCCAGGGGCAGAGTGTGGAGCGCGGTGCGGAAACGGATGCGGTTCGTCCGCTGCGCCGCCGCCGCGAACATGGCGAGCGGGTTCGCCGAAATGGAAAACTTCTGAAAAAAGTGGTGGTCAATCACCGAGTACACGTCGAATCCTGACTCGTCCGCGTGCTCGATCTGGCGCATGATTTCCCAGATCATGTCGTAGTGCGACTTGCCCGGCGGAGTCTGAATTTCGCAATAAATGCCAAATCGCATGTTGTTCTCCTAGGGTTTGCTCCTGGCCGAAACTGTCACTACATGTTCTTGGGAATCTTGCGACGTTTCCGCCGAGCCCTCAATTCTCCTGTAGCTGGCCCGGTAATAGAGCAGCGGATCGCCGTCGCGCACCACTACTTCCTCGACTTCAGCGATAAAAATGGTGTGGCTTCCCGCAGATCCGTTTTCGTAGAGTTTCAGGCGGAGCAGGCCTTCCCGTCCCGCCATTTCGAGTCTCTACCACGCTAAACGCAGTGCGAACTGAACCTGGCGCGGATTAAAGATGGCGCGAGGCGTGCCGTACGACGGATTCGGAGAGCCCTCGAGATTTCCCGACGGCGTAGCGGTACAACCCTGAGCCACCGGGTCGCCCGCAAAGTTGCAAAAGTCGGCCGCCCCGTACGCCGTATTGAAGAAGCGAATATTCAGCGTGTTGAGCAAATTAAAGGCTTCAGCGATGGCCTCCAGGTGTATTTTTTCGGTGAACTTGAATGTCCGCGAAATGCGCATATCCACGCTCTGATAGCCGTCGCCTTTGAAAGTGTTGCGGGGCTCAATGCCCACCCGGTCGTTGTTCCCGAAGATGTCGCCGTTGACGTCAGAGCCGGCGAATTTGGTGAAGTAGTGGGGCGTCTCCAGGCTCACAATCATCCCCAACTGCCAGCCGTTCACGATGGGGTTGAGATGAGTTGGCCCCTCCAGCGTGGCATTGCCCACAAAGCGGTGTGCCACGTAGTCGGCGGAAACGGCCCGTTCCCGATTAAAGCAGCAAGTGTCTTGCGGAATGAGCACGAAGCTGGGATTGGGACCATTGTCGATGCCTTTCGACCAGGTGTAACTGAGACCCCATCCCACGTGACGGGTCAAACGCTTGTCAAAATTCACCAGCAAACCGTCCCACTGGGAATCCCACTTGGAGTCGGCCTCGAAGTCCACCCCGAACGGAAAAGTCCGGATGTTGGGGATGACGCCAAACAGCGTGCCCGGCAGGCAATCGGTTGGGTTGGTGGGACCAGTCGTGCCGCAGTAGTAGTTCTTGAACCCCGCATCTCCACGAGAGTCGTGGACCGTATGCGCCGCAGCCTCGGCTCCTGTGGTATAGAACGGGTTCGCGTCGGGTTGGTTAACATTGTAGAAGCTGCCCAGGTGAACGCCGCGTACGTGCATTCCCGTGATGCTCAGGATGGTGTCCTTGAAAGGCTGGACCTCAAAACCCAGGCTGGCCTGGGCCCCGTAGGGAGGCTTGTGCTTCTTGACGAACCGCACGATCACCGCTTCGAGCGAACCGGCCGGGTAGTCTGCCGTGGTCTGGCCAGCATGGAGCAGGTCGGTTAGCGCATCGGCGTTAGTGAAGGGATCAGCACCAAAAGCCGAGAGCCGAGTATTCGAATTCAGATCGTCCTGGATGCCTTCTCGTCCGGGGTACTTCGACAAGCCACCGCAGGAAGGGATCTGGCACATCAGCAGTGGCGAAGGAATCTGGCCGTGGAACAGCCCCGCTCCTCCGCGGATGACGAAACCACTATGCCCGCCGGGCGCGTAGGAAAATCCCGCGCGGGGATCGAAGTTCTTCAGCGGATTGTTAATAGCTGCCGCGGGCCAGGTTTCTCCTTCCCAACGCAGCCCGAAATTTATAGCCAGACTGTTCGTCGCGCGCCATTTGTCCTGCAGATAGGCACCCTCATAAGTGTGGTCCAGAGTACCTTTGGCTTGGTTGCGGATCGCGGAGGAGATGCTCGTTCCCTGGTAAACCGAAGGATTGAACGAAGTCTCATTGAATCCGGAAGCCTTGTCGAAGCGCTCGAAGAAGATCACGAAGGGATGTGGGACGCCCACGAAGTCGTTGCCCAGGAAAGTATTCAGGTTCGCGAAGTCGGCTTCAAACGGATAGAAAAGCGGAAATGATTCGGTCGTGCCCACGCGGTTGAAGTCTCCACCAAAACTGATGGTGTGCTTGCCCAGTACCTTGGTTATGCTGTCTACGATCTCAAAGCGGCCTTCTTCATAGAAGTCGGGGTTCCCGCGGTTCACGCCCAAGGTAAAAACGTTGGACACCTCAAGGTGAGGCTGGGTGCTGGTGGTCGGAAAATCGAAGAAGCGGTGTGCGTATTGCAGGCGGAGCTCGTTGACCAGTGATGATGAGAAAGTGGAAACCAGGTTGCCCACTACGGATTGGTCGCGGAAGGTGTTGTTCTTGAAGCCCGAGGGCAGATCAAAACCGTCATTCAACGGGGAAAGATTCGCGGATCGCTGATCGTTGAAGAAATAGCGCACGAACACGGACTGGCGCTCGCTGAAGGTGTGATTGATCTTGCCCAGGAAGTTGTCGTAGTTGATGGCGCGAGTCACGTGCAGGTTCTCGGCCGGCAGTCCCCAGGTGTTTACCTTCACAGCGTTGATGGCGTTGATGTTCTGCAGCACCGTTGAGTTGTAGAAAGGCGACTCGACATGCCGTTGCCCTTCATAGTTGCCGAAAAAGAAAGTCCTGTCTTTCCTGATCGGCCCACCCAGCGTGGCGCCAAACTGGTTTTGGCGGAGCTTGTTGAAGCCCTGGGCGGCCAGGGGGCTGGGAGCGTCCAGAACGTCGTTGCGAAAATACTCGTAGAGAGAGCCATGCAGGCTGTTGGTGCCGCTTTTCGTGATGATGTTGACGATGCCGCCTACCGCCCGCCCGAACTCTGTGCTGTAGCTGCTGTTGATGACCCGGAACTCTTCCACCGCGTCTTGCGATGGCGTCGTTTTCTGGATGCCCGAGGCGGTGGACATGTTGTCCGCGCCGTCGATGGCCACAAAGTTGTAGTGAATGTTCTGGCCGGCGAAAGACAGCTTGGTTACCGGCTCGATAATCACGTCGGTGCTGCCGGAGGTGGTGTCGCCGATGGTTACCCCAGGTGCCAGCAATGCGAAGTCAATGAACTGCCGCCCGTTCACCGGCAGGTCCTGGATCTTTTGCGCATCGATAACTGAGCTGACCATGATCCGTGTCGGTTCCGCCAGTTCGCCCACATCTTGTACGGTGACTTCCTCCGCCACCTGCCCTACGGGCAGATTGAAGTCCAGGTTGGCGCTGGCGCCGATGTCGAGATGGACTTTTTTCGCTTGCTTCTGGAAGCCCGCCTTTTCGGTGGTTACGGTATAGTCGCCAACCGGCAGAAATGAGATCTGATAATCGCCAGTCGCGCTGGCCGTAGTGGCCCGGGAAAACCCAGTTTCGCTGTTGGCCGCTCTAACTGCCGCGTCGGAGATCGCAGCCCCGGTGGTGTCATAAACCCGGCCCTGAATCGTCACCGTGACGACCTGCGCGCGCAGGGGCTGAACCAGACTTGCGAGAATAATCAGAGACAGTGCATAGGTCCGCGCCGAAAATCTGCTCCGTAGACTTCCGTTTGTAAAATAGGCGTTCATACTGTCCTCCTCGAGGCAGGCTGAGCCCCACCGCCAACACCTGGGTTTCAGATTGTCTGTTTCGTTTTTTTCTTCGGCATCTGGCCGTTCATTACCCGGCTCAGACGGGATTCGGAATCGTCTAGGTGTTGCGCCAGTACCGCGGCACATTGCCTCAGCTTGCCCGCCGCCAAAGACTGATACATCTTGCGATGCACCGGGATCAATGCGCTCGGGTCGTCATGACCGCGATCCACCAGGACCATCCCCATGCGCAACTCTCCGATCACCCGCTGATAGAACGACTCCAGCCGCCGGTTGCGATGAAACCGTATCAGCAGGCTGTGAAATTGAAGATCGAAGCCGACTGCTCGAAGCCAGTCTCGTTCACGCACAGTGCGCTCGTAGCCCTCCAACGCGCTGCGTAATTCCGCAAGAACTTCGGAACGGTTATGTTTCGCTCCGAGCACGCCAGAAATTTCCAGCATCCGCCGCAGGTGATAGATCTCCTGGACATCTTTCAGGGAGAGCTGCGAGACCGCTACCCCGCGGTGGATGCTGCGCTTGAGCAGGTTTTCCAGCGAGAGAATGCGGGTCGCCTCCCGCATCGTGTTCCGCGACACGCCCAGAGACGCCGCCAGCGGCACCTCCTGCAGCGGAGTTCCCGGACGCAGCTCGCCGTTGAGAATTCTCTGCCGCAGGATGGACGCCACCTGATCGGCGACGCTGACTCGGTGGATTTGCGAACTCTCCATTAGGAAAGACCCGGGGAGGGTTTGACCGAATGCGGGTCATCTTGCGCCCAAAGTGTTCACGATGTCAAGTGTTGAACAATTCAGTGTCATACCACAATAGAAATGTCCCCGGTTGTGGTTTCACCCATACCCAGGAAAAAGCAGGTGTTTTCATTTGCTGCCAGCCTTGTCGCCAAGGATGATTCTGAGCGGGAGGAATGCTACGGCTTGATTTTGGGGATGGGGGCGCGCTGTAGCCCATTGTAAAGCGGCGGCCGACAACGGCCAGCTTAGGTTGTCCTTTTTTAATTGCAGTGCGCTGATTCTCTGGCGGAGCTCGCTTGGTGTGCCGAGATACCGCACGATTAGATCGCCGGCCGTGCGGCCGGCTCCATAGAGTGGAGCACGGCGACTACCTCGTATGCCTTCCGGACGCTTTTTGCCCCCGGGACACCCTTTGCCCAAGTTTCCAAGTCTTGGACTGCAACTCCGCGAGATGTCTCGTTCCAGCCGGTCGTTGGCCGGAAGCCGGATCGCTGACCAGAAGAGCCGACTACGAAGGAGTCCGAGTCACCTTGCTTGGCCAATTGGGCAAAGCGCGTGTCCCGAGTCAAGTCGATATCGGTTTTGGGGATGGGGTCACTCGAGACCCACCGAGACGGAGTATCCGGCCATGCTGGATCTGCCAAGGCCCAAACTTCTCGCGTATTGGTCGAGGCCTCAACCCAATTGTGGCGAAGGATGCTCGTAGATCAGTCTTCCTTTTCTACCGTTTTCTGCGGGCGAATGTTTTGATTAAGGCGGAAAAAGTTATTCGGATCGTACTGTGATTTCACGGTCACGAGGCGTTCCCAGCGTTCACGGTATGCCTCGGGCACGCGGTCGTCCTCGTCTCCACTCATGAAGTTGACGTAAACGCCGGGAGTCATCGACGGCCGGAGCTTCTTGAACAGGCTACGAACCCAAGAAACGTTGGCTGAGTCCTCGGAGGCATCAGCCCAGTTTCCCAGGAGATTGAGGACGAATGGCGAACTGCGATCGCCGAACGCTGTTTCCGCAGCTCCGACCCGATTCACGGCTCCTCCCAGATAGGCAAGCTCGATCTGAGTCATAGGAGAGGGGATCGACTCCAAGGCTTCTATCATCTGGTCGATGCAAATGTCATCGACGGACATGAAGTAACCAGATTTTGTGTAGTATCGCCGACCGTGCGGGAACTCTAGATCAGCCATAGTCTGCAGCGCCAAAAAGGACATGGTCTTCCTGGTTACAGCCACTGGATTGCAAAAGGATAGAACATTGTCCAGGCATCGGCTGCCTTCCTCGAGATCGCCCACCCAAAGCGCCGCCTGGCTCGCCACCGGACGTCCGCGAACTTCTTCCGGAAAATCCGGGGTATCAGGAGCAAGCCGCAGAGAAAGTGTCCATCTCAGATTGTCGGGCGCCTCTGGCATGAAATCTCTCCAGCGCCGCACGATCCGAGGGATGTCGTCGCCGAGGCAAAACGCTTCGCCCAGCAAGACGGAGGACACCGGATAAAGTTTCACTTCAAACTCGGTGACAACTCCAAAGTTGCCGCCGCCTCCGCGGAGGGCCCAGTACAAGTCGGGGTTTTCTTTCGAGTCGGCATGAACAACGGAACCGTCCGCGGTCACCATCGTGAAGCCTTGCACGTTGTCGCTTGATAGTCCGTGAAGCCGCGTCAGCCACCCGAATCCGCCACCCAGGATCAGCCCGGACGCGCCTGTGTGCGACACGACACCGGCGGGGAATGCGAGCCCCTTCTTCTGAGTAGCCGTGTCAACCGAGCCGAGCAGACAACCTCCGGCCAGGCGGCCTCGACGCGCTTCCCCGTCCACGGTCACCTGCCGCATCTTAAAGAGGTCGATTACCAATCCGCCTTCACAGGTGCTGAAGCCGGCAAGGCTGTGTCCGCCGCAGCGCACGGCAGTGAGAACACCAGCGGCGGAAGCGGCGCGCACGGCAGTCTGCACATCAGCAACGTCTGCGCAGCGAGCGATCAAGCCGGGTTTGCGGGCTACCATACCGTTCCAAATGCTTCGGGCGAGGTCGTATCCGTTCTCGTGAGGGCGCAGCAGGTCTCCGCGGAACTGGCGTTTCAGTGAAGAGTGGACCTCTTCGACGGCAGCGCTCATACCCATCCCTCCATTGCAACTGGGTGCGAATCGTCATTCCAAATCCAGCCTGAAATTGCAGGCCTACTCATCGTTTCGCAGGTTCTTTCCAAAGCTGTTTGATGTTCTCCCATTTTTCTTGTTCAGGATCGGTGGAGGCGGGCTTGTACTTACAACCAGGAAAATCGTGCGCGGGAGCTGTGAACGTGCCACGTTCGACCAGGCGGCGAATGTTGTCGCGATAATACTCATCAACTTTCTGGTGCCGCTCCGGGTCCTTCTTCATCCACAGGTTCTTGGGGTGGATAGGCTTGTCATACATCTTGCGAAAGATCTCGGTGCGCAGATCCTTGATCCAGTTACTGTTCAGGTTTCTCACCCGGAACTGGCGCAGCGCTTCAATATCGACCGTAGCCGCAACCGCGGTGTTGTAGCCAGAGGGCGAATAGGAGACCACACTGCCCATGTAATCGACAATGTGAGAGTGGCCGCCTGCTATATCGAACGGGTGCTTCATGCCAGGGTGCAGAAAGACTGGCCCGATGTTGGGGCAGATCATGTATAGGGAATTGAAATGCGCATGCGCCTGATTCTGGATCATCCAGGTGCCTCCGCCGGGATAACCGCTGTTGGTCATCGGGATGGCCTCGCTGGGGCGATACACGACTTCAGCGCCATTGAAGGCAAGAGCGCGCACCGCCTCGGGATACTCGCCATCACTGCAGCAGATGCTGCCGACGTTCCCGATGTCTTCGGTTTTCAGGACCGGATAGAAAGCATCAATACCATCACCGAAGAGCTCGACCCACCGGTCGTATACGTCATGCGGAGTGCAGGAACGCTCGCGGCACCAGATGTGGTTCTTGGCCACTTTGTGTACAACTTTGCCTTTGGGATCGATGACAAAGAGTGTGTTGAAAAAGCGGTTCTTCATCACCTCCGGCCAGCGCGCCTTGCACTGCGCAATGATGTAGGCTTCGTAGTTGCGGGCCAGTTGGGCGAGACGATCGGTCTCTTTGCCGGGAATCTCGATGAACAGTTCTTTTGCGGCGATGGTGTGGGGAAGATCGAAGGCTTCATCCGTGAATCCGGTGAGCGCGCCTTCGGCGAGCGCGATGATCTTCACCGGCATGTTGATGCTGACCACCGACATGGCCGCGTGGATGCCGTCTTCGATGATGTCCAGATTCTTTGCTATGTCTTTTCGGCTGCCGATTCCATGCACGACGGTCGACAGACCGACCGCCATGTAGGGCGCGACCGGGGTTCTAGTCTGTTTCCGGCCATTGCGGTTCGAACTGTTGTTAGCTTTGTGGCTCGCCATAGCAGAATCTCCGTTGAACCGTGTGATGCAACTAGTTTGACGCGTCAGCACCAGCCGAACGAGCGGTCGCTAGTAATAGAGTTCAGGGCGGCCTTTGTATTCCTGGATAGTGTTGCCGCCGTCGACCACCACCATCTGGCCAGTGATGTAGGAAGAACTCTCCGATGCGAGGAACGCAATAAGAGAAGCGACCTCGTCTGGCGCACCAGGTCTCCCTACCGGAGTATTCACGCTTGCGGCAAGTTCCTGCTCTGTGGAGGAATCGGTCTTGATCCAGCCGGGCGCTACTGCATTCACCGTGATTCCCTGCCGCGCCACTTCCAGGGCCAGGCTCCTGGTCAGGCCCACCATAGCGGCCTTTGCGGCACTGTACGCCGACGCTCCAGGATAAGTTGCAACCGGCCCCGTCACCGATGACACGTTAATAATTCGTCCGTATCCCGCCCGCACCATGTGGGGCAGTACTGATTTCGTCACGTTAAAAGCGGTCTTCAGGTTGATGCCAATGCCGCGGTCCCACTCGGCCTCGGTGAGGTCCGCGAACCGCTTGACGACTTCAGGTTGGCCGACGGATGTCATTCCTGCATTGTTCACCAGCACGTCGATGCGGCCAAGGCGCTGTACCGTATGCTCGGCCAGGAGTTTGGCGTTTTGCAACTGCACCAGATCGGCTGCGAAAGAAATAGCCTCGATACCGGAGTCCATCAGCTCGCGTGCTCGCCCTTCAATCCGTTGGGTGGTCGAAGCGATCGAGATTTTGAATCCCTGCCGGCCCAACAACCGTGCCGTCGCAAATCCGATGCCGTCGGCGCTTCCGGCCCCGGTTACAAGAGCGACCCTAATTGCTGCATTCGCGTCAGGAGGCATGACTAGAGTTCCACGGGAGAACTCTCCGGAATGGTTTCGAATTGGGCACCCGCGATCGCCTTACCACTGCGGTGGACCCTCCAGTAGAGCAGACTCATGATCGCCAGGAGCACGGCAAAACTTGGCATAGAGTATTGCAGACCATCCACGTAAAAGGTGCTGCATGCGATCGCAGCCAGAACCACGATGCCAAGAATATTCGAAAGCGGAAACAGCCGCAGCTTTAGCGGCAAGTCATTTACTTTCGCGCCGATGGAGCGGCGAAAGCGGAGGTGCGCCAGCAGGATCACGATCCAGACGAAATACATTCCCGTGACCGCCGAGCCGTACATGAGGAGAAACGCACGTTTCGGCACGTAAATGGCCAGCAGAATCGCAACCACCATGCCCAGGCTGGACGCCGCCAGTGCCCGATGGGGCACTCCGTTGCGGCTCAGCCGGCCGAGTGGCGCGGGTGCATAGCGTCCCCTGGCCAGAGAGAACAACATCCGGGTCGAAAGGTACAAGTTGGTGTTTGCGCTGGAGAGGGCGGCGGTGATCACGACCAGGTTCATGATCAGGGCCGCGTACGGCACTCCGATCGCAGCGAAGGCGCGTACGAAAGGACTCCCGGTGATCGTCCCGTCACCAGTCTGGTTCCAGGGCGTCATGGTGACCATCACGGCAATAGCCAGGACGTAAAACAGGATGAGACGGAATACCATGGTGCGCATGGCACGCGGAATCGCTTCTTCGGGGCGCCGCGCCTCTCCCGCTGTCACCGCCACTACTTCGACGCCCATGTAGCTTGCCATGGTTAGAGTGAACGCCAGCCACATGCCGCGAAATCCATGCGGCAGGAAGCCACCATAAGCAACCAAGTTTCGGAACCCCAGCGCCGGGCGCGGGGACAAGCCGGTGATAAGCGCGATCCCAACCACGATAAAAGCAATGATCGCGATAATCTTCGCCAGGGAGAACCAGTATTCGAATTCCCCGAAATTTCCAACCTGCGCAGCGTTGATCGCAACAACCACTAGAGAGACTGCGGCGACCCAGATCCACTGCGGTGTTCCGGGGAACCAGTACTGGAAATAAATAGCGACGGCGGTCACTTCCGCGCCAATCGCCACGATCTGAATCAGACCGTAGGTGGCGCGAACGGTAAAGCCGAACCAAGGATTGAGGTAACGTTCCGCATAAATGCCGAAAGAGCCCGCAACGGGATGCACAACCGCCATCTCGGCTAGCGAGTACGCCATGATCAGCGCCAGAACTGCACCGAGAAGATAGGTGAGAATAACTGCCGGCCCGGCAAGGTTGATAGTTACGTTGCTGCCTAGGAAAAGACCGACTCCAATAGCGCCACCGATGGCAATCATTGATAGCTGGCGCTCGTGGATTTGCGGATGATTGTCATCGTGATCTTTTCCTAACAAATCGTCGGACCCTTCAGCCAGCAGTTACCGTCAAGGACTTACCTCTGGTAGTGCTCTCGAGCAAACCGCCTGAACCTCCCCCCATCTCATCCTCCCCGCCGCTTTCCAGTCCAGCTTTGCACAGCTCAGGCTGTACGAAGTCAAACAATTGGCCTCGTGTTTCAGGGGTCAAGCTCAAAATTTTCAGCTTTGCGTTCGCTGTGACGACGAAGAGGGATGCCCGTCAACCACCTCACGAACTTCGGACCAACTCGTCCTCGACTAACGAATGGAAAAAAACTGATGCTGACACCGGTCCTCGTAACCTCAACTTGATACGCGCTGGCATGTATTGCCCCGGCCATCGGCGCAGCCAGTACTACAGCCGTCGTCGGCTTCACTGACTTAGAAGAGAGAAAGGCATACGCCAGAAACACGGGTGCCAGAACGACCATGATCCGCATCATGAATGGAAATCGGATCGTCAGCTTCGACATGGATCACGCTACTTCGATCTTTCGTTACTAATCACGTTGTACGGTGACAGCGCGTAAAATTCTCGCCAGCTGTCGCATTGGTTTGACATTTCAGCCAACACTTCCCGTGGTTGAGCCGGTGACCAGCATGTGAAGATTCTGTTCCAGCACCCGCAGCACGACCTCGACATCATCCAACGTATTGTAAAGGTGAAACGAAAGGCGCAGCCCATCGTGACGGCTGGAACACACAATATTGTTCGCAACCAGCTTGGCGACCATGGCGCCGGCATCTGTGCATCGTAATACTACGAGTGGCCCTACGCTATCGGGCAGCGTCTTGGCCTGAATATCCAGCTTCTGCACGCCAGCAAGGAGAGCATGCACCAGGCTCGCGATGTGAGTGGCGACGTTGTCTAATCCGATCTCTTGCAGTAGCTCGATGCCTTTCATTGCCGCATAGACGTTGGGCACGGGAGGGGAACCCGCCTCGAACCTGCGCGCTGAAGGGCTCGGATCGAGCCGTTTCACGTCGAAGGCAAAGGGATTCGCCTGCGCGAACCAGCCAGTGATGGTGGGCTGCAGCGACTCGATCAACTCTTTCCGGACATATAAGAATGCCAGGCCAGGCGGACCGAGCAGGTACTTCAACGTTCCGGTTACGTAGAAATCTACGTCCGTCGCGCTCACACTCACCGGGCGAGTGCCGCAGTCCTGGTAGTCATCGAGCATGACGAGCGCGCCGTTCGCATGGGCGAGTTGAGCAACCTCGTTAACTGGCGAGCGGAACCCGTTCATGAAGCAAACGCCGGTCACTGGGACGATGAGAGTGTTATCGTCGATCGCGCGTTCATAATTCACCACTGGGATGTGGTTGCCGACTGCGCTAACAAACTCGATTTGGGCTCCGCGCTTCCGCTGGGCCAGCCAGATATGGCCCATCGTGGGGAACTCGAATTCACCCATCACCACTTTCTTCCGGCGATCAAAGGACAAAGCGCTGGCGATGGAGTTTATGCCCGCCGACGCGTAAGGGACGATAGCAACTTCGTCGGCAGTGGCGCCGATAAATCTGGCGAACTGAGTTCGAGCGGCCTCGTATTGTTCGACCCAAATTTCCCAAGGCGATCCGTGCTCGTGCCAACTGGTGATGTATTCCTGGATACCCTCTTCCACTGCGTGGGACAGCGCTCCCTGGGAGCAACTGTTAAGGTAGACCTTCTTTTGGAAGATAGGAAACCGGGCGCGGATAGTACTCACTTCTCTGCTACTGAGCATAGGCGGAGTCCTGCAAGCACTGCAAAATCGAGTGAACTGCTGGAGGCTGTTTACGAAACTCGGTTTGTCGGCTGTTTGGACCTCGGCGGCTAAAGTCGAAGTACGAAGAGAGCACTTACCGCAGCGCCGAAGCGCTGCACTACCCAACTCATCTCCATTCTGGAGTTTTCCCGCAGCCTCCTAGACGCACAGCGCCGGAATGTCATCCCGGCGCTGCTCGATGGAGTACTCCGTCGCATGCCTTAGAACCGGAATCGGAATCCGAACTGGCCGGTTCGTGGCGGCGTGATGATGTTGATGGGTTTGCGGAAGTTAGCACTGGTGACGTCGTCGAAGAAATTCTGGCCGAAGTTCGCCTTGTTCGTGAGGTTGAAAACTTCTCCGAGAATCTCGATTTCAGCGCTGCGCTTGAACACTCTCTCCAGGGAAAACGTTTTGGCAAAACGCATATCCCAGGAGAACGTCGGATCACCTCGCAGTGTTCCGCGGCCGCCGGCACGGTCATTTTCGGTTTGGAAAGTACGCGATCCACCCGGACCGTTGCTGATGGCGCCGAAGACTGTCGGCACGCCGTCACCGTTGACGTCGCCGCCGCCAGCACTAGACGTTGGCGTGTAAGGACGAGCAGAGGCTGCCTGCAAAATGGCCGAGTACTGCATGCCCCAGGGCAGGTTCACCGTGGCCGAAATCACGCCGCGGTGATGCTCATCGAACTCGCTAGGGCCAAGTTCACCGGGCGCATGTGGGTTCAACTGGTTGAGCACGATGAATGTGAATTGGTTGGTATCCGTAGTCGAGCGCGAGACGGTGTAGTGCGCGAGCAGATGGAGGCGACTGCCTAACCTGTGCTGCACAGAAAGCATCACACCGGTGTAATCATTGCGGCCACTCGTGTCTTGCAAATAGATCTGGCGCGGAAGATTCGTGATTGGGTCGTTGGCTCCGGCCTGAGGAAAGTTCACCCCGTTGGGATCGAAGCTGCCGTTCAGGCAGTTCTGGTAGGCCGCAAGATCTCCTTTGTCTACGCAGAAGTTCAGATTCCGACCTTGGGTAAGCCGACGAGTGCGCGAATAAACTGCGTCCAGGCCAAAGGTCATTCCGGAGAGAGGACCATCCTGGATCTGATAGGTTCCGCCCAGGTTGAACTGGTCGGCGCGGGCTAGCTTCATATCCGGTGTGTTCACAAAACCGATCGGGAAGCTAAACGGCAGAGTCGCGGCATCGAATGGAGCTGGCTGGCACTGAGGCGTGGCCGGGGTGAGAGTTGAGCAGGGAATGT
>WNFA01003328.1_pt1 | contig 15871 bp, 14 predicted proteins | sample 5400481 | NCBI WGS metagenome assembly WNFA01 (sample SAMN13153340, study PRJNA577476) | soil metagenome | isolation source: 120 cm saprolite under Douglas fir tree site 2 hole 1 replicate 2 | place: USA:California | collected 2015-04-18
GATCATCAGGCCGGTCAGCGAGCTGGATAGACGGCGCTCGCCATCGGCGAGCAGGAACCATGGCAGCGAAACCTCGACGATGGTGTAGACGAGCACCCATCGCCAGTAGGGGACGAGAGGAGCGAGCCAGCCGCGGGCGGCCGCGACCGGCAGCAGGAGCAACCGCGCCGATCGCCGTTCTGAGAACGACCAGGCTGGCCGGCGTCATCTCGCCCACGGCGATCTTGATCAGCAGGTATGGGATACCCCAGATGACGGCCATCGCCGCAAACAGCGCCCATCCGCGCCGGGTCACGCGGTCGGCGCGATGTCCAGGTCGACATCCTCGGGGAGAATGTCCTCCCCCGTATAGGCGGAGGCCTGCAGCCGGAACAACCGCGCGTAGCGGCCGTTGAGTCGCATCAGCTGTTCGTGCGTCCCCTGCTCGACGAGCTGGCCGTGCTCCAGGAACAGTATCCGGTCGGCGCGCCGGACGGTCGAGAACCGATGCGAGATGTAGACCGCCGTCCGGCCACGTGTCAGTGAGTGAATTCGTTCGAAAAGCTCGTACTCCGCCTGGGCGTCGAGTGCGGACGTCGGCTCATCGAGCAGCAGGATCCGCGCGTCGCGCATGAAGGCGCGCGCGAGCGCAACCTTCTGCCACTCGCCGCCGGACAGGTTGACGCCGGCATCGAACCACTTTCCGAGCGCGGTGTCATAACCCTGGGGAAGACCGGCGATGAGATCGTCCGAACCGGCCTGCCGGCTCGCCGCCACGATCGCCTGGCGGTCGGCGATGGCGCCGAGGTTTCCGAGCCCGATGTTCTCCGCCGCGGTGGCCTGGTAGGTGACGTAGTCCTGGAACATCCCGCCGATCTGGGCCCGGAGCTGCGCGGGATCGATGTCCCGGATGTCGATGCCGTCGATCAGAATGCGGCCCTCGACGGGATCGTAGAGCCGGCAGATCAACTTGAAGAGGGTGGTCTTGCCGGCACCGTTGCGGCCGACGATCGCGATCGTCTCTCCTGGCGCGACGGTGAAGCTCAAGTCGCTCAGCGCGTTCTCGGTTGCTCCTGGGTAGGCGAAGCTCACATGGTCGAAGCGGATCTCACCACGGATCGGATTCGGGACCGGGATCGGGTTGGCCGGCGTGGGGAGCGCACTCGTCGTTTCCATCAACTCGAACAGGTTGCTCAGGTAGAGATTGTGCTCGTACATGCCGGAGAACCCGCCGAGGATGCCTTGGATCGAGTTTTGCACCGATTGCGCCGCCGTCGTGTAGAGCGTGAGGTCGCCGAGCGTCAGCTTGCCGACGATCGCCTGCAGCGCCACATATAGATAGGTCACCGAGGTGGCGATCGTGCTCAGATTGCCCCAGAGAAACCCGACCAGGTAGCGGCGCACCACTTGCCGCCGCTGGGTCCCGTAATACCTTTCTCCGATCAGGCGGTACCGGTCGATGAAGTAGCGACCAAGCCCGAACAGCTTGACCTCCTTGGCGTAGCTGTCGGTCGTGAGCAGGGTCACGAGGTAGTTCATCCGCCGCAGCAGCCTCGAGCCCCAGCGCGCGATGTTGTAACCCCGCCATCCGTAGCGGGTGTCGGCGATGAAGGCCGGGACCGGGGAGAGGAGTGCCAGCAGCGCGAGCAGCGGGCTGACGACGACGAGCAGGGCGATCATCGTTACGAACGTCAGGGCTGTCTGGACCAGCCCGAAGAAGGTGGAGATCATCAACACGGGACGGTTGATCGAATCGGTCTGCGCCCGCCGGAGCAGATCGTACGACGCCGGGTCCTCGTAGAAGGCGAGGTCGAGCGAGGCCGCCTTCTCCATCACCATCAACTGGATCCGCATCGACACCGCGTTCTGCAGAAGTTGCTGGGTGATGTTGCGCGCGGTGCTGAGAAAGGCGATCAGCGCGAAGATCAGCAATTGCAGGACAGCGAGGAAGATGATGCCGTTGAACGTCGTAAACACGGGGGTGCGCCACGGTCCGAAGTCGAACCGGACCGCGTCGGCGACGGTGGTTGGATGGCCGTGGACCTCGATGCCTAGTACGACTGCGTTAACGAGCAGCTTCGAGGTGTACGCGGAGACGGCGGGGATGACGCCGGCGACCACCGTTACCGCGAAGAGGCCGACCGTGACGGCGGGGCTTGCGTCCCAGACCAGCCGAATCACCCTGGGGAGCGCGGCGGCGGTGCCCCGGACCGACTGCTTCAGATTGCGCCAGCGACTGCGCAGGTCCTTCGGACCCTGCGGCTCCTGCGGCTCCTCGATCACCGGGTCGCCGGTCAGGCCGCTGTTGGCCGGACCCGTCTCAGGATTCCCGCGGCGCCGGCGGCCCCACATCCAGAACATCGACGGGCCGTGATCCGGCGGCATCATTCCCACGGCGCTACCCTACCGCACCGTCGGTTTGCGACCGGCTTCCGAATCGCGGATCAGGGCTGCACGCCGACCAGCGTCGAGGCCGGGCCGACTCGACCAATCTTAGGTTGCCCTCACCTATCGCTCAGAAAGGACTCATCTCGACGCGGTTCAATCGGAGGACTGTCATGCCATGGAGGGTCTCATGATCAATCGGCCACAACTGGCCCGCGAGGAAGCCGCGAGCCCGACTGACACGGCGCGCGAGCTCGCCGCCCGCGTCCCGGCACCCATCGAGCAGATCTTGTTCGAGGTCAAACGCCTCATCGTCGGCCAGGACCGGCTGCTCGAGCGCTTGCTGATCGCGCTACTGTCGGGCGGCCATGTCTTGCTGGAAGGCGTGCCCGGGCTCGCCAAGACCGTCACCGTCAAGGCCTTTGCCCAGGTGATCGGCGGGGCGGCCGGCCGCATCCAGTTCACCCCCGACCTCGTACCCGCCGATCTCATCGGGACGCGAATCTACAACCCTGGCCGTGGCGACTTTTCCACCGAGCTCGGCCCGGTGTTCTGCAACCTGTTGCTGGCCGACGAGATCAACCGCGCCCCCGCGAAGGTGCAGTCGGCTCTGCTCGAGGCGATGCAGGAACGCCAGGTCACGATCGGCAAGGACACCCATCCGCTTCCGGATCCGTTCGTCGTCCTGGCGACCGAGAACCCGATCGAAACGGACGGGACCTACCCGCTGCCCGAGGCCCAGCTCGACCGCTTCATGCTGAAGGTGCTCGTCGATTACCCGTCCTTCCAGGAAGAGGTCGTCGTCGTCGAGCGGATTACCGGCCCGGCGATCGAGCTCCGCCAGGTGGTGACCGTCGACCAGCTCAAGGAGATGCAGCGGGCGGTCACCGAGGTCTACGTCGATCCCGCGGTGCGCACCTATGCCGCCACGCTCGCGTATGCGAGCCGCCCGGGGAAGGTCAAGGGCCTCGAAGACCTCGCGCCCGCGATCGCCTACGGCGCGAGCCCGCGGGCGTCGATCAATCTTGTGGCCGCCGGCCGGGCGCTGGCCTTCATGCGCGGGCGTTCGTATGTCCTCCCACACGACCTTAGTGAGGTGGCGCCCGAGGTGATCCGGCACCGTCTCGTCCTGACCTACGAGGGGATCGCGGCCGGTGTGAATGCCGAGACGATCGTCAAGCGCGTGCTCGAGCGGTTCCCCCCGCCGCGGATCGACCTCGGAGATCGGGTTGCCTCCTGACCTCATAACGGGCGGCGTCGCCATCGACCAGTTGCTGCGCCGCTCGCGCTGGCCGGTGTTGCGACGTCTCGGATTCCATCCGGGAGGCGACGAGCGCTCGAGCCTGCGCGGCGCCGGTCTCGAGTACAGCGACGTCCGCGAGTACCAGGCCGGCGACGACCCTCGCACGATCGAGTGGAACATCACCGCGCGTTCGGGCCGGCCCTTCGTCCGAGAGTCGCTTCCCGACCGCGGCCTAGATGCGTGGCTGCTCGTCGACATCACGAGTTCGCTCGACTGGGGGACGGCGCGCTGCCTCAAGCGGCAACTGGCGGTTGAATTCTCGGCGGTCGTCGGCCAGCTGCTGATCGGGCGCGGCAACCGGGTGGGCGCGCTCCTCTTCGACGACCGTGTCCGCGCGATCATCCCGCCGTCGGCGGGCCGCACCGCGCTGCTGCAGTTGATCGCGCGGATGGAGCGGGCCGCCGAAAGCCCCGCGCACGGTCCGACCGATCTCGGCCGGGCGCTGACGGAGGCGGGCCGGCTCATCCGCCGCCCTTCGATGATGGTTCTCATCAGCGATTTCATGACGCCCGGCGGCTGGCAGCAACCGCTGAGCGCGCTGGCGATCCGCCACGAGGTGGTCGCGGTCTGGATCACAGACCCGAGAGAGCGTGAGATCCCTGACGTGGGGGTGGTCACCTTCGAGGATCCGGAAAGCGGCGAGCAAATCCTCGTCGATACCCGGAGTGCGCAACTGCGGGCGCGCTTCCAGGAGGCGGCCGTGGCGCAGCGCGAGACGATCCGGACCGATCTCCTTCGAGCTCGGGCGGCGGTCGCCGAGCTGAGCACCGCGGCTGAGATCGTGCCCCAGCTGGTTGCGTTCATCAAGCAACGGGAGGCGCAGCGCGGTCATCGACTGGCGCCGGCGAGCGCATGAGCTTCCAATCACCGTGGTTATTGCTTGGCCTGCTGGCCATCCCACTATTGGTCGGCCTCTACGTCACGAGTCAGCAGCGCCGCCGCGCCTATGCGGTGCGCTTCACCAACCTGGCGCTGCTCAACCAGGTGATGGGCAAGGGGCCCGGCTTCCGCCGCCACCTCCCAGCGATCCTCTTCATCGCCGGCGTGGCCGGCTTGCTGTTCTCGATGGCACGCCCCCAGGCGACGATCCGGGTCCCCAAGGGTCAGACCAGCGTGATGCTCGCGGTCGACGTCTCCGGATCCATGGCGGCAACCGATGTGCAGCCCACCCGCATCCAGGCGGCGATCGCGGCGGGCCGCACGCTGATCGACAAGCTGCCGAGCAACGCGCAGGTGGGCCTCGTCATCTTCAACGCGCGAGCCGAGGTGGTCGCGCCGCTGACCACGGACAAGGCCTCAGTGAAAGATGCACTGGGCACGCTCCGCCCAGGAGGCGGAACGGCGATTGGCGACGCGATCCAGGTCGCCGTCGCCCAACTCGCCAACATCATGGACCCGAACGGCCCGAAGTCGCAGAACTATGCCATGGTGGTCTTGCTCACCGACGGCTCCTCAAATACGGGCATCGACCCGGTGACCGCCGCCGGCAATGCGGCGCAAGCGAAGATCCCGGTCCAAACCGTCGGCATCGGGCAGCGCAACCAGACGACCCTGGTGCAAGGCCGGGTCGTGGACGGCGTCGACGAGCAGACGCTCCAGCAGATCAGCAGCGCCACGGGCGGCCGCTACTACTACGCGGCCGACGAGGGCCAGCTGAGCAAGATCTACAGCGACCTCGGATCACGGATCGGCTGGGTCACGACCAAGCTCGATCTCACGGTTCCGCTGCTGGCGCTCGGCACCATCATCCTGGTGGCCGGCGGGCTCTTCAGCTTGCGCTGGTTCCGGCTGCTTCCTTAGCGGCGCGAACTCCGGGCAGGTGGCGCTCTTCCGGTCCGGTGTAGACCTGACGTGGCCGCGCGATCTTCTGTTCCGGATCGAGCAGGCCTTCCTGCCACTGCGCCAGCCAGCCCGGCGTGCGCCCGATCGCAAACAGCACCGGGAACATCTCGACCGGGAATCCGATCGCCGAGTAGATGATGCCCGAGTAAAAGTCGACGTTGGGGTAGAGGCGGTGCTTGATGAAGTAGTCGTCCGCCAGGGCCACCCGTTCGAGCTCGAGCGCGATGTCCAGTAGGGGACTGCGACCGGTCACCGCCAGCACGTCGTCCGCCACCTTCTTGATGATCTGCGCCCTGGGGTCGTAATTCTTGTAGACGCGGTGGCCGAACCCCATCATGCGTAGCTCGCCGGTTCGGACCCGTTTGACGTATTCGGGAACTCGGCTGACCGACCCGATCTCCTTGAGCATCCGGAGCACCTGCTCATTCGCGCCGCCGTGGAGCGGGCCGTAGAGCGCCGCAGCCGCCGCGGCGGTCGCCGAGAATGGGTCGGCGTGGGAGCTGCCCACGGCCCGCATCACATTGGTCGAACAATTCTGTTCGTGGTCGGCGTGCAGGATGAGCAGCACGTCGAGCGCCCGCTCCAGCACCGGGTTGGGTTCGTATTTCAGTTCGGTGGCCTTCCACATCATGTTCAGGAAATTGCCGGCATAGGAGAGGTCATTGTCCGGATAGGCATAGGGCATACCGACGGCGTGGCGAGCCGCGAAGGCGGCCAGCGTCGGCATCTTTGCGATCAGACGCAGGATCTGGAGCCGGCGGCTCTCCACGTTGAAGATGTCCTTCGCGTCGGGGTAGAAGGTCGAAAGCGCGCCCACGGTGCCGACCAGGATGCCCATCGGGTGGGCATCGTGATGGAAGCCGTCGATCAGCTTCTTGATGTTCTCGTGGAGCAGCGTGTGATGGGTGATCGCCTCCACCCATTGGCGATGCTGAGTTGGATCGGGCAGCTCACCGTGAATCAGGAGGTAGGCGACCTCGAGGAAGCTGCTGCGTTCGGCCAGCTCCTCGACCGGATAGCCGCGGTAGCGGAGAATACTGCGCTCGCCATCGATGAAGGTGATCGCGCTCCGGCAACTCGCTGTGTTGAGGAAGGCCGGATCATAGCTCAGCAAGCCCGAGCCGGACCCATCGGAGGTGATCTTCTGGAGGTCGGTGGCGGCGATCGCACCGTCCCGGATCGGCACCTCGTAGCGACGACCGGTTCGGTTGTCCGTGACGCTCAGCGTCTCTTCTGGCATGGCTCACGGACATTATCGGCGCTCGTCTAGCTACCCACGTCGCGGCGCTTCATCAAGAGGGCTCCCACCGAGAAGCCGCCGATCGTGATCGCCGACATGATCCACAAGCCGGTCCAATCGACGCCGTTTGTCAGCGGGGCCCCGTAGAGGTTGAAGACGGAGATCTTGAGCGCCCAGTCGGGCCATCTCAGGAGCGGGCCGAGCTGGGTGATCAGGTAGCTGAGGAAGGTGTACGTGACCAGCACGGCAACGGTGGCGCGCGGCGCGCGGCTCGCCAGGACGGCGCCGATCGCCGCGAAGCTCAGCCCAAACGGTTCCAACAGTAGCGACGCGACCGTGAGCGCACCAACATCGAATTGGATGTTGGCCACCGCTCCGCCGAGATCGAGAGCGATCGAGCTGATCGCGATGATGATGGCCAGCCGGAACATCAGCGCGACGGCCCGCTCGATTACCACCCGAGTGCGGGACACCGGTGCGCTCAGGAGCATTTCCAGACGTCCCTCGTTGTCATCAGCTGACCAGCGCGCGACCTGGGTGATGGCGTAGACGGCCAGGAGCAGCAGGGCGATCCCGAACCAGAAGTAGCCGGTGAGCGCGATGTAGGGGTTGCCATGTCCCGCCACGGTGAGGTAGTTGCGGAAGCCGGCGGATCCCTGGATCAGGTCGGCGGTCTGCCGCGCGACCGAGGCCAGGTAGAACGCAAAGAAGGCGGCGCCCAGCCCCCAGGCAAGGACGCCGAGCCGCTGCTCGTAGATGGAGGCCAGGACTGGCATGCGGAGCACCCGGTTGGGTGAAGGACGGTCCGTGTACGGCCGCGGCCGCGTCGGCAGCCGGATCAGGGCGGATCCGATGTCGCGCGCGCGCATGAACCAGAGCGCCAGCGCCGCGAGTACGGTGGCGACCGCAAACAGCGCGAGCGTCGCAGGCACGTCGAATGTCCCGCCGGGCGAGAGCGGCTGGGTGCGGTCGTAGTAATAGAAAGGCGAGATGGTCTGCGCCAACGGCTTGAGACTGTCGACCGACCGGCTGAGGCCGTTGATGAAAAACATGACGCCAACGACCAAACCGCCAAGACCGGCCGCGGCGCCCCGAGTCACGGTCAGCTGCGCAACCACCGTGGTCACCGCGTAGATGGCAAGCGTCAACCCCAGCAGCGCAACCGAGACCTCGATAAGTGGACCGATTGGAAGGGCTGACCCGGCGCCGGCGGCGCCACCATCGATCGCGGCCGACGTCAGCGTGATGGCGATTACCGCCGAGAGGGCGAAACCGACGAATCGGGTCACGAGGTAGCGCAGGCGGCCGACGCCGGCCGCCAACCACTGCTCGACGAGGCCGCGCTCCTCGTCACCCCGAGTCGCACCGGAGGCTGATAGCAGCGCCCAGAAGCCGAAGAGGAGCGGGAGCGCCCCGTAGACGCGCCACTGGATGAAGCCGGCAATAGTGTCGACCCCATGCGGCAACGGGAGAAAGAGGCTGTACTGGCGGCCGAAGGTTTCCGTCGCCTGGCCGAAGGCATGCCGAGTAGCCGCCGTCGGTCCGGCGGCAGAGTTATCGGCAGCCGCCTGGAAGATGCCATAGAAGATGCCGAAGGCGCTCATCCCGATGAGCCCGCGTCGTTGCAGGCGCCAGGTCAGGCGAAACATGTTCAGGCTGGGCGCGCGGTCGACCCGGTCTCGCCGGCCTTGACGGGCCCCGCACCGCGGTAAAAGGTGAGGAAGATCTCCTCGAGGCTCGGTTCGTGGCTGACGAAATTCACGACCGTTGCTCCGCTGAGCGCCTTCATGAGGGATTCAAAGCTGCCCTGGACGACGCATCGAACGCGGTGATCCTTGGCCTCGACGCGGTCGACACCCTGGGCCGCCCGGATCGCGTCCAGCGGCACGGTCCCGGCGAATTCGATTTCCACCTGGTGGACGCGGATCTCGTGCAGTTCACTCAGTTTCAGTGTCTTGACCAGCCGGCCGTCGCGGATGATCCCGACCCGGTCGCTGATGTGCTCAACCTCCGAAAGAATGTGCGACGAGAGGAACACCGTCGCTCCGGCGTCGCGCGTCTCACGGCAGAGGTTGTAGAACTCCTGCTGGTTGAGCGGATCGAGACCGCCAGTCGGTTCGTCGAGGATCAACAGGCGCGGTCGGTGCATGAACCCGAGCACAATGGCGAGCTTCTGCTTGTTCCCCCGCGAGTACTCGCGGAAGCGCTGGCCGAGATCCAGGCTGAAGCGCTGGCAAATCTGCGCCACCACCTTTTCGTCGACGCCGCCCCGTAAGCCCGCGACATAGGCGACGACTTCGCTGCCACGAAGGCCGCCAAACTGCGGCAGCTCGCCCGGAACATAGCCGACCTGCCGCTTGACCTCGACGGCCTGCCGCTGAGAGTCGAGCCCGAAGATGGTCGCCGATCCGGCCGTGGGGTGGATGAGTCCCATCAGTAGACGGATGGTGGTCGTCTTGCCGGCGCCGTTCGGGCCGAGATATCCGAGGACTTCGCCTTCGTCAACGTCGAGGTCGAGGTCGAAGAGACCGCGGCCCTGCCCATAGTTCTTGCTCAGGCCGCGAGTGCGGATTGCTGCCGTCATGGTCTCGTCCTCCCCGTCAGGGGCCGGCGATCGCCTCGTTCCATTCTCGGATGGACCAGCGGCGCACCACGCCGTTCAGGACGAAAGGGTCGCTCCTCGCGAACGCTTCCGCGGCTTCTCGGGTGGTGAAGATCGCCATCGATCCTTCCTCCTGGGGGTTGGCGAATGTGCCGATCATCAGCAGCGTGCCATCATCCTGGAATTCTTTCCAGCGGGCCACGTGGGCGCGAAAGTGCAGCGGGGCCTTCGAGCGGACGTCATCCGCCGACTCGTAGAAGAGGACATACTTCGGCATCCTTCAATTGTCTGTCAGGCGACCGGCGCGTATCCGATCGCCACTCGCTCGGCGTAGACGAGGGCCGCGAGCACGATGGCCACGCCGGCAGCGGGAAGCAGCGGCGAGAGGGCGCCCTGGGCAAGCAGCAGGCCAGTGAGGACGGCGATGGCAGCGAGTTTCAACTGACGGCCGCGTCGACGCGCACCGGACACGGTCACCGCACGCGTGGCCATCAAGGCGAGCAGATACAGGATGACGCCGCCGAGCAGCGCCGCGGTTGGCTCGAGGCCAAGGTGTGGATCGGACGCGTGCTCGATCAGCAACCGAACGCCGGCGCTCATCCCGGCAAGGCCGATCAGCAGCGGAATATGCGCGTAGGAGTAGATCACCACTGACGCCGTCGAGCCGGTCAGCACGACATCGGCCTGGCGGTCGAAATACAGCCACCAGGCGCCCACGACCGCGGCGAACCCGAGCACAGCCGCCGCGGCCGAGGCCGCGTGCCACCGGGCACCAGCGGTTTCTAGCGCGACGGCGACCACCGACTCGCCGATGACGATCAAGGTAAACAGCGCCCAGCGCTCGGGCAGATGGCTGGCGCTGGTGCGAATCCGCTGGTGAAGGCGCGTGGTGAGCGGCGGCAGGCTCAACTCTTCCGTCAAGGCGATCCCCCAGATGACGTACCGGAGTGGCGGCGGCACGGCCAGTGAGCTCAGCCAGATGGCGACGCCCAGGGCATAGCCGAGCCCGTAAAAGCGGACGAGGGGGCGCGCCTCGGGGACCGCAAACCAGGCTCGGGCGTAGAGCGCCAGCATCAAGCAGCGGATGGTGATGTAGGCGAGAACAAATGCTGTCGTGTTCCGCCCGAGCGCAACGTCACCGATCAGTACCGCCATCGCGGCGATGGCGAGCATCGCGCAGAAGACGGCCAGACGGAAGCCGAGGTCGTCGGTGTCGAAGCGGTCGGCGTAGGCCATGAAGCCCTGCCAGGCCACGAACACCGGGATGAAGAGCCCGGCGAAGCGGAGAAAACCAAAGAGCGAATGATCGACGACGAGCTCGTGCCCGAGCTCGGCGATCGCTACGACGAAGACGAGGTCGAAGAAGAGTTCGAGCCAGGTCGCGTGCCGGCGGTCGACCTCATCAGCCCGCGTGCGAAGCTGAGGCGGCCTGAGCCAGAGTCCGTGCCCGTCCATCGCCGATAGCCTAGCTCGGTGAGGAAGTCCGGTAGCGCTCCTCGTGGACGAGTTCGCTGATCGGCTTTCGCGAGCCACGACGCGGCGCTGCGGCCGGATAACCGAGCGCAATCGCGGTGCGCACGACCGGCGTCGGCGGCACGCCGAGAATGCGCTTTGCCTCCTTCCGCCCTTCGGCCGAGAACCATCCAACGGAAGACCCCACCCCGTGCGCCCATGCTCCGAGCATGATGCGTTCGGCGAGCCGCCCTTCATCGAAGGTCTCGCCCTCCGGCCACTCGCCGGGCATCACGAGCACCATGCCCAGGGCGGCACCGCGCAGGTGACCCACGTATCCCGCCAGGCCGGCGAGCGCTCGAAGCGTTTCGGCCTTGCGGACGACGATGATCTCACCGAACTGACGGTTGCTGGCGCTGCCCGACCATCGTGCCACTTCGAAGATATCCTGCACGACCTCGTCGGGCACAGGCTTGCGCTGGAATTCGCGCACCGCGCGCAGGCTGCGCAGAAAATCGGTAAGCGTTTGAGGCGGAGCGTCGACGGCCATCAATTTCAGGCTAACAGTCTTACCGCCGACAGCGGCTTTCTTTTGTCATGGTTTCGAAAGGCGGGCGCCTCCATGCTGGCTCCATTGCAACGCAGAAGGAGGTGAAAGAAATGAACCCAATCAGAAGGATTCTCGTCGGCGCCGCGGTCGCGGGCTCACTGCTGACGGGCGGGGTCATCGGCGCCGCGATCGCCGGGCCGCTGGGGGCCAGCGCAGCCACGACGACCAATGTCGCCGCGACGGCTGCCAGCCCGAGCGCAGGCTCGGGCACGTTCGTGCCGAACGAAAACGCGACGCACGAGGCGGGAGAGAGTGCGGCGCGGGAGGCGCAGGAGAACGCGGGCCAGGTCCCGACCGTTCCTTAGTCGCCGGTTAGCGAGCGAACGGGGCCGGGATTGTCCCGGCCCCGAGTTTGTATGGTGTCATCAAATCGAAAGGAACCTGCTGCGAGACTGGGAACGGGTGAAAGGACGTTGAGTATGGCTCGGGTCGACCTTGTTCGTTCGGGGGCCCAGCGGGTGGCTCTCGCCGCGACGGCTATCGTTGCCGCGATCTATCTGCTGATCGCGGTTGCCGTCGTCTTGATCGTGAGCCACAACCTCACCTCCAACGTCGACAGCACGCTCTCGTCATGGTTGACGTCGATGGCGAAAGCGCGAGGCGGCCCGACCCGTGGTTACCCGGGACCGCCGGGACAAGCTCGCTTCGACGCCCCGGTCCTCTGGTGGACGTTTCATCCCGACGGCAACTATGCCGATAGCAGCGCCGAGGCCGCCAACATCAATCTTCCGGCGCCGTACAACCGCATCAAGGATCCACAGACGATCACCGTGTCCGGCGTCGACCTGCGCGTCATGGGCGGACTGACCTCGGACGATTGGACGGTCGTCGGCCAATCGATGAACAGCGTCTACCAGGCGCGCGGCAACCTGGTCCAGGCCGAACTCCTGATTGGACCCGTGCTGTTAGTCGTGGTCTTTCTGGGCGCGTTGACCATTGGTCGCCGGGTGGCCGCGCCCATCGAGCAGGCACGCCAGCGGCAGATGGACTTCACCGCGAACGCATCACACGAGCTCCGCACTCCGTTGGCGGTGATCCAGGCGCAAACGTCGCTTGCCTTGTCGCAACCTCGCGATGAGGACTGGTATCAGCGCGCGTTCACGCGCGTCAACCAGGAAAGCCAGCGAATGCGTCACCTCGTCGATGACCTGCTCTGGCTCGCACGCTTCGAAGCCATGCCGCGCTCAGGACAGACGGAGCCGGTGGACGTCGGCGTCATGGCCCAGCAGGCGGTGGACCGGTTTGCCGCGGTGGCGGAAGCCCGCCAGCAGCGGCTGAGCGTCCGGCTCAGCGGTGATTCGCACGTGATCGCGGCGTCACCAGAATGGCTGGATCACCTTATCGGCGTTTTGCTCGACAACGCCTGCAAATACACACCGGAGCATGGCACGATCGATGTGCGGGTCTTAGCCGACGGCAACCGCATCAAGCTGGGCGTCGACGACTCCGGACCGGGCATTCCCGTTGACCAGCGGGCTGGCATCTTCGATCGGTTCCGGCGAGCCACGGACCAGCCCGGCGGCGCCGGGCTCGGCCTCGCGATCGCCGACGCGGTGGTCCGCGCGACCAACGGACGCTGGGACGTCTCGACCTCGGCGGCAGGCGGCGCGAGCATGGCGGTCACCTGGCCGCGGATGCTGGCTCGCCCGTCGGCCACGCGGGCGGCATCGGACGCGCCGCCGCCGCTTGCGCGGCTCGACGCCTAAACTCCCACCCCGCCCTGCCCCGTAAACGGGTTAAGAAAGAGCGGCCGAGCGTCACGGTTTTGCAAGGTGCCGTTCGGCACCATGTCCTTATGAACTCATTAACACCGATCCAACGGGACCGTGGGCTCCAGCGCCTTCGGCGACTGACCTTCGGTGCGACAGCGGGTGCGCTGGTCGCCGTAGTCGGCGCCAGCTATGTTGCCGCCGCCTCATATGCCGGGGACGACAACGACCGACAACTCGAGCTCGACGAGCAGCAACAGCCTGCAGCCGGCGACGCAGGCGCCAACCACCGGCAGCAGCGGTAGCGGCACGGTGACCAGCGGCGGTTCGTAATGGCCGTCACGCTTAAGAGCTGGAAGGCGCTGGGCACCTCCGTGCACGTTCTCGCGACCAATGCCACCCAACTTGACCTCGCGACCATCGCCGTGAGCGAGGTCCTCGAAGATGTCGACACGGCCTACAGCCGATTCCGCGAGGACAGCGAGCTGAGCCGCCTCAACGCGAGTCCGGGACGCGTGGTCCGTGTCAGCCCGCTCCTCGCCACCGCGATCGACGCGGCGCAGCGAGCGGCGCGGCTCACGGATGGGGCGGTCGATCCCACGATCGGCCAGGCCATTCGCGTCGCGGGCTATGACGACGATTTCTCACGGATTGCCGCCGCCGACCGCGGTCCGGTGAACCTGCGTGCCTGGCGCGTGCCGGGCTGGCAGGCGATCGGCTTCGACCGGCAGTCGCGTGTCGTGTTGCTGCCGGACGGTGTCGAGCTCGACCTGGGCTCGACGGGAAAGGCGCTCGCCGCCGACCTCGCCGCCCGCGCCGCCCTCAACGCCGCCGGCTCCGGTGGCGTGCTCGTCAGTCTCGGGGGCGACATCGCAACGGCGGGTACGCCGCCGTTCGGCGGCTGGCGCATCCACGTGGCCGAAGACAGCCGCGTGGCACCCGATGCGGACGGCGAGGTGATCTGCCTGCCGTCGGGCGGGGTGGCAACTTCTAGCACGACGGTCCGCCGGTGGACACGCGGCGCGACGGTCCTCCATCACATCATCGACCCACAAACCAGCCTGCCGACCACCGGTCCCTACCGAACCGTCACGGTTGCCGCCGCGACCTGTCTCGACGCCAACATCGCCTCGACGGCGGCGATCGTCCGAGGCGAGACCGCCATCGAGTGGTTGATGCGCCGCAACCTGCCGGCCCGGCTGGTCGAGAACGACGGAACAATTCACTACATCGGGCGCTGGCCGGATCCGTCGGGAGTGGCGGCGTGAACGACACGATCCTCTGGTACGCCACCCGCGGCGCCGGCGTCGTCAGCCTGATCTTGCTCACCGGGGTGGTCGTGTTGGGCGTCGTTTCGGCGATGCGCTGGCAGACCGCTTCGTGGCCACGCTTCCTCACCACCGGCTTTCACCGCAACCTGGCGCTGGCGACGCTCATCTTCCTGGCGCTTCACATCGTGACGGCCGTCGTCGACCCATTCACGGCGCTCGGATGGCAGGCTGCCCTCATTCCGTTCTCCTCGTCGTACCGTCGCTTGTGGCTGGGCCTCGGCGTGGTCGCGATCTACTTGCTGCTCGCGATCGTGGTGACGAGTTTGCTTCGCCCGCTCTTCGGCCATCGCACCTGGCGGCTCGTCCACTGGCTTGCCTACGTCATGTGGCCGATCGCCGTGATCCACGGCATCGGCACCGGCACCGACCCGCGTTTCGGGTGGATGCTCGCGATCGAGGCGGTCTGCATCGGCAGCGTCGTGGCCGCCGTGGCCTGGCGAGTGAGCCGAGTCCCGAACACGGCGTGGCGGCAGGTCCCGGCCGCCCCACCGCAGGCCCGGAAATGGAGCTGATCCCCCTCGGGCCCGACGCCGAAAGCCTCGCCGCCCATCGTGCGCGCCTGGGGCCGCTCCCGACGCTGTCATCCAGCGAACTGATTACCGAGCTGGATACGAGCGGGCTCCTCGGACGAGGCGGGGCCGGCTTCCCCGTTGGCCGCAAGTGGCGCGCGGTCGCCGAGCGTTCCTACGGCGGCGCGGTCGTGCTGGCGAACGGGGCGGAGGGCGAGCCCCTGAGTCTCAAGGACCGATCGCTGATGGCGGCCCGGCCTCACCTCGTCATCGACGGGGCGCTGCTCGCCGCGAATGCGGTTGGCGCCGGCGACATCATCTTCTATGTCGGTGTCGAACACCGGGCGGCGGACACGGCACTGCGTCGCGCGCTGACTGAGCGCACGGCGGACCTGCGCGGTCGCGCCCACATCGTCACGGCACCGGCCGGCTACGTGTCGGGCGAGGAATCCGCAGCCGTGCACTTCGTGAACGCCGGCGATGCCCGCCCGATCACGACACCGCCGCGGCCCTTCGAACGCGGCGTCGGCGGCCGGCCGACGCTCGTCCAGAACGTCGAGAGCCTGGCGTTGGCCGCGTTGATCGCTCGCCGCGGCCACGCCTGGTACCAGGGTCTCGGTCATGGCCGGGCGCGGGGCATTGCCCTCCTCACGGTAACCGGCAGCGTCCACCGCGCCGGGATCCAAGAAGTCAAACTCGGATCGACATTGGCGGACGCCGCCGCCGCGGCCGGCGGCCTCAGAGGCGAGGTGCAGGCGGTGCTCCTTGGTGGCTACTTCGGTGGCTGGGCCGACGCGGGCGAGCAATGGGGCCTGCCGCTTGATGCGCCCTCGATGCGCGCACGCGGCCTGGCGTTGGGATGCGGGGTCGTGCACTTCCTTCCCACGCAGGCGTGTGGGGTGGAGGCAA
>WNFA01004041.1_pt1 | contig 15870 bp, 12 predicted proteins | sample 5400481 | NCBI WGS metagenome assembly WNFA01 (sample SAMN13153340, study PRJNA577476) | soil metagenome | isolation source: 120 cm saprolite under Douglas fir tree site 2 hole 1 replicate 2 | place: USA:California | collected 2015-04-18
CTGTCGGTGAGCGCGCGCGTCGCCGCATCATGCGGCGCATCATGCCTTATTTATTCGTGCTCTTCATCATCGCCTATCTGGACCGCGTCAACGTGGGCTATGCCGCGCTGCAGATGAAGGGCGACCTGGCTTTCACTGATGATGTGCTTGGCCTCGGCGCCGGAATCTTTTTCATCGGTTATTTTCTACTGGAGATTCCCGGCAGCCTTCTGGTTGAAAGATGGAGCGCGCGCGGCTGGATAGCCCGCATTTTGATCACCTGGGGAATAGTGGCGATTTTGATGGGCTTCGTTCGGACCAGGAACCAATTCTATGTGCTGCGTTTTCTGCTTGGCGCCGCCGAAGCGGGTTTTTTCCCGGGCATCATGGTTTACTTCACCCACTGGTTCCGCTACCAGGATAGGGCCAAGGCGGTCGCGATGTTTATGGCCGCTATCCCGATCGCTAACATCCTGGGTTCGCCATTGTCCGGCCTACTGCTCGGTATGCATCAATTTGGGCTGACTGGCTGGCGCTGGCTGTTTATCATCGAAGGTGCGCCGGCGATCATCTTCGGCGTCGTTACCATTTTTTATCTCACTGATCGACCACATCAGGCGAACTGGCTCGCCGAAGATGAGCGTAAGTGGATTACGCAGGAACTGGACCGCGAACACCAGGCAAAGCACGCAGTACACTCCTATCGCATACTCCAGGCGTTCCGAAATCGAGAGGTGATTCTTTTAACACTGACCTACTTCTTCATTGTCACAAGCGTGTATGGATTCACCTTTTGGCTGCCTACCATCGTCAAGCAGCTATCAGGGGCGTCCAACCTGAAGGTAACTCTCATTTCGGCGTTGCCCTACTGTGTCGCGTTGGTCGCTATTCTCTTGATCGGTTGGTCGTCGGATCGAACCAGAGAGCGGCGCTGGCACGCGGCAATCTGCATGATGGTTTCGGGCTTTGGACTTTTGTTAAGCCTTGCTGTGCGAGATCACATTGCCCTCGCCGTGGCGGCATTTTGTTTAGCAGCTGCCGGAATGTACGGCTATCTTCCCGGTTTCTGGGCGCTACCGACAAGCTTCCTCACCGGTACAGCAGCCGCAGCTTCAATTGGGCTGATTAACTCCATTGGAAATCTTGGTGGCTTCGCCGGTCCATACGTGGTTGGCTATCTCAGCCAGCGCACTAAATCGTACGTTGGCGGCGTGACCTATCTCTCCCTGTCGGCACTCGTGGCGGCGGGTCTTGTTCTGTCGCTTCGAGCTACGCGGAGAAAGCGGTCCGTGGTGTAGGAAAGTATGGAGGTGTCACCGTGGTCGGAACGACACTTCTCTCCCGTCTCGTTCTACGTTCAGCGTCAATCCATCCTCAGAGGGCGGCAGAAAATTCTTCGCCAAGAAGCGCCAGCTCTCACCAATCAAGTTGAGAAACACGCTGCAAGCCGGAGCATGATTCGGCTAATCACTTCCTGACTCATCGGACGTTGCTGATGCTGTTCTTCACCGTGTCGTGCTTGGTCTTCATGATGTTGCTGATCGCGGTGAACGAAGCTCATCTGTGTCTCCTGCATCGACTTCGTGGTGTGCATCGGTCCTGTCTCGCTGGAGCCACTCGCCGCCGCACTGATCGCGCCGCCGCCGGCGATACCGCCGAGGGTATACCTGGTCAGACTCGTGGCCTCTGCTGAAGTGAGACCTGGGATGATTTTCCTCACGATCTGCCTCGCCGATGCCAAGAGATTGACCCGTGGGAGCGCGGCGAAAAGTTGCTTCCTCATCTGCACCGTCAGCTGGTCGAGTTCATTCCGATACTCCGCCGACAGTTGCGACCGGACCTTTTGATGCTGCGCAATCATCGCCTTCAACTTGCACTCATCGGCGGCGCTCATGCGTTTCTGCGCGCGCTTGGCCGTCATCGCGGACGTACGTCTCGCCGCTTTTTTCGCGCCGACTCGAACACTGGCCCTCACGACGACGTTTTTCATTTTCTAATTGTCGTCTCGGCTTGCAGCCGAACGTCAGAGTTGCGAAAGACGCTACCCGCGCTCCGGTCCAAGGATTTGTTATGTGGATTAGAATACCGCCAGTTGCTTTCCTCGAATCAAACGCTCATCGATCACCCGGCGAAGTTTTCGCTCGCCGGCTCGTAGACTTCCCGAGCGGCACGCGACGACGCGTAGGTCGTAAAGCTTCATATCGCGATTCTTTGCAAAGTCTCCGAAACGTTCGCGGAGATTGCGGTGAACTGATTCCTCCACTGCGCTCGAATTCGAACCGTTATGCAACTCGACATGCAGCTCGACCACATCGCGCGCATTTTCGTGTAGGACGACTGCCTGCCAGTCTTCACCAGCGCCTGCGATGCCGCGGAGAAGCTCTTCAAACACCCATGGGCCTACGTTGCCCATGCCGCAGACGACCATTTCGTCGCAGCGGCCGCGTATTTTCCCAATCCGCCCGGCAAATATTCCGCAGTCGCACGGAGTGTCAACCAGGCACGTCACGTCAGTTGAGCGATAGCGAATCAACGGCATCACGTCGCGCGCCAACGTAGTGTAGATCACCTCGCCGTAGCCATCCTCGCCGACATTATCAAGCTCGAAAAAGAAATAGAGATCGTTGCGGTGATAGCCATTCTTTAACTTGCACTCGGCCCCGAGCGCGCCGAACGATTCAGTTTGTCCGTAGTTGGTATAGAGCGGCGCACCCCAGACTTGCTCGACCAGAGCGCGCGCTTCTTCGGCAATATTTTCGCCGCCCGCGAACAAGAACTTCAGCGGCCAGGTACCGCGACCGCTCGCAATTTCCGAGAGACGCACCATCCAGGAAGGCTCGCCAAAAATCACGGTGGGCTGGTAAACCCTGGCGCGCTCGTAGAAAGCGGAGGGGTCGATCTTGCCGGCTTCGACGTGAAAACACCTCAGGTATTCGAGGCCGGACCGCAGCACCCAGGGTGAGACCCAGAACGAACAATCGAACGCGCTCAGCACGCGATCTTCGGGGCGCAGACCCAGGAGGGAAAGCCACAGCGCCGTGATTCGTCCCATCGTCGCTACCTCAGCGCGCGAAAAGTAGACGGTCTTGGGAAGAGGCGACGTGGTTCCGGTTGTTTCAAACGCCGTATCGGCGTGTCCGGTGAGGAACTGTTCCGCGCCGTGCGTGCGCAGGTCTTCTCCGGTCGTGTAGAAATCCCCGAGTTGTGATGGATGCGTGATGCGGCGCACGTCGATGCCGCGTTGGCGGAACTGCTCGCGATAGAACGGCGAACGTTCAGCGGCGAGCCGAAGCGTGCGCCGAAAGCGCGCCTTCTGCATTGCCGCGATCGCCGAACTGGGCAGGGCGCCCAGCAGACGCACCGCGCGCTCCGGATTCGTGCGCAACGCGACGCCTTCAAATACTTCTATAAACTTCGACAGCATGTTCTCGGTTAGAGAATCTCAAACGCGATCGGGAGCACAACGGCGGATGAGTTGTTCCAGCAGTTCGACGGCCAGATCGATCTCTGCTTCGGTGATGTCAAAGCAGGGCGACAGCGTGAAGACATTCTTATAATAGCCGCCAACATCCAGCACGAGACCCATCACCTGGCCGCGCGCGTCGAGATCACCCTTCATTCCTTCCTGAAAAATCCTGTCGGTCAATTCGCGATCCGGTTCGTGCCCATCTTCGCCGCAAATCTCGACGCGCAGAGCCAGTCCCATGCCATCCGTGTCGCCGATGACTTTGGGAAACCGCCGCTGCAAGTCTTTGAGTTGCGCCAGGAAATATGCCCCCTTGCGCGACACGTCGGTTTCGTAATCGTTCTCTTGCATCATGCGCACGGCTTCCAGAGCGACCGCCGTGCCCAGGGTATTCGACGCAAAGGTAGAGTGCGTCGAGCCCGGCGGAAATGTTTCCGGCGAGATCAATTCTTCGCGCGCCCAGACACCGCTAAGCGGGTTCAATCCATTAGTGAGCGCTTTGCCAAAGACGACGATGTCCGGCTCGACATCGAAATTCTCGATCGCCCAAAACTTTCCGGCGCGATAAAAGCCCATCTGAATCTCGTCATCCACCATCAGAATCTTGTGATCGTCCAGGACTTTCTTCAGCGCCGGAAAATATTCGGGCGGCGGAATAACGTAACCACCGGTGCCCTGGATGGGCTCGATATAAAATGCCGAAAACTCCGATTCGCCGGCCTTGGCGTCCCAGAACGAGTTGTATTCGGTCTCGAAATTCTTCTCAAATTGCTGCACACAATACAACCCGCAATCTTCCCTTTTTTTATCGTAAGGGCAGCGGAAACAATACGGAAACGGAACGAAGTGCGCGCGGTCGGCGAAATGACCGTAGCGGCGGCGGTAACGATAGCTGGAAGTGATCGCGCTGGCCGCGAGCGTCCGTCCGTGATAGCCACCCATGAAAGCAAAGACCAGATTCTTGCCGGTTGAGTTGCGCACGATCTTCAGAGAGTCTTCAATCGCCTGCGAGCCGCCGACGTTGAAATGCACGCGTCCTTCAAGGCCGAACTTCGATTGATTAAGCCGGGCGATGGCCGCCGCCAACTCGACCTTTTCCGGATGCAAATACTGACTGGCAAGCTGTGGCAGTTTGTTTAGCTGGCGCGTCAGCGCGTCGTTCAAGCGTTGGTTGCCGTATCCAAAGCTGGCCGCCGAATACCACATCTGCAAATCAAGATAAGGCGTTCCCTCGCGATCGTAGAGATAGCTGCCTTCCGCCCGATCGAAAAACTTTGGTGGCTCGAGATAGTGGACTGTGTCACCCCAGGAGCAGTACTTACGTTCGAGTTCGCGCAATTCCTGCTCGTCAGAGATGTGAGTGAGTTCTACGAGTGTTGTGTTCGTGCTCATGAAAAACTCTGCGTTTGTCGTAAGCTCCGGAGGCGCGCAATGCTTATAGATTCGCGCCCCAGGAACAAGCACAGCTCCTTAAGGAGCGAAATATTACGCCCCTAAAAGGGGCTGACATTCAAAAAGGATGCTCTGTTTGCTACAAAGATTCCGTCCCTACGGGACTAGTCACGCAGCCAGCCAAACTCATGCTCCAACTTTCTCAATCGATTGCTGAGCGATTCCAACATTCTCGAGCAGCAATCTATCGAGGTGCTCAGCTACTTCGGTTAGATTATGGTACGGCCGATGTTCAATCTGACTTTCGCGGCAATAATCAGCCAGCGTGTCCTTGGCGAAGACCAGATCGGCGCTGGCCGCGGCGTACTTGTCCGACAGTCCGTCACCAACGAAAATCGTCGGCCCGCCGTTCGGATTCAGCAAGCTCATGATCGCGGGCTTGCACGTCGCGCAGCCGTGGCCGCAGGACCGGTGGAAAGAAGGGAAGTCGACCTGCCAGCGGTCGCGAGCTGCTTCCAGGTGGCTCGAAAAAACTCGCGCCCCGGTCAACCGGGCCTTCAGATTCAGGGCAGGCCGAGTGAGAATGCGATTGATGCAGTAGTCAAAACCGTCACTGATGATATGAGCTTCGACGCCGCGCTCTGCGCAGGCGTCCAACAGTTTGACGAAGCCTTCGTCGATTTCGATCGAATCCAGCAACGCATCAATCTGATCCTTCGTCGCTCGCACCAGCCGCATCTGCGCGGTGAGGCATTCGCGCGATCCGATACGGCCTTGTTTCCAGTCCTCTTCGATCTCCAGCCAGCGTGAATCGGCAAAACTTTCCAGGATGGCATCGACCGCATCGCGTTTGGTGATCGTTCCGTCGAAATCCAGAAACAGGATCGGCTTCTTTGGCTGGGCTCTACGCTTTCCGAAACCGTTTCGTCTGCTGAATCGCCGCGGTCTTCGCGGTTCAAGCAGCTGCGTCAGCGGCACGATATTCAAGCCGCGCGTTTTGAGGCCCTCAATGATCATCGGCAACGCGGCCACGGTGGCGCTGCGATCGCGCTTGAGCGCGCTATCGGCGTCATGCAGGAGAATGATCGAGCCGGCGCTCGCGTCTCGTAAGATCGAGGCGGCAATCTCGGCGCTCGTTCGTTCCTTCCAATCGAATCCGGCAACATCCCACTGCACTGTGCGCAGGCCCAACGCCTCGGCGGCGGCAAAGTATGCCGGAGTGCGGACTCCGCAAGGCGGTCGCGCGAGTCTTGGCTGGGTGCCGGTGATCGTCGAGATGATTTCCTGCGCGCGTTCAAGTTGCAGCCGCGTCGCGCCCGCACCGCGAAAGAGATAGATCGGATGCGAGTACGAATGATTGCCAATCTCGTGCCCGTCGACGACGACGCGCCGCGCAGTCTCGGGAAACAATTCGACCTGACGGCCAAGCATGAAGAACGTTGCCTTGAGATCGTAAGCGCGCAGCACTTCCAGAATGCGCTCAGTGTCTTCCGACGGCCCATCGTCAAACGTCAAAGCCACCGATGCCGTGTCAGTGCGCCCGCGCCAGTCAGTTGGGCCGAGCCACTGGGAGCGCACGGCGGCGGTCGCGTAATAGACGCCGGCCGCGCCCGCTGCGAGCGAGCCGGCGCCGGCAATCATTGGTAGTCCGAACAGCATCATTCTTAGTTAAGACTCACGCCGTCATTCGGCGCGGCATCTCTTTTGCCGGCGTCGCCAGATCCAGAACGACTTGCGCGATTTCCTTTCGGGCATTCGGCCGGGCGAGTTTGCTTGCTCTCAAAGACATGGCGCGTCGCGACGGTTCATTGCGCAGCAACTCTGCAACCATCGCAGCAGTTTCGCGCGCGCCTTTGCTGATCAGCGCCGCGCCCGCATCGACCATCCGTTTGGCGTTGACGTACTCGGCGCCCGGAATCGGGTCAAAGAAAACTGTCGGCAGCGAACACAGGGCGGCTTCAGCGATCGTCAGTCCGCCGGGCTTCGTCACCAGAATCGAGGCCGTTTGCATCAATGTCGCCACGTCCTCGGTCCATCCGAGCACCTGCAGCGTGACCGGTGTGTCGACGTTCAGGCTTTCGAGTCTTCGGCGCGCGCGTTTGTCGTGTCCGGTAACGGCGACAATATGCATCGGAGAGTTGCTTTCGCCAAGCCGTCGCGCGACCTCGTCCATGCGTGTTGGCCCCATCCCGCCACCCATCAGCAGCACGACGGGTTCGCCGTTGACCGGCGCTGCTCTCATGCCCGGTGACCGATCGAATGACGGGTCGACCGGTATTCCGCTGATTTCGATCCGTTCCCCGGGCGCGCCCCACTTGATCATCTCGGCGCGGACGTTTTCGTCCGGAACAATATAGACGTCGACTTCGGGCTTGACCCAGATTGGCTCAGCCTCGTAATCAGTGATCACACTTACGATTGGCGCTTGCGTAATTCCGAGTCGTCTGGCAATCACGGCCATCTCACAACCAGCCACTTCGCCAGCCACGATGACGTCAGGCTTGAACTTCTCGATCGCCTCGAAAACTTTCGGACAGCCCAGACGGAAAGCCCACTGCGGCGCCGTGCGTTCGTGCTTGTCCTCAAGCCGCGCGCGGTTGAGGCGCTCCCACAACGCCGGCGCGTAACGCAGCATGAACCAGTACGGCCACTCATAGCAAACGCGAAACAACGAGCGGCAGCCTGCGAGTGCATCCACGACCCGCACGTCGGCGCCGGGCGCGATGTCCATTAACTCTTTCGCGATTGCGTGAGAAGCCCGGAGATGACCGGACCCAAAGGAAAGAGTCAAGACCAGAATGCGAGGCATTACATTCATGCTTGAACCGGAGCTGTGATGATAGCTTACTCGATTAATTCTCTCTAAACCGCATCAATTTGAATCCAACTGAAAGACTAACAATCGCCATTACGCCCAGAATCGCCAGATCCGATGTGGCGTAGCTTCCGGCAAGTGCTGCTTGCACGGCATGTGCCGCGCGGGCCGTCGGCAGCCATTCAGAAACGACTCGCAACGCGCGCGGCATGGCCTCAGGAGAGTAATACACCGGCGCAAGAAAAACCAGACCCGCGCCGAAAGAATCCGTCAGCAACGAGCCTTCGCTGAAGCTGCGAGTGCGCGTTGCGATGATCACACTGATGCCGCTGAGGCAAAGCATCGTCAACAGAATCGTCACGGTCAGCGGCAAAACGGCCAGTTGCGTTCGCGCCCCCAACAAGCGCGCGACGACGAGCAACGCGCCGCATCCAAGGAACGATTGCACGACGCCAAAAATCAATACGCCGAAGACGTATGAAGATGGCGCCAGCGGCAGCGTCGCAAACAGTTTCAGCCGCCCAGTAAAACGATTCTCCAAAAGCAGATAGCCCAGCCAGCTAATCGCAGTCAGCGAAAGCGAAAACACGATCGAGCCGGCGAGAAAGCGGAATCGATTTTGATCTCCGGCAGCTTCGCCCCTAATCGCGTTGGCAAAAAGATACATCGCCGTCGGAAAGACGAGTGCCGCCAACAGAAACGGTCCCGCCTCTGCCCGCAAGCGCGCGAGATGAATGCGAAAGACGGCGCCAATGTGTCTCAATTCCGGCATAAACTGTTTCCCCTCTCCTTGTGGGAGAGGGTTAGGGTGAGGGCTTACGTGCGAAGTAAGCCCGGATAGTTGCCTCACAGACCTGCCCTCAGTCCCTCACCGCGGCCCTCTCCCAGAGGGAGAAGGAGTCTCCTCCGCTGGTCCGTCTTCGAAACGATGGCCGGTGAGCTCGAAATAAACGTCTTCCAGCGAAGCCCGCGCGAGCGAATACTCAGCGATCCTCTGCTCCGCGATATAGCGTTGAGCTTCCGCGAAGGCGGCAAAGTATCGCACCTGCGTTTCGTCTAAACGTTCGCGATAGCTCAAGCGATAGCTTTTCGTGAGGCGTGACAGAAGCTCATCAAGCGTGCCGATGGCAATCATTTTCCCGGCGCTGATAATGGCGACGCGATGGCTTAGGCGTTCAGCTTCCTCAATGTAATGGGTTGAGAGCAGCACGGTGCAGCCGTCCGTCACGCGTCGCCGGATCACTTTCCAAACCGCGCGCCGCGACACCGGATCCAAACCAGTCGTCGGCTCGTCAAGCACGAGTAACGGCGGATTACCGAGCAAGGCTAGCCCGATCAGGATGCGTCGGCGCTGGCCGCCCGAGAGATCGCCGACGCGTTTGTTGGCTTCGGCATCGAGATCGAGTTCGTGAAGTATCTCAGTTGCTGAGCGGCGCGCTTCACGTTTCGCAAGTCCCTTGAATCCTCCGAACAACTCCAGATGCTCGCGAACCCTGAGGGTTTCAAAAACGCCGGCTTCCTGCGGCGTGATGCCCATCGCGCGCTTCGCTTGCTGCGGCGCAGCGACCGCATCCAGGCCAAAGATTTCCACGCTGCCCGCGCTCGGTTTCAGTTCAGTTGTGATCTGGCGCAGGAAGGTCGTCTTGCCCGCGCCGTTCGGGCCGAGGATAGATACCAGTTCTCCGCGCCGCACTTCAAGATCGATGCCGCGATTGGCTTCGGTCCCGTCGCGATATTGCTTCACGAGACCACGTACACGGATGGCGGCGCGCGCGTCGTCGGGCGGCATTTGCTGCTTCGCGGTGCGAAGTCCTTCCGCGACAGGTCGGTCGACTGCGCTGATCAAGGTGGTGCTCAAAGCCGTTCGCCTTCTTAACTCAATTGCATGAAATCCATCGCCGACCGTATCGCCGTCAACGGACTGTTGCGGTAGGCCGAAACTTCGTATGGGCAGCCAATCTTGCAGCCCTTGCAGAAATCCCACAGGTTCGGCGACTGTCGAATTATTCTGCGGACTTCGGCCGACTCGTAGATTTCGCGCAGGCTCATATCCGGAGCGCCGCGATGCAAACTAACAAAGGCGCAGGGAAATTGAATCGAACCATCGGGGCGCATATTGATCAAGTGCGATGCCGAACGACACGGAAACTTCTTTGTGAATCCGTCGTTGCGATAAAACTCGTAGTAGTCCTTATAGAAGCGCACGCACTTATATTCCTTCTTGAGCTTCGTAACGTAATCAGCTACGCGGTCGAGCGCGTCGTTTTCCATCTCGACGTCTTCCGTCTTCCAGGTCGTGCGCACGACGTTGTGAACGGCTTCGGTGTGGAGCAGAAACTTTCGCTCTTCGCAGAACTTTGCCAGCGCCGGCAGGTCGTCGAGGTTGTCCAGATCGACCGCCGCGTTGATTTGAATCGTGTGATGATCGAGTTTGCCGAGGATATGGTCCAGCGCTTCGAGGATTGTGGGGAGACCATCGATGCCCCGGCGTTTGGCAAACTTTTCGCGGTCGAGCGTGTCGATCGAAACTTCGAGTTGATCGAGTTTGACGCAAGCCTCGGCGTATTTCTTCAGCGCCAGCCCGTTAGTCGGCATCGAGGTATAGAAGCCACGGCGCGCTGCGTACTCAATGAAATCCGGCATGTGCGGATTCATCAAAGGTTCCCCGCCAGAGAAGCTCCACGCGAAGACGCCGAACGCTGCCGCCTCGTCCATGCGCGCAAAAACGCGCTCGCGAACGGCGCGATCCTCGGGTTGCTGGTTCTGCCAGATCGCGCAGTAGCCGCACTTCATGTTGCAATGCAACGTCGTCTCGAACATCACCATGAACGGACGATTGAATCCATGGCGCAACTGCCGCAGAGCATTCCTGAACATCAAACTCTTTTTCATACTGCGATGGCGCGGGTTGGAAAACCGCGTATCCAACCTTCCTCTGGCCTGGCGATGATCTCTACGGGTCGCGGTCCTCGGTTGTTCTATTCCTGGGAAGACGAATCAAGAAACTATAACACACAGGGAATACCAGCTTCCTGCCGGCAACTTCAAGTGGAACTATCGGCTAACGGGGAGAGTGACCCCGGGCTCGATTGGAAGAGGACCTCGTCCACGCCTTGAGAATATCTGAGACATGAGCGCCTGAGATACCAGGATGATCAGGCAGGCCATGCTGATAATCTTCCCCCACAGTTCCGGCCCGCTGCGCCTCAAGCGCAACTGGACTTGATGTCTTCCGGGAGGCACCTGAAGACTCAGCAGTCCGTCCGGATCAGAAGGGCTGAGGGTCGGGCTGTTCGTCTCTCCAACCAATTGCGCCGTCCAGTATGGATAATAGAACTGAGGTACGATGAGCGAGACGCCGGTTGAGGTCTCGACGAGCAAATCGATTTCCCTCGGCTTGCGAGAACTAATCTCAGCGCGACCGATTCCTTCAATGATCGTCGGAGTCGGCTGATGTTCCGGAGAGCTCCCGACTCTCCGCAGAAGCGATTCCACATCTCTATTCATGAACCGGTCCCAGGAATCCTCATCTACCGACAATTCCCAATCCACGGCAGCCATAGATTTATTCCAGCGGGGTCGATATTCGGCCGCGTCCCGGCTCTGTTCGATCTGTTCCTGGCGCTCGCTGATATCGTGCTGATTTGGATTCGTTTGCGGAAATGACATCCACGCTTTCCAAGCCGTCACGGGGAGCCAGGCCAGGATCAGCAGCAAAGCGAGGGCCTTAACTATTCTGAGTGATGCGGAACTCCTTTCTCTGATTGAAGAGATGGCCATCGCCAGGAGGGCACTGGCTGACAAGCAAAGGGCGGTATTGAGTCTATACGGAAACTGAATCTTCTGTAGTACGGGAACTAGCAGCCACACGGGTTTACTAATCTCAGTCATCATCAACACGATGGCTGCGGCAACGGCGTACCAAAAACCGTTCACCCTTTTGTGCTGAGGGTCACGGCTGGATCGAATGATCAGAAAGGCGCAAGATGCAATCAGGAACATATCGGCGACCAGGAAAGCCACGGTAATCTTGTCTGCCCGCCACAGCGAGAACTTTGCGAAAAACAACCAATTCTCGTAAGAGAAGTAGCCCGTGCTGTTCCTGGCCAGCAGAACGAACTGCTGAGTCGTCATCGCGGGCAACAGATATATCGCGGCCAGACCAACACCCAATAACGCGGCCCATGAAGTGAGGCCCAGGGTTTTCCACTTTCCCTTTTTCGGCGCCAGACAGATCGCATAACAAAACGGAACGACGGAGAAGATTAGCGTGGTTGGAAGATGAGTCATCATCAGCAAGGCCCAGCTGATTGCCATCCCAACCAGAGCAAATTTACGCCCGGCTGCTAATCGATGAACGAAATAAAGAATCAGAGGCATCCACACGAAACTCCAGTACTCTGCGAACGAGGCGCGCACGTAAAGGTCTGCGGCTAAATGGTAAGGCATCGCCATGTAGAGAATGGCCGCAAATAGAGCTGCGGTTGGATCGGCGAGGTTCTTCAACCACAGGTAAGCAGTCACCCCGGATGCAATCAATGCCGCCGAGGCCGACACCCCAAGCTGATGCAACCCGTTTGGATCGTTCGGAAAGAAAGGATGCAACACGCTGGTGAGAAAGCAAGGCGCGGGCGGATAAAAGAAAAAGACCGGGCTACCGAGGCCGCCGTTCATGTCCATCAGCCATCGCGGATACCAATCGCCCATCCACAGCTGTTTCGAGAAGTGGCTGTACCACACGGCGTGAAAGCCGGCATCATCACTGAGAAAGGGAAGGCCGAAGATGAGGACTGGAAGCGTCAGAACAAGGCCCGCTCCGGCGATTACAACGAGGTGCGTCGCCTTCTTCTCTTTAAGGAAAAGCTTGCTCAACACGTTGGATGATGCCGTTCAAATTCGAATACAACGTCGTCGCGTAACATCATACTCTGGTGACCCAAATGGAGGATACCAATTGAAAACCGGGCAAATTCCGCATGGTCGCTTGATTCGTCCAGCGGTCGGCAAAAACCGTGGGGCGCGACCAGCCTAGTGTTTCGCAATTGTCTTGGTTAGAATGTATGAGGCTTATGCGCCCCCTGTCCCCCATGCTCCGGTACTTCATCCTGTTCGTTTGCGTTGGTTTTCCCCTTGCCGCGGCCCGGGGCCAAACACCGAACGCGGGCGGGCTAAGGGTCGTCGTGAAAGAGACGCAGGACTTGCCCGTTGCCGGCGCGAACTGTTCATTGTCGGCGGTCCCTCCGGGCCAGACTCCAATCGCCGCGGCGACATCTGACGAACAGGGAACCGCGCGCTTCACAAACGTTGCGCGGGGACGATACACGCTCACGGTGGCGAAGGAAGGCTTTGAGACGTTCGCCCGGAGCGATGTCATCATTGACGAGAAACCTGAGAACCAGATTGTCGTGGTTCTGACAGTCGCTGCGGTTCGCGAGAAGGTGACGGTCACGGCGCCCAGCGAAGCGGCCACCAGCGTCGAGACCGGATCTACAATTGCCTCAGGCAACATCAAGCGCGAGACCCTTCGTTCACTTCCTTTAGCAGTCGCCCGCGTCGATCAGGCGCTACCGCTCATTCCGGGCGTGATTCGTTCGACCAAGGGCGAACTCAGCATCAAAGGGGCAAGCGAAGCACAAAGCGCCCTGCTCGTGAATGGAGTCAATTCCAACGATCCCGCGACAGGAAACTTCCGTTTGAATCTTCCGATCGACTCGGTGGAAGCAGTGCAGGTGTTTCAGCATCCCTACACCGGCGAATTTGGAAAGTTCATTGGCGGCCTCACGCGGATCGAGACCCGGCGCGGAGGCGATCGCTGGCACTTCGAACTTAACGACTTCCTGCCCGACTTGCGCTTTAAGGGCGGCAAGCTGGTTGGTATCGCTGAGGATCAACCTCGATTGAACTTTAACGGCCCGCTCGTCGCTGACGCGACCATTACGCGTTCGGCCCGGCGTTGCTTGAATCGATGTTTTCATTCAAGCGGTTTGACGCGAATGTTTGGGGGCAGGGAACATCGCCGCAGATCTTGACGCCGACGGTGGAGCAAGGCAATTACTTCGCGACCTTGGATCGGCGCTCGTCGCGAATTGAGTTTTTCGAGGTTTACACTGCTCCGAAGAAGGAGTTCTGGGGTGGATCTCATGAGATCAAAGCCGGCTTTGATTTCAACCACGTGGGCGATGCGCTGAACTACGGGGCGCATCCAGTGCGCATCCAGCGCGCCGATGGCTCGCTCGCCGAGTTGATCGAATTCGGCGTGCGGCCGCGGCGGATGGCGCATAACAACGAATACACCGGCTTCATTCAGGATCGCTGGCTTGTGCGACCCGGACTGAGTATAGATCTCGGCTTGCGATTCGAAGACCAGCGCATTGCCAGCGAAGACAACCTGGCGCCGCGTGCGGGATTCGCGTGGTCGCCAACCGGCTCGGATCAAACCGTAGTGCGCGGCGGGGTCGGCCTGTTCTACGACAAGGTGCCGCTGAACATCCGCGGCTTCTCGCGTTATCCGGACCGAACGGTCACGACCTACGGCGCCGATGGCCAGATAATGATCAGCCGCGTCAACTTCGTAAACGTGTTGGTAAGCACTCGGCCCATTGCGCCGCTTGATTTCCGCCACTCTGATCGCGACGCGGGCTTTGTTCCCCTCAACCTGACCTGGAATCTCGAACTGGATCAAACGATCATGCGCCGGGTTCTGCTGCGCGCCAACTTCATCGACAGCCACACGCGGCGCATTTATGTCGTGAATCCGGAATTGGATTATCGCGGAACGAGCGCGATCGTTTTGCGGTCGGCTGGTGACGCAACTTATCGCGCGCTGGAAGTGACCTCGCGGTTTACGCTCAAGGGGGACGACGCGATTTACCTTACTTACGTCAGGTCGCGCTCGCGTGGCGACCTCAACGACTTTAATAGCTACTTTGGAGACCTGGGCGCGCCGGTCATTCGGTCAAATCAGTATTCGAATCTGGCGTTTGACGTTCCGAACCGCGTGGTGGCCTGGGGCAAAGTTTCTTTGCCGCGACGCTCGAGCATCTCGCCCATCATTGAATGGCGCAGCGGCTTCCCGTTTTCAGCGCGGGACGAGAACCAGAACTTTGTCGGCGTCAGAAACTCTGATCAGACGCGCTTTCCGGAATTCTTTTCGCTCGATGTCGAACTCGCAAAGGAATTCAAGTTGACGAAGAAATACGGCGTGCGTCTGTCAGTGTTGGGTTTCAATCTGACGAACCACTTCAATCCGCGTGACGTGCACGCCAACATTTCGGACCGACAATTCCGCGAGTTCTTCGCTTCTTACCGCCGATATTTCACCGGCGGCTTTGACATCCTCTTCTGAAGGCGGCAGGAGCACCGAAGAGCCGAATTCTGATGAGGGCTATTGCGGATGCGCCAGCTTCTCGCCGTTCGGGCCAACCTGAACTTCGGAGCGTTTCAGTCCGCGCTTGACGACGGCTTCGTAGGCGACGAGTGTGCCATTCCTGGTCAGCGACTCGATCTTGCTAATCGTTCCCGTGCCCGCGGCCTTCGTCAGGCCTTCTTTCACCGGCTGCGACAGCGAATCCATCGCGACTTCTTCTTCGACCTCGACGACGTTGCCCTTTGAGTCGACTATGATGTCTTTGCCGTGTCCGTTTACAGTCATCTCGACTTCGTAAACTCGTTTGCCCTTTTCGATCTCCGTGGAAAATCCTTTGATCGTGGCGCCCTGACTCTGTTCCGCGACGGTCTTCTCGACGGCCGGCGGCAACTGCGACCGCTTAATCTTTCTCTCCTGCGCTTGCGCGGCTGAAACCGTTGCCGCGGCGATTACCAGCGACGCGAAAACAATCCTGCTGCGTAAATTCATATCCTTCTCCTCTCAATCTGCGAATTGTGGAATTCCGGTGACGCGAAGTATATAACAGGACAAGTCTTCCTTGTTAGAGGTCGTGTCATCGCTTTATTTGGGTTGATCGCGTGGAGCTTGGAGTTCGTGCCACATACATACCGCAACCGCGAAGCGGTTGATGGACCAGAGCCCTGGGTATCGGTGAATCATTGAGTCGCAACCCTGACAGGGTTGCGGAACCAGGCACGATTGATTACCCAACGTAGCCTTTGGCAACGTTGGGCTGGAGGACAAAACCGCTTCGCGGTTCTGGGATTTCAATCACGAGGTCGCCGACTTCGTTCTGTAACAATGAAATTCGTTCAGGCTCAATCGCCGGAA
>WNFA01003191.1_pt1 | contig 15869 bp, 19 predicted proteins | sample 5400481 | NCBI WGS metagenome assembly WNFA01 (sample SAMN13153340, study PRJNA577476) | soil metagenome | isolation source: 120 cm saprolite under Douglas fir tree site 2 hole 1 replicate 2 | place: USA:California | collected 2015-04-18
GACGGCATGCGGAAGCCGTACTCGACCAGCGTCTGCTTGCGCGAGCGGTCGCCGTGATACATGCCATGCAGTTGTGGCACCGTCTGGTGCGACTCGTCGATGAAGAGCATGAAGTCGCGCGGGAAGTAATCAAGCAGTGTAGGCGGTGGCTCGCCCGGAAGGCGTCCGGTGAAATGCCGCGAATAGTTTTCGATGCCATGGCAGTAGCCCATTGCCTTGATCATTTCCAGGTCATACATCACGCGCTGATGGATGCGCTGCGCTTCCACCGCGCGTCCCTGTTTTTCCAGCTCCACTTCCCACCACGCCAATTCTTGCTTGATGGAAGCGACCGCCGACGCCCGCGTTTCTTCCTTCATCACATAGTGGGTCTTCGGATAAATCGGCAGCCGCATGTAGCGTTGCTTCACAGTGCCGAACAGGGGATCGATCTGCGAGAGCGATTCCACCTCGTCGCCGAACATCTCAACGCGGTATGCCATGTCGTCATAGGTGGGATAGATTTCGATGACATCGCCGCGCACGCGGAACGTCCCGCGACGGAATTCGCCCTCGGTGCGCTCGTAGAGAATCTCGACCAGCTTCTTGGTAATGTCCTGGCGCTTGATCTTCTGTCCTTTTTCCAGAAACAGCAGCATGCCGTAGTAGGCTTCGGGCGAGCCGAGGCCGTAGATGCAGCTCACCGAGGCGACAATCAGACAGTCGCGGCGCTCGAAAAGCGAGCGCGTCGCCGAGAGCCGCAGCTTGTCAAGCTCGTCGTTAATTGTGGATTCTTTCTCTATATAAAGGTCGGCCGCCGGGACGTACGCTTCCGGTTGGTAGTAGTCGTAATAGGAGACGAAATATTCGACGGCATTCTGCGGAAAGAAGCTCTTGAATTCATGGTAGAGCTGCGCCGCCAGAGTCTTGTTGTGGGCCATCACCAGGGCAGGACGATTGGCCGCCTCGATCACCTTGGCCATGGTGTAGGTCTTGCCGGATCCCGTCACGCCTAGCAAAACCTGGTGCTGTTCGCGGTCGAAGACGCCGCGGGTGAGGCTCTCGATTGCTCTGCCCTGGTCGCCTTGGGGCTTGTAGGTACTGGCTAGCTTGAAGTCCACTTCTCCATTATAGGGTGGAGAACTGAGATTCCCGAACGGCTCTTTGGTCGGTCCCATGTCTCGGTCCCATGTAATGATTCCCGTCCGTCCGGCAGTTTCGGCACATTCGTCCTAGGGTGTTTTGCTTAGAGCCTGAGCAAAACTCCGATTTACCTACCGTTCGGACCCGATGGAACTACAGTATTCACCGCAAAACATGCGGTCTACAGAATTTCACATCTAGTCAACAGCTTTTCGTAGATTTGGCCGCGTGGATGCAGAAGGCAAAGTCAAAGACCTGAATCCTAGGTGCGCACCGGACCCTGAGGACTGCTCGCCGCAAGGGCATCCGATGCGCAACCGTGTACACGAGAGGTGAAATCCATGGACGAGCAGCTCAACCGAGTGGGACACCGGGAGCGGCAGATCATAGACCTTCTGCTTCAGGGATGCGACAACTCAGAGATTGCGCAGGATCTGCACATCGCCGAGCGCACCGTGAAAGCGCACTTCAACCGTTTGTTTCTGCGTTTTGGTATCAAAGGCGGCATCAAGCGCGTGAAGCTAGCCACTATGCTCTACAGGAGACAGCTATGGTCGGAGAAACAACCACCCCCCGAGGACCCAGCCAAAGAGAACATGCCATCATCCAACTTGTCGCCGAAGGCTGCAAGAACCGGGAAATTGCAAATTCCCTCGGCACCACCGAACACGTTATCAAGAACTACCTCCGCGTAATCTACGACAAGCTCGGCCTGTGGAACCGGGTCGAATTAGCGCTCTGGTATGAGGCCCGGCAGCACGAGCAGGCCTACCAGGCGTAAGGTCGGCAGTCCAAAAATTGAAGCGAGCCAGACGCAGGCACTGCGAACCAGTGACCTGCGTCTTTTTCTTAGGAAGACCGTTTGGACTTCCAAATAGCTTGCTGGAGTGACCTATTCCCCGTCAACGCCTACGAGGAAATCAACCTTGGTAGCCTCAATATAGTCGTCCATGCCCCCATTCGTTCCAAAGGTGGCCCGATCCCTTTAATGTTCGCGCTGGCAGAAAATGTGCAAATCTTCCCAAATGCCAACAACCAATACGCCGCAACCGCAGGAAACCTATCACTGTGACCCTTCCCGCGACCGTGTGATGCGATTAGCTATCGAGAGTCACAGCAGGCTCTAGGGGGTGGCCTTCGAATTTGCTGGGAATAAAAGCGACTCGTGCCAGTTATCAACTTCAGAGCGTCACACACCGCGGAGGACAAATGCCAGACAACAGACCTGTACTTATCGATGGCATTGCAGCGGAAACGGCTTTTCCATTTCCATGCGGCATCAATTGCTTTCACAAAGTGGTTTTCTACAGGCGACTTGAACGATTATGGCGGCAGACATGGCACAATTCGAAGTGAGGGCAGTGGCATCCGATGACCTGGATCTTGTCCACGCTAGCAAGAATGGGGATATTGCTGCTTTCGAGCAACTCGTGAAGAGATACGATCGCAAACTTCTCCGAATCGCTCAAAGCGTTACGCATAACAGAGAAGATTCGCAAGACGCGGTTCAGGAAGCCTTCTTGAAGGCCTACCAATACTTAGCCGAATTCAGAGAGGATTCTCAATTCTCAACGTGGCTGATTCGCATCGCTCTGAACGAGTCTCTGATGAAGCTGCGAAAGCAACGTGCCGCAAGAGAGGTGTCCCTGGATCAGGATTTTCAGGCAGATGGAGACATGTTTCCAACAGAAATCATCGATTGGGCTCCCAATCCCGAACAACTCTACAGCGCGTCTGAATTACGAGAAATCCTAATCAAGGCCTTAAAAGAGCTACGTCCGATCCTGCGGACCGTCTTTGTACTGCGGGATATTGAAGGTCTTTCAATACATCAGACAGCAGTGGTGCTGAACGAGAGTCATGCCGCGGTGAAGGCGCGGTTATGGCGCGCTCGGTTGCAACTTCGTGAAGCCCTGAACAAGTACTTCGCCAGGCAAACAACGTCTGGGCAAGCGCAGTCAGCCCCTTTCGGTAGTCGTACAGTTCGGCTTTTCGGTCTTGTCGCCGAGTGTCTGGATCACTCGATATCCCAGGCATGCCCGAATAATCGCGCCACGTCACCACATCCGTCCAAACAATAGCGGCCACGAACCATCTGCAATATGTACTCAACAACGCTTCACCCTCATATCCGACGGATATAACGCAGTCGCTATCAGTTCCGCACTCCCACAGCTCCGTTGCCCGTTATTTACATCCTGCCCCAGTAAAGAATTGACAAATTAATGACACCTCCGTCGGCATCTTATCAGTCGTCGCTGTGTCTAACATAGATAGGCCGTGAACAAGCGTTTGGACAACCGCGGATTAGGAGACACTTGTGGAATATATCCTCACGAGTGCAGTTATCCATAATGAACACATCACAGCATCACCAGGAGAAGTATGAAGACGTCATATTGTACAGTATTACTTACTATGACTTGCCTGCTTGGGTTAGGCATAGGTGCTCACGCCCAAGACGCTGGTCGAGTCGTCGTGAAAGTTCCATTCGAGTTCGTCGCTGGAGGCAAGACCCTGCCTGCGGGCACGTACACCATTGGCCGTTTATCTCCTGCTATACATCCGGCCTTAATTATTGACAACAAGGACACCGGCGCATTTGCGGTAGTGCTCCCTAGTGTTCCCGATGGAGATTCTGCAGGGCAAGCAGAGCTCAGCTTTGAGCGCCTAGGGGACAAAGTCTTTCTCAGTAAGGTGGGGACGCCGGCGGGCGTCTATACCATCCTGACACCACGCGCGGCGACCAAGCTAGCCCAGATGAATGCTTACGGCGCCACATCTTCCTCTGGTACTAACTGAGTCGACTGTCAGCATCGGTTCCAAACGGTCGTAGCAGGGGAGTTCAGAACCGGGAGGTGCGTCGCTCGCGCCTGAATTCCCTCTCCATCTGGCAACCGATGGCTGCGCATATTAGGAAAAGGCGTCCGATCCGGTTCGGCGTCGCACGACTCACACAATAAGGTCACAGTTCAGCAAGGAAACAGAAGTTGCGCGAGTAGTTAGGCCTAGGGCGAAACGTTGCAGAACGCCAGAGGTTTGCGCAGAAGTGAGGTTTGCGCACTTAAGCGCTCATCTCCTCCCCATTTTCTGAGATTCCTGGAATAAAAGATCGCCCTGATCGTTATCAATGTCAAGGGAGCGATAACTCGACAAACAAAGGGATGATCGCGATGACTGACTACCAAAGCACGCTACTAGGTCGAACAGAAGTCGCCAAAGGTACGATGGCATTTCAGTTTGACAAGCCAAACAAGTTTGTATTCAAGGCCGGGCAATATATAAACCTGACTCTATCGGGGTCCCAGTCCCAGTTTGGGCCGTCCGACGGCATGACTCATACCTTCTCCATCGTCAGTTCCCCGTCCGACGAAGAGATCCTGGTCACGACCCGCATGCGAGGTACAGTTTTCAAACAGGCATTGTCCAACTTGCCGGTCGGTAGCGGGGTGAGGATTGAGGGGCCAATAGGTTCTTTTAGTCTCCACAACAATACATCTAGGCCAGCTGTCTTTCTCGCTGGCGGGATCGGAATCGCGCCCTTCCTCAGCATGCTCTCTTACGCAACGCAGGAGAAGCTGCGCCATCCAATTATTCTTTTCTACGCGAACCGCTACCTTGAGGATGCCGCGTTCATCGATGCGCTCTGGAAGTTAGAGCGTGCAAATCCAAGGTTCCGCTTTGTTCCGACCCTCACGCGCGTGGCCAATAGTAATGGTTGGAAGGGAAAGACTGGACGCATCAGCTCGGAAATGCTTCTCACCCATGTAGGAGTCTTGCGAGGTCCGATCTATTACATAGCTGGACCGCCACCAATGGTCGCGGCGGCGCGTCGCTCGCTCAGTGAGGTGGGCGTAGATGAAGACGATATTCGGACGGAAGAGTTTTCCGGCTACTAATAAACCATAAATATCGGAGTGGAACTGATGAGTAGCATGTTGACTTCTCTTCAATGAAGGGTTTTCTCGGTACCGGCGCCACCTTCGGGGCAGACCTCAACCTCGTCGTGCAGCTCATCATGGGTGTAGCCCTGCTCGCTGGGGCCCTTCTTGCGAAACACAAACGCTACAGAGCTCACGGCACTTGCCAGACGACGGTGCTTCTGTTGAATGTGCTGATGATTGGACTGGTGATGTGGCCATCGTTCCAGCAACAAGTGAAGCCGGCCCTATCTAAGGTTCATCACAAGTGGTATTACGAGGTGGCCATAATGCACGCGGCACTGGGGGTTACGGCTGAGCTCCTGGGGCTCTATATCGTCATCGTGGCCGGCACTAAGCTACTTCCGCGATGGTTATGGTTCAACAATTGGAAATGGTGGATGCGCACGGAGCTGGTGCTGTGGATGATTGTTCTACTTAGCGGCGTCGGCACGTACTGCGCATGGTATGTGGCGCCATTCCGGTAGTGCTCGGTCAAGAGCGATCGTCGACAAATATCGCTTCGGGTTGACCGCCAAGGATGGGGAAACATCGTCAGAAGAAATATTTCTTGGAAGTCGGGAATAAGGGTTGACTAGCCAAGTTTCACATATAGCTGGAACAAGTCATAGGCAAAGAAAGTGGAGATTAAGAGCGTCTCGTGCCAGTTATCGACTCACTCTCTGTTCCAAACCTCGCAGCGGTTGTAAGAGCGAGTTGTCAAAGAGTTGACAATCAAATGACATTCTTAACGCATCTCGTCGTCCGGTCGTTGTGTCTAACGCACAGTACTGCTGGAACAAAATCATAACCACAAGGAATAGGAACGCAAACCATGAAAGAAAAGAATTCTCCATCTGCGGTGGTGTCCGAGACAGACTCACCTGAAGCAAGTCACTCCTCGATAGAAGAAGGTGTTCAACGTCACTGGCAGGGTGTGGTCAAGAGGCGTTCATTCCTCAAGGGCCTGGGGATTGCCGGTGCGACGCTGTCGGCGGGCGCCTTATTGGGGGCCGAGGGCAACGCGCAAGCCACACGAAGCACAGTCAAGCTTTCCAGAGGCGATGCTGCCCTTTTGCGGTTCGCGGCGGCAGCGGAACTTATAGAGGCTGACCTGTGGCAACAATACAACGAACTGGGAGGAGTCCAAGGGGGCAATCCGGCCTATATCGCCGCACTCAGCAACCTTGATGGCGATATGGCGCAATACATCTCCGACAACACGGACGATGAATTGAGTCATGCGGCCTTCCTGAACGCCTATTTGATTTCCAAGGGAGAAGAGCCCGTCGATCTGGATGCGTTCCGAACCTTGCCCAGCAGCCAGGCGACCGGCGCCAAAGATGTCGGAAGGCTGACAAACCTGTTGAAGCTCAATGTCGACCTCAGTTGGTATACACGGTACCGCAGCGCCAAGAACCCCGATTTTGGGGCCAAGCTCAAGGGACCTTTCACCATTAAGAACCAGCCCGCCATTCCACTAAACGACAACGACACGCCTCCAACCCAGGCTCAACCCGTACCCCCGGCGACCCCGCAAGAGGCCCGCATGCAAGCGATTGCAAACACCGCGGGATTTCACTTTGCGTTCATCGAGCAGGGTGGGGCGAGCTTGTATCCTACGCTGATCTTCAAGGCGACCGACCCCGAAGTCCTGCGAATCCTGGTGAGTATTGGCGGAGTCGAGATCGACCACTTCGGGCTGTGGCATGACAAGGCCGGCAATGCGGTAGCTCAGCCTTTGGCCGGTGTAACTGATCCAGAAACCGGTCTCACATTCCCGGATCTCAATGCCCTCAACTCAGAGCTCGACCAGACGAACCTGATCCTGCCTGAGCCATGCGAATTCATCAGTAAGAGTCTGCCGCCGTGCTCCGTGATCCGGCCCACGTTGACACAGAACGGGGGAGCCGTCGCCACGATCAAGGCCTTCACGGATGACCTCTTGTTCCTGGGGCAATCGCCGGCGTTCTTTAGCCTGGTTAACCGGCTGGCTGTCGAGGCTGATTCGGTCCGACGCGGCTTTTGATTGTTGCAAGCTCTCTCCTGCTGTTTGGGCGGGCGCTGTATCCGGTTACCGGTGCAGCGCCCGCATTTTTGCCAACACGGCTTTGAAATTTTCTGACTCGATCTAAGGAGGCCTTATGTTTGAAGGACTGTTTCAACCCATGCATCTGCTGGTTATTTTCGGAATTGCCCTGCTTGTGTTCGGGCCCAAGAAGCTCCCCGAACTTGGTAAAGGAATCGGAGAGGGCATCCGCGGCTTCAAGGCAGCCATGAAAACTGAGGAAGAGAAGCTGGCCAGCACGACAACCACGTTTGCCGACGACCAAATCGTAACCAAGGGGTGAATCGTGGGTTTTGGCACGGAAATCCTATTCATACTTATGCTCGGATTGCTGGTATTGGGTCCAAAGCAGTTGCACACCTTGTTGGGACACGTGGCACGGGCTAAAGCCCAGTTCGAAGAGGCAAGGCGCGGATTGAAGTCTCAGCTCGCGGTGGAACTCGACGCTACCCATCAGGAGGCAGAGATTGATGCTTCGCATGAACTGGTTGGGGACCAGTGAACCATCCGCGCATCCTCGGTATCGGAACAGCGAACCCACCGGTTAGGCTCACCCAGGAGCAAAGCTTTCATGCTGCGGGTTATCAGAGCGACCGCATTCGCCGGATCTTCCTGAACAGCGACATTGAATACCGCCATTTTTACTTAGAAGGTGCTCTGAATCGCGACGAAGACTCCGATCAACTGAATCAGCGCTACCTGCGGGGCGCCGTGAAGACAGGTTGCCATGCGATTCTGAACTGTGTGCAGTCTGCCGGAACTACAGTGAAAGATGTCGATTTCCTCGCAGTATGCACCTGCACCGGCTACGTGTGTCCGGATGTAGGCAGTCGTCTCATCGCTCACATGGGCTTCAGAAACAACGTGCAAAGATCGTCGATCGTCGGTTTGGGATGTGCGGGCGCCCTTCCTACGTTGCAGCGCGCAGTCGATTTCATTCGCGCGAATCCGGGCCGCCAAGCCCTAATGCTCGCCGTCGAGATCTGCTCAGCCTGCTACTACGTCGATAACACGCTCGAAACAGTTGTCGGCAACGCGATTTGCGCTGACGGTGCCGCGGCCTTCCTGCTTGGGGTCGGCCAGCGGGCCAGTCTCAGCTATCCACAAGTTGTCGACTTCGAGACCTTCATCGATACAGAGCAAATCGAGGAGGTTGGACTTCAACATCGCAATGGGAAGCTGCGTATCGTGCTCGGAGCCTCGATTCAACACCTGGCCGGTCCCATGATCGAAACCGCACTCCAGCCATTGTTGCGGCGACATGGACTTTCGAGATCTCGCATCGGCTTCTGGGTTGTTCATCCAGGCGGACGCAAGGTAATCGACAACGTTCAAGAGCACTTCGGCATGACGGACGCCCAGTTGCGTTTCTCCAGAACTGTCTTGCGGAATTACGGAAATATGTCCTCTCCCACAGTCATGTTTGTCTTGGAGGAAGTCGTGCGTAGCGGCGATCCGCGGCCAGGAGACTGGGGAGTGATGATCGCGTTAGGACCTGGAATGGCTGCGGAGGTCGCACTACTCAGATGGTAGCTCGACGATTGCCTCCTTGGCGGCTGCTGCAGGTTTTGCGTTTGCTAAACAGAAAGGGCGGCGTCTGGACGGAGATCAAGCAGCTCTTGAACAGTCGACTCCTTCCGATACGAATCGCAAAAAGGAAAGAAGAGAATCCCTCCCCTCCCGCTCTATTCGAAATGGCCACTGCCTATTGGCTATCGCAAGCGATTTATGTCGCGGCGAAGCTAGGCATTGCCGACTTGCTGAAAGACGGTCCCCAGTCGTGTGTTGGATTAGCCGCTTCGACCGGCTCAGATGCCCCATCGCTTTTTCGTCTGATGCGCGCTTTATCGAGTGTCGGGATCTTCTCGCAACTCGACAGAGATCGCTTTGCTCTCTCGCGGCTTGCGGAGAGCCTTCAGACCGAGGTCCATGGATCTCTCCGCGCGATGGTGATCACGATCGGTGAAATCCACTACCAGGCGTGTGGGAACCTTCTTCATAGCGTTCGAACCGGCTCTCCGGCCTTTAACAATGTGTTCGGAGCAAGCTTATTCGACTACCTGCAGCAAAACGTCGACGCCGCGGATGCATTTAATCAGGCTATGGCGAATGTGTCGTCAATGCTGGCATACGCCGTTCTAATGGCCTACAACTTCGCGGGGATCTCTTGCATCGTCGACGTCGGAGGGGGCCAAGGTAACCTCCTCGAGAAAATTCTACAGTTCAATCCCGATACAAGAGGTACGGTCTTCGACACGGCTTCTACAATCGAAAGGGCAAAGCAGCAGCAGGGTGACAACGCATGGACAAGGCGCTGCTCATACGTCGCCGGGGATTTCTTCGCCTCAGTGCCACAAGGAGCTGACGCTTACATTCTGTGCGGCGTGATTCATGATTGGGACGACAGTCGTGCGATCACAATCCTTAGAAATTGCCGTCGGGCCATGGCAGACAAGGCGAGACTGTTACTTGTCGACATGGTTGTGCCAGACACGGATGCGAGGTCTTTCAGTAAGCTTCTCGATCTGAATATGCTGGCGATGACCGGAGGACGGGAACGCACTAAAGCTGAGTATCGTGCTCTGCTCGATGCTGCCGATTACAAGCTCACAAGAATTATTCCAACCATGGCTCCGCAGAGCGTCATTGAAGCCGTGCCAATAGTATGTCGACCCGCCTAATCTCCAGCCACGCCCGACCTTAGTGGTGATCATCATCCGGCCGATCAGGGCAGTCATGTTCAACAAAGAGGGGTTTTGTGCGAGAAAAAGCCACGCTGGCATCCAGCAAAGCTTTCATGCTGTCTTCGCGATCGGGAAGACTTCAATTCGACGGCCCTACCCACAAGTAACCAGGCCAATAGGTGACATTCGTGTTTCACGTAACCAGACAGAAAGGCCATTTCGTTGCGGTACAGAGCGTCGTAGAGTTGAGCCACTATGAAAACGTTCTGGGCAACACTTACTATCGTGATCTTGGCTCTGGGCAGCCTGGCTAGTGCGCAGGAACAGGCTGGTCAGCCGTGTCACAACAACAAGAAAGACCCGTTGTTTGGCCTGTACTGTCCAACCATTAACGGTTCCTTTGTTGGCCCAAAGAACGGCAGCCAACTCAACACGACCACCGTCATCAACGGAGTGATCACTCCCATCACCGGGAGTCTGACCTTCGCTCCGGGACCAAATGTAACCCCGATCGTTGACGACTACGATGAATCCGGGAATCCTATCTGCTACCAGTACGACTCCAACGGGAACGTCACAGGTACGATCGCGTGTCCATCGGTTGCATCCTACGACATCACGCAGTGGGACATCACGATTGGCGCAGTTCACCTGGTCCACAACCCACTCGACCCGTCAGTGACTAACTCATCCTGTGGCAACGGCTACAGCAACAGCTTCAAGACCGACGCGGGCAACTCTGTGTACTACATCTGCGGTGCCAACACCGACACCGCCAGCACGGGTATTCTCGTCCTCATTATCCCCACGTCGTACTTTATTGGAGGGCCTCATCACTCTTATGTGAACTTGACAGCAGAAGATCAAGTCACCGCCTCGGATGGAACAATTTCGTTCTATGACACAGGCTTGTACGCGCCTGGTATCACGCCGAACGCTTCGACAGTTGGCGCATTAGACCCGCCAGCGAAACCAAAGGGCAAGAAATAGCTATTCGGTAAAATAGCGGTGCCTTGCCTCATTTTCGCGGTTTTCGGGAAGCCTGCTAGGTAACTGTCGAAATCAAGCCGATTTCACCAACTACTCTCATCTCGCCCCGGGCCGGAGAATCCTACTCACAGGCAGCGCGCCCAGCCGGCTCGAATTGGTCCATCTGCGCTTCGCGCTGCGTCGTGGCGTGACCGCCCGGCGCTTTCCCATAGAGCTCTTCACCGACGCAGTAGTACAAAGCCGTCTTCGGATCCACCCACACCTGAATGTTCGGATTCCCACGGCGCGGCGACGGATCCGGCGCGTCGGCCAACCCCAGGCTCACCAGCGCCCTTTCCCATGGACGCAAGCGCGGTTTCCGTTGGGCGCCGGCAGCGGGCGTCGCGGAGAGCACCCAGATCATGGCAAACGTGGATACGACGATAGCGACCACCAGATAAAGGTCGGCGCGGTGAAAACGCAGTCTCAGACGGAGGTCCCGCAGATTCCAGGGCGTGGCCATGGTTTCTTCGTCGTTTATTTCCGGCAAAGGGGATTCGACGTCCGGGTTCAACAGAGACGCCTGACTCACTGGTCGCACCCTTTCCAGAGCAGCGCCCCGCCATTCGCGCTCCACTTCCGCATCTGTCAGCCCGGTAGTTTCCCCGGCCGGGTCCGGGATCTCGAGCGCATCAGCAAAATCTCCCAGTTCCGCGGTTTCCTGCGTCCGATCGGGGGTTTCCGAAGGATCAGGAACATGGATTGCCGGAACATGGAGCGCCTGAACTTCAGCCGTGATCGTCTCGTCCTGCGCGTCGCTTTGTGCTGCGGTTGAACGCTCCGGCCACAAGCCCTTTTCCTGGCTCATCAGCCATAACGAGGCCCACTTGCGCTGCAACTGTTCGCCCGGACGCAGTTCCTCTTCAGCACACCGCCCGCAGAGCAGTTCGTCCTCTTTGACGGGAGCGCCGCACTGTCCGCAAACGTGCTCGGGCGGCAGGGCGCGCTTGCGCTTGGCATTGTGCTCCTGAATCGTAAAAGCGGCGGCCAGCATGTCCTGAAAGGACTGCTCGTCAAACGTCAGCTTGGGCCGGCTAGAAGACATGGGAGTCGGATGGGAGGGCAGCCCGGGCTGCCTTCATTGTAGCAAGCCGGTGACCAGAGAGCATGAAAACCGTACGAATAGGTGTTGGTGTCAGGTATCACGTGTCAGGAAAGCGAGGTCGATCGCGGCGCCCTGCGCATCCTGACCGTTGAGACCTGAGATCTGACACCTGCTCTCCCGACGCCGGACGGGGTTACCGGTTACCTGTAGCCTGGCGGGACGTACCCCTTGGTTCCCGTTTCCGGATTCCACTATGGGAAACGACTCATGAGGGCACCCTCAGCAAGCCTGGATGAAATCTGAAGAACATGATGTAAGTGCAGATTTTGCAAGGCGTTAGACATCAGCGAACATTTGGCGAACAGCGTGCACTTGTTTCCGGCGGGTCGCGACCCCATGACTGAACTGAAGGAGCAGACGAAACGCCCATGATCAATCTCAACGATATCAAGATTACGCCCCGTGACCAGCAGGTACTACGACTGCTCGTCCAAGGGTGCAGCAACAAAGAGATCGCCAGCCAGCTGAACATCAGCCCGCGCACCGTGAAGCAACACCTCCGCACGTTGTTTCTGCGCGCCGGGATCAAGGAAGGCCGAAAGCGGGTGAAACTCGCCACCGCCATGTTCATTAAGGAGCAGGTGCAACCATGCAACCGCGCGATCGGCTAACCAGCAAAGAAATTCAGGTCGCGACCCTGGTTTGGCAGGGCCTCACCAACCGGGACATCGCCGGCGTGCTCGGCACCAGCGAACAGGTAGTGAAAAACTACTTGCGCACCGCCTTCGACAAACTGGGCGTATGGACGCGACTAGAACTAGCGCTCTACGTAGCCAGCCATGGCGGAGCCAGTTGGCATCTCGAACTCGGACTCTCGCCCCTTCCCCCCGGAAGCGATTGGCAGGGCCGCCACTCGGACGGAGTCCCATTTCCGGATAGCAAGGGCAAAGCAGCAGCCGCAGCGCGCGGTACTTAGGAGTACGACTCGCCTGGAGTTACTCAGCTACTTTGGGCGAGTACTTTTGGGCTGAGGCGCGATTTTGTCAAACGCAACGCTGCCCACGTCAGCACCAGCCGATCGGTGGGCAGCGATGCTTACCCACCGGCGGGAAAAGATGACCGGAGCACTGGGCGCCATCTCCCCGATTTCCCCTGCGGAAACCTATTTCACACCGGTCGCCCGGGCGAACTATTTTCGAAGAACACGAACACTTCCGAGGGGGACTCTCTAAGTCGCTTGCTTTCAGAGAGTTCTCCTTCCGGAGTCGATCTCTAAGAAATATTCTGTAGCCGCCTCCGCAGCGGCGATCTCGGTAATGAAATTGCTTGATTACTCCCGGACTCGTTCGACCCTTTTGACAGTTGTCCCACAGAAACTGAGGTAGGTATGGGATACAAAGAAACTTTCTGGATGGCCTGCGACTCGACCGAGCAGCTCCGCGCCGAGTACGGCCCCTTCCACACCCGCGCCGAAGCCGAAACGGAAGCCCATAAACTCGGCTTCGGATACCTGCTCCGCTACGAGCACATCCTGGGCCCGAACGAAGAAATCGAAGAAGTCCGCTGCGTCTTCATCGAACTCCCCGACACTCCGTCTACCCTCAAAGCCGGCGTCACCTTCCATACCCGCTGTGCCAGCTGCGGAGAGTCCGCCACCCACGACCTCTCCTGGCAAGCCGAAGTCTGGGCCGACATCCACGAATTCGAACACTCCCGCCACAAAGTAAGACTCTTCGACGCGGCGTAAAGTCGTGTGGGGTGGACACACTCCTGTTCGCCAGTTCCCGGTCGGACCGAAATTCCTGTTCCACAGACGCTCCTGATACCTATCCAACCTGCATCTCCGACGTGCACGCAGGAATAGCAACCGTCATCCATCCGCGAGTGGGATGGGTTGGTGTAGGGACGAGTCTCTGACCAGCCACCAGCCCTAGCACAACACTTCGACCGTGAATCCTCCCGGCGACTGGAAGTAAAAGGTCCAAGAGCCGTGCAGACGCGCGGGTTTGGGGACCTTGAACCCATCCTCCCGCAGACGCTCGTTGATCTGATTGACCCGCTCTTCGCTCTCCTGAACGAAGCCGATATGAAATCCCGGCGGATACTTCACCGCAGTTCCTCGTGCCGCCCGAAACAGCGCCACCACCATCCCATTGTCGTCGGAGAGGAAACTCATCGCCTCACTCGGTTTGAGTCGTCCGTAGTCCTTGAGGCCAAAATGCTTTTCCAGGAAGCGATGGGTAGCCAGAACATCGGAGACGGTCAGGTTCAGGTGGTTGAGCTTCATGAGACCTCCGGCGGCGCCTGGTGCAGCAAGGGTTTCGCGCTGCTCTCAATAGGATTCACGATTCTTTCAATCGGTCGCAGAGGTTGAGCCGGCCAATTCTTCAGAAGACGCCTGTTAAGTTTGAGCTTGTCAGACAACCCAGTCCCGCCGGGACGTTCTAACGTAGCCCAGCGCCTCAGCGTGTGCGCGAGAACTCGTTCCCGGACAAATCCAGTCTCGCGCCAACTGTCCGAATATCCAGCCCCGGAGAGCCTGCCCTGAGCCAAGTCGAAGGGGGCGACCGAGCTTGGCCCAGCGCTTCAGCGCTGGGACAAGTGAAAGAACGATTTAAGTCCCGGAGGGACGACCGAGTTCTCACGCAACACTTCAGGGCTGCGATAAGCTACTTGAAATGAGCGTCGGCTTCAGTCGAAGGATGCCCCCAGCAATCAAGTCGTGTGCAAGGAGTTCGTGTTACCGAAACGGATCATTGCCGGAATGGCATTGCTTCTCGCCCTAGCAATGGCGACGGCATTTGCGGGTCAGCGCGGCCGCTCCGACGAAGGCGGACACATCCTGGCCCTAGACACCTCCTGGAACCGCGCCCTGGAAACAAAAGATACCAAGGCTCTGGACCTGCTTCTAGCCGACACCTTTGTCTCCGTCGACATCGACGGCAGCATGGAGACGAAGCGTCAATTCCTGGCAGACATCAAAGCGCCCGACTACCACCCCTCGCAGGCGGTGACGGAACAGAGCACGGTCGAGGTCTACGGAGATTCGGCGGTGGTGGCCGGAGTATTTCGCACCAAGGGTGTGGACAAAGGCAAGCCCTAGCAGATCCTCGTGGTCGCGGCCTATTGCTTTGCGTCCAAGGCCCCGTATTCTGTAGCCTGCGAATTTCTCCAAGCGGATTTTGTCCACTGGGGACAGAGCCTCCACCGCCCTCTCGACATCTTCGCGAGTGGCGTATTCCCGCCCAACGTCTTTCTTCTGTTCGGCCACAGCCCTACTAGAGAATGCCGAATCTACCGCGATCTGGGAGAAATCGCGAAACTTTCTTTCCGGGACGCGATAGCAAGGAAGACAACCCCCCTTTGAGGCGACCGTCCGTCAATGTAAGTTATTGCTCGATAGATACTTACTAGCTCTTGAGATTTATTTCTATCGACATCTCCGAATGCCGCAAAAAATCGGCATACACAAACTAACCTGACCTGTCGTCAGGCAACATTTCATTCAGAAGAGGAAAGTTATGGCAATTCACATTTCAACTGGTCAGGCGGGTTCTTTACTTGCGGCGATCAAGAAGGCGATCGACGAGCGAAAGGTTGAGACTTGGTCATACGATTCGGACGGCGACTTCACTCACACCCCACCTCAGTGGTCCAAAAAAGCGTGGCTGCGTCCAACGGTGTTATCCAGCGGACTGGCGCTCAACATACTGAATCCGAGAGGAGTGAATCTCAGCAAGGAAATTTACGGCGTATATCATGGGCGATTCATTGAGATGATGCTGGCGCATTTCGATGATAAGTTCGTCGATGCCCGTGCGACAGCAGGCGTAGCAGTCGGCGACAGCGTCTCGGCCTGAAAGACGGGTGGCCCGGACAAGGGCTACCCCATCCATCGCATTCCTTGTGGTGAGCGGGTTTGTCGCGCAAGCTTCCGACCAATTCCCCCGCAATCATCGCTCCCGGCGGGTGGCCCAGCCGAGCGGATCTCAATCCATTTC
>WNFA01002494.1_pt1 | contig 15868 bp, 9 predicted proteins | sample 5400481 | NCBI WGS metagenome assembly WNFA01 (sample SAMN13153340, study PRJNA577476) | soil metagenome | isolation source: 120 cm saprolite under Douglas fir tree site 2 hole 1 replicate 2 | place: USA:California | collected 2015-04-18
GTCGCGATGATGCCAGCGCCCTGCTCGTGTGCTCCGGGGTCGATCAGACTGTATGCCGGAGTGCCGGAGAGCGCCTGCTTCAACTGATCGCGACTGAGTTCGAGCAGTTTCGGGATGCTCTGCGGCTCTCGGGGTGCCGCGACCTGAAGCAGGCTTTCGAGTAGCGTCCGGCTGGATTGACGGAAGAAGTGATCGGACCCGCTTTCGTAACCACGCGGAGGTTCGGGAATCAGGGAAGCCGCGAGCGTCGCCGCGTCAGCTTGGTAGTACCGCTCGCTCAACTCCAGCCACGGCGACCAGTACGGACAGCGCTCATCGACCGGGTTGAGGATCAGGTCACCACGCACGGGTCGGTAGAATTCGGACACGTATTCGCACTCAGGATCGACCACGATCGCGAGCTCGCCGCGAGCTTGGATCTGGCGAAGCAGCGAGCGGATCGCCATCGACTTCCCCGCTCCGGTCGCGCCCGTGATGAGGAAATGCTCGCACTCGATCGAGCGCGGAATGCGCACTCGGGCGAGTTCGACTCCCGCGCGGTCGCCCCGCAATTCGCTGCGGTGAAGTTCGCGTGAGAGCTGGCGGGGACGGATCAGGCTGAGGCCTCGCAGGTGCTTCCCCTCGGGACGGTCTTCGGGGTCGCGGAGAAGGAGATAGCCGAGCGCGAGGAGAGTCAGGGTCGCCGGTCCCGCTCCCCAGATGCTGTATGAGACGAACCACTCCCCGAACGAGCACCCCGAATAGAAGCGCCAATTCAGGTAGAGATACATGCTCCCGATCGTCGCACGACCGCCTCCATAAGGGAGCGATACGAAGTAGAGCGGAACCTTCTGGGTGAAGAACCAGGCGAGAATCCAGCGGCCGAAGTATTCGTGGGCGCCCCGTCCCGAGATGCGGCCGCTCCAGTACCAGACGAGAAAAGATCGGAAACTGCCCAGATAAAAATCCAAAGCAGCTGGATTCGAAGATAGAGGCGCAGCAGTATCGCGGCTGAACCGCAACCGGCTGAACCGCAACTCAATTCGTATCGGATGGCTTTTCGCGACAAATTCATATCGTTGTTCTCCTGAGCCGCTGCATGTAGCGCTCGGCTTCCTGTTGCGCGGTCTGGCGGATCTGATCTGTGACCTCGGAGCCAACCTGGCGATCGAGCAGGTGCTGGAGCGTGAGCCGGGTGCGGGTCAGATCGAAGAGAATCTGATCGAGTCCGCGTTGCGGGTTCGACTGGCTGACCGACCCGTCTTGCGGAGCGTCGCGATCTCCGGCGAAGTGCTCGGCGAGCACCGCGCGGATCAGTTTGCGCGGCGCAATTCCCTTGGCCCGCGCCGTCTTCTCGATCCGTTCCAACAGCTCCGGCGCTAGACGGACGGTGTATGGAATTTCCGGCATCGGACGGCTCTTCATTTTGTTCAAGGCGTACACGCCGTACACTTCAATGAATCCGGGGACTTAGGCTGACGTGCTTCGCGCGAGTCAGCGCGCCGTACACGCTCGCGTGCACGGAAAAGCGCGCGGGTTCACGCCACTTTCCGATGGATCGTGCACGCTTCGGTACACATCGTTCATCCAGAGGGATGAGTGGCGTGTCAGTTGTAAACACGTGCGAAGCACGTCAGCTCGTACCTCGATGATGCGAGTCACTGTCGAGTCTTGGCGGTGCCGTTGGAGGAAGGCGGAGCGGGGCCGCGGCGTGGCTGGTTGTCAGCGGAGCGCGACCACGACTGGAACTCACGGTCCGCTTCGAGGAAGGCCCGGAGAATTTGTGGGATGAGCGCTCTCGTGTCCACAGGCTCGCCATGGATGTGCTCGTAGTACTGCGCGTAGCGTTCGAGGGTGCCGTTCAGATCTCCAGGGAGCATGAAGTGGACCTGAACGGAGCGGAGCGGCTTGGTGATGCGTGCGAGTTTCATATGACCTCCTAACTGCCGAGTTCGGTTGTTACTAGGATTCAAGATCAAGGAAGTAGGTATTTCAGCAGCTTGACGATCGCGAGTGCGATGCAGCCGCCAAGCGCGGAACCAAACAGCCGCCCGGCCTGTTCGCCGCGACCCCCAAGCGTGTAGAGAACTATTGCGCCGCTAAGCACCAGTCCGATTCCAGCGGGAGCGACGTAACTGATCAGCATGTCCTGCAAAGCAAGCAGGGTCTGGTCCCATGGCAGTGCGGCGGTCGCTGCCCAGCCTGGCACTGGAGAAAAGACCGTCACTGCCAGAGCCATGCCGAAGCTGAGGAAAAGTGTCGTTGCGCGCGTTTTCATTCGCCTCGTCCTTGGTCGAGGTCAGAATTATGCAATTACATAATCTCCGATTTAAATCAAGATGAGTATTTTCGAGTCGATGGCAGGCTGGTGGCTGGAGTTGGCAGGAAGGGCGTTATAGCGAACCGTGATGAAGCCCGTTCGCCCGCACGGGTGCCGGTCTCGGCCGGTTCTCGCTACAGGCGCTGTAAAGTTTTTACTTGAACTAAGACGCGAAGGGTGCCCGGACTGCGCTCAATTCCCACGGCCTATAGGTTACGAAGGGCGCCCAGGCGTTCCTCGCTTGCTTTGTGGAGGAGCCGGTTAACCTGCCACGTCAGGCTCGATTCGTCAACAATCCCGATCTGCTTCGCTTGCGCGTCCGGTGATCTGCCTTCGAGGGGACTGGCGACAGTTCTCGCGGAGACGGATGCCTCGGAAAGGGGACTTGACCGCGCGAGTCGTCGGGGCGGACCCATACACCGCGTATGCTTGTCCTTCGGCAAACTCGCGTATCGTGCCGTCGGTTGTCGTCTTCGTAGCGCAGGCGCGACCCTTGATTGAAGTAAGCCAATCATTAGACGCAAGCGTGAGTTCGGCGACACGAGCCTGATCATAAGGCAACCGTCGTTCGCTGGCCGACCCTCGGATTTGGTCGGGATTGCCAATGGCTGCTGCTCGCGTTTGACCCGTCCGCGTCAGGTCGATGTTGTCGCGCTCAAGCGCAATTATCTGAAGCGTCGTGCAAGAGCCTTGAGCAACTTCACGGCTTTGCCGACGGCGATCAGCTGTCCCTCTCGCTCGAACCGGTGACTCTCCATTCGTACCTGATCCATTTGGACGTTCATCGCATGTTGGAGCGCCTTCACTTCAAGGGCGCGACGATCAATGACTGCCTCGCGTTCGCTGTTTTCGTCGATGCCTTGGCGGACGGCTTGTCACGCTTTTTCCTGGCCTCGATGTTGGAGCGGCCCACGCTCGCGCGATTGTGAGAAGCGACGCTCGACTTCGATGCCATGCTGCTGGGCGCCTGCGCGCCCGTTCGATGCCTTGGCTACGCGAGAAAAAAAGCGATCACGTGCTCGCGCGAATACCAAAAAGCTCCCATCGCCCATCTCGTCCGGCGATCCAGAGTCCGTATCCAAGCTGTTGAGCCTGGCGCGCCAGTTCAGAGCGATAGACGGCAGTGGCGAAGGCTTGAGCGCGATAGATCTCGATCGGGTCGATACCACGCCACTGCCCGTCCGGGCGGCGCGTCATGTTGGCGATCACGAGTGGGTGTGGAGGTGGGGGTCGGCCGTAGCCGTCTTCAACGCCGGTGACGGGACGGGCCGCGATGTGGTCGAAGCTCGCGGCAACGACATTGCCCGCCACGACCCATTCGCTGCCGCCGCGGCCACGCGAGAGCGCATACTCTTGCAGCTCCACAAGCGCGCGACTGACCGTCCTGCGCGCGTCGATGAGGCCGGAATCTCTCCGACCAGCCCTTGAATGTTCACCGACTTCGGTGCGTTGAACGTGGCGTCCCAGCCGGCGCACCGGTCGTCGTAGCCGTTCGCCCTGTGAACAAAGAACGTCCCCGGATGCGGGGAGAAGCCCGTGCAGCACGGAAGTCCTGGGTCGCAACCCTGGCGAAGAGCCGCAACTCCTCAGCGCAGTGCACGCGTGCCTGAACATCCTCTGGCGAACCTCGTCATCGATACATCGTGCCCGGCACCATGCGCCCACATAGCAGGTAACAGGTTCAGGAGGTTGGCATGGCTACGTTTCTCGCGCACCGAAGCGGGGGGACGGCGGTATCGTCCCGACGTATCGATCTCAACGCTCTTTCATCCGTTGCCACCAATCCACGCGGAGTCCACGCTCTACTGATTCAGATAGACGTGGCTGATCGCTGTCCGCAGCACTTCTACGTCAACGTTATATATTCTAGTTCAATTACACCTCAGACTATTTAAAACCACTTGTAGCAAGCTCCACAGTGCGTATCTTTTTTCTGGCTTGTCTTTTAGCTTTGCTCACATTTTGTCCAACGAATCCTACTCGCGGTCAGGCGTAGCTCGGCCTTCTATCTCAAAATCAGGCTGTCCGGTGAATCCAGCATGACTCGCATGGCTGCGAGTCGTGCCACACGTTTATAGCAGTCTGATCATGAATAACCTACTCTACCGAAAGCTGGACCGCAAAAACTCCCAGGTTCCACTTGGGCATGACTCGCCATGTTGAGGTCTTGCCATTTGTAGGACCGTTAAACCTCCGATTTGAGAGCTAATCCCTTGAAAATAGTGTATAATTAATGGCCCTCATGCGGCCAGGATTTTTAATTATCTATTAGTTCTCTTACTTTGAGAATCAATCCTTAAAATATGTTTCTTAGATACTTGAATCTTTTGAAAGGAATTCTATAGTTAACACTTGACAAGAATCATAAAACTATGCTAAACAGAGATACCGCTCTCTTTTGGGGGAGAACGATGTCTCAAAGCATATCCAGAATTATTACGCTATCTTGCATCGCTTTCGCCGCGACTATCGTGGCTTTCCTCGTCTTTACCGCCGCGAGTGCTCGCGCCGAACCCGACCAGCTCATCTTCGAATGTGTGAATGATTCGAGCGGAACGACCCATGTTATTTCGCAGACCCAAGCGTTATCGGCGACCCCGTGCCACAAGAACGAGACGCTTTTCTCTATCGAGGGAGCTTCAGGGGCGTCTGGTCCCACGGGGCCGAGCGCAGCAACGGGAGTGACCGGAGTTACGGGAGCTACCGGAGCTACCGGCTCCACGGGGACGCGAGGACCAATAGGATTGACGGGGGCGACCGGTTCCACGGGCGTAACCGGCGCAACTGGCGTAACCGGCGTCACGGGCGTGACCGGACCGACCGGCCTGACTGGTGAGACGGGACCAACCGGCCTAACCGGTGTAACCGGTCCAACTGGCGATACCGGCGTAACTGGCGTGACTGGTCCCACGGGCCTGACTGGTGAGACAGGGCCGACTGGCTTGACCGGCGTAACTGGCCCGACAGGCGTAACCGGCGTAACTGGCGACACCGGACCGACCGGCCTGACCGGCGTAACTGGTCCGACTGGCGTGACCGGCGTAACTGGTGAGACCGGGCCAACCGGCCTGACCGGCGTAACCGGCCCGACGGGCGACACTGGAGTAACCGGTGTAACCGGCCCAACCGGCTTGACTGGTGAGACGGGACCGACCGGCGTAACCGGCGTCACTGGCGAGACTGGACCGACTGGCCTGACCGGCGTAACTGGCCCGACTGGCGTAACCGGCGTAACTGGCGAGACCGGGCCAACCGGCCTAACCGGTGTGACTGGCCCGACTGGTGACACTGGAGTAACCGGCGCTACTGGTCCGACGGGCGTGACCGGCAATACCGGCCCAACCGGCGTGACTGGCGTGACCGGCAATACCGGACCGACAGGCGCGACCGGAGTCGGGACCACCGGTGCGACTGGACCGACCGGAGTCGGCGCGACTGGTGCGACCGGCAACACCGGACCGGCAGGCGCGACCGGGACGGGTGCGACCGGTGCGACTGGAGCGACCGGACCGAGTGGAGCGACGGGAGCGACCGGAGGAGCCGGACCCGCGAGCTTCATCCTCTTCAGCAGCGGTGGTGCCGTAACGACCCACAACGCGACCCAGTACTTCGGCATAGCGACGGCGCCAGTGAGCGTGGCGAACGAGCTGAACATCGAGCAGATAGTGGGTGCGGGTCAGACGGTCGGAAACGCCATGGGGCATTTCAATTCCATCTACTGCTTCGTGAGCAAGCAGCCGACGGCCTCCACCTCCGATGTCTGTCAGCTTCGGGTTAATTCCGCCCCAGCGTATGCGGGCGCGACAAATGTGACCGGAGTCACTTGCACGGTCCCGACCGGAAGCAAGACCTGCAGCACGACCGGGCTGAGCGTCTCGTTCAACGCGGGTGACCTCGTTGATGTTCAAATCCAGACTGGAAACAACACAAACGATGTCACAACAGTTGACGCCACTGTCGGTGTCAGTCCGTAGACGATTCGGGAGTGGCGGGCGGACCCGCCCGCCACTCCGTGTCTGCGAGATGAGACACAAGGACCGGGCATGATTAGTCGTTCTCAAAGAAAAGCAGGAGCAGCAAACGTGCAACGATATCTATCAAGGACAAGAAGTGTGGCTGCGTTCATGGCGGTAGCAGCAGCGTTGTGTTGGTCGTCTACCTCACTCGCAGCTACGCCAACCCTCGGGCCCGATTGCGGTACCGGAGCGGCCATCGTGGGATCGGATTCGGCGGGCAAAGTGACGCTGGGCACCGCCCCAGCGGCGACGTGCACCCTGGCGTTTTCGGTGGCGCCGCTGAATCCGCCCGCCTGCACGGCAACGAATGAGACCAACGGTGGAGGAAATGCTGTCCCGGTCGGCGTGAGGACGACGACTACCACCGTAGAGATGGATGGAATGTATCCGTGGGTACCAGGCGACATCGTCAGCTATTCCTGCACGTCCTACTAACGGTCAGGACCGGTCCCGCAAAGGAGCAGTGATTATGCTATATCGAGTTATGAGAAAGACGGGCGCGCTGGCCGTTATGATGGCGGCGGTGGCCGTGCTGATATTGTCGGCCACCTCATTCGCAGGCACGCCGAGCCTCGGCTCCGGATGCGGCGGCGGCGCAACCATCGCCGGCTCCGACACCGCCGGCAAGCTGACGCTCGGGACGGATAACACGGTCTGCGTCCTGACCTTTTCGACGCCGTTTCCGAATGCCCCCGCCTGCGTGGCGATGAACGAAACCAACGGTGGCGCCCATGCGAACGTGGCGGGCGTGAAGTCGACCGCGAGCACGCTCACAATCGACGCTGCCGCACCTTGGGCCGACGGCGACACCATCGCGTACATCTGTCAGAGCTACTGATTCTCGCAGCCGGATGTCATTCTGCGAGTTTCTGAATTCTCGCTTCCCTGTCCATCTCAGATCCCTCTCCCTGTCCAGGGAGAGGATGAGGGTTAGGGCAGCCGCCACAACAGATGTTGCGTCACTGCTGTCTCACGATAAACATGCTGACGCGCTATCCTGAGGCACCACTCGCGGCAGGCTCCGTCGACTGATCGACGCGGAGCGATGATGATACTATCCATAGTAGTTGACTCCCCGTGTATCGCGAATTAGCCCCTGCTTCCTTGAGCTTTTCGCCACGGCGAGAACACGCAAACGAGACGAAGCAGCGGATATTTCCGTAATCCGAACCATCGCGTAAGCTACTCGAGCAGAGGGACGCAAAAATTTCCGCCGCAGCGATAACCCCCACTCCCGGCCAAGCGTCGTCGCCCAGCCAAGGCATGCGCGCGATGCGCGGCCTGCGCGAATGGGCCGTACCCGCGATAATCGTCATGGCGGCCGCCATCCGCCTGTATCATCTCGGTCGGCCGAGCTTTGAGATCGACGAGGCGACAAGCTACCGCATCGCCACCATGCCCATCGGCGCGATGTGGCATCTCATCCTCACCCGCGAAACCAACCGCGGCCTGTTCTACGCTTTTCTACGTCTATGGATAACGATCTTCGGATCCTCGGAGACGGCGCTCAGGATGCCGTCGGCGATCGCCTCGGTCGTCACGGTCTTGCTCATCTACCGCGCGGGCGTGCGGCTGTTCGGGGAGCGGGCCGGAGTCCTGGCTGCGCTGCTGCTCGCGCTGAGCCCGGTCTCCGTGGCGTGGGCGCGCGACACGACCGGCTATGCGTTGGAGCTGATGTTCGTCACGGCAGGCTTGCTCTTTCTGCTGCGCGCGCTCGAGCGTCCGAGCGCCGGCAATCAGGCCGGATGGGCGCTATGCGACGCGCTGGCGGTGTTCGCGCATACGCTGGCGATCGCCGCGGTCCCCGCGCAACTGATACCGCTCCTGCTGCTCGATCGCCGCGACGTGCCATGGCGGCGGCTCTTGATTGCCGCCGCTCCATTGATGCTGGGCGTTGCGCCGGTATTGGGCGTGATCGGTTTCGTCGTAGTCGGCCATCACAACATGTACGCCTGGATTCCAGCGCTTAGCTGGCCCGTTATTCGAGAGACGCTCTACGGTGTGGCAAATGGTCTTGCCGACGACGCGTCGGGCCAGACCGTGGTGGCGGTCTATGCCGCGGGCGTGCTGCTCGGATTCGTGGCCACGGTGCGAGCCTGGGATCGGTCGCCGGCCGCCGCGATGCCGTTTGTGCTGACGGCCTCGGGCGTGGTGCTGCCGTTTGCGCTAGTGGCGGCGGTGTCGTTCATCAAGCCGACTCTTTATTTCCGGTTCCTGATCTTTTGCGTGCCCAGCCTGTGCCTGTTCGTCGCCGGCGGTGTGACCGCGACGCGCATGCGCTCGATCGCGGCCGTCGTGGTCGCGGCGTTGCTGATCGGATCGGGGTGGCATACGTGGTACGTGCTCGAGCGTTTGCCGCGCTTCGAGTGGCGCGATCCTGCAACCTACATTTTGGCGCGCTCGCAGCCGGGCGACGCGCTTGCGGTCCGTTACTGGCAGAACCTGCTCGAATTGGATTACTACTTCGAGCGGCTCGGGATGCCGCGCGGACTGATCGAGGATGTTTTTCCCGATTGGGGCCCCGACCTCTTTATCGACGGTAAATACACCGCGGACATCGATGCGCAGGATTTCTTCGCGCGGCACCTGATCGCGCAGATAGATGCGACCGCCGCGAAGAAGAAGCGGCTATGGTTCGTGCTCGGCAGCGAAGGGATGAGCGGGTCGTTCGATTACTGGGCGTCGTTGCCGATTATCCAGCAACATTTGTATACCGATTATGGTTCGGTCGAGCCTCAGCGGATCGACGGCTTTTGGGTTTTCCTGTGCTCGAATCCGCGCGCGTCCTCTCCACCGAAGCGCTAGCCCAATCGAGCGCCAGGCGCGATTGGCCCGCTGTCTCGGCCATGCGGCTACAAGGCCCGATCAATTATTGCTGCCGGACGGGCGCTAAAAAAATTCAAGGAGCCGATTTCAGCACTGCGCCGGGTGGGGCGAGCAATGAGGCTAATCGCTTCGCCTCGAGGTTGGACGGATCAAGGGCCTGCGCTTTCGCGAGCTCGGATAAGGCTTGAGGTAAAAGTCCGCCCGCGCTCAAATAGGCATTCGCCAGCAAGAAGTGAGCTTCCGCGTCTCCGGTAATGTCGTAAACGTAGATCGAGTAGCCGATCTTCGCGATCGGGGTGCGCCTGTCGAGCCAGACGAGAGAATTGTTTTGCGGCCCGGTCATGACTCCCTGAAGATTAACCACGCTTATCGCCAACACGTCGCGCGTGCCCGGAGGCTGGATCGACGAAGGGCAGCATTCCAGAGTGAACGAGGTGGGAACGTATTGGTAATGAATTCCGTAGTAGCCGGGTAGGGCTGTCCCGAAATAGGAAAGATAAATCCAGGGGAGTTTCTCGCGCTCCATATAGGCTTTCAATCCCTGGAGGTCCTGGCCCCAGTCGATATTGGAATCGCTCAGATAGCGGTAGCCGTTGCCGGGTCCACCGGCCAACTCGTTGAAGTAGGCGAGGTCATGGGGGGCGATCCCCAACGACGAGACCGTCGAAAGCATCAGCGGCAGACCGCACAGCACGGGCGCTACCCAGGCGCGGCGAAAAGGGGCTGTAGCGATGCGCGAGGCGAGGACGAAGAGAAAGGGATACATCGGGAGAATATGCCGAAGGCCGACGTCGATCTTGCCAATTGATGCGGCCGCGATGAAGGCGATGGGGGGAACAACGAGGAAAATCGCTTCCTTGCGGCCGAGCGGCGCGCCGATTCGACATAGGGCGAGAGCCGCAAAAATCAAGAACAGCGTGCCGGCCGGTGTCTTCACCAGGAAAGCCACCAGGAAGTAGCTCCACCATCCCTGGCCGGAATAACTACCCATCAGGTAGGCGCGAAACCCGGCTTTCTGTAGCGCCATCACCGCCTGGAACCCGGCAATCCATCCGAAGAACCCGCGGCGGAAGCCAAAGTAGGCGAGCGGGACGACCAGCGCCGCAAAGAACAGAATCAAACCGGCGGCGGCAAATCCCTCCACCATTTTTCCCGCATGGCTGCCCGGTTTATTCGTTAGTTTGGACTCGGGCAGTGATAGCCCCTCTCCAATCACCACCAGGGCGAGGATCGGGAGCAGCAGCACAGTCGAAAATTTGGAGACTAAGGCGAGGCCCAAACTGATCCCGGTGGCGGCCAGGAGCCAGCCGGAGGTGCGCCGCTTGTATTCCCAAAGAAGGTACAGCGTAGCAAACGAAAAAAGGGCCGGCGCGAGATCCGAGGTAACCAGGGAGCTATTGGCTACGAGGTTCGGATCGACCGCAGCGAGCCATATCCCGACGATCGCGGCCGCGGCGCCCCATAGGCGAAAACTCCACCATCCGACAAGGGCCACCAGAATTGCGCCCAACAGAAGGTTGGGGATTCGGCTGAGCGTGAGGAGCCGGCTTGCCGCTACGGGTGAACCGTAGAGGAAGTCCCGCCCGAGCGTCCATCCGAAGATCTCTTGTTCTTTTACCCGATTCCAGAGTTCGGGGATTGGCTTGAATGGCAGCCGATACCACAGGTAAACAGGAAGGGCCGAGAGCTCCGGCACCAGCGGTGCGTGCTGCGGAAACAGGCGAAAATCCCGCGTCGTCAGATAAGAGTAGCCGGACACCAGATGAATCGCCTCGTCGAAGGTCTGGGAGTTGGCGCGGATGAACATCAGGCCCTGACCTACGAAGACCGCCAACAGGACCACGCCCGCGATCCGGGCCAGTTTCGCGCTCGTTACGTTCGTTGCTCTTGCGAGCGCATCGACCTCATTGGCTAACGAGTGTCCAGCAGCGAGGCTGACATGATCGACCGTGTCGCCCTCGGACTCGATCGATGGCTCGTGCGACGGCGCGCGCGGCCAGAGCTTCCGAAGCCGTGCGCCATACCGGGCCACGGCAATCGCCAACAGCAGTGCCGCCAGGGTCAGTATCGAAAGCATCAAGGCCAGGTGGCGCACTCGCGTCGGCAACAATTCAATCTTGATCGTATGCTGTCCGGGGGGAACCTGAAACGAGATGAGGCCAAACATCGGCTCGGGCGTGATGTTTGTCTCGCGGCCGTCGATCGTCACGGTCCAGCCGGGATAGTAATCGGTCGTGTCGATCGCCAGCATCGGCGATTTCGTCACAACCGAATACTCGTGGCTGGTCGAGGTCCAGTACAACTCGCGAACGGACTGCCAGAGCGGCGAATTCAGAAAACCGTTACCGGTGCCCCACATCCGCTGCCTGGCCCATCGCGGCTCGTACTCCTCGCGCGTGGTGGTGTTGAGGCCTCGCTGCGCGATCGACGAGGGCTCGTAGAACTCCTCATCGAACGTAAGATAGCCCTTGGGTTCGGTGTGGGGCAGGTTCACCAGCACCACCGCCGCAATCAGCAAGACAACCGACTTGGGGCCGAGACGGTCAAAAACATATAGCGCCAGCAGGGGCATGAAGAGCGCCGGGATGCATAGCGTTCGCCATGGATAGGCCATGTACTGCAGCGTGGCTACGTGCGCCCATATTGGCGACGTCCATTCGGTGGCCAGGAGCGATCCGGCCATCACCGCTCCAGCGAAGATCATGGCGTCGACCCGCCGCATACGGTTCAGTGCGCGGATTCCAATGACTATTCCCGCGATCGCCAAGGCTATGTGAACCCAACCCAGCGAGAAGGAAATCCCGTCATTGGGTCCGGCGACCGAGTAGCCGAAACCCCACTTGCCCCAGAACAACTGCCAGGGTGAAATTATGTGGAAGCGCCAGTGGAGGAAGTCCGTGCGCAGGAGGTTGGTCTTGACGAAGTCTTTTTCGAGTAACGCGGGTAGCCAGAAGAAAGCGCTGAGGCCGAGTCCGCCAGCGATCGCGGCTGCACCGGCGGCGGCGGCTCGGACCGGGCGATCGGAGACGGCAGAGCGCGCGAGAATAATCAATGCGAAGATCGGGAACATGAGTAACGCGATCGCGTTGTGCGCCAGCGGCAGCAAAGCGATCGCAACCGCACCGAGCGCGACGTTCAGAATCGTAGGATTCTGAAGCGCGGTTATCAGGCCCAGCAACGCGACAGGCGCCATCGCGATTGCGGAAGCCTCGGCGAACCGGGCGGAGACATATACGTCAAGCGACTGATAGGGGGCGAACAGCCATACCGCCGCTCCGCCCAGAGAGGCGATTCGCGAGAAGGACATTCTTCGCCCGAGCAGATAGACGGCGATCGCACCCATTGCGAATAGGATTACAAGGCCGAACTGGAGAGAATCGGCCAGCTTGACGCCACCTTCGTAGAAGGGCAATGCCGTCACGTAGATGAGCGGCGGCGCGAATTCGAACAGCGGCTGGCCGTGCCCATTGTCCAAATCGGGCGCCCAAACCGGCGGAAACTGATGTTCGCCGATTATCTTCGAGAATTCGGACAATCGCGGCGGATATTCACCCGAATCGTGGCCGTCAATAAGCTGGCCTCGGAAAAGACCGCGGGTGAACAAGAGAATCAACAATGCGAGCGCGACGGCGATCTTCACGCGGTCGGTCGTCAACCATTCGCCGCATACGACGAGCTGTTCCTGCAAGCGATTCTCGGCGCTCTCCCAGGCTTGAAGCAGTGGCGGCCGCACGGCGAGCACAAACAGCGCAAGACCTACAAGAAGGAGCAGGGGCTTGAGCGGTCCGGGCTGGTAACGAACCTCGACGTCATGATGACCGGGGACAAGCGCGATCGCTCCGAAATCGGGAGAAACGCGCAGGAGCGGCGCGCGTTGCCCGTCGACCCATGCAACGAGGCCCGGATGGTAGGTGATTTTGATGAGGGCATAGCATAGGCGCTGAGCGTCGATGCTGGCGCGGTAATCCTCGCCGACTTTGGTTTCAGAAAGGATCTGGCCGCGCGGAGTCATGAACTTGGGGTCGGGCGCCGGTAGCTGTTGCCATCGCGTGATAAGCGGCGCCGCGACGGCGCGGGGATCGAGCGCGATCACCTCGCCCGCGTGAAGCATCGGGCTCCGCAACCATCCCGAAATCGGGTCGAACCATGTGGCCGGGCCGCCGTCGTAACGCGCTCCGATATCAACGAGGATGAAGTAGCCGGTCGGCGAGGCCTCGTAGACTGCGAAGCGGCCGTGTACGCCCCGTTTACGGAACCAGGGCTGCAGCTTGAGCGTGACGGGCGCCAGCACCGCGCGAATCCCGAACAGATCCTCATGGACGGGATCGTTCTCATCGCGCAGCACCATGAACTCGGAGGTCAGCGAGATCGTGTGATAGAGGAAGCTCGCCTCATCCATCCCGTTGAGTGCGAGGAAGGAATACACTTTCGCGGAGCCGATATTGAAGGTCCCGCCCCACTCCGCCGCCTTCCCCGCCGATACGCGGCCGGGACGTTCGGCGAGAATCGTCCGCACGTCGGCCAGCGCCGCGTCGAGGTCGCCGCGTTCATGGGCGTAGGCGGTCAGGTTACTCTCGCCCCACTGTGCGTTGAGGCTGAGATACTGCACGCGCTCCGCTGCGATTAGTACGAGTGCGCCGCCGAGTACGGCGCCCATCGCGATCGCGACAAGTCCAGGACTACGAATGGCGGCTGCGATGATTCGTTCGAGTCCCCACGCGGCGAGCAATACCGCGAAAAGCTCGAAGGCGGCTTCCAACCGGTGCAGGTGGAACTGGCTCGGAATTCCCGCCAGCACGAGGAGATGGCCCCAGGTCGGACGGCCGAAATAAAGCGCCAGCCACAGGCCCGTGAGCACGAGCAGCCGTCTCGCAATCGAATCCTTGAGGTTGAAGGCGGCGATCAACGCTGCCGCCGCGACCATCAGCGACAGCATCGGTAAGCGGCCGAAGTCCAGCAGTTTGCCGGAGAAAAGCTCCTTCAGGATGGTCTGTGCACCGTAGGAGTCGAACTTGTAGGCGGGGTCCCATCTGCTGCGGTTGACCTCCGCGCCTCCGAGGACCATCGGGATGACGAACCACGCCAGCAGCAGCATCGCCTTGGCCGCTATGGAAACAGCGCGCGTGATTCGCTGTGCCCGGCCTTCGCCGGGCTTGACCAGCGCCCAAAATGCGATTGAGACGAATGCGATGTAGCCGAAAAATACGTGCGCGAGCGCCGTCAGTGCGAGCGCCAACGCCGCGGTCGTCTCCCTTTTCCCTGAGTCAATCGCACGCGCCACGAGGCCAAGCGCCAGCATCAGCATTTCGAAGGCAATCAACTCACTGAAAAGGCCCGAGCCTCGCCATGCGTAGGCGTCGAAACTGAGTCCGTAGCGGCTGAAGTCGCCTTCTTCGGCTGGAGCGAGGATCAAGATGGACGCGAGCCCTGCCGCTAAGGGATTCAATCCCATCAGCCGTGCGCCGAGGTAAACGCCGGCGGGCATCAAAACCAACAGCGCGTAGTAAAGTGCGGCGAAGCTTGCGGCCGGCGAGCCGAACGGCCGCGCGAGCGCAATTACGACCGCGGCGAGAAGATGGGGCAGCGGCTGATAGACGCGCCATAGTGGAAAGCCGAGGGACCACTGCGAAACCCAGGGGTCCATGAACGGCTCGCCATGCGCGATACTTTCGCCAAGGCGTTGGGAAGCTTCGAGATGAAATGACAGGTCGTTCACGGGGACGCGCTCGATACGCGCCTCGGGTGCGAGCACGATCGTGGTGAACAGGAGAGCCAGCGCCAGCAGCAGGAGTCCCGCGATTTCTGGATACGGCTGGGTCGAGGGGGTGGTCTTACTCATAGGGGCGGGCCGGGTCGACACATTCGTCGGCGCGGAGATGGCTTCCCCGAGCTTATTTCCAAGTTGGAGTGCGGTACTCATTGCGTGGCCGCTTCTTCTGGCCACTCTAATGCTGCGTTGCGCCAGAGTCAGCCAAAGCTCGCTAGCACACTACTCTACGTGTTGTCTTCTTTAAATGGGAGTGGGGAAAGCGCCAGTGAGAGTCCAATGTCCACAAACGGGAAGTGTCTACACTGGTACGAGCTCGTATTCAACGGCGCAAGGAGTCGCGAAAGTACCACACAAACTCGAACGCGATCGCCCGCCGGGCCGAAGGACAGCGTGGATGGCCCGATCGCGGCTCAAGCGGAGCTGGCAGAGGGTTGTACAGTTTGCCCCACGTGGGGCAAACTGTACCGAAACGGCCACTTTGGGGCACATTTCGGACCGAGAAACCTAAGGTTTTCTGGGCTTTCTTGGGGGTTCAAATCCCTTCTGCTCCACCATTTTACCTTGTAAAATCAAAGGCTTTCTTCTCGGATTTGCCCCATCGGGCGTTTGTTGCGCACTCCCATCGCGCTGCAATGCCAGATCTGTGCGATTGGAAGCGCTGGTAGGGAGCCAGAGCATACTAATTGGAGGCGGGAGCCGAGAACTACTTTGCGGGCCATCGACTTCCTTCTTTTTGAACACCACTATCGGCATCGGCGGCCCCGTCGTGTCCCCATGCGATGGAAGATGCTTCAAAGCCTCATTCAGAGAAACGGATACGAGACTTGTGCCCCCAGGTGAAACCCGAGGTCCTGGCTCTATAGAAAAATTCAGGTAAATAGACGGATTATGAAGTCAGTTGTTATTTTTGGGTCCTATTTTCGCTGTTCCGGGCCTGCGCGAGTGCAGTGGTTCGCC
>WNFA01002364.1_pt1 | contig 15866 bp, 17 predicted proteins | sample 5400481 | NCBI WGS metagenome assembly WNFA01 (sample SAMN13153340, study PRJNA577476) | soil metagenome | isolation source: 120 cm saprolite under Douglas fir tree site 2 hole 1 replicate 2 | place: USA:California | collected 2015-04-18
TGCGGAAGCGGCGAACGCTGAGCTCGGTCGCCTTCCGCAGCAGCCTTCGCTCGTTCAGGCGTTCGCCCATCGCCGCCGAGGTCCGCGCGATCAAAGCCAGGTGGGCGAAGCCGATCTCGCCCATACCCATCGCGGCTCCGCTCTGGCTCAAGTGCTTCAATTGCTCGCCGACGCAGACCCGATCGCCGGCCGCGCCGCCGCCCATGTGGCAGTTGGCCTTGATCCAGGAGATGGGGCTGTCGAAGCCCTGCTCGTCGTACTCATCGGTCTTGGCGAAGGCGCTCGCCATACGAGAGAAGTCGAGCTCGAGGAGGTCGATGCTGTTGCGGAGGCTAATCAGCCTTTCGGCGAGAGATTCTCCGGATACATCACCCCCACACCCCACTCTCATGACGAGAGTATACGAACATTTGTTTGTAGGATCAAGGGGTTATCTCGTAAATTTCGCGGGGCCAGCCCACCAGGCGCCCATCCAGCCGCCGGCCCCTGCCGCTACGCCCCCTTCACTGTTTAGCGGCAGTTCAGCGAGCGTCCCTAACCTCGAGCCACCATCGCAACTCATCACCGGGCCCGAGCGATGGAGGTGGTACGGCCAGGTGAGGACGGTCTCCCCCGCCGGTCGCGGGCTCGATCGCGATCTGCCGATACCCGCCCAGATCCCCGTTGCACACCCAAACCCCCACATAAGGTGTGACGTGCCGGTCCCACACGAATTCGATCGCAGCCCCAGAACTCCATGCCAGGCGCGCACGATCGGCCGAACCTCGTCGCAAGAACACCTTGCGACTCACTCCCTCCTTCGGCCTCGGCACGGTGCCCCCCACCTCGACCTCCATGTCCTCCTCATAGCGAAACAGCGGATGGGCACACCAGTAGGCAAGCAGCGGAGCATCGCCGGCGTTCGTATACACGTACTCGAGCCGGACGGCGGAATCGCTCAGGGTGATCCGCCGACGGAGCTTCCACGGCAACACTCGGCCGGCGCATTCCATCGTCGCGTCGTCGATCACCGTCCACGGCAGCCGCCACGCCTCACCGTGATCAGGCAGCCCAACACCCGCAAACGGGCCTGTGCCCGGATATTGCGCCGCATCGACATTGGGCACCATCTCGTCCCAGCCCGACGCACCTGCGGCGACAAATCCCTCGGCGGACCGATCATCGACGCCGATGCCCTGGTCGAGCAGCTCGTCGCCTGCGAGCCGCAAGGACGTAACCCGCGCGCCGCGCTCCGGGCGAATCTCCACCTCCCACGGCCCGCCTTGAAACCTCACGCCGTCTCGGATCGTAGTGTCTAGGCGGGTGAGATCTCTCTTGAGCGGAGCGCTGGCCCTTTGCGTTCTCAGCGCTTGCGCGCCGCATTCGGGCACCCAGGCGTCTCGTTCATCAACCCCATCAGAGTCCGCCACCCCAACTGATGCACCTGCACCATATCCAACACCCGCAATAACTCCTGCCGCCAACCACCTCTTCGTGATCGTGATGGAGAACCGCAGCTACGACGATGCGATGACCGGAGGTTACACGGCGCAGCTTGCATCGAAGTACTCGGCGGCAACGAACTATCACGGTGTGTCGCACCCGAGCCTGCCCAATTACCTGGCGCTGACGTCAGGCAGCACGTGGGGGATCACAGACGATGGGTGGCACCCGTTGCCGGCCGGAGGCCTCGCCGCCCAGCTGACCGCCGCCGGCATCTCCTGGCGGGCCTATATGGAAGGTATGTCCGCGGGCTGCACCGACAGCGGCTATCCATATGCGTTGAAGCACAACCCCTTCCCTTATTACGGCAGCGACTGCCCATCCCAGGTCGTCCCCTTCTCGCAGTTCGACCAGGACATCGCGGGGACGGTCCCTGGCTTCGTCTGGATCACCCCTGACCTGTGCCACGACGGCCACGACTGCTCGACTGACGTGGCCGACCAATGGCTTTCGCAGACCGTCCCGAAGATCCTTGCGACCTCGGCATGGAAAAACGGCGGTCTGTTGTTGATCACGTGGGACGAGGATGACGGCGACAGCAACAACCACGTGCTGACCCTCGTCATCCACCCCGGCACGATCGTCCACAGCAGCGCACGCGCCTACGACCACTACTCGCTGCTTGCATCCATCGAGGATCGCTTCAAGCTGCCCCGGCTCGGCCAGGCCGCGCAGGCGAACGCCATGGACGACCTGCTCATGAGCATGCCGATCCTGACGCGGAAGGCCTAGCTCAGCTAGCCCGCGACGCGTACCGGCCGTCCTTGGTGGTCCGCCCCGGGAAGCCGCTCGCCAATTCATCGGCCCCGGCGGCCGGGCTTCGCTGAAGCCAGCGTCGCCTCCTGCGCGCGCTCGGTCACGCATCTACGCGATGCGCTCCCTTACGTGCTCGTCGGCTCCTTGGCTCCGGCCGCCGAGGGCCGCGCCTTGTCGAGCTTGCTCCCGGGCGGACCACCGCGGCGCCGCACCACCTGAGACGACGTCGTGATCTCTTCGAGATATGCGAGATCGACGTTCACCCCGAGGCCCGGACCCTGAGGCACGTTCAGCCGGCCGTCGACCAGCACGAACGGCTCCGTGATGTCGCGGTGGTAGTAGCGGTCGGAGGCGGACGTATCACCCGGGAGCTTGAAGTTGGGCATCGCCGCCATCGCCACGTTGCCGGCGCGGCCCAGGCCCGTCTCGAGCATCCCGCCCATCCACACCGGCACGCCGTGCTTCGCGCAAAGGTCGTGGATGCGGGCCGCCTCCAGGTAGCCTCCTACGCGCCCCGGCTTGATGTTGATGATCTGGCACGCGCCGAGCTGGATGGCTTCTGCCGCCGCCTGCTCCGAGGTGATCGATTCGTCCAGGCACACCGGGGTGCGGACGATCTTCGCGAGCTCCGCGTGCGCCAGGACCTGGTCCTCCGGCAGCGGCTGCTCGATGAGCAAGAGGTTGAACACATCGAGCTCTGCAAGATGTCTCGCATCCGAAAGCGAATAGGCGGTGTTGGCGTCCACTTGGAGCGGAACGTCGCCAAATCGCCCGCGCACGGCACGGACGGGTTCCACGTCCCATCCAGGCTTGATCTTCAGCTTGACACGACGATAGCCCTGGTCCAGGTAGCGCCCAACCGTCTCGAGCAGCTCTGGGACCGATCGGTGAATGCCAACCGACACGCCGCTGTCAACCGCAGTGCGCACGGCGCCGAAGTGGTGGGCGAACGACTCGCGCTTCGAACGCAGCTCAGCATCGAGGATCGCCATCTCGATCGAAGCCTTCGCCATACGATGCCCGTGGATCCTGCGCAACGTCACGGCGATGTCGCCGGCAGTCAGGCCAGGCCGCTCCAAAAGCGGCGGCAGCAGGTGGTGCACAAGCACGTGCTGCGCGGCCTCGACATACTCCGACGAGTAGTCCGGCTCTTCGCCCGCCACACACTCGCCCCAGCCCTCGCCGGCGTCGGTGATCGCCTTGACAAGAAGAATGTCGCGCTCGTGCTGGGTGCCGAACGACGTTTCGAACGGAGCGACCAGCGAGATCCGGATGCGCCGCAGCTCGACTGCTTCCAGCTTCACGCCGCTAGCCTAAATGAGTCAGCCTCGCATCCTCGTCATCACTTAGATCAACGTCGGCGGCGGCCGCGTTCTCCTCCACCTGGCGCACGCTCGACGCGCCCGGGATCACGACGACATTGGGCTTGCGCATGAGCCAAGCCAGCGCGACCTGCGCCTCCGTCGCCCCATGCCGGGCGCCGATCTCGCCCAGCGCCGCGATCAAAGGTTGCAGCCGGGCGCGCGAGGCCGCGCTGAACTCAGGACGCATACGCCGGAAGTTCCGCGGCGCGCTATCCCGGTATTTACCTGACAGCAGTCCCTGCGCAAGCGGGCTGTAAGCGATGACGACGCGGCCTTTCTCTTGTGCCCACGGCACCAGGTCGCGTTCGGGCTCGCGGTTGAGCAGGCTGAACTGCACCTGGTTCGACAGCACCGGGCCGCGAAAGGCATTCTCGGCTGCCTGCCACTGCGCCAGGGAATGGTTGCTCACGCCGACATGGCTCACGAGGCCGATCTCCACCAGCTTTCGCATCCGCGGCATGGTCGCGCCGGGCGGAAACATCGGGCTCGGCCAGTGTTGCTGATACAGGTCGATGCGGTCGACTCCCAGGCGCCGCGCGCTCGCGCGCGCTTTCGAACCCACCTGCACAGGCAGGCCGATGGGAAACAGCTTGGTGGCGAGGAACACGCTGTCCCGGCGACCCTTGATCGCCTCGCCCACGATTCGCTCCGACTGTCCGAATGCATAGATCTCGGCCGTGTCGATCAAGCTGACCCCGAGATCCAGCGCGCGGTGCACGATCTTCACCGCCTCGCTGCGCGCGTATTCCGAGCCGTATCCCCACTCGCGCGAGCCGAACTGCCACGTACCGAGCCCAACGGCGGACATGCGCGCGCCGCCGACCTCCACGTATTTCATCAATCGCCCCTCAGCAATCGGTCGTACACCATCTGCGACCACGACTCCATGCCGAGGTAGTAGATCCGCATCTCGTCAAGCGTCAGCAGCTCGCCGGCCAGCTTCGTGGTTTCGCGGATGGCAATGTTCGGAGAGTCACCGTCGACGAGGAATACCACCCCAAGGTGCACCTTGGATACCGGTGACGACTCGTCGTTGAGCAGCCCGAGCAGCTTCGCTTCGAAGCGCCCGTCATAGATGACCTCCTCCTCCCACTCCCGCTTGAGGCCGTCCTGGATGGGATCGCCCGCCTCGAGATCGCCCGGATTGATGTGGCCGCCGACAGCGAGCGAGTACTGCTTGCGCAGGCGCCGTTCGGAAGACGCGCGCAGGCGATGGGTCAGCAGGTATCGGTCGCCGTGGCGAAATACGACGTACGGGATGATCTGCTGGTAGTTGGGGTCGTCCTCCACCTCGGATCGAGGCATGAAGAGGTGGTGCTCGCGGATCACCGACTGGTGCCGATCGAGATGGTCGCTGATGAAGCCGTGCCACGCGCCATCCGGAAATATGTCCTCGCGCTTGACGCACAGCACCTGCTCAGAGGTGGCCCGCATATCTACGCCGGCATGGCGGCCATTCGCACGAGGCCGCGTCCAAATACTGCGATCAGCTCCGCTGTGCGATCGACCTCCTCGTCGGTGACGGGCAGGAAGTAGATCCATGCCGCACGCTCGGTGTCGGTTGTGATCATCGTCCGCGCCGAATCCGAGCTCGGGTTCCCGCACGGACCGTTGGCGTCGGCAATGCAGATTCGTCCGGCCACGTTGACGCGCTCCTTGCCGATGCCCGTGTAGCTCTCGCCTTCTTTTCCAAGCCTCACCACCAGCTCGTCGCCTTTGACCTTGTCCAGGTCGTAGAGCCCGACCGGCACCTGGAGCTGAACGGACATCGCGTTGGCCACGTCGACCAGCGAGTTGACTCGCGGCAGCGGCTCGCCTTTCTTCAGCCGCCGCAGCAGGGCTTCCGACGACGGCCGGACCCGGGTCGGGTCGATGCCGAAGCGCCGGTACAACGCCCGAGCGCGGCCGGCATCGCCGACCCCTCCGGATCGCACCGCCTGCATCGCGCGCGCCACCTCGAGCTCGAAATCTTCACGGGGCTCGGTCACCTCGAGCTCATGGAGCTCCAGGGCAATCACCTCGACGTCCAGCTCGCTGCGGACGGTCAGCACAGCGATTCCAGCTGTTCGAAGAAACCTGGGTAGGAGATCTCGACGCACTCCGCATCCTCGATCTCGGTCGCGCCATTGGCAAGGAGCCCCGCGACCGCAAGCGTCATTGCGACCCTATGGTCCCCATACGAGAGGACGCGAGCGCCTTCGAGGTGGCGCGGGCCGTTGATCACCCAGCCGTCGTCGAGCGCGGTGATCTCGGCGCCCATCGCCGTCAGTGCATCGGCCATCGCTGCGATGCGATCAGATTCTTTGAGGCGAAGCTCGGCCGCGCCGGCGATGCGGCTCGTTCCTGGAAACTGCGACGCCGCGACCGCGAGCAACGGAAGCTCGTCGATCATCTCAGCGGCCATGCCGCCGTTGACGGACACCGGGCGCAAGTCCGCCGCGGCCACGACCTCGAGGTCGCCGACGGGCTCGCCGCCTGCCGTTCTTCCGCCCGTCGCGGCGATGCCGATGCCGCAAGCGCGCAGGAGTTCGATGAACGCAATCCGAGTCGGGTTGGTGCCCACGTTGCGAATGCGCAGGTGGGATCCCGCCACGAGCCCTGAAGCCACGAGCCAGAAGCTGGCCGCGCTGACATCACCTGGGATCTCGAGGTCGAGGGGTGCGAGGCGGGATGCCTGCCTGATCGCGACGCGCCGACCTTCGACACTGATGTCCGCGCCCATGGCGCTGAGCATCAGCTCGCTGTGGTTGCGGGTGGCCACAGGTTCGATCACCGCAGTCGAGCCTTCGGCAAACAGCCCGGCCAGCAACAACGCCGACTTCACCTGCGCGCTCGCGATCGGCATCTTGTATTCGATGCCGTGCAGAGGCGTTTGACCTCCGACGACCAGGGGCGGCCAGCGAGCGTCGGCGCCCATCTCGCGCAGCGGTGTCACGACACGGTCCATCGGCCGCCTCGTCAGGGAATCGTCGCCCCGAAGCTCGGTGCTGAACCGCTGCGCGGAGAGCAAGCCCGCAAGCAACCTCATCGTCGTTCCGGAGTTGCCGCACTCCAATGGATCAGCCGGATGGTGAAGGCCATGCATTCCAACCCCGCGCACGGAAGAGTCCGTGATCTTGACTCCCAATGCCCTCATGCAATCTGCGGTCGACCTCACGTCAGCGCCAGAGGAAAGACCACGAAAGCGGCTCTCGCCGTCGGCGATCGAACCGAGGATCAGCGCCCGATGCGAGATCGACTTGTCCCCCGGCAGGGTGACCTCGCCCTCCAGCCGGCGAGCTTTACGGACGGTCGCGATCACGACTGATCTCCCTCTCCCCCTTGGGGAGAGGGCTGGGGCGAGGGGCGCGAGATTGGCCTGTCCCTGGACCAGCGTTCGCGGACCGAGCGCGCCTCCTCGAAGAGCTCGATGAGTCGCGGGTCGTCGGCTTCAAGGTGCCGGCGCAAGCGGGCGAGCGATGCGCTGATCGCATCCAGCTGCTCCAGCAGGTTGTCGCGGTTGGTGCGCGAGATGCCCGCGGCCAGCACAGGATCGCCGCCGGCGAGGCGGCTCACATCTCGAAAGCCGGTCGCCGCCACCTTCGACGCGTCGGCCCAGTCGGCCCGGCCAGACAGCGCGAGCACGTAACCGACCGATAGCAGCAGAGCGGCATGGCTCACGCCGGCAACCAGGCGGTCGTGCGTGGCCGCGTCCATTACCAATGGATGCGCGCCGGCCGCTTCGACCAGCTCGATGACGGCCGGGTCGTTCCTCGTGAGGATCCAGGGCGCGCCTTTGAAAATGTCCGCGTCCGCAGCATCGATTCCTGCCGCCTCCCGGCCGCACATCGGGTGCCCGCCGACGAGGTCGACACCTGCGGCGGCCGCCCACTCCATAACGGTGGCCTTGGTGCTCGCCATGTCGGTCACGACCCTGCCGTGGACATGGCTACGCAAGTCTGAGAGCACATCCCGCATGGCGAGGATGGGGACGGCCACGACCACGACGTCCGCCAGGTCGATGACGTCGAGGTCGTTGCTCGCTGCGCTTGCGATGTCGCGCGCCATCGCCTTGCGCGCGATGGCGGAATCGCTGTCGAAGCCGACGATCGTGAGCTCAGGCCGCGCTTTCTTCACGGCCATCGCGAACGAGGAGCCCATCAGGCCGAGGCCCACGACCCCAACTGTCGGCATCCGCGCCCCCTACGCGAGCTGCTTGGCGAGCGAGCCCAGCAGCCTGCGCAGGTCCTGCATCAGGCGGTCGAAGCTGTCGAAGTCGAGCGACTGCGCGCCATCCGACAGAGCTTGGTTCGGGGTCGGGTGCACCTCCACGATCAGTCCATGAGCGCCCGCCGCCACGGCGGCCAGTGCCATCGGTCGCACCAGCGACCAGCGCCCCGTCGCCTGGGAAGGATCGACGATGACCGGCAGGTGCGAAAGCTCGCGCGCTAGCGGTATCGCGTTGAGGTCGAGCGTGAAACGGGTCGCCGTCTCGAACGTCCGGATGCCGCGCTCGCAAAGGATCACGTCGCGGTTGCCCTGCGACAGGATGTACTCCGCCGCCAGCAGCCACTCCTCGATCGTCGACGACATGCCGCGCTTGAGCAGCACCGGCTTGCCAGACCTCCCAGCCTCCTGAAGCAGCGCGTAGTTCTGCATGTTGCGGGTGCCGAGCTGCAGGATGTCGGCATATCGAGCGACCAGCTCGACGTCGCCAGGCGCGACGACCTCGGTCACGACCTTGAGTCCGGTCTCGGCGCGCGCGGTGGCCATCATCTTCAATGCCGATTCGCCCAGGCCCTGGAACGAGTACGGCGACGTACGGGGCTTGAACGCTCCGCCGCGCAGGACCTTGGCGCCCTGTGCGGCGACGTGTCGCGCGGTCTCGAGGAGCATCTCCTCGCCCTCGACCGAGCATGGTCCGGCCATCATGACGACCTCGTCGGCCCCGATCCGCACTCCCCCGACGTCTACGACCGTGTCGACCGGACGGAACTCGCGGCTCGCCAGCTTGAACGGCTTGGTGATCGGGATGATCTCGTGGATTCCGCCGAGGTGCGAGAACGCTTCCTTGTACGCGTAGGCGTTGCCGCCGATGACGCCGACCAGCGTCCTCTCCTCGCCCTTAGAGATCTCCGTCTTCAAGCCGATTTCGTGCACACGCTCGACAACGGCGTCGATCTCAGCCTGTGTTGCCTGGTGCGCCATCACGATGATCACGGCAACAACGAACCTCGGAGTGTCTCCAGGTCGGTCTTGATGGCGGAGGCTCCACGCAAGTACGAGAACCGCATCGCCGATTGCGGTCTCGGCGTGTTGTAGAGCAGCAGAACGCGGATGCACATGCGGACGCCGCGCGGGTTCGGAAGCGTCACATCCATGTCGTGGCCGCAGAGAAGCGGCACGTCGAGCCATCCCAGTCGCCGCGCCGCGTAAGCCGGGTACTCGGCGGTGAGGTCGTGTGTCGTCGTGAAGTACGCGAAACAGATCTCGGCCACGTCAAGGTCGTTGAGCGCGGTCAGCTCGCGCAGGAGCTCGTCTGTCGCCTCCGTGATCGCCTGCTCTGTGTTCTCGGGCGCCGTGGTGGCGCCTCGGATTCCTCTCACCGGCATGCTTTCAAGAGTTCCTTCACCAGCGGGACAGGATCACCGCCGCGATCTATCTCGGCGACGATCGCGCTGCCGACCACAGCTGCGTCCGCGCTTCCACGCAACGACTTCATGTGTTCGGGACGCGAGATGCCGAATCCCGCGGCCACCGGCAGCTCGGTGTGCTTCTTCACCTCACCCAGCAGGTCCTTCATGCCTTCCGGCAGCTCGCTCCTCGCCCCGGTGATCCCGGTCACCGTCACGCAGTAAACGAAGCCGCTCGAGTGCTCGCAGATCGACGCCATGCGGTCGGGGGACGTGGTTGGCGCCACCATGAAGATCGTGTCGAGCGACGCCGACCGCAGCCAGCCCGTCACCGGTTCCGCCTCCTCGATCGGGAGGTCCGGAATGATGACACCGGCGATACCTGCCTGCGCGGCTTCCGCGGCGAATCGCCTGGGGTCGTGGTTGAGGATCGGGTTGATGTAGGTCATCAGCACGACCGGGATACCCTCGCGGGCAACCGCGGCCGCCAACTCGAGGGCGCCGCCGACCGTCATCCCATGCTCCAGCGCCGTCTGCCCCGCGTGCTGGATCACCGGCCCGTCCGCCAGCGGATCCGAGAATGGGATGCCGATCTCGAGCGCGGCAATGCCAGAGTTCGCGAGCTTCTTACCTACCTCGAGCGAGCGTTTCTTGTTCGGATGTCCCGCCATCATGTAGGCGACCAGCTTCAGGTCGCCGCCCTTCGCACGCAGTACGTGGTCGAGCCGAGACGCCTCAGACAGCATCAACGGAGTCCATGTCCTTGTCGCCTCGCCCCGAAAGGCAGACCAGGATGCGACCGCCGGGACCAAGCTCTCGCGCGATCACTCCCGCCTGATGCAGCGCGTGCGCCGGCTCGAGCGCGGGCATGATGCCCTCCAGCCTCGTGCACAGCTTGAACGCGGCGACTGCATCCTTGTCGCTGACGGCGACGTAGTCGACCCGCTCGATGTCGCGCAGGAACGAGTGCTCCGGGCCGACGCCGGGGTAGTCGAGGCCAGCCGAGATCGAGTGGGTCGGGAGCACCTGGCCGTCGCCGTCCTGCAGCAGGTATGAGTAGCTGCCGTGCAGCACGCCCGGTCGCCCACCGACCAGCGAGGCGGCGTGCTTGCCGCTTTTGACTCCAGAACCTGCCGCCTCGACTCCGACCAACGACACGTCCTTGTCGTCGAGGAAGGCCGTGAAGATCCCGATGGCGTTGGAGCCGCCGCCGACGCAGGCGACGACCACGTCCGGCAGCTTGCCGTCGACCGAGAGGTATTGCTCGCGAGCCTCGTCGCCGATGATGCGCTGCAGGTCGCGGACCATCTCCGGGTAGGGATGCGGGCCGACCACCGAACCGATGATGTAGTGGGTGGTGCGCACGTTCGTCACCCAGTCGCGGATCGCTTCGGAGGTCGCGTCCTTCAGCGTCTTGGTACCGCTAGCCACCTCCTTGACCTCGGCTCCAAGCAGCTTCATACGGCGCACGTTCATCGACTGGCGGTGCATGTCCTCGGTGCCCATGTAGACCGTGCATTCGAGGCCGAAGCGCGCGCATACGGTCGCCACGGCGACGCCGTGCTGGCCGGCTCCGGTCTCGGCGATGATCCGCTGCTTGCCCATGCGGATCGCCAGCAGCGCCTGGCCGACGGCGTTGTTGAGCTTGTGGGCGCCGGTATGGCAGAGGTCCTCGCGCTTGAGGTGGATGTGCGCCCCGCCGAAGTGGTCGCCCAACCGAGTGGCGGCGTATAGCGGCGTCGGCCGGCCGATGAACGCGTGGCGGTGGCCCGCAAGCTCGAGCTGAAACTGGGGGTCGGCCTTGGATTCGTGCCAGATGCCCTCAAGCTCTTCGAGGGCGCCCATCAGCGTCTCCGGCACGTATTGGCCGCCGAAAGCTCCGAACCGCCCGCGCACCGGGTGCTTGATCAACTGAGGATCTCGGCAAGCCTCACGTTGTGCACGAAGGCTCGCACCTTGTCCGGGTCCTTGACCCTCAACGAGGCCTCGACCCCGCTCGAGACGTCGACGCCGTAGGGCTTGAAGCTGCTCACGACCTTGCCCACGTTACCCGGTTCGAGACCACCGGCGATGAACACCTTCCGGGTCGCGAGCAGGTCTCGGGCGAGATCCCAATCCCACGTGCGGCCGGTCCCGCCCCGCTGGTCGATGGACCAGGAGTCGAGCATGATCGGGTCGGGCCAGGCAGACGCGTCCGGAACCTGGTCGTCGCGGATTTTCAGCACCTTGATGACGGGCCGACCGCCATCGAACCCTGGCGGCTCCGAACCGTGGAGCTGCAGCATGTCGAGGCCAACGAAGTCCGCGATCTCCCGCACCTCCGCCGGCTCCTGATCGATGAACACGCCGACGATGGTCGGCCGCACCGCGAGGTCTTCGAGTATCGCCTTGGCCTCCTGAGGCGTGACACGCCGGTCAGACGAGCAGAAATGGAACCCGAGCAGGTCGGCGCCGGCCTCGACGGCCGCCTCCGCCCCTTCCCGATCGCAGATGCCGCAGATCTTTACTCGAACCATCACAGGGAGGCTAACTCGCGGAGGCGGGCTGCTGGGTCGGGCGCCCGCATGAGCATCTCGCCGACCAGGATCGCGTCGGCCCCCGCTTTGCGCATCCGCCGCGCGTCGTCCACCGTGTGAATGCCGCTCTCGGCCACCAGCGGCACGTCGTTCGGAATCCGCGGCCGCAGCCGTTCGGTCAGCCCGAGATCGACCTCGAACGTGCGCAGGTCGCGGTGGTTGACCCCGACCACCTGTGCCCCGGCATCGAGGGCGGCCTTGGTCTCGTTCTCGTCATGGACCTCGACCAGTGCCGCGAGGCCGCGGCTCCGCACGACCGCCAGCAGGCGTCGCAGGTCTGCGGGCTCGAGGGCGGCCACGATGAGCAGGACCGCATCCGCCCCTTCCGCCCTGGCCTCCCCGATCTCATAGGGGTCGGTGATGAAGTCCTTGCGCAGGATCGGCAGGTCGGTCGCGAGCCGCGCTGCCTCGATGTGCTCGGGACGGCCGCCAAAGCCCGCCATGTGCGTAAGGACCGAGATCGCCGCCGCCCCGCCCTCGCTGTACGAACGCGCGATATCGATGGGCCGGTAGTCCTCGGCCAGCACGCCCATGATCGGCGTGCGCTGCTTCATCTCGGCGATGACCGCCAGCCGCTCTCTGCGCAGCGCGCCGACGAAATCCTTGGGCGTGTACGCATGGATGGCCAGCTCGAGCTCGTCCTGGTTTGTGAGCGCGCGCCGGCGGTCCATGTCCAGCCTGGCCTCGGCGACCAGACGGGCCAGAAGGTCCGAGGAACTCACACCTGGGAGATTCTCGCCCAGCGCTGGAGCACGTCGGCGGCGCGGCCCGAGTCGATGGCATCGCCCGCGGCGCCGATCCCTTCGCGCCAGTCCTTCGCAAGCCCCGCAGCTCGCAACGCTGCGGCGGAGTTGAGGAGGACGACGTCCCGCTTTGGCCCGACTGCGCCCTCGAGGACCTCGCGCGCGATGCGGGCGTTGTCTTCGGGGCCGCCCCCACGAACGGCGCGGGGGTCGGAAGGTTCGAGACCAACATCAGCAGGGTTGAGCTGGTACTCCTTGCGCCCGCCGTCGATCTCGATCACGAGCGATGGCGAGCTCGTCGACAGCTCGTCCATGCCGTCGCCGGCGTGGAAGACGATCGCCCGTTCGACGCCGAGTCGCACCAGGACGTCCGCCATCTTGCCAGCCAGGTTCGCGTCCGCCACGCCCAGCGCCTGATATCTCGCATGCGCGGGATTGCAAAGCGGTCCCAGGACGTTGAACACAGAGCGAACCCCGAGCTCACGGCGCGGCACGCCGGCGAAGCGGAACGACGGGTGAAAGATGGGTGCGAACAGGAACCCGATGCCGGCTTCATCGATGCAGTGGGCCACGCCTTCAGGGCCGAGGTCGATCTTCACGCCGAGCTGCTCGAGGACGTCAGCTGAGCCGCAGAGCGACGATGCCGCCCGGTTGCCGTGCTTCGCGACCTTCGCCCCGCACGCCGCAGCCACGATCGCGGCCAGCGTCGAGATGTTGAAGGTGGACAATCCGTCGCCGCCTGTCCCGCACGTGTCGAGCAGCCCGCCATCCACCGCAATCGGGGTTGCGTGCGCGCGGGCCGTGCGCGCAAAGCCTGTGATCTCCTCGACCGTCTCGCCCTTCATGCGCAGCGCGACCATGAACCCCGCGATCTGGACGGGTGTTGCGTCGCCGCGCATGATCGTCTCGAAAGCGGCCGAAGCCTCTGCCTCGCTCAACGATTCACAGCGCACGAGCTTGGCAATTGCCTCGATCACGCGCTGCTCCTGGCCGCCCGCCTGACGAAGTTGCTCAGGATCTTCTTGCCTTCCTTCGTCAGGACAGATTCCGGATGGAACTGCACGCCATAGGTCGGGTGCCTGGCATGACGAAGACCCATCACTGTGCCGTCAGTGGTCCACGCCGTGACCACCAGGTCCTCCGGCAGCGAAGCCCGTTCCACGATCAGTGAGTGATAACGCGTCGCCTCGAACGGGTCAGCCACGCCCGCCATCACACCAGAGTTGTCGTGACGGATCCAGGACGTCTTGCCGTGTGCGGGTTCGTTGCGGATGACCCGTGCGCCCATGGCCTGGCCGAGGCACTGGTGGCCCAGGCACACGCCCAGGATCGCGACCTTGCCGCTCAGCTGCTTGATGGCCTCGTTGGAGATGCCCGCATCGTCCGGCGTGCCTGGACCGGGCGAGATGACGATCCCGTCGTAGCCCGCCAGCTCGCCGACGGTGACCTCATCGTTGCGGAAAACCGCCGGCTCGTTCCCGAGCTCGCCGAAGTACTGCACGAGGTTGTACGTGAACGAGTCGTAGTTGTCGATGATCGCGAGCCGTGCAGCGAGAGCGTTCGCCATCACATCTCCTCGGCCATCTCGATGGCCTTGAACATGGCGCCCGCCTTCTCCAGCGTCTCCTCGAACTCGCGCTCCGGCCGCGAGTCGGCGACGACCCCGGCACCCGCCTGGACATAGGCGACGCCCTCCGCGATGACGATCGTGCGCAGCGTGATGGCCATGTCGAGGTTGCCACCGAAGCTCACATAACCAAGGGATCCCGCATACACGCCGCGCTGGTCGGGCTCGAGGTCCGCGATGATCTCCATCGCGCGGATCTTCGGTGCGCCAGAGACGGTGCCGGCAGGAAATGCCGCCCGCAGCGCGTCGATCGACGTGCAGCCGTCCTTGAGCTCGCCGCTGACGGTCGACGAGATGTGCATGACGTGCGAGTAGCGCTCGACCTCCATCAGCCTGTCGACCTTTACCGTGCCAGGACGCGCGACGCGGCCGACATCGTTGCGTCCCAGGTCGACCAGCATCACGTGCTCCGCTCTCTCCTTGAGGTCGCTGAGCAGCTCCCTCTCGAGCCGCGCATCTTCCGCTGGATCGGCGCCGCGGCGGCGCGTGCCCGCCAGCGGCCTGGTCTCCACGCGTCTGCCTTCGACCTGCACCAGCTTCTCGGGCGAAGTGCCGACGACGTGGCGTTGTTCTCCGAGCGCGAGAAAGAACATGTACGGCGACGGGTTGATCGCCCGCAGGCAGCGGTACACGTCGAACGGGCTCGCCGCCAGGTGCTTGCGGAAGCGCTGCGAAACCACGACCTGGAATGCGTCGCCGGCCAGGATGTGCTCCCGAGCAGCATCGACCATCGCGTGGAACTGGCCCGGCGCCATGTTGGGCTCCCAACGCCCGCCGTCCATCCCCGCGGCAGGGGCGGGTGCCTGGTCGGACGCGAGCCGCCTCTCCATCTCGTCGATGCGCGCGACAGCTTCGTCGTAATCCTCGCGATCGGGCCGGTGGATGGTAAGCAGCCGGAGGCGTCGCGTCACGTGATCGAAGATGGCCAGGTCTTCCGCGCGAAGGAACGCCGACTCTGGCATCGGGGGCGGCGCGCCGGCAGCGACCGGAAGCCGCTCGAAGTGGCGCGCGGCCTCGTACCCGAGGTATCCCACAGCGCCACCGTGGAACCGCGGGATCGCTGGCATCGTCGCTTCTGCAGCCACCGCGCCCAGTGCTGGAAGCGGGTCGCCGTCACCGAGCTCGAGCTGCCGCGGCTGGTAGCCGATGAATGAGTAACGGGCCAGCCGCTCACCACCCTCGACGCTCTCGAGCAGGAAACCGGGCGCGTCCGCCGGGCACAAGAGCGAGTACGCGCGGACGGGGGTGAGCATGTCGGCCAGCACCTCCCGGTACACCGGGATGAGCGCATGGTCTTTAGCCAGGGCCCGGGATTCCTCCCGGGACGGGATGCAATCTCTCATCTCGACTCCAAACTCCGCTCGTCTCGAGTCTCGACTATTCCGCCCGGATCCCCTGTCCGGGCCGGAACGTGAAGGGTATCAGACCTGTTTGCCGGCCTTCATGTCTCGTTTCACCTGGCGCGCCTCGGCCATGGTCTCCTCAGAATCGACGTCCGCCACCGTATGCCAGTTCGCGGCGTGCTTCTCCCACCCTCGCGGCTTGACGTCGAATTTCTTGGCCAGGATCGAGACGAGCGGAGTTTGGAGTCGAGATGAGAGATTGCATCCCGTCCCGGGAGGAATCCCGGGCCCTGGCTAAAGACCATGCGCTCATCCCGGTGTACCGGGAGGTGCTGGCCGACATGCTCACCCCCGTCCGCGCGT
>WNFA01012094.1_pt1 | contig 15866 bp, 14 predicted proteins | sample 5400481 | NCBI WGS metagenome assembly WNFA01 (sample SAMN13153340, study PRJNA577476) | soil metagenome | isolation source: 120 cm saprolite under Douglas fir tree site 2 hole 1 replicate 2 | place: USA:California | collected 2015-04-18
CGTGGGAGATGTATCGCAGCCTGGCGCGCCAGAGAGTGGTCTGGATGTACTTTATCGCCATGTTCGCCTACGTTGGCTGCGAGCAAGGTACGGCGGACTGGATCTCAAAATTTCTTTACCAGTACCATGGTTTCGATCCCCACACCACGGGTGCAACCGCGGTTTCCTGGTTTTGGGGGCTGCTAACTGCGGGGTGCTCCATCGGCATGTTGCTCCTGAAACTATTTGACAGCCGCAAGGTGTTAATTGGCGCGTGCGTCGGCGCGCTCCTCAGTCTCTCCGCGGCTTTGTTTGGACCGGCGAATGTCTCGGTGATTGCCTTCCCAACCGTTGGCCTGTTCACTTCGGTGATGTGGCCGATTGTCATTTCGCTCGCACTCAACTCGATCGCGGAGCACCACGGTTCTTTCTCCGGGATTTTGAGCACCGCAGTCCTAGGCGGGGCCGTCGTTCCAGTAATTATCGGGAGCATCGGCGACCATCTTGGGCTGCGCGCCGGCTGCGCTTTTCTTTACGTCACATTTGGCTTTGTTCTCAGCGTCGGCTTCTGGGCAAAACCATTGATCAGTAATGCCACCATCAGCCTCAAGAAAACTTCCTCTGAGGCTGTCGTTTGAGGGAGTACCGTTTGAAAGGCGATATTACTAGGCAAATTGCGCATCGCAAGTAAGCGAAGAAATGCAAGAAACGAAGAGATGAAGGACAAAGATGGCCGGCCAAAGCATAGAACGTCGTGAAATCTTGCGTATCCTTACGCTGGCGGCGGGAGCTGCGACCTTCCCTGGCTTTAGTAAGTGGAGCTTTGCCTGCGGACACATCAGAAACGCGCTAGCGCAAATCAAGCCCGCAGTGTATCAGCCACTGTTCTTTACTGCTCCTGAATATGCGATGATCGAACGCCTCACCGATATTATTATCCCCACTGACAACACCCCCGGCGCGCGCGAAGCGGGAGCCTCAGAGTTCATTGACTTAATGGTTTCGCGCGATCCTAATCTGCAACAGGGCTTCCGCACCGGTCTGAGTTGGCTGAACTCGCACAGCCAATACAAATCGGGTAAGGCGTTCCTGAGTCTCAATCCGGACCAGCAGGTCACTCTGCTTGAATCGCTTGCTTACAAGAAGAAATTCCGCTCGGGTGAAGAACATGGCCGCAAATTCTTCGGTCTAATACGCGAATACACTGTGATGGGTTTTTACACCAGCGAAATTGGCTTGAAGGAGTTGGATTTCCCCGGCCTGAAGTTCTACGCTGAGTCTCCCGCTTGCCCCCACAAGGATGATCCCGAACATCGTCATCTTGATACTGCGCCTTCGAAATCATAAGAACCTTATGCCCAAACAGATCTATGACGTAATTGTGATCGGAACCGGTGCCGGGGGCGGCATGGCGATCAAGACCCTGTGCGAGGCCGGTCTGAAAGTCTGTGCGCTGAATTCCGGGCGACGGCTTGATCCGGAAAAAGATTTTCGAAACCACCGCATGTCTTGGGAAATGAAGTATCGGGGCTTCGGCGACCCCAAGACACGCATGAAAGACATGCCAGGCTTTCTCGACTCGGAGTACAACAAAGGCGCCTGGGAACACGACCTCTCATTTACGACTGCGCCGGGCACGAAGTGGATGTGGCCGCGTTGTTCCGCTGTAGGTGGAAAAACCAATTTTTGGGGACGCAGTTCGGCGCGCTTCGGTGATATCGACTTCAAGGCGGCCACACTAGATGGATATGACGCGGACTGGCCAGTGACCTATGCCGAGATGGCGCCTTACTACACACGCGTGGAAAAAATGATCGGCGTGGCCAGCACAGTGCAAAACCGCCCCAGCAACCCCGATGGAGTTTACCTGCCACCGTTTAATTTCCGATGTCTCGACATGATTCTTCAGAAGGGTTGTGAGAGAGTTGGTGTGCCCTACTTACCGGATCGGCTAGCACAGCTCACCGAGGCCCACGAGGGGCATCCCGCGTGTCATTACTGTGGAGATTGCACATTTGGTTGCGAAGTAGGAGCTTTCTTCTCTTCGCCGTGGTTCTTGCTTCCCGTAGCTGAAGCTAGCGGAAACCTGGAACTGAGAACGAATGCCATCGCCAAGAATATCCTGGTGGATGACAATGGCCACGCCTCGGGAGTGGCATACGTCGACCGCGAATCGCGGCGGGAATATGAGGTCCAAGGACGCGCCGTAGTGTTGGCGGCTTCATGTATCGAAAGCGCCCGGATCATGTTGAACTCAAAATCACGGCACTGGCCGACAGGCGTTGCCAATTCCAGCGGCCAATTAGGGCGCAACCTTTGCGACCACTTGTATGCGGCCACGGCGAGTGGTTATCTGCCGCAGCTCTTGGGGCAGCCCAGCTTTCCGGACAATGTTAGCGCCAATTCAATCGCATGGATGCCACGCTGGCAGAATCTAAAACACCCGCATGCAGAACAATTTGTCCGGGGCTATTCGGTCTATCCAGACGGAGGGTGTTCGGAGTTCCCGTCGTATTACGATCAAATCGAGGGTTTCGGATCGTCTTTCAAGCGGGAAATCAAGCGCCGCTATCCGACGCCAATCAGCTTGACCGTGCAAGCCCCGACTTTACCCTCCGACAAAAACTTTGTGGATATCGACCCGGAAGCGAAAGATTCGTTCGGAATTCCAAAGGCCCGTATTCACTTCCAATGGGGAAATAACGAGTTGCAGATGTTTCAGCATGCGAAACAGATCAGCGCCCACGTGTTGCATGCCGCCGGTGGAGTTTTGGAATACGCCGCCAATGAACCCGAAATGCCCGGTTACAGCTTACACGAAACCGGCACATGCCGCATGGGGAATGACGCCAGGAAGTTTGTCACCAATCGCTTTGGCCAGACCCACGACGTAGCTAACCTATACGTGTGCGACGCCAGCGTTTTCCTGAACTGTACTGACAAAACAACCACGCTTTCGATTCTTGCCTTCACCCTACGCACCAGCGATTATCTTGTGGAACAATTTCGCGGGGGAAGTCTTTGAATAATTCCGGAATCTGCAGCTCAGCTGGCGGCCATGCTCTTACACGCGCAGGATGCGATCAAGCAGGTTCATCTCGAACTAGCGGCTACGTCTCAGCAGCAAACAGCCTCCGATGAAGGAGAAGATCCCCACAACCACCGCGGTGGCCATACCCGCCCACAAAGCAGGCCCGTGGATGCCTTCTTGAGATGCGATAACAGAAAAGTGATGCACCGCATGTCCGAGGTGCAGTGTGGTGAGCAGGACAGCAATTCCGCACAAGATACTCAGAATTCGCATCGTCATCTTCCCCGTTAAGACTCACACAGAGTTTCTTCGGCCTCATTTTAATCCGCTATATACAGCGTTCCACAGAAATCACAGCGCGCAAAACGATCGGGACCTCATCGCAGACCTTCCTGATAGAGGCCGATCAGGTTGCCTGCGGGGTCGCCGAAGGTGGCAATACACGACGTACTACCTGGGAAGTCGGGGTGCGGAGACTCGACGACGATGCCGCCGTGAGCGGCTGAGCCGAGCGGCATCAATGTTGTGACCCAGATGGAGGGCAGCAGGCCGGGGTCGAGGGAGATTTCTCCCCCGGTGAACCATGCGCCGCTCACGTTTCCCGTAGCGTCATCGAAGCTCGGATGAGCGCTGTCACGATGCCGGATACTGCAGCCGAATACCTTCTCGTAGAACGCAGCCGACCTGGGGCCTGATCGAGTTATTAACATAACGTGGGAATCCTACATTCACGGGCTTCGCATGACAAGACGAGGCCCTGCTCAGCGCCGCGCAAGAGATTGTTGTCGAGTCGGGCGATTTTCACCAAGTGAGAATTGTTAGTGTAAACGCGATTTTTCGACAGTAATCGACCCCCATGCCCTCAACTTCGACCTTCGCAGTTGCAGAAGGTCCTTCGGATAAAACTGGCTGCTGCGCGGACAACCGCCTGGACCTAACCATGCCTAGGTGCACGGGTAAGTGTGCGGAACACGGGGATGGCCGCAATCCATAGCAGAACGATCCAGAGCGCGTAGGGCAGCAATTGTCCCGTCGGCAGCGGGCCGAACCAATGGGCCGCTCCAGCATTGAGAGATCCGTGGAAGAGGAGGCAGAGAAACACGCTTCTGGTTCGTGAGTAAATGAGCGCGAAAAATGCTGAAACAGGGAAGATACCGACAAGAAAGACAGGCACTGGAGCCAGGTGCTTTGACCTTCGGAGTTGGCCGCGAGGTAGAACGGCAGATGCCAAAATCCCCAAAACAGCGCCATCCAACCCGTTGCGGCCAGCAGCGAGTTGCCTTTCATCAGGTTGGGCAGGAAGAAACCTCTCCATCCGAGTTCCTCGCCCACACTGAAAAGTGCTAATACGACTCCCATCACCGGCACCTCGGACCATGGACCAAACTGGGGAAGAGAATGTCCCATGTTCTGATAAAGCAGTAGGGCTGCTGCTTGCGTAGCCGGCGCTACGAGGAGCGCCAAAGCGTAGCAGCGGAACGGCGTGTGCACCTTGAGAAGAGGAAGCAGCAGTGGCCCGATAGCGCGACGTCCATTAAATAGTCCCGCAGTAATCAGAGCTGCGACAGCTGGCGTGAGCTGTGCCAGGGTTTGGAGCCCCTTCGAGACGTGGACGTGGAGCAGGCCGAGCGCGGTCAGGGCCGCAGGTACTTCGATCATCCAGCTCAGTCCATAGACGAGTAGAACGAAGCAGGCCGGGACTGCAAACGGGCTGGAGGCGAAGTTCGCTTTGTCCGCAACCAAGTGTGCCAGGAGAGACTCCTTCAGGCTATTCGAGCGATGCTACGAAACGACAACCTTCATTCATGAATTCATTTGATCACATCTCGACGGCACAAAATTAGGGTTTGTTGACGAAACCAGGCGTGGCTGTTGACAAACTCACTTTTCGTCCCAAACAGCCAAAATTGGGGGGATAGAAAATGTCTCGGCGACCCGAGATAGTCGTTCGTAGGGCATCCTGGCGCGATTTAATTTTGGCGAATTTCGGAGGAAGGAGTTTTTCAACAGCCACAGGCGATTTCACTAACTGAGAATTGCTGTTGCATGATTCCATGCGATCAGGGGAGTTTTCCCTCTCGGAAGATTTCGTTGCGGACAGGGTTCGCGGTACTCTCCCTTTTGCGCTAAGGGCCTGCTGCCTCACCTCTGGAATTTGACTCGACGCCAAAGACATCCTTCATCAGCACGGCGCTGATTTTATGATCGATTTGGGTAGCGTCGGCTTCATCCATGTTGATCATGACCGCTACCACGATTTTGCGCTCAGGATAGATCGTCAGGCTGGAACTGGCTCCCTGCTGGCCGCCGGCATGGGTGGCGATGTCCTGACCCTCGAACTGTCCGAGTCCCCAGCCCATACCGTAACCCGTATTATTGCCATTGCGGAGTTTCTGTGACGTCCACATGAGTTTGAGGGTGCCGGGTTTCATTAGCGTTCCCGCAAGCAGAGCGTCCGCAAGAGTGACAAGGTCGCCTGGGGTGGAAACGTAGCCGCCGCCGGGGATTTTGTAGCTACTGTCCATGAGTCCGGCGTTGATGATCTGTGCGTCCCGCTTGGAGTATCCGCGGGCGCGGTGCGGGACGATCTCGAAAACACTATCCGGAAAGGTGTGCGTCATATGCGCCGGAGCGAAGACTTCTTGTTGCATGATTTCGGGAAACGATCTGCCTGTCACGCCTTCCAAAGCGCACCCGATGACGGAGAAGCCATAGGTGGAATACTGGTACTCCGTTCCCGGCTCGAAGAGCAAAGGATCGTTGGCGAAGATGGCGAACCCGTCAGACAGCTTGGCGTAATGATGAGTGTTATCCATTTCACCTTCCTTGTAATGGCGGATGCCCGAGATATGGCCGAGCACCTCTCGGGTCGTAATCGTCCAAGGCTTCTGCGGAAACGCAGAACAGTATTTTTGGATAGGTGCGTCGAGGTCGAGTTTGCCGTCCTCGACAAGTCGCATAACCGCGATGGCGGTCATCGGCTTGGCAATCGAGCCTGTGCGGAAGAGGGCTTCGGGAGTAGCCGAGACATTGTTCTCGAGATCGGCTTTGCCGAAGGCTTTGTGGTACTGAATCTGCCCGTTTAGGGCGATGGCGACGGAGATAGCCGGGATTTGTTGTTCGGTAGTCGCCTTCGCAACGATCTCGTCGATACGCTTCGCAGTTGCGGGCGGAATGGTTTGAGCGTCCGCGAGCCCGACAGTCAGAATGACTACGGCGAGCAGGCGCAAGCCGTCGCGCAGTGACATGGGTGACCTCCGTATCCCGAACGACACTATCATCTCTGCCTTGCATACATTAATACATGACACCGCTGCCTAAGCGGCGAATCCGATCGATACGGGCCTCACGGGTAGCGCAGGGTTTGCGGGAGCGGGAGGCACGGTGATATTTTCGGCGGCATGGCAGTTTCGGTGGAGATGCATCACACGGGCTGCGTGCCTGCGGTGCGGTCGGAGATTGTGGCCATCATTGAGCATGCCCTTGCGGATCGGCCCGGGGATTGGAGTGTTTCGATCATCGCCTCGCAGGCGAATGACCAGTGGGAAATGAAGATTGCTGGTCCCAATGCCTTCGAGCGGTCTTACACGCTTGAAGGCTCCTCTGGCGAGCATGAGCCGCAGGTCATCGGGAGTCTTGTGGCGAGGATGATGCCGGCGAGGGGGCTTTGATCGAAGATCTTGCCGACAATCCGGGAGTTGGCTGAGTATTCGTAAAGGCTACGTCCACCACGGACATCTCGGAGCAAAGGAACACTTTATGGATCACGCGACCGAATATTCCGACAAACTGTAGCGCGCCGCTCAAGACTTTTTCGATAACATGGTCTCTCCGAGCGGGCACTCCCATGATCGAGCGATGCGACTTCTCCGATCTCCGCGAACTGTTTGCCAATGCCAATGAGGAAAAGTCTGGCGACCAGTTCGCCCGCATCGGGGCTGAAAATCTTCTCGCGCTGGAGCGATCCCAATGTACAGACCATCACCGAATGGACATATGGCAGGGCTCGCTCTGCGAATCTCCCTGCTTGGGAACATTCTCGTAGTGTCGTGCCTGGCAACCGAGCCGCCGGGCAAAGCTGTCTCGTCTCAATACAAAGATTATGTCCTCACGCATCCGCTGACAGCGTGCGGGCCCGTCCCCACGGCTCTGGATCCCAACGGAGTCTATCCTTACGTCAGCTACTGCGAAACAGCCAACCGGCCAGTCCCCCAGAAATACACCTTCATTGTGCTGGAAAACAGACACATCAAAGTGACGATCTCTCCCGACATCGGCGGAAAAGTCACCTCCATTGTTCACAAAGGATCGGGTAAGGAGGTCTTGTATGCTCCCCAAGTCATACGTCCGACACGGATCTTGCCCCGATTCTATTTTGTGGCGGGTGGAATTGAAGTGAGTTTTCCGATCTCCCATTCTCCCACCCAGAACGAAAGAGTCCTCTATAGAATCGACCGCGCGAAGGACCGAGTCTATGTCACGTGCGGTGAGCGTGAGCTGCGCTTCGGAATGCAGTGGTCCGTAGAATACTCACTAGGGCCGCAGGACACGTTCCTAACGGAACGCGTATTGTTCCGCAATCCTGGCACATCAGCATACCCATGGATGTCGTGGTCCAACGCGGCTCTGCCATCAGCCCCTGATACCGAATTTCATTTCCCCAAGGGCGAAGTCCTATCCCATGCTTCACGAATTGACACCATTGATTGGCAAAGGCAAGGACCCAAACGCGAATCCGACATTAAGGAAATGACAGGTTATTTCTGGAAGAGTCGTGACGCTAATGCTTTCGGGGCCTACACACCTTCCCTGGGCACCGGTCTTTATCACGTCGCAGATGAAGCTATTTCGCCAGGAATGAAATTGTGGAGCTATGGCGTCGGCGATGACCGCGCGTGGGCCATGCTAAGCACAGCGTCACCGCAGCCATATATTGAGATCCAGGGAGGGCCGATCGGCGATCAGTCCATCAAACTGGAACTACCGCCAAAGAAAACGCGATGGCATGTCGAGTATTGGATACCGACTGACAAGCCGTTGGACATCTATGGCTTGAGGGTTCCCGAGAATCATCTAAGGGCGGTGAGCGATATTCCCCTGTTTGAATGGGCAAGACTCGAGGAGGTCAGGGTATGGAATGAGCTGTTGCATGCTTACGCGAAGAAAGGCAGCTTGCCCGAGCCTCCCACGATCGATCAGAACCGCTGGGCCCCGTCCGGCATGGAAAACCTCGCCCCTGCTTTCGAATGGGCCATCCAAAATACTCGTGACGCAAACACCGAATTGTGGAGATTTCAATATGGGGCTTGGCTGGCCGGCAGAGGACAGACAGAAAATGCGATCCGCATACTCTCTGCCTCTAAGATCGGCGTGGCAGCAGCACTGTTAGCTCGGCTCTACCAGGCGAAAGGTGATGCCAGGAAAGCGGCGGCAGCCTTGGAAGCGATTCGGGAACCCTGGCTTCAGTTGCACCCGCAGGTGGTGGTCGAACGGGACAGAATACTGCGCGCCCTGGGGACGGAAACGCTTGCTGAGCGTGAGCAGTGGCTCAATAAGGTAGGGGCGCTGAAGGACGAATGGATCATCGAGCGAAAGGTGCAGCTTCTGATCGACAAGGGCGAAATTCAAAACGCCCGGCAATTACTCTTGTCCGTTCCATTCCAGAAAGTACACCAAACCTACACCCGCACCGGAATGTGGTTGCAAGTCTGTGAAAAGCTGAGAGAAGCCTGCGATCCAATTCCCGAGGTCCTGGGAGAAGATCGCCTCGCCCGATTTGGCGCCTACCGCGAGTTCCAGCAGTTACCACATGAGCCGGCGACTGAGATTGCAGACCCCAAACCAGACAACTGGTAAGTGTTTGAAACAGTGGCGGAGAGGGAGGGATTCGAATTGGGCACAACTGGCAGCAAGTGTGCACCACCGAAATACCTCAATTCGGTGCAATCCATCGTAAGTGTGACGCTAGACCCTTAGATTCCCGATGGGGCGCATTTCCCGCTGCAAATAACCGCCCAGAAGCGCGTTTATCGGTAGTAATCCGACGGACGAACCGATAACTTCCGGCCTGCCCGTTATCTGCCCGCGATTCGTGCCATTGAAATTTACATGAAACGACGAGTGAATTAGTGATTGAAGAATCGTTCAGTTCGTCGATCCTCCCGCACTGACCGGCGCGATATCGGACCTCATCCCGAGCGCTTTTAAATATCCCTCATTCACGCGACACTTTTGCAGGCGGACACGCTCTAGCAAGTCGGCGAAAACACGGGTAATCGTCTCCTGTTCAGGCCGGGCCTTCAGTCGTTCTTCCACGTGGGCAGTGCCGCGCGGCAGCTTTGCAAACTCCACGATCTTTCCCCAATCGGCAGGTGGGATAATGCTGACAACCGCCGACGACTTTTCCATCTTCTTATACGGCCAGAAAGCCCATCCGATATTGTTTTTTTCAAGTGCTTTCACGAATTGCGCGATCCACTCATCGGTATTCTCCCCGGACTCGCCCATCCAGATCGGCACATCATAACGTTCGCGAAAATCAATGTATTGCCGTAGCACGCTTTCATCCGGCGCCGTCCAATATTTGTGGAACGTGTATGCGACGTTCGCATCGAAAGGCCTGCCAAAGACCGAAAAGTTTCCGTCCCACTGCGCGCCCCCGAGAAAGAGAATATGGTGAGCATCAAACTTTCGGATCTCGCCCGACAACTTCTTGTAGACCGGTTCAAGCGAAGAATTCAAAGGTGCTAGCTTGGGAAAATGCGGGATCGGCTCATTCAGCAGGTCATAACCGAGCACGGCCGGCTCGTCGCGATAGTGCGTCGCTAGCCGCCGCCAGATAGCGATCAGGTGTTCTTGCTCTTGTGGACTCTGGTATAGCCAGGGATATCCGGCGCTGTCATCGATGTTAGCGCCCGTCTGTCCGCCCGGTGCGGCATGCAGATCGAGGATCACATACAAACCTTCGACACGGCTCCAGAGGATCAACTGGTCCAGCAGCTTGAACCCGTCCGCGTCGTCGCTCTCAAAAAGGCTGTAATGCAGAGGAACTCGAACGGCGTTGAAGCCCGCCCGATGCAGGAGCGCGATGTCCTCCCGCGTGACATAGTTCTCGCGGTATTTCTGCCAGAATGCGGCCGACCCTTCAGGTCCAAGCAGCTCCAACACCAACGCGCGGATCTCACCAGGAGATTGCGGGCCACCTTCGAACAACCACATGTAACCTTCTGGCACCAGCCAATTACCCAGATTCGTTGCCCGAAGAAAGAGCGGTTTACCCGCGGCATCGACGATCTGTTTGTGGTCGGTGTGTGCGAACTGCGCGCTCCCCTGGGAAATCAATGCCAGGAGAAGAAACGGCAACTGTAGAAGTCTGAACCTGAACATGATTCTCTCCCGCGGAAAGCCTACACCACGACATCTTTCTGGTGTCAATCGCCCGCTGCCATGATCTACGTGCGTCGGCATCTGCAACAGTAGTTCCTGATCCTATCCGGTGTACAGACCATCACCGCATGGACATATGGCAGGGCTCACTCTGCGAATTTTCTTGGTTGCCGCCGTTCTCGTAGGATCGTGCCTGGCAACGGAGCGGCCGGACAAAGCTGTCTCGTCTCAGTACGAGGATTATGTCCTCACGCATCCACTGACAGCGTGCGGGCCCGTCCCCACCGCTCTGGATCCCAATGGAGTCTATCCTTACGTCAGCTACTGCGAAACCGCCAACAGGCTCCTCAGAAATACACCTTCGTTGTGCTGGAAAACAGATACATCAAAGTGACGATCTCTCCCGACATCGGCGGAAAAAGTGACCTCCATTGTTCACAAAGGATCGGGCAAGGAGGTCTTCTATGTTCCCCATGTCATGCCTCCGACACGCATCTTGCCGCGATTTTATTTTGTGGCGGGCGGAATTGAAGTGAGTTTTACGATCTCCCATTCTGCCAGCCAGAACACTTTTGTTTTGAATGCTTTGACTACAGTGATACCGAGGCTGGGCAGCGCTAACCATGGAGAGCGATTCCGTTACGACGCTCGCATGGAAGTGACGGCATTTCGTTTCTAGCGTGTTAGAGTGAACTTGTCCTGCAATTGGATGTTGTCGGAAGAACCGCCAACCAAAATTGTGAAGTCACCCGCTTCCGTGCGCCAATCACTTTTCTTGACGTCATAAAAAGAGAAAGCTCTGCGATCGAGCTTGAGTGTTACGCGCCTGGTCTCGCCCGGTTTCAGATTTACTTTTGCGAACCCCTTCAACTCTTTGACCGGTCGAGAAATACTGGAGTGATGCTCACCGACATACATTTCCGCCACTTCGGCCGCCTCACGATGACCTGTGTTTCTTACGTCGAAGGAAACCGTGACCGGCTCGTTTAAGTTCCCCGTCTGTGGCGCTACGGACAACTTGCTATATGCGAACGTTGTGTAGGAAAGGCCGTAACCGAAAGCGAATAACGGTTTTGTTTCGGAACGATCGAAGTGCCGGTATCCAACGAAAACACCTTCCGAGTACTGAACTCGCTTTTCGCCTTTCTCCGGGTAATAGTTGTGAAAGGTCGGGTTGTCTTCCCAACGGCGCTCAAAAGATGCAGGCAGCTTGCCTGACGGGCTGTAGTCGCCAAAAAGGAGTTGAGCCAGGGCCGTCCCGCCCTCCTGTCCCGGATACCATACGTGCAGAATCGCTGGAACACTGTCAATCCATTGCGTCATGTCCACGTTGCCGCCGGCGGTGAGCACCACGATCGTGTTCTTGTTGACCGCACTGATCTGCCGGATGAGCTCGTCTTGTCCGCCAGGAAGCTGGAAGGTTCGGTCAGCACCCTCCCCCTCCGTCTTAGGATCGAACCCAACACAAACAATCACGGCGTCAGATTTCGCGGCGAGAGGTTTGGTTTGGCGGCCAATGGACGCCTCCGCTCGAGTCACGCCGAAACCAACGATGGCACTGCCTACGGCTTCGAAATACTCGAGGCGGATCTTATATGCCTGGCCCGCTTCCAGATGTCTGGCATAGCTATCAACCGTCTGGGAATGAGGCTGCCAGTCATCGATCGCGGTCTCGTCGCCTATGTAGAGTCGAACACCGTCATCCGCGGACGTAAAGAACTTGTAATCTCCGGACTTCCGCGGCACGAAATAGCCGGTCCAGCGAATCGAGAAGTGATCGACCGGCTGGTTCGGAGCGAAGCTGCCTTCGCCCCAGTCGAACTCGATGTGCTTGTCGGTGCGCGTTAGAACAGGAGTACCTCGCAGCTCTTGATTGCTGAAATACTCCCCCTTCAAGCCGACCTCGCCATCGGGTGCAGTAACGAATTCGGAGTTCTCAAAGACTTCGTCGAGAGGAGGCGTGTCAACCGCGTACAAGACTCTCGCTTTGGTCCCCAGCCGGCTGCTGATGCCTTCTAGATAGCTGATTGTGTTGAACGACTTGGTGTCAGAGCTACCGCCCCCACCCGGCACGGCGGGGTAGGCATCCGGACCAATTACAGCAATGGTTTTCAACTTGCTTTCATTGAGCGGAAGTAGGTCACCGGAATTCTTCAGCAAAACCATGCTGCCCCGGGCCTCATCGAGGGCAACCTGCCGGCCTTCCTGACTGTAAGAAGGAATGTCTGTATCCGTCTGTGGCTGGTCGAAGAACCCGAACTCGATTGCCTTTCGTAGAATCCTTCTAACCTTATCGTCCAGGGTCGCCTGCGAGATCTTTCCTTCCTTGAGAGCTGGAAGTAGAATGTCGTTGTTCATGAAGGTTGGCGAGGGCATCTCAAGATCAAGGCCACCGTTTGCAGCAGCAACACCGTCGTGTGTCGCCCCCCAATCTGACATGAGGATGCCGTCGAAACCCCACTCCTGCTTGAGGATTTCGTTGTTTAAATGATTATTCTGAGTCATGTAAACGCCATTTACCAGGTTGTAGGCATCCATGACCGCGCCCACCTTTGCTTCTCTGACCGAGGCTTCGAATGCCGGCAAATAGATTTCGCGCAAGGTTCTTTCATCAATGTCGGAGCTGAGAGTCGTGCGCGCGAATTCCGAGTTATTCCCGGCAAAGTGTTTTGCGGTCGCGATGACGCGTTGTGACTGGATTCCTTTGATGACGGGAACGGCAATTCTGGACGCGAGGAAAGGATCTTCTCCGAAGTATTCGAAGTTGCGGCCATTCATCGGGGCGCGATAGATGTTCATGCCGGGAGCGAGAATGAAATGTACGCCGCGTGCGCGTGCGTCTTTGCCCATCGCTGTACCGAATCGCTCGGCGAGCTCGGTATCCCAGGAAGCCGCCAGGGCGATGCCGGCAGGATAGGCGGTGGTTAGCCCGTAATCATGAACGCCGAGTGGCCCATCAGACATTCTCAGGGAGGGAATACCGAGCCTGGGGATCGGCCGAGTGTAAAAGTCATTGATACCACCGATGATCTCGATCTTCTCCGCCAGCGTCATTTTGCTGAGAATCGAATCAACGCGCTTCTCCACGTCCATTTTCGATGGCGTAGCCTGTGCGATGACAGCCTGCGCAATAGAAAGAAGAACAATAGCCACCGCCAAACTGCGGTTGTTTCTAGTCATTTAGTGGTCTCCTCGGCGCCGACGCTGTGGCAGCGTGCCGGAGCAACACGCCCAGCGATGGTCCGAGTACCTTACGTCCCTTGAAATTGTAGTCCGAGCAATAGAAAGTTCGCCCGTCGGCCCCTAATGGCTTCGCACGCAGCACGGTGTTGTACATCATGTGCTCCATGCTGTCGCCGTATCGCGAGTCCCCGGTCACGCGCAGCAGGTAGCGCGTCAGATTGAAGTGCGCGTATGAGCCACAAGGTGTTTCAAAGCTACTATGGCTCTCGGTGAGGCTGGCGGCAACATCTGGACTGTCTGGGGCGCGAAGCGTCTCATCCGGCCCCCCAGCCTCCATTGGCAAAACTTTGCTTCGACAACATTCCGAAAGCGTTTTGGGCTGCGCGCAGGTGTTTTTCACTGCCTAAAGTCAGATACACCTGCATTGCCGAGCTCAACGAATTTACATAGCTGTGGGCATGTCTGCCCGCCAGCACGTTGCGGCCCTCGGCCAGTGGTTCGTAATACTCATCGTCGAGATACTGCCGCCCCAGCTCACGATACCGCTCCCGGCGCCGCGCTGATATGCCAGAAAGAGATTCTCGGAAATCGTGTAGGATTTGTCCCACGTCCAACTGATGTCCCTATTGGGACGCCAATCTTTTCCATGCTCTACAGCATGCTTCGGACAGAGCACGGTCCACCGTGCCGCGGGAGATCCCCAAGGCGTCAGCGACGTGCTGAACTCCCACGTGGCTGGAATTGTTGGGTCCGATTTGGCGGGTGCTTTCGATTGGTGTTCAGCCAAAGTGTGCACTTTTCACGGCTTGCTGGTCGGCTTAATAGGGACCATTAACGCGGCAAGCTCACGGTATGCGTGCAAACGTATTCTACAATCCGCCAGCCTCGCCAAGGCAAATTTCGTCCCCGTTGCTGCTGTACGAAAGCAGAGAAGCATTTTCCTGTCCCCAATTCTTCCAGACAGCGAGAACTTTCCGCCAATCTGGCGGCAATATCATTTTATTCTTGACAGGCTTCTGTGGGATGGTGTAGCGTCCCCGTCGAGGCCAACCGTGCACGTGCACGCTACAAATCGTGCAGCAGATGGGAGTTCCGCTCGTCTGAGATTCAATTCTCGAGAACTAGAGAGCAGTGTCCGGGTGCGAGAAATGAGGCCTCTGGTTCTTCGGATCGGTGTCGAGACGTAGTCGCGGATCTCAGGAGGCGCCAAGATGCGCAGTGAGCAGCGGTCTTCGTGGGGGGGACTCCGTGTCGGGTTCCTCAGTTTGGTTCTGGTTGGGACAGCGGTCGCGCAGTCGGACCGTGGCACGCTAGCCGGCGCCATTCTCGACAGCTCCGGCGCGGTCGTTTCCCAAGCAGCCATTACCGTAACCGGAGTGGATACGGGAACCGTATACAACGCGGTGTCGAGTTCCTCCGGCGCCTACCGCATCCAGGATATCAAGGTGGGCGCCTACAACGTCAAAGTTGCGATGACCGGATTTAAAACCGCGGAGCGCACCGGCGTCGTGATTCAAGTCAACACCGTCAGTGCGCTCGATATCACGCTGGCAACGGGTGATGTCAAAGAAACCATGACGATCGTAGCGGAGGCGCCCACGCTGCAAACGGAGTCGTCGGATATCGGGACCGTCGTGGACAAGAGACAGATTCAAGACTTACCGTTTGGACTCTCGATTTCAGGTCAAAGTTTCTTACGGTCCCCGGAGACCTTCGTATTCTTAACACCGGGGACGGTGGGGCCCGGCACCGTCAGCGACCATCCAGCTAGTGGTATCTTCGAGTCGAAGTTGTCCGGCGGTCAGAATTTCGCAACCGAGGTGATGCTCGACGGGGTGAGTACGCAGCGCGCCGACAGCGGCTCGGCATTCGATCAGACTGCTCCCTCCGTGGAAGCTTTAAGTGAGTTCAAGGTCGTTACCTCGACGATTCCCGCCGAATTCGGCCGGACTAGCGGCGGTGTGGAAAGCTTCGCCATCAAATCCGGCACCAACAAATTCCATGGAACCGCCTTCAATTTCTTTCGTAACGACAAGTTGGACGCGAATTCATGGCTTAACAATTTTCAGATCCCAAAGGCGCCCAAGCCCAGAGACCATCAGAATGATTTTGGCGGGAGTCTCGGCGGCCCGATCTGGATCCCCAAGCTGTATAACGGACACGACAAAGCCTTCTTCTTCTTTTCGTGGGAACAGTATCGCAACAATCGGGGATCGTCGATTCCGTCGACCCCGCCTACCGCCGCGGAGCGCGGGGGCGATTTTACCAGGTTGCTGGGACCAGGCTT